>JAANMU010000210.1_pt1 | contig 74902 bp, 55 predicted proteins | sample 7279701 | NCBI WGS metagenome assembly JAANMU01 (sample SAMN14094539, study PRJNA606508) | bioreactor metagenome | isolation source: A lab-scale SPAN reactor treating ammonium-rich wastewater day 57 | place: Ireland: Galway | collected 2017-03-13 | reverse complement strand
GCTTCGGGTCTCCGGGATCCGGCGCGAGTGTTGGGTTCCTGCCTCGTATGCCACAATGCCGTATTCCAAGGCGGCGGCGAAGAATCCCTGATCGAGGGGGAATACGTCCATTCATCCTGCCTGCTGAATCGTTCAGCAGATGCAGCGTGGCGCGCCGCCTGCGCGAATACGGCGAATGAGCTCCGTCCGCTCATCGGACGCGCGCTCGGTCCGATTCCGGAGATTGCGCTTCTTTTAAAACTCGAACGGCGTCGCACACCGGCGCAGGATTGTTTCGGGGTTATCGTGGAACTTCGCAAAACACTGAATGCGCGATTCGACGAAGCCGACCGGCGCCATCAAAAGCTACGGCTCGCGCTCGACCACGCCATGCGTCGGTTGCGGCATGCGCTCGCCACCGGCCCCGTCTGAATACCTAACACCCGCCCGCCTTCGAGGGACGGGTGTTTTCTTTTTCAACATTTATGCCGCTATTTCTGCTTCACCTGCCCGGGATTCGATGTCCCGAATCTGCGTTAATACCTCGCCGATTTCCTCATTAAGTTTGGCCTTCTCCCGCAAAAGGCCGTCTGCCTGTTCCGTAAGAATCTGCAATTTTTCCGAAATATTCGCGTCTGCAACCGCGCGACGGGCGCTTCGGCTCTCCGTATCCGCGAATGTCTGCCAATACTTCCGTTCCGCTTCGAGATCATGGAGGCGACGTTTGAGAGATCCAGCCTCATGTTTTAACAAAAGGATATCGGCCTTTTGTTCCGTTTTCGCCGGCTTGGAACGGATAATGCTCATTTCCTGCTCTTTGACCCGAATCATGGCAAGCGCGTCCCGAAGCTTGTGTTCCAGTTCCTGCTTTTGCGTTTCCACGTCCAACAAAACGGCATGCAATTGTTCGGCGCCGGCGGCCGCATCGCTCGCGCTTTTTACAATGGCTTTTTCCGCCTCCTCCACGCGCTGGAGCTGCGAGCGTATTCCGTCGCGGCGAGCCACGAGATCGAAATACTCCCGCTGGAGTTCCGGCAATTCCTTTTCAATGATAAGTTCGTGCTCGGCAACGGCGGCTGCTTGCTCCGAATAAAATGGATTTTCGATAAGATTGGTCCCGAATTCTCCCATGCCGGCATGGTAGGTGCTCCGTACAGCCTCGGCCTCCTCTTTTTCCTGTTCGGCCTGAATCTCATCCGTAAAATCCGACCATGCCTTCATTTCCTTCGCGATATCGTCGCGCCGGGCGCGAAGAATGGCCAAATCCGACTCGCGATCGGGAAGCATTTCATCCTTGTTCGCGCGCAAAATGGCGATGCGATTTTCCGCTTCCTTGATATCGTCGAGGACGCCGGTATATTCGCGCTGAAGACGCGACAAGACGGCACCCGCGGCCTTCCAGGCTTCCGGGATGGTGACGAATTGTTCGTTTTTCAGTCCGATGATATTCCCTCGTTCATCCCGGAGCAGGGCATCTTCCACCTCCCCTTCGCTCACGATTTCTATTTCTTCATCCGGGACAATATATTCCGCTTCAGTCTCGATCTCCCGCTCTACAAACTCCCTCCGAAGCGCTTCCATGCGCCGGTCATGCTCCTCCTGTTCTTTGCGCATGCGCTCCTGAAACGCACGTTCCAACCGCGCTCGTTCCGCTGCTCCTTCTTTTGGAATTTCTGAAAAACGGGCTGCGCTTCGCGCGATATCCCGCTTTGCCTCCCAATAGCGGCGTGTCGCCGAACCCGGCTCCGGCGGAGCATTGGTAATATCAATACCTCCGAGCTCCTCGAGAGAGGACTCTTCGAGAATATCCTCCTCGCCAATGCGCATGTTCGGCTTGGGCGGCGGATTACGCTTCCTCCGAATGCCGGAAGGAAGCTCTGGAAGACTGCGTTCTGACATGGATTGATAGCGGGAGTATAGCAGGAAAGGGAACAGGGACGTAGGGAGATTGGGAAAACCTCCGGGCGTCCTCGACGCACCGCCGATGGCGTCAGGCTCAAGACACACAGCGCTTTACAGCGCTTCTCCGGGCAGCATTTGTACCGATCCCGGATACACGACCCACGGACGCTGGGTACCGGAGGGATTAAAGACATTGCACTCATTCGGACCCACGGGCGTTGTAAAGTTTACATTGCTCTTTACGCGCGAGGCGTCATAGCACCCGCCGTTCGGATGCAAAATTGGGGAACCGGCGGCATCAATGAGCAAACCGCTCTGATTCAATGCATTGCGGCATTCACCCGTACACCAACCCCAGTTGTCGATAACCATAATGCGGGGCGTATACCGGCACGTGTTCGTCCCCTTGTCGAAACAGCCCTTGATATCCGTGGAAGTGTTTTGAATACACACGTCGCCCACGGCGCATGTGCCGCACGCCTTGGTGGGATCACCGGAGCACACGCCATTCGCAAAACCTCCCGTTGTCTGGCAATCGGCGGACGGGACATTGTCCGGAAGACAACTGTACGCATGGCGGAATTCGAAGAAGTTTTCCTGGCAGGCATCGCTGTCATTGTCAAAAGTGACGCGCGGCACGCACACGCCGGCCTCTCCGCCGAAGGTACAGTCCTGATCGCGGTAGCAGCGCACACTCGGACGCGTGGCGCAGCTCCCATACGATTCGCACGTGCCTCCTCCGGGAGGACAATCGGCATTTGTCTGGCAGGTTAGTCCCGGCGTAAGCGTGCATTCCTTTGGTGTCTGGCAATACGGCTTGCGATTCTTCATGTTCGCATCCGGCAATTCGGTAACGCTTCCATCTCCCCAGTCAATAATGACTCTGCGAAGCGGCATTTGCTCTCGCGAGGCCCATGCGTAAAAGCGCACCGTCGCCACGTGGTTGCCGGATCCGCCGTTCACAATGCCTTCGGCCACCCCGTCGATGCTGAAAGAACCCAATCCGGTAATGCGGCACTGACCTCCCTGGCATGTGCGGATATCCGGCGCCGCAATGCGCGGGGGCTCCGGATTATAGTACGCAATATAATTATACGAGATGGAATTTTTCGCCACATTGCTGCCGCCCGGATTCAGATACGAAGGCGTATACAGCCCGGCGGTCACATCCGTGGGCAGCGGCGCTTTGTCACTGACGCTCGCATTCTTCGCGCCCAAGTCATACCCAAACAAACCGCAATATTCATCATTCGGATCCTTGCAGAAATTCGGTCTCGGCCAATATCCGGGAGGATGCGTACAAAGATTGTTATCGAGGGCAGGATTTGGCTCCTTAAACGGACTATTCGGATCAAGCGTGGGATTCGCGCTGGTCCAACATGCGGTATTGGAGCCTGTCGGTCCATAATTCGGCTCACCGCTCGTAACAGGCTTGCACCAGTCCCGGGACGCCAGCTGAAGCGTGGGGTCCAAATCAGGCGGCGCGCATTCTTTGTCGCTCTGGCATGACGCGCCTGCGCGGGTTCCGCCGCGGCATACGCCCAAGCCCCCGCTTGTCTGGAAACCGCTTCGGAACATGAGCGCAAGCGGCTCGCAGGCGGCATAATGAGCGACCGCGCCTCCAAGAGACGCATTTCCGACATTCGGCTTTGAACAACCGGGGATGCTCTTACCCAGGAATGAACAGGAAGTTGACGATCTCCATGTGAAATACACGAATGGAGCCGTATCCGTTGTATTACGAACAAAAGCGTCATCCACAGTGCAAACTTCCTGCTTTACCCCCCCTGCTGTTACAGCTTCGTCAAAGAAATTAAAGGAACAGACATATCCGGAGCGATTCAACAAAATATGAGGAGCGAAACCCGGGAACAACCCCAACATAGAGGAATCGTCCCATTGAATACTATTAATGGTGGACCAATATGACGGGAATTTTTGAGGCGCGATGGGCGTCGCATAGAATTTCGTGCCATCCGCAAGGGGCTTTGCCGGCGTAAACGCGTTTTTGATGAGGCAATTTTTCCCGTCCGGACATGGCTCCTCGCCTGAAACGGGATCAAGCTTCGTCGGCGACGCGCCCTGTGGTGTAACACCGTAGTAAGATTCGGGCTTTGGTTCATTCCACGGCGAATCGAATTTCTTATTAAATTGGCCGGGTGTACTGCCTGCTTCAGGACCCCATCGGAAGAGACTATTCACTTGTCCGGACGGCCAATAATTACGGAACTCAAACTTGCAGTCATTGTCCGTAAAACATTCCGCCCAAGAGTGGCGTTCGCAGCGGCCGGGCAACACGCCATTCCCGAATGGATTCCCATTGATGCAATTCTGCACCTCGTTCGGATAATACGTCTGGCAGAATCGGAAAACCTCGTCTTCTGTAGGCGCTTTGCAAGTATCGGCTTCCGCGCTCGGACATTCGGGACTATTGCTCGTGGCCTTGGTGCACCAGCTGGCCGTTCCATTGCCCACAATTCCCGGATCGCGCACGCTCCCCTGGCAACGGAATGCGCCGCTCCGAACCGCCGGACCACGCTCACAGCCAATTTCGGCAGTGCAGCCTTCTTTGGTCGGACAGCCGGAACCGCTGCACTTATACTTTCCATTTTGGAGCTGCGTCCATGTTTGATTCGAACCGTCGTCAAACAGCGCGCAGCTGGCATATTGTGGCTGGAGAATGCCGTTCTCTTCCTGCACCGGCCCGCGATGGCAGATGTCCGGATCATTGGAGCAGTCCAGTCCGCGATTTACCCCGCTAAAGGAATTGCACACCTTGGTGGCAAAAATATCGCTGGGATCAACGCCCGTTTTAAGGCATTTCCCCTGGAATCCGCAGATTTTTTCCGACGCATCTCCGAATTCCTTTGATGTCAAGCCTTCATCCGGCGGACACCATTGCCCGAAACCCGGACTGCGGGGATCCGTGCATGCCCAGTCTTCGCGTCCCACCCCGCGCGGAAAATATCCGTACACGCGGTAAATGCGCGCAAAAATATTCGACAATGCGCCCCAGTTATTGGTGGGATATGGCTCATTCCGGAAATAGGTCTGTCCCGGGAACGTGAATGTGGGCGGATTCAGCGGATTCGTGGATGCCGCTTGCGATACCCCGCTCATATACAGCGGTTCCGGGCCAGCATCACCCGTGGCGAGCGACGCGCCGAAAGGAATATTCGTCGTCCCCCACTGGAAGCCCACCTTCGGAATGGCAAAACCGCTGCGGGACGAGTTCCTGTCGGTGTACGCGACGCTTTCCTTGCTGTCTTTGGAAATTGTCTCATTGAGCTCGCGGCACACGTCGGCCGTGGAAAGGTGCAGGTCGAGATAAATGTATCGCGGACCCGAATGCGGGGCGCAGGCTGTTACCCACAATCCGACAATCTGGAAAGGGCCCACGAGCTGATCGGGTTTGACGGTTTCGGGATCCTTATCGTTTTCCGTTTTATTGGTGTCTTCAAAGACGGCTCGAATGGAGAACCATGACTTGTCGGACGTGCACTTGCCGTACACGGGCGACTTCGACAGCGAGTCCATGCTCGCCCGCCCGATGTCAGGACTAAAAGCCTGAAAACGATCCTGACCTTCCGCGCGATAATCAAGCTGCCAATACTTCAGGAAGCAGGTTCCGCTCTGGCTCCCCGCATTATCCTCATTATTGCATTCAACGGTCACGGGTACGCCGGAAGGCGACCCGTCCTCCGTGACGATGCCGGATTTTTTGCGGTCGAGCTTATTTCCCGATTTCGCGAGTTCGGCGCGGAATCTGGAAACCCATGTGCTGTCCGGACCAGACCACTCGTCCTCATCGTCATAATCCGACACGCTGGCGCCTTCCACAAAGTCCTCGGAATATCCGCAGCCGATCCGTCCTTTCTGGATGCCGAATTCGAACGAGGAAAGCGTATCTTCCAGCGTATGCTCGAGCAGAATTTCCGGATCGTCCACCTTGCCGCCCGCGATATTCTCGGCGAGCTTGTCGCGGTCGAAGAGATAGGCGTATTCCGCATAGCTGTGATTGCCGCCGCGGCCCGTGGTAACAAGGCGGATTTTTTTGAAATCGGAAGATGGCGACTGGTCATCGTCGGCATACTCGCACCAGCGCCCCATATCGGTTCCAGCCGATGTGGAACCGTCGAGGGAGCCGCCGCCCTCATTCCCGTCGCAGTCATCGCCGAATGGATTCGGGAAATCCACACAGCTTTTATCCGATGTAATGGCCTGCGCGAACCACGGCTTGGTTATTTTTCCGGCATAGGTGCCCGCGCTGTTCTTTTTGAGGCCATTCGCTTCCGTAAAGGTGTAGGTAGCCCCCAAAAAACTCAAGGTCCCCTCCGCCGTAATCTGGAATTTTTTCGGCTCGCGGACCGGCGACGAGCAGTAATAGCGGCCGCTGGATTGCGGCGGCTGGAACCCGGCCGTAGGCGACCAGTGATACGGATCTCCGGGTCCGGCAAATGCGGGATTCGGATTCCAGATGAGGCACTCATTCCGAGACGGATCCCCGGCGATATTGCGCGTTTGGTCATATTGCAGGCACTGGCCGGAAATGCCCCGGACAAGCTGAACATTTTTAATAGGGACGCATGTGCCGCCCTCGCCGCAAATCCTGTCGGGGTCGGTCGGAGATTTTTCGCCGGCAAGCGCTTCCGGTGGAACAGCAACATCCTGGCCTTTGCTGTCCTTTACCGTGGCATTCTGCGGGGGCTCGGATCCCTCGATGCCGCGGTCCACCACGCAGGGCTGGCCGTCCCGCGGTCCTCCGGAACACACGGCATTCACCACATTCGTGGATAACGGTTCATAAAACTTTATGGATCCTCCGTAGGTGACGCGCTTATAGGTGCATGAACAGTTTTCGCCGAATTCGCAGAGATTCGCATTCCCGTACCCGGACGAAACGCGCAATGGCTCCGGAGGATTTACGGAATCGTCCCATTCCACCACAAAATCATTGCTGAACGGCGCATCGCCCTCCGGGGCCGCCTTGCACACCGTGTTCGGGAAACTGCGGGACAAAATCTGATCAAGCCCGGCAAGGTCGCCCTGCTCAAAACGCTGGACGAGATTCAGCGCATTCAGATTGTCCGACACAATGGGCGCGCCGGCTCCGGCAAGCTGGGGCGGCTGTCCTTGATCCATCGACACCCAGCAGACGGTTCCTGTCGCACTAAGCTCGCGGAATGCATTCGTCCGTATGCCGAAAGACCCGTTTTTCTTGTATACGCAAGCGTATTGCTGAAGATTCGGCGCACCGGCAAGCGTTTTGAGTTCATCCGGAGAAGGCGCCCGCGCCGGATTGGAGGTGACGCCACCGGTATCCATGTCGAGCGGAATGGCCAAACGATAGTCTTTTTTGTATTTGCTCTTGGTTTTGGGATCCGGAGAGAGCATGGAGCCCACGGGCACAAGCTCCGCGTCCATCACCTGAAAATGATCCGGGATGGTGAATCCGGAATAATCCGGCGTGCCGAACCCAATGCGCCGGTCCGCGTATACCTGCGCGTCCACGACCTGATTATCAATGAGAATGGTGGAGAACGGCTGTTCGCGGTTCACAAAACTCCGGCAATACGGCACGGCATCGCCTTCGCTCTGGGCATTCGCATTGCAAAGCGCCAAATCGCTACAGATACTCTGCAGTTTTCCCGTAGCCGGATCCGTAACGGTTTCGCCGGAACGGCATGAAAGCCACTGGGAGCAGGAGCGATCCGGGCTCACTTTGACGATAATATTGGTGTCCGGCTGCGCACGATTAGAGCAGGCCATCTTGTACGGACACGGGCCCGAAACGTTTTGCGCCCACACGGCGCAGGCATAATTCACGTCCGGCGCGCACACGGCTTCATTATCCGTACAATCTTTGTTGTTCGCGTTATAGACATCGATGCTCTTTAATAAACCGGCATCGCCCGCAAAAATATTCGAGGGATCCGCGCTCATCGTGCAGTATTTCTTGAGACAGGCCGGGTGATTCGGCTGAATATCGCAATTCAGCGGATCCACGGGGCGGTATCCGCTCGCCGCATAGTTTCGATACGTCGCCTGCGTGCTGTAGGCGAGGAAGGTGTCGGACATGTCGCGGAACAGCACGCACCCCCGTCCGGGATCCACCTGTCCATTGCAGCTTTCTGTGTCGAGTTTTTCGCTCCGGATGACAAAGTACGGCCGTCCCTGCGGATGCAGGGTATCGCTCTTGTCCGTGACATCGCGGAATTCGGTGCACTCGGCCTGGTCATTGGGGCACACGCCGGTCCATGCGCGATATGTGGATGTAGGAAATGTCCAGGCATTGTATCCGGGATCGCCCGTGAACGTAATGCCGAACTCGCTCCCCGCTTTCAGGAATTCCGGATAGCAAGGAATGTCGGTGCCGATGCGGAACCACCCGTCGAACGTGCGGCCCACGGTATTCACATTGGGAACCGTGCCCTGCGGAACAACCACGCCGTTCCGGAACTCGCAGGCATGATCGGCCGGCGCGCGGAAATACGCCGTCCCCGCCTGACCGGCGGCATTGTACGTATAGGATTCGCAGAACAGCTCGGCTTCGGAACAGAGTCCTTCATTGTATTTCGTCACGTCGTCCTTGAGGTACACGGTTTCGAACGGCGCCTTCGGATCCAGGGACAAACGATCCTGGCTGTATTTCGGTTTACCGAATGCGCGGCAGCTTACCTGTTCCGCAGGACAGTAATAAGACGCATCGTCTATGAAGTATTCATAGGTATCCCCGGGACGGATGGTTGTTTCGATATTCGCCGGGAACGGACGCTCATTCAATTTCGTCCAGATGTCGGCATACGGATTGTCGGAATTCTTCGTATCGATAAACGCCGTACAGCCGATGGCCGTGTCGCGACAAAGCCTCGTGAACTGGCGAACCGGACTCTCCACGTTTTTCCTGTCCGTATACAGGCTGCAGCCAAGCATGGCCTGCGGATGCGGAATGCCCTCGGAGGTTTGGTCGCATATCGCGGGCGTGTTCCAGGAATTCTTCACGACATACGCGATATCCGTCACCTGTTCCACGCGGACCTTGTCGATAAAGGTAACGGACGGGAAGCCGGAGAACATAATGGGCGTGGTCGTTGCCGCCGTGGACGTGGAACCGAAGAAAGGTCCGATGCGATAAATGTTCCAATCCGGCTCCAGCTCCGCAGTGCCGATGGTCGTATCATTCAAATCCTCGGACGCGCGGATGCTGATAACGGGCTTATTCGGACTCGTGGTCTTTGCCCAGAAGGTAAGCTCATACAATGTTCCCGGCTCTGTGGGTACGTCAAAGGCCAAACGCGCGTTTGGCACCGCATTCGCGGCGACGAACAGCGACTTGTCGCCCACGAGAACGGCCTCATTGGATTGCGACAGGGTAACGTCGCTCACAGCGCGGGCGGCGTCCACATTGTCGATGAAGTCCTCATTAAATACCTCGGCCTGCGCCAGCCCCTGCGTGCCGATATAGGCGCGGCATCCCGCAACGCTAATGTCGCATGAACGGGATTTGTCGCCCAAGGCAAAGTACACGCATTCATTCGTGGCCGCATTGTGCTGGCCTCCCGTTTTTTCGCAATCCGCCTTGGTAGAATCGCTCTTCCGCCATTGCGCGCACTGATCGCTGGACAAAATGGTCTGCGACTCGAATCGGTAAAAAACCGTACCCTCGGGGTCGTAAAATTGGCGGCAGTCGGGATCCAGGCCAAGCACATAGAAGGCGGGATTGCACACGGCCGGGTCTTTCACCGTGCCGTCCGGTCCGGCCTTCACAAGCACCTTGGGACCCTGCGGGAACGGCGCCGTTGTGTCGCGCTTCAGGCTCCATGTTTTCAGCTGATAGCCCGTGGTATCGGAACCCTCCCAGGTGAAATACGTTTGGGAATCCGGGCCGGGCTTTTCGCAGCTCCGGAGATAGCTGAATCCCTGCTCGCTCTCGCCTTCCGCGCCGGCTTCCAGATTCGTGAACGCTTCGCATCCCACGTTTTGGGCGGAACACTGGAGCGCCGTATCCGGAATAAAATACGCCACCGTGTCGTCGTCGGGATCGTCAAAGGCCGGATTCGCGCTCCGCGCCAAATCGAACGTGGACGCCTGCTTCCGGAATTCCGCATAGCCCACGCATTCGTTCGGACAATAATCCACAGGCGTAAGGACGGCCGGAATTTCAGATGCTCCCGGATTCCCGCTCGGGCGATATCCCTGGCATCCCGCCTCGAGCTGGGTGCAGACGCGCGCGTAATTTTTGCAAAGTGGATGATCTGTTTTTTCATTGCCAATACAGCCGAGCTCCTGCGGCGGTATGCGCATGTTCACGCGGGGTAAACCGGCATTCAGACCGTCGAGATATTCCGTTTGCAGTTCCGACTCTTCCAGCTGGACCGCATCATATAAAACCGTCTTGTTCAAATCGGTTCCGCCAAGAATAAACACGGCAAACTGCCCCACGTCCTTGGAGGTCAAAAAGGTACAGCTGAAATTCTGCCATTCCGTATCGAGCGTTGACGGCACCATGGTTCCGGCCACGGAGTTCGGATCCATGCCCGGAATGGCCGTTGGGATATTGCATCCGCTGCTCCGGAAATAATCAGGGCTCCCGGGCGGAATCATCACGAAGTCGAAAGGATTAGCCGGATCGTTCTGTATGCCCTTTTGGAACAGAATGACGATGCCGCTTAAGGATGGCTTATCCGCGAACGCGCGGGCGCGGAATGAAAGCGTATATTCCCGCCTGCCGCGAATGCCCGTAACGAATTGCGCAAGCATCCGGTCGGTCGTCTTGGGAGCCGACAAATTCAGGGGCGGCGCGAGCAGAGCCTGCGCTCCTTCGGCTGCGGGCGAGCCCGATGCGGGAGATGGCAGCGTATACGTCCATGAAACATCGGGGAACAGATTGGTGTCGAGCGCCGTCCATCCCAAAAGGCCGGTGCCCGTGGTGCTCTCAAAGGAACCGTTCTGCACCAGATTGAGCGCAGATTGACCGCGCGTCACGCGGCGCAAATCGCTGCAGCCGTCGAATGATCCGGAACATGGAAGAATGGTTTTGTCGAAATACACCTTATTTGTGGTTCCCTCATATGTGGCGTCCCAGGCATTGCTCGTGCTTGTTGCTACGGCATTGCGGCGCGACGCATACCACAAACATCCGACATTCGTTTCATTGCAGGCGCCGTAATCCAGGGTGCTCCGCAAATAGCTGATGGGCTGGACAGTATTTCCGCGGGGCGTATAGGTACGACAACTCACATTCTGCTCGGAACAGGACTGGGCATCGAATTGCCAGAACGTCTGCTCCGCCATGCAAAAACCGTATCCGCCGATGCAGGCGCCGTTTTTATCCCGCTCAAGGCATGTCACGGTATCCTGGCACTCCTCGAGCCGTTGGCCGGTATTGGGAAGGAGCTGATTCCCGAATCCTTTGGTAACGCATTGGGCCGGGAATGCCGTAAGCACCCAGTTGGGATCAATGAGATGGCACCAGGGATGCTTGTCGTCCAAACGCCCCTCGTCATTGCAGTCGTCAAAACGATCGATAACCTCCCGCAAAGTCACGCAGCCGTTCGCCTTTGCGCAGGCAAGCTGGTTCGCGGGAGAATCGGCGGCAAGCTCCCATCCGATGGGGAGAATGCGCGCAAGGCGCAATTTCCGAAGATTCGCCACGCAAAATGCCCGCGTACGGCAGGTGGGATCCTGATTGTCCTTTACGCGCGTGGACGGAATCAACTGCCAATTTGCATTGATAAATCCCCCGTCAATCGCCTGCCGCAGCGTCATACCACCGCCCTGACGAAGCAGGGTCGCAAATGAATCATCCATGGCACAATTCCATTTACTTCTGGCATCCGTCGGACAACCGGAGAGTTCGGCGATTAGGTCCTGTTCCTCGGACCGGATAATGCGCGGCGTAAGAATGTCACCAAATTGCGATGAAAAAATTTCAGCCTGATATGTGGATCCCGGTGGCGCTCCAAAGGGATTGAGGAGATCGGGAAGACCCCGAGGTCCGCCCCCGGACGACTTAAACAAACCCTTTTTGATCTTATCGAACAGCCGAGTAACCAAAACATTTGTAAATGTGGACGCTGTCACGACGCCTAATTGCACCCAGCCAAGGGTAAAGGCATTACTAATAAGCGCCCCCTGATTAATATTCTGGGCCATTGCCGGATTCTCGATGATCTGGTTTTCTATCGACCGCCTTACAGTTTCGCCTGGCGTTTCAATGGCACCGGAAACGAAATTCTGCACGCTCTTAAATCCGCTCCCTTCGCGTCGGTCAAGAATACCCGCATATTGCTTTTCCGCGACAAAGTCAAAGAACGCGAGATTTGCCCCAACCCCGAATGCCACGTCATTGCCGCCCGTGGAAAAACTTCCCTTGATATTATTGAACGCATTCAGATTGTCGATAGTGCTCGCGGATGCCTCCCAATTATCCACGATATCCGTCCACGAACACTTCGGCCGCGGTCTGCCAAGTCCCGGAATGGAAAGGCCGGGTAATCCGAGAGCGAATTCTAATCCGAGCTGGGGGAAATTCGGCGGACGGCAAAGATCAACGCCAAAGGCGCCCTGCGTAAACTCTTCGGAAAACGTTCCCATGAATTCTCCCACGGAGTCCAGCAGAAGATTTTTTGTGTATTGACCGAATGGATCAGTAAAAATACCAGGCGCCTTTCCCTTAAAACCGTTCGCCACCCATTCCGCGGAATCATATGCGACGGTTTGGGCAAAATACGTCGCGGCGTTCAGAACGCCGAGATAGGCAGCGAAGGTCAGCTGAAAATCAATGCGAGATTTTACTTTTTGTATATGTTGTTGCGCCCAAAATGCGTCCGTACATATCGGCGATCCAGGACTCGCCGTCTGCCCCGGACCACAAGGAAGAGCATCCGGCGTATCGGATACGCCTCCAGATCCCGGTTCGGCGGCATGCGCGCCGGAAAACGGTGAAAGAAGAAGCGTAAAAACAACAATGACCGCAGAGGCGATGACAAGAATTTTCGCATGAATTCGCGGCCGCGGAAGCATAAAAATTATGGGCTGGGATTCGGCATGGTCTGGCTGTCTTCAGGTGCGTCCCCGGCGCCGAATTGCGCCGATGACTCATCATATGCCTGAAGCAAATCGGCATCCGTATAATTGGAGAGTTCCGCATCGCTCACCCCGCTCTGCCGGAGAAATTCTCGAATAGCGGCCGGGTCGCGTTCCGGCATGAGCGGACTGACGCCGGGAACAAGGCCCTGCGTTTGGGCGGATGGAGGGACAATGCCCGGACCGGTGCCCGTGGCCACCTCGGTTCCCGCAATCGCGGCGGCGCACGTTTCTCCCTTGGGGCAATTCGGATCCGTACCTTTGGCGATTTCGATATTGTCCGGTTCGCCGTCCGAGTCGGAATCGCGGAGATACGGCGACGTCCGGTATATCTTCAGCTCATCGTAATCCGAAATGCCGTCCCCGTCCGTATCCTTTTTCTTTTCTTCCTCCATGAGCTCCTCCTGGCTCGGACCGAAAAGTTTTTTGAGCTCAACGAGACGCTGTACCGGCGTGGTAAACGGGGTAATAAGCGCCCGCCTTACCTGAATAAAGGCGAAGAGCAAAGAGATAACCCCTAAAACGCCCAATACCCCCACCGACAATTTTTGTTCTCGAGTGAGGGCTTTCCAACGAATGACGACCCCGTCACGGTTACGCGAACTCCCCATAGTTGGGAGGTGTCTAGTATACCATGTATGGGGTGGTAGGGTGGCAGGGAGGGAGGGAAGTAGGGATAGGGAAATAAATGTCAATGGAGAGCAAAGTCGGAAATGACGAAAGAGAGATATATTCGATACAGGGTCAGCAGACAATTCACGTGCATCAGTAACGGTTTGAGTGCAGAAAATTCAGATGCGGGAAGAAGCTGCAGCCGTGCAGCGAAAAGCAGCTGCGTTCCCAGCTCTAAAACGGACACTCTTGCAATATCCACGAACCTTCGGCGTTCCCGCGGATTGCGGCGATACCCCTATGAGATGTTCGATAGTATCGAAAGCGCAAAACACCGCATCTGATCCGCGAGAGCCCGGTGTCCGCATGTTGCGGATCCGCATGGTATGTCTATACGAAGCTTCAGAAAGCTCAAATGCTTTCTGCCAGACTTTGAGTGATCGAACATTGCTCATCCTCCATTCAGTGAAACCTTCCCGTGTTTCTGTCAGCTCCGATACGGAACGCGATACCTCACGTCCCTCACCCTACGTCCCCTAACCCCCTACATCCTTACCGCCACGCCTCCCGAAACCTGCTATACTCTCTCCATATGTTTTCACGTTCGCATGACATGCCGGAATGGTCGACGCCTATCGACGAAGGCCAGCTTTCCGTGGACGTTTTTCGGGATAAGAACGATCTCGTCATTCGTTCCACGGTTGCGGGCGCGAAACCGGATGACTTGGACATCGCTATCCACGGGGACTTGCTCACCATCCGCGGACGCCGCGAATCCGAGCACGACATTACGGAAGATAACTGGTTCTATCGCGAATGCTATTGGGGAAATTTCAGCCGCTCCATTGTGCTCCCCTATGAAGTCACGGCGGACAAAGCGTCCGCAGCATTAAAAAATGGCGTTTTGGAAATTCGCGTTCCTATTAGCCAGGCTGCGGAGAAAAGTATCCGCGTACGGGTGGAGGAATAGGGGGTAGGACGTGATTGCGTAGGGAGGAAGATACGTAGTTGCGTAGGGGGAGCATAATTCTCCCCGTAACCCTTTGCCCTTTGCCCGCGGACCGTGAGATCGTAAGACCGTAGGTTCGTAAGTCATGAGCCTTGGGCCATGCGCCCCGTAACCCGAACCCCTTAACCAATAACCCGTTCCCTTTGCCCTGTTCCCTTGAAAACATCCGCACATTCGGATATGGTCGCCCTCATATGAAAACCCCGCTGAAAGCCGTGGTGACCGCCGCACAGAACGGCATTATTCAGATGAAGCTGGAAGACGGACAAACAGTGCGCATCCCGGAAACCGCATGCGAAGGAACGGCAACGGAAGGATTGGAGTTGCGGCTCATGGTGGTGGCTCCGGGCAGCGAAGACGCCGGGCGGCAGGCTATTGCGAAATCCGTGCTGAATGAATTGCTCCGAACCAACCCCTCATAATATCCATGGCGAACAAGGACTCGCGCGAACAAAAACGCGACGCAACCGAATCTGCGCGGAATACCGCGCTTATCAAAACGGCGCTTACCTGGACGCTCACGGCAAGCGCGGTATGTTTGGTCATCGGCGGACTGGCGGCATTCGCCGTTTTCGGGTATGCGCGCCTGTATGAAAACAGGATTTTCCCGGGCGTCCGCATTTTGAACGTCCGGCTTGACGGACTCACCGCGGAAGAGGCGCGCACGGCCGTCCATACGGCCATCGATCAGGCGCTCAAAGACGGCCTTCGATTCACGTTCGAGGGCAGAGAAATAACGCTGGACGCGTCCACCGTTCCGACCACCGACATGGACGCTTCACGCGACCTTATCCGGTATGACATTTCCGAGGCGATTCTCGCCGCGGCAGGATACGGCAGAAGCACTTCCCTGCTCCGGGACACCATTGCCCGTTGGCGGGCACGAATCAAACCCGTGCATCTTGATGTAGGCATCTTCCTCGATGAAAACGGCATTGCTGATGCCCTCCAGTCGGCCGTTGCCCCCCAATTGAATCCGGTAAAAAACGCCGACCTTTCCGTAACATGGAATGACGCAACGAAATCTGCGGAAATTGAGACGATCCCCTCCGCCGAGGGCCGCGAACTGCATACGGATGCAGCGCTTCGCGAACTCCGGGAACAGGCCGGCAGCCTGAATTTCTTTCCGATTGCGCTCACGGATCGCCGCGCAGAACCGACCATACATACGGAAGACGTCCAAAGACTTGTCCCGGACGTTCGGACGGTATTGGATCATGCTCCATTCACGCTGACATTCGAGAACAAACGATTCGAGGTCGGGAAACAAACGCTTGCGTCATGGATCGGCGTGGTGTCCGGCGCAAACGGCATGAACGTAACGATCGATCCGGAAAAATTTGCCACAGGCGTTCGCGCGCTTGCAGACATCGAAACCACGGCCATGCCGGGCTCGCTCGTTCTTCAGGACGGAAAGGTGAAGAGCTTTCGGGCCGGAACCGAGGGTATTGCCATTTTAGACGGCGAAACCCTGGAAGGCATTCTGGAGCATTGGGACGCATCATCCACATTCCCCATCATCACCATCCGCCAGGAACCGGCGCTCGCCGGCGCAGACCCCGAACGTCTGGGCATCAAAGAAATCGTGGGTATCGGGACATCGAATTTTTCCGGATCGCCCTCAAACCGGCGAAAAAACATCGCGCTCGGCGTCAACCGCGTAAACGGATCGCTCATCGGCCCGGGGGAGGAATTTTCCCTGCTCAAAACACTCGGAGGAACATTTACTGCGGCGCAGGGTTGGCTTCCCGAGCTGGTCATCAAAGGCAATGAAACCAAGCCGGAATACGGCGGCGGCCTTTGCCAAATCGGCACCACCACGTTTCGCGCGGCGCTGAATGCAGGGATGAAAATCACCCAACGCCAGAACCATAGCTATCGCGTCCGGTATTATGAACCTGCCGGAACGGATGCAACAATATACGAAGGTGCGCCGGATTTTCGATTCGTGAACGACACAAAAAACTCCATCTACATTCATGCCTACATATCCGGGGACGACGTCATATACGAATTTTGGGGAACGGATGATGGACGAAAGGTCACCGTCGGTCCCCCGCGCATTTTTAACATTACGTCTCCCCCGCCGAAAAAGCTCGTTGAAACCACCGACCTTGCGCCGGGCAAAGTCGTGTGCACAGAATCCGCGCATGCCGGCGCCGATGCCGAACTTCCGTATCGCATCGAGTATGCCGACGGCCGTGTGCATGAGGAAATCTTCCGATCGCATTACCGGCCATGGCAGGCCGTGTGCCTCGTGGGTGTCGAAAAACTCACGGAAGACGCGTCCGCAGGCGGAACAACCGGAGGAACTAGCGCCATACCGGACGGAAACGCCGCGGAGGCGACGGGGGATACGAGCGGAGACCTTTCTGCCATCGTCCCCTAACCCATACCAAAACCCTCCGCGAATCACGGAGGGTTTTCAATTCCCCAAAAACAAAAAGCCTCGAGCAATCCGTTCCCAAGAAACCTCATGACAGGTTTGAGCGAGTCCGAAGACCTGCTTCACCCTGCGAAAAGGTTCCATGCTTGTCGTGGAAACGGATTGCTGGAAGCCTCTTGATCGAGTACAACCAGCATGCAGTCTTCCTTTGGAAAGGAAACGAATCCTGTTCATTCCGGAAGGCGAATAGTAACGAAAACCGCCCATTCTGTCAAGAAGACCCTTCTGACAACATTCCTCTTATTTTTCGCCTATTCTTGCCCTTTGTCAGTCTAAAAAACGGACCGGAAAGGCCGAATGAAGGATCTAAGGGGGTTATACCGCCCGATATCCGCACTGTCAAACAAAGCGTCAAGACCCAAGTCCGTGCATCGCCTCTTCCAATTTAACGGACAAAACTTGTGAAGCGCCATCTTCTCCCAAGGTGACGCCGTACAGGATATTCGCTTCATGCATGGTGGACCGGTTGTGGCTGATTACGATAAATTGGGTTTTATCGGCATGGCTGTGAAGGATATGCGCGAATTTCCGCGAATTCGCCTCATCCAATGCCGCGTCTACCTCGTCCAAAACAATAAACGGCGAAGGATTTGTCGCCATAATGGCGCTGATAAGCGCAATGGAGGTCAGCGCCCGCTCCCCGCCGGACAGAAGCGCAATGGATTTAAGCCTCTTTCCGGGAGGCGTCGCCTGTATGTCTATGCCTGCCGGCGGAGCATCTGGGTCTTGAGGCGTCAGATTCCCCTCCTCGTCTTCCTCGGGTTCCGGCGCCACCTGGAGCAGCCTTGCTTCGCCCCCGCCGAAAAGCATTGTAAATGCCTTCCCGAATTCCCTGTTCAGAGAATGAAAGGCTGTATCGCTTTTTGTCCGAATCGTCTGGTCGAGTTCCTGAATAATGGCATCAAGGCCGGCAATCGCCTTCGTAAGGTCTTCCGTCTGGGTGCTCAAAAAATCAAAACGCTCTTTCGTTTCCGTATACTCCCGTTCCGTCTCCGGATCAATGGAGCCGATCCATTCAAGCTGACTCCGGATTTTTTGAAGTTTCGGCAAATATGTTTCCCAGCCCGGGGTCGCGCCTACCTCCTGCGCAAGAGCATTCAATTCGGATTCCATATCGGGCCGGTGAACGCGCAGGTCCTGCAAAAACTGATCCCGCCGCGTTTCCCAACGGGCCAGTTCCACGGCGGCCTCATTCGCCGCATGCTCTGCTGTCCTGGCCTCTCCCTGCTTTTGGCTCAGCTTGCGCTGTGTTTCGAATACCAATGACCGCTTGCCTTCCTCGCCCGCATTCCACGCCTCCAGTTCCTTCTGCACATCAGACCCCTGCTTCGAAAGCGCGGACAAATTCTCCATAAGGAGGGTCAACTCTTTTTCCGCCACGCCGGAGGACGATTTCCCTGGCTCCGGCGCCGGCCGCTGAAGCTTTCCAAGAGTCTCGCGCTGCATCTGCGCGATAGTTTCGGCCAGACGCCGCGCGGCGGCGATATCCGGTTTGTCGGATGCGAGCACGCGTACCAGTTCGTCGAGCTGCGCTCCCAAACGTTCTGCCGCGGAAATAATTTTTGAAAGCGGCAGAGGTGACCAGGTCGTTTCTGCTCTCGCTTTTGCGATTTCAATGCTCGCCGTAAGTTTAGCCTGACGCGTGAGAAGCGCGGCGCGTTCTTCGGCAATGGTTTCCATTTTTTTTCGGAGCGCATCGAACTCCTTTGATCGCGGGGCCTCCTGTTCCATGCCGGCAAGCTCGCGCTCAAGGACGGCCGCTTCTTGTGTTCGTCGCGCCGCCTCCTGCCTGGACCGATCAAGCCGCGTCTGCGCCTCTGTCATGTGACCGAAAATCTCATGCCATCCTCCGCCATACCATGACCGCTCCAAGACCGCCTTGTCCCGCTCCAGCTCATCCCGCTCCTTTAGGCGTTTCATATGCCGTTCAAGCGTGCTCAGCCTGGGCCCTATTTCGCGGAGCAAGGCCTCGGTCTGACGGAGATTATCCCTCGCGGCATCCAGCTTATTCACGGACTGATGCCGCTTGAGCTGAAGGGGCCGGAGGCCTGCGGCGTCGTCGAAGAACTCCTTGCGCTCGGAAGGGCTTGCCGACAGAACGGCATCCACCATGCCCTGTCCGATCACGCTGTAAGTACGCTGACCCACACCAGACTGGGCGAGCAAAAGCGCAACATCCGCAAGCTTGGCCTGGCGCCGGTTGATTTCATATTCAGACTTCCCGTCGCGGTACAGGCGCCGCGTAATAACGATTTCGGGAAGCTCCGCCCGCGCATCGGTATCGTTCTCAAGCGTCATGGTCACTTCCGCAAAGCCGGACCGGGATTTTTTCTGCGAACCGGAAAAAATAACGTCCTCGGATTTTTTTCCGCGGAGCAATTTCATGCTCTGCTCTCCCATTACCCACCGGATGGCGTCCGCAATATTCGATTTTCCCGACCCGTTCGGACCAACCACGGCGGTGAGGCCGCGGCGCGTAGCGCTCTCCGGAGAAAACTCAAGAACGGTTTTCGCCGCAAAGGTTTTAAAGCCCAAAAGCTCGAGGCGCCGGAGATACATACGGTGGCAAAGCGTACCCTGTCATGAGCTTTTTGTGTAGCCCGAAACCCGTGGACAGAGGCTTGACGGAAGCTGCATCATTCCGTACGCTTTCTTGCTTGCTATGCCGGACATCTCCCACAATCTCAAACGGATTCATGACATGCTCCGCCGCGCGGATCGCGTATTGATTGTGTCTCACAAAAAACCGGACGGGGACACCATCGGAGCCAGCGCCGCGTTTTTAAACTGGTGTCTTCGCGAGCAAAAACAGACGACGATCTTTTGCCGTGATGTGCCGCCAAACGATTTCCGATACCTGGACGCCCTCCACGTGTATACGTCGGATCCCGCGGTCTTCGAGCAAGCATATGACGTGGTTATCGTATTCGATTCCGGCGATTTGGCATATTGCGGCATTGACCGCCTTATTCCGAAACTGCCGCCGGGATATGCGCTCGTCAATATCGACCATCATGCAACCAATACGCGCTTTGCGCATGTGAATATCGTGGATACGAATGCAAGCTCGACAGCGGAAATCGCATACCGTTTTTTTGCCGAAAACGGCATCCGTATCGATCATGCCATTGCCACCTGCCTTCTCACCGGCATGTGCACGGACACGTCGAATTTTTCCAATGCGGCAACCAATCCGCGGGTGCTGGATGCCGCGAGCGATCTTCTTGCGCAAGGCGGACGTTTCTACGATATTCTGACGCACGTCTGGCAAAACCAGTCCACGGAAGCGTTGCGGCTCTGGGGACGCATGCTCTCCAGACTGCGCCATCACCGTGACTATGACGTTGTATCCACGTATATTCTGGAATCCGATATTGCGAATACGGAATCGGACCTCGTATCAGGCATCGCGAACTTTTTGAATGCGACCGTGCATGGGGCCGATACGATACTCATCCTCAAAGAAACCGGAGACGGGCAGGTAAAAGGATCTTTTCGCAGTCTGAAAAGGGATGTCACCAAGCTCGCGAGGCTTCTGGGCGGCGGAGGTCACGCGCGGGCGGCGGGCTTTACCGTCACGGGACGCATTGTCGAAGACGGCAGCGGCATCCCTCGCATTGTTTCCGGAGAGCTTGCCTCCTAGCACTCGACGTGATAGAGTGCTAACCATTCTCTATGAATCCCTACGAACTCCGTTCCGAAACTGCGTCTTCGTTCCTTATTCCCACCGTGATTGAAAAAACCAATCTTGGAGAACGCGCCTACGACATCTACTCCCGCCTTCTTAAGGACCGCATCATCATGCTCGGCACGCCGATTAATGATGACGTTGCGAATGTGATTGTGGCGCAGATTCTTTTTTTGGAAAGCCAGGACAAGCAAAAGGACATCAAGCTCTATGTAAACAGCCCGGGAGGCAGCGTCACCGCGGGTCTTGCGATTTACGATGCCATGCAGCATGTACAATGCGACGTTTCCACCATCTGCATGGGACTCGCGGCCTCCATGGGCGCGGTGATTCTCGCCGGCGGCGCAAAAAATAAACGATTCGCTTTGCCGAATTCGGAAATCATGATTCACCAGCCGCTCGGCGGCATCGAAGGCCAAGCCACGGACATCAAAATCCGCGCAGAGCGCATTTTGAAAACAAAGGACTTGCTGAACGGCATTCTCTCAAAGCATACCGGTAAGCCCATCAAACAAGTAGAAGAAGACACGGACCGCGACTATTTCATGGATGCCAAAGAAGCGCAGAAGTACGGACTCATCGATAAAGTGATTGCATAAAGGCGGGGTCTTCACGCCGTGCGTAGGAGGCAGCAGACCGCGCTCTACAAGAACCCTACATCCCAAAAACTCAAAAACACAAAAGGTTCATCCCTGTGTGTTTTTGAGTTTTTGAAATCTTCCTCCAACGAATGGGAAAGGGGACAAAGGGCTAAGGGAACGGGTTACGGGGCGCAAGGCTCATGGCGCACGGCCTCGCTCTACGCAACTACGTACTCTTCCCCCTACGCAACCACGTCCTACGCACCCTACTTCCTACTCCCCACCACCTGTTCCCTCCCCCTCCATCTCCTCCATGCCCGCCGTAAGGAAGGCAACGCTTGAAACGAGGTCGCCGATTTCCTTAAAGCGCATCACGCGGACGCCCTGGGTATCCCGCCCGAGCGTGGGAACGCTTTTGAACGGCGTGCGGAGCACAATGCCTTTTTTAGAAATCAGCATGAGGTCGCGGTCATCATCCTTGGAGCTTACATAGGCGCCCACCACGCCTCCGGTCTTGCTCGTAATCTTCATGGCGCGTATGCCGCTGCCACCGCGTCCCTGCACTTTGTATTCCTGAAGATTGGTGCACTTGCCGAGCCCGTTTTCCGCAATGGTAAAGAGTTCAAGCTGGCCCTTCTTGGCAAGCGACGGGCTTATCACGTCCATGCCGATAACCTCATCGCTCCCCTTGAGCTTGATGCCGCGCACGCCCGCAGCCGTGCGCCCCATGGCGCGGACATCCGCCTCTTCAAAACGGATGGACTGGCCGTTTTTGGTAACGAGCACCACCTCGTCGCTTCCGCTCGTGGGTTCCACCCAGCGCAGGTCGTCGCCGGGTTTGAGCGTGATGGCGATGAGACCCGAACGCCGCATGTTTTTAAACTCCTCGAGCGCCGTCTTTTTGACCGTTCCTTTGTTCGTCACCATGAGGAGGTGTTTCGTGGCATCCTGATCGTCCATGGAAAGCGTCACAGCAACGCGCTCACCGGGCGCGAGCTGGAGAAAATTCACGATTGCCTGGCCCTTGGAGGTGCGGCTCCCCTGCGGCACATCATAGGCTTTGAGCTGAAACACGCGGCCGCGCGTGGTAAAGAAAAGCAGGTCCGTATGCGTGGATGTGGTAAAGACGCGCTGGACAAAGTCTTCTTCCTTCGTGGTCAGCCCGGCAACGCCTTTGCCGCCGCGGTGCTGGGCGCGGAAGGTGTCTGGCGGCAGGCGCTTAATGTAGCCGCCAGCGGTCATCATCACGACTGTTTGTTCGTCCGGGACGAGATCTTCCATAGAAAATTCACCGACCGGCCCGGCGACGATTTTGGTACGCCGCTCGTCGCCAAAGCTCTTCCGCATGTCAACAACTTCGGTGCGTATGACAAGCATCATTTTCTTTTCCGATTTCAAAATGGATTCGAGCTCCTTGATGAGATCTGTTTTCTCCTTGTATTCCTGCTCCACCTTGAGGCGTTCGAGATTGGCCAGCTGCTGCAGGCGCATTTCGAGAATCGCATTCGCCTGCCGCTCCGTGAGCTTGAACTTCTTGATGAGATTCGCGCGCGCATCGTCCCGATCCTTGGACTTTTTGATGGTATCCACGACCTGGTCGATCTTCAGAAGCGCAATGCGCAGTCCTTCGAGGATATGCGCACGGTCCTTCGCCTTCGCCAAATCGTATTCGGTACGTCGCCGGACCACTACCTGGCGATGCTTAATATACTCCTCGAGCATCTGCTTCAGGCTAAGGACGCGCGGCACCACGCCGTCCACGAGCGCAAGCATATTCACGTGGAAGGTGTCCTGCAGTTGCGTCATTTTGAACAGCTGATTCAAAACTTTTTTAGGATACGCGTCGCGTTTGAGCTCGATAACGATGCGCACATCGCCCTTGGACGATTCGTCCCGCAAATCGCGAATTCCTTCGATCTTCTTGGTCTGCACGAGCTCGGCGATGCGCTCCAAAAGCGTAGCTTTATTCACCTGATAGGGAATTTCCGTAACGAGAATGCGGAACGCGCCGGACGATTCCTCCACAATCTCGGTTTGAGCCCGTACCACAATACCCGCCTTCCCGGTGGCATAGGCTGCGAGAATATCCTGCTTATTGTAAGCAATACCGCCAGTCGGAAAATCCGGACCTTTGACGTATTTCATGATCCCGTTTATGTCCATGGACGGGTCGTCGATGAGGGCCACAATGGCATCGCAAATTTCTCCCAGATTGTGCGGAGGGATATTCGTCGCCATGCCCACAGCGATGCCGAGCGTGCCATTGATGATGAGGTTCGGGAGCTTGGCCGGAAGCACGGTGGGTTCCTTTTCCGCGCCGTCGAAGTTCGGCGCAAAATCCACAGTCTCCTTTTCGATGTCGAGCATCATTTCGTCCGACACGGTTTCGAGCTTGCTCTCGGTATACCGGTATGCGGCGGCGCTGTCGCCGTCCAGCGACCCAAAGTTCCCCTGCCCGCGGATGAGCGGATACCGGAGGTTGAAATCCTGCGCCATGCGCACGAGCGTGTCGTATACGGCGCTGTCGCCGTGCGGGTGGTACTTGGCAATCACGTCTCCCACCACGCTCGCGCATTTCTTGAATCGCGCGCTCGACCGAAGACCGTTTTTCCACATGGAATACAAAATACGTCGATGAACAGGTTTGAATCCGTCTCGGACATCCGGAAGCGCGCGCGCCACGATAACCGACATCGCGTAGTCGATATACGCCTTCCGCATTTCATCGGTGATGGGCGCCAATTCGACGGTCCCGATATCATGCGGGGCTTTCGCAGGCGACTCTTGGCGTTTGGGGGTTTTCGGCATAGCAATCAAATAACAATCAAGATGATGAGTCCGGAGTCAATCCGGTAGACGAGGGGTGAACAAACGGAAATCCTGAAGGCCGGGTTTCCGGAGACGGATCCGGCTCGGCCGATGGAACGCTCGTCGAGGCCTCCGGGGCGAGCAAATCACCGCGGCGTTCCGCAGGCGTTCCCGTTGCTCCTTCAAGAACGGCTTGCAGAAACTTCGTGAACTGGGCGGCCTGCGCGGCCGTGGTTGGGCCGGGGAGCTCGGGGGGGTTCACCACGGGGTTCGTTTTTGCCTCCTCCGTGAACGTTTCCAGTTCCTTCGTGAGCTCGCGGAGCGACTGACTTCCTCCATGCACCGACGCTTGAACCTGAATCCTCACCGTTGCCCACCAGCCGGCGCCAATCGCTAGCACCGCAATCATCACGCCCGCAAATAGCGAGGCCTGCTGAACGGGATCTCGCGGAGCCCTCGCCGCCGCATGGGCGAGAATAAGCTCACGCTTTTCCTCGGATGTCAGAATGCGCGGGGTTTCCGAAAACGGGGTTCCGACGGAAGACACGGAAGCCGGCCCCTGTACGCGGCGTTTCGATCCGGAGGAACGGGAAATTCGCGGCATGACTTATGCGCGGTCAAGCACGGCGACCAGCGTGTCTTCTGCGGGCAAATCCTTTTTCTGAATTTTCAAACGATTCATATGTTCCCGCTTGCAGACGCCGAGCTGTTTGCAGAATTCATCAATCGAACCAAGATGCTGTTTGAGGCCCGGAATAGCAAACCCGAGCGGAATCACAATACGCGGCTCAATGAGCGTGATCAGTTCATTCGCCGTCTTCGCATCCAAACCATCTCCGCCACCCACCGGCAACAGGAGAATATCAATGCGCTCCATTTCTTCGAGTTCCGCATCCGTCGGCTTTCGCGCAATGTGTCCGAGAAATGCCAGCGTCATGTCCTCGGTGGTGATGCGATATATCACAGGCCGCTCGCGGCCTTCCTCGACCAAAGAATCCTGGATGCCGCGCACGAATACCCCTTTTGCCTCATATTCACCGGGATCAGAAATGATAAACGGCGCTCCCTGCACGGCGCCGACATTGAAACGCTTTCTGTCCTGATGCGATAAGACGAGAAGATCCGCCTCAATTGTTCGAGGGAATCGAATCGAGGTTTCATTTTCAAACGGGTCCGTCACCAACGTACTCGCGGCTTCGCCGTTTTTCGATTCAATGCGAACGCTTGTGTATCCATGCCAGAAAATCTGCATAGTGTGGTCATCTGAAGCTCTTCAAAGCTTGCCAAGAATACCACGAAAGCGCCCGAATTGTGAATACATTGCGGGGTCGAAAAATCCCTGTTTTTACGGGAGTTTTTTTGCCTCTCCGGCAGCCTGAACCTGCTCTTGTCGATATACGGATCCGCCCACAATGGCCAGCGCAAGCGCATCTGCCGCATCATCGGGCTTTGGCGGCTCGGGAAGGACGAGCAAACGAGTGACCATGGCCTGCACTTGGCGCTTATCCGCGCCACCCCATCCCGCAATCCCCTGCTTCACCTGATTCGGCGTGAGGTCAACAATGGGAATGCCCGCATCCGCAAGCGCGAGTAAAATAACGCCTCGCGCCATGCCAACCTTCATCGCGGTTTTCGCGTTCGTCTGGAAAAACAAACTCTCCACGGCCGCCGCATCTGGCCGAAAGCGGCGTATGGCTTCCTGCAAATCATTTCGGACCGCAAGCAATCTCTCGGAAAAAGGCAATCCGGCATCCGTATCTATAACGGAATGCCAGGTATGTCTCGCTTCATCTCCTTCAATCTCGACAATACCAAGACCCGTACGGCCAAAACCGGGATCCACGCCGAGCATGCGGAAGGACATATCTGGACATAGCGTAGCGAGCGGAAACGGAAACCACAAAGTTGGCGAAAAATATGTAAGGTACAATTGACATGTTGCATCTCTCGTGCTATGATTTTGTTATCTATGCCGTCATTCGAACGAGCCGTGCAATCATCTCCGGAAGAAAAACCTCTCCGTTCGCATCCGCTTGAAGCGGCCACTCCGGGGAGCGAGCTCTTGCCGGAGGAGCAAAGAAAACTCCAGCTCCGATCCGCCTCCCCCGAAGAATGGGAGGATCTGGTGTCAGGCATTGAACGTATTGATGAATCAAAGGACATGCGCGACGCGCGGGAGCGCGCCGAAGCGCGGGAAAAAGCTCAGAGCGAGGAACGGGCCCGTCTCCGTCAGGAACGCTATGAAGATACATTCTTGCAGACCATGCGTTCTATGGAACAGGATCCCGCATTTCAGGATTTGTCCGATTCCGACAAGCTGTCAAAGGTATTCGAAGCGAGTTTTTCGCAAGGCCTGGAAATTCTTCGGGCGGATTTTCCTGATGAAGACATGAATATCGTCGGCGGAAGAGTGCTCGCGGCTTACGGAAACTTCGTCGCGAACAATGTTGAAATGGATCCGTTTAAGCGCGTTTCGGCGCTCAAGGCCGGAGATCTCATGGCAAAACGCATCGTCGAGCGGCGCAAAGAAGCCGGTCTGCGATCCATGGATGAACCTGACCGCTCGCGCAGGGAAGGCTTTCGCGAAATCCGGCTTGGACAGATGGGGCCACCGACGGCGACATTCGAAGGTGCCGGTGAAGCAGTCGCGCGGCAGGCAAGCACGGAAGTGGAAGGAGGTCTCATCAATTTGGACGCCCTTCAGGCCCGCGAGGCGCAAACGAGCACTCCGTCACCCATCGAACATATCGTCATGCAGCCCACAGGCATCCCCTCCCGGGGCCGGGCCGAACCGATCACGCCGGAAGAGGCGCCGTCATTTGCGGACATCGAAGAGGCGCGGCAGCGCGAAAAAGCGAAAACAGAAACTGCTGTAGACGAAGCATTTAAACGCATAGAGCGGCCTCCTACCTCGGGAGCTGCGTGACGAGAAACCGTATACGATATAGCCGAAACATCGAGTACCAAGAAAACATCCCGAAGGCCGGGATGTTTTCTTGGTGCATTAGACGGGTTGGGCTTCGATGTCCATTTCGTCTTCCGGCACTTCCTCGTCGTCGCGATCGCCGAATCCCGTTCCCGCGGGAATCAGACGTCCGATAATCACGTTTTCTTTCAGTCCTTCCAGACGATCCACCTTGCCGGTAATAGCCGCATTGATGAGCACCTTTGCCGTTTCCTGGAAGGATGCGGCGGACAGGAAGGATTCCGTGGACAGGGATATTTTCGTAATGCCCATGAAAAGCTCATTCGCTTCCGCAGGCCGTTCACCTTTGGCTTCCACGCGTTCGTTTTCCACCTGATACCGCGCGCGGTCCACCACCTCCCCCGGCAAAAGATCCGTGTCGCCCGCATCGATCACATACATGCGGCTGAACATCTGGCGGATAATGACCTCCACATGCTTGGCATTCAGCTTTTGTCCCTGCGATGCGTAAATATAGAGCGTCTCCTTGAGGACATATCGCATCACCGCCTGGCGGCCCTTGTAACGAAACAGCTGGGACAAATCCATGTGACCCTCTGTCAGCGCGTCTCCCGGCTGAACTTCGTCTCCATTTTTCACGAGGATCTGATATCCGATGGGCACCTGGTATTCCTCTCGCGCCGGTCCCTCCCAAATAACTTTGATGGTCTTGCCGCTCGTCGAGATGACGCCAGCATGCTCGGCAGAAATTTCCGTACCGTCCTTTTTGACGATAAGAACATCGCCCTGTTTCACGGTATCACCCGCCTTGATTTTTACCTCATCGCCGCTTTCACGCGATACGCTATCTTCCTGTACGGCCGTATGCTCCACGGTAATCACCTTCCCTCCCGAATTGGTGTCCAAAACGCGTTCGCCGTTCTGCAGCTCGATAATCCGCCGCTCTCCAGAGGTAACCGCAATCTTCCCCGCGACCTCCGCGATAATCGCCTTCCGTTTCGGCGATCGCGCTTCGAATAATTCCTCCACGCGCGGCAAACCCATGGTAATATCCCCTCCCGCAACGCCTCCGGTGTGGAAGGTACGCATGGTGAGCTGCGTGCCGGGCTCGCCGATGGACTGCGCGGCGATAATTCCCACGGCCGTGCCGAGCTTGACGAGCTCATTGTACGCCAAATCATATCCGTAGCACCGCTGGCAGATGCCGCGCTTCATGCGACAGGTGAGCACCGAACGCACGCGAGCTTCCTGCACCGCATGCTTCTCGAGTTCGCGAATATCGTCTTCGGTAATCAGATGCCCCTTTTTGAACAGCGTCTTTTTCGTTTTTGGATTCTTGATATCTCCGAGAAGCACGCGTCCCAGAAGGCGCGTCATAAGCGGCTCGCCGATTTCTTCGCATTCCTTGGCTTCGAGCAGCACCCCGTCGGTGTCGCCGCAATCTTCTTCCATAATCACCACGTCCTGCGCAACATCTACAAGGCGGCGGGTGAGATACCCCGCGTTCGCAGTTTTGAGAGCCGTATCCGTAAGGCCTTTTCTGGCGCCGTGGGAAGAAATAAAGTACTCGAGCACGTCCAAGCCCTCGCGGAGCGAAGATTTCACCGGCAACTCGATGGTGAGGCCGGCAGGGTTCGCCACGAGTCCTTTCATGCCGACGACGTTCGTGAGCTGGCCCACCGATCCGCGGGCGCCGGATTTAATCATGGAGTACACGGTTCCGAGCGGGTCCAAGGCTTCTTCGCACAGGCGCTGAACCTGGTCCTTCACATCCGCCCACATCTTGATGATCTGATTATACCGCTCTGATTTGGTCAGGAGTCCTTCCTTATACTGCTGTTCGATTTCTTCCACCTTCCGCTCTCCTTCCTGAATAAGGCGCCGCTTCAATTCGACGGCCGGCAAATCACCCATGCCATAGGAAAAGCCGGATCGCGTGGCATACTTGAAGCCGATTTCTTTTACTTCGTCGAGAAAACGCGCCGTCCGTTCAAATCCACGAACTTCCAAGGTCACGCGCGTGATTTCCGCGAGCTGTTTGGTGCCGATGGGTTCATTCCGGAATCCGACCTCCTTAGGGAACAAGTCATTCAGGAGAATACGCCCTGCCGTGGTTTCAATCATGGGTTCCCCGAGAGAGAGCCGCGTGGCAATACGCTCCCCGACGGAAATGCTTCCCGACTGATACGCGTACAGCGCCGCCTGCGGCGAACCGAACGTTTTCATGTTCCCGTCCACAGGCTCTGTCATGGTCGTCATGTAGAAGCAGCCCCAGGCGATGTCCTTGTCGGGACGGGCGACCGGCTGGCCCGTGGCGGGCTTGAGCAGATTGTTCGTGGAGAGCATGAGATTGCGCGCTTCCTGCCTCGCTTCCTCCGTAAGCGGCACATGCACGGCCATTTGGTCGCCGTCAAAGTCCGCGTTGAATGCGGCGCAGACCATGGGATGAATCTGAATAGCCTTCCCCTCGATAAGCACGGGCTGAAAACCCTGGATGCCAAGACGGTGGAGCGTGGGCGCGCGGTTTAAGAGCACCACGGAGTTCGTGGCAACCTCTTCCAGAATGTCCCAAACTTCGGGATGGTCCGCTTCGATAAAACGATTCGCGCTCCGGATATTGTGCACGTATTCGCGCTTGATCAGCTGGGAAATAATAAAAGGACGAAACAGCTCAAGCGCCATGATTTTCGGCAGGCCGCACTGATGCATGCGGAGCGTGGGTCCGATAACAATCACGGAACGGCCAGAATAATCGATGCGCTTGCCCAAAAGATTCTGGCGGAATCGTCCCTGTTTCCCTTTGAGAATATCCGCGAGGGATTTGAGCTGGCGCTTTTTCCCCGTCGCAGCAATAACGGTTTTAGAATGGCGCGCGCTGTTGTCGATGAGAGAATCCACCGCTTCCTGCAGCATGCGCTTTTCATTTCGCGTGATGACTTCCGGCGCATTCAACTCTACCAGGCGCTTCAAACGGTTATTGCGATTAATGACCCGCCGATACAAATCATTCAGGTCGGACGTCGCAAATCGTCCGCCGTCCAGAGCCACCATGGGACGCAGATCCGGCGGAATCACGGGGATCGCCTTCAGAATCATCCAGTGCGGGTCAAGCCCCTGCTGAATAAAGGACTTCAGGAGCTTGAGGCGACGAATCAGGCGATCTCGCTTGCCTTCGGAAGCCTTCTGTAAATCATCGGCTAAAAGTTTCACCGTGGCCTCCATGTCCATTTTTTTCAGAAGCTCGTCCACGGCTTCGGCGCCGATTTTCGCCTCAAAGACATGCCCGTACCGAAGCGACGCATCATGATATTCGCTTTCGCTCAAAATCTTGAGCGGCCGAAGGTCTTTCAACTCCTTCTCCGAGATCGTAAACTCTTCGTCAAGCTCATCGAGTTTGGCAGTTTTGGTCTGCTGGAGTTTTTCCAGGATGTCCTCGGCCTCCTTCTTTTTCAATCCCTGCTCGGCTGCGGACTCGTTCGCTTTTTTCAGCTCCCGTTCATATTCGCTCTCGAGAGCCTTCCGCTTTCCTTTGTATTCCATGCGCAACTGCTCAAGGGTATTCTGCCGCAATTCCTCATTGACGTCCGTCACAATGAATGACGCAAAATAAATGACTTTTTCAAGCGCCTGCACGCTCATGTCGAGCGTGGTTCCGACTTTCGAAGGGACGCCGCGGAGGAACCAAATGTGACTTACGGGAGCGGAAAGCTCGATATGGCCAAAGCGTTCTCGCCGCACAAGACTGTGCGTCACTTCCACGCCGCATTTGTCGCATACGATGCCCTTATAGCGGATCTTTTTGTACTTTCCGCAATAACATTCCCAGTCCTTGGAGGGACCGAAAATTTCCTCGGCGAACAGTCCGGATTTTTCCGGCTTCTGCGTACGGTAGTTTATGGTTTCCGGCTTGGTCACCTCGCCATAGGACCAGCCGCGGATGGTTTCCGGCGACGCAAGCTTGAGCCGCATGGCGTCGAAATCCGTTGTCTTGATGTTTTCAGTTTGGAAGAAAGGCATACGGGTGGTCATTAGGCTTCATGTTTGAGTCCCTCGCTCGGCCCCCACTCGATATGGTCTTCTGGTGCCGGAGCATTCGTGAGCGGCGCGCGAGGGCGGAATTGATCCGGACGTGATGCATGTTCGTCGATACGCTGGCCCTCCTTCAGGAGTTCCACGTCCAGGCACAGGCCCTTGAGTTCGCGGACAAGCACGTTAAAGGATTCCGGAACATTCACCTTGCGGATGGGTTCCCCCTTAATAATGGACTCGTACGCTTTGGATCGTCCGGGAACATCGTCGGATTTGATGGTGAGGATTTCCTGAAGCGTATGCGCCGCGCCATAGGCTTCGAGCGCCCACACTTCCATTTCGCCGAAGCGTTGTCCGCCGGATTGCGCCTTGCCGCCGAGGGGTTGCTGGGTAATAAGCGAGTATGGACCAATGGATCGCTGGTGGATTTTGTCCTCGACCATGTGATTCAGCTTCAGCATGTAGATATAGCCGACGGTCGGATGATGGTCATACGCCTCGCCCGTTCTCCCGTCATACAGCTGAATGCGCCCGTCTTCGGGGAACCCCGCACGGACCAGCTCCTCGCGGATTGTCTGTTCCGGAACACCGTCGAATACCGGCGAAGCCACCGTGTACCCAAGGGCATTTGCGGCAAGCCCGAGATGCGTTTCCAGAATCTGCCCGAGGTTCATGCGGGATACCACGCCGAGCGGAGACAAAATGACATCCACCGGCGTTCCGTCTTCGAGGAACGGCATGTCCTCCACCGGAACAATCTTTGAGATAACGCCCTTGTTTCCGTGGCGTCCGGCCAGCTTGTCGCCCACCTGGATTTTCCGGAGATCCGCGACCGCCACCACATATTGCTTGATGACGCCCGGCTGAAGTTTATCGCCCGCATCGCGGGAGAACACTTTAACGTCCACAACGCGCCCGTGTTCGCCATGCGAAAGATACAGAGAGGAATCGCGCACATCGCGGGCCTTCTCTCCGAAAATCGCGCGGAGGAGTTTTTCTTCCGCAGACAGATCGGTTTCGCCCTTGGGTGTAATTTTCCCTACGAGAATATCGCCGGACTTCACTTCGGCTCCGATATGAACAATGCCCTGGTCGTCCAGATTTTTGAGCTTTTCTTCCGAGACATTCGGGATATCCGATGTCACGACTTCCGGCCCGAGCTTTGTATCGCGGACATCAATAAGGTGATGTTCGATATGAATGGAGGTGAGCCGGTCCGCATGCACCAACCGTTCGCTCAAAATAATGGCGTCCTCATAGTTATAACCGTCCCAGGACAGGAAGGTGCAGAGCAGGTTCTGGCCGAGCGCGATTTCGCCGCGATCGCAGGATGTCCCGTCCACGAGCACTTCCCCGGCATGAATCTGCTGCCCTTTGCTCACGCGGGGGCGCTGATTGATGCATGTGGAATGATTCGAACGCTGGAATTTAATGAGATCGTATCGGCGGATGTCTCCCGCGTCGGTTTGAATTTCCACATGGCTGCCGTCCACCGACACCACAACGCCCTCGTCCGGCGACAGCACAACGTGTCCGGAGTCCACGGCGGAGCGGCGTTCTACGCCCGTCCCCACGATAGGGGCATCGGGTTTGATGCAGGGAACGGCCTGCCGCTGCATATTGGTTCCCATGAGCGCGCGATGGCCGTCGTCGTGCTCCACGAACGGAATGAGCGACGTGCCGATAGAAAGCACTTGTTTCGACGAAACGTCGATATAGTCGATGTCCGCAACATCCACGGTGGTCGGCTCGCCGTTTTTTCTGGCCGCGGCGCGCGGCAAAAGGAATCGGCCGGTCTTTTGATCGATGGGCGTGGTGGCCGGAGCCGTTGTTCCGCGTTCTTCCGTAAAGGCATTCAAATACACAATCTCGTCCGTCACATACGGTTCAATCGGAATCCGCTCCAACGTGAACGATGCCTTCATGGCTTTTGCCATGTCTTTGGTGACCGTATCTCCCCGTTTGCCGAGCGCCTTCCCGTCTCCGGTCGTTATGTCGAGCCGGAGGACTTCGTCCACGGCGTCCTTGCCGTCATTGTTCGCCCAAGCCTTAACCTTCCGATACGGCGTTTCGATGAAACCGAAATCATTGATACGCGAATAAGAAGCCAAGTGGCCGACAAGCCCGATATTCGGACCTTCCGGCGACGCGATCGGACAAATGCGCCCATAATGCGTCCGATGCACATCGCGAACATCGAATCCGGCACGTTCACGCGTGAGGCCGCCCGGACCCATCGCGGACAAACGGCGCTTGTGTTCGAGCTCAGACAACGGATTCGTCTGATCCATGAACTGGGACAGCTGCGAGCTCATAAAGAACTCGCGAACGGCCCCGATGACCGGACGAGCATTGATAAGCTTGGCAGGCGTGAGATTGGTAATGTCCTGCGTGGACATGCGGTCCTTAATGATGCGCTCCATGCGCGCGAGCCCAATGCGGAAACGGCTCTGCACAAGCTCTCCGATGGCGCGGACGCGCCGATTGCCCAAATGGTCCACGTCGTCCGGTTCTTCCTGACTGATATTCAAACGGATGATTTCGCGAAGAATATGGACGATGTCGTCCTTGGTGAGAATGCGAAAATCTTCCTTTTTTACCGTATCGCGGTCCGCGGGAAGGCCGAAACGCTGGTTGAATTTAAAGCGACCCACGGCCCCAAGGTCATATCGCTCAAACTTGAAGAACATGGAATGGATGAGGGACTTTGCATTGTCCGCCGTTGCCAAATCGCCCGGCCGAATGCGCTTATAGACCTCGATGTATCCTTCTTCTTCATTTGAAGAAGCGTCTTTTGCAATGGTCGAATCAATGTAACGATTGAGCGGATGCGTATCCACGTCCGTGAACAGGGCTGCGATATCCTCATTTGAAGATACGCCGAATGCGCGCAACAGCGACGTCGCCGCGACCTTGCGCTTCCGATCGATCTTCACCCAGATGACATTGTTGGTATCCGTTTCAAATTCCAGCCAAGCGCCGCGATTCGGAATGAGTTTCGCCCCGTAATACCGACGGCCGCGTACGGCCTCGGCGGTAAAAAAGGCTCCTGCAGACCGCACAAGCTGGGACACAACCACGCGCTCGACGCCGTTAATCACGAAGGTGCCACGATCCGTCATGACAGGAAGCTCGCCCAGGAACACCTCCTGCTCCCGCTCCTCTTTGGTTCGTTTATTCAGAAGCTTGGCCTTCACGCGCAGCGGAGCCTCATAATTAATTTTTTTTAGTTTGGAGGTTTTTTCGTCGAACTTTGGATCGTCAAAAAAGTAATCCGTCAAATGGAGCTCGAGGTCTCGGCCGATAAAATCCTTCACCGGCGTAAGCTCGTTCAAGAGCTCTCGGATACCCTCCTCGAGAAACCAGCGATAGCTGTCCTTCTGAACCTCGATGAGGTCCGGAAGCGCCATTGCGTCGCGCGACGATGTGAAATAGCGGCGTTCCGGCTCATGGGGCGGAACGCGGCGAAAAATCTGCTCGGCCATGTGAAGGGAGGAACATGCGCGAACCCGCTCCCCGATCCCACCCCCGGGAAGAGGACCGGAAAGCCGGGACCCCGAGGGGAAGAATCAGATGAACGGTGCGCAGAATGAGTAATGCCGTCGGATACCCTCCGTCGAGACGGGCTCGAAAAATGAGGGATCGGAGCGGTGCGCCCGGAGACGCAAACGCCTCCCGTGACGAGTAAACGGGAGGCATCGGCATCTCCTCTATCGGGAAACAATCATTCGAATGACGATGAGGGTGTCCTCGAGGCGGACAAAAAGGCTTGCGTCCTTTTCTATCAATCCCGCCTGTGCGCGCGCGAAGAATAGCGAAGATGTGGCATATGGTCAAGCCCGGAGGGGTGGATAGAGGAGGAAGGCGTATCTCCATAAGGCCAGAAACGGAAAAATATCGGGTTTTTCATATTAAAATGCCTATCAGGCTTGACAAAACGGCATATTTCTGATATAGTTTTCGGTTCCGTAATGAACGGAACTCCCCCGCAGAAGAGCGGGTTCGCGGCCCATTCTTCCGCGGGGGAATCAACCCCCGCACTTTCCAAACCGAGGGAACCATGGAATATCACGACACGCGACGCTGGGCCATCCATGATTTCATGGTCCACGTTGTCGCAGAGAAGTCCCTGCTCGTCGAGGAGACGCACAGGGACGCGTGGCCTACCAAGGTCACGCTCGTCGAGCGCTGCGGACGCGGCGAAACGCCGGTCCGAAGCTTCGTACTCGACATCGAGTACGGTCGCTTCGCCGCGGAGCTCAAGCGGTACGTACAACGAATCAATCGGCACCGAACACTATTTTGCTTAGCCGAGACGGATTCGGACATCTACGTCACCAACCAAATCTCCATGTTTTTGCGCCGCACCGCTGCGGCATGACCCTCAACCCAGCCTGTCCCTACTTCAGAAGAGCGATGCACATGCATCGCTCTATCTGTTTGCGGAAAAAGATATCCGTGCGGGGTTTGTGATCCTGAACGGAAACGGCGGAACCCAAAAGGGAGAACGCAGTCGTGATCGAAGAAGACATCCTGGAAACCCTGGCCGAGAACGCTCTGTTCAAAATCTACGACTCCCTAATAGGGAGAAAAGGAAACGCTGCGGAAAAAGGTGGCGGAAATCCAGAGCGACGCCGACACAACCAATGACGAAATGTTCGCGCTCGAAATCATGCGCGATCTCTCCGGCCGCATCGACCAGGCCCTGGACGACCTTGAGCGGGTCATCCCTGGAAAAATCGCAGCCACCGCCTCGCGTCTCGCGCCCGCCGAAGGACAGGATCCTCGGCGGGTATTTCTTATGGATCATTGGTTCGCAGGACCGTGGGTTCGTGTGCGGGAAGAATCCGTAGCCTACGAACCTACGATCGTACGAACCTCATGCTCGACCCAAGGCTCAAGACTCATGACCCGTGACCGTCTGCATTCCGCTTCCCACCCTCCCCAGACCCTCGCCCCCGTTGCCTGTGCTACCATATTCGCATGAAGAAGCGGTCTCACCCGACCAAGAAGCCGTCATCCAGGGTGATTGGGACCCTGCGGATCCATGATCTGGAAAAAAAGATCCGCAAGCCGTCCGCGCCTCCTGGGCAACGCTTCAAAAGCAAGAAGGCCTATAACCGCTCGGCAAAAAAACGGGAAGACCGGGGTCTCTCAAGCCATGCTTGACCGAGAGCCAAAAACATGAGGCGCTCAGACGTCCGGCCGGGCGTCTTTTTCGTCAGCCTGCCGTATGGCATAGTGGACACAGGACCTTCAACACATGAGCGGCACCCTTTTAGGAAATCGGCTCTACATGTCTACGAATGATCCGTGTCCCGCTTGCGGGAAACGGATATACGCGCGCGTGCTTGTCCTGAACAGGACGGAACGTCTCTGGATCCTTGTGGAGGACTATTGCGCATCTGTTCAGTGTCAGCCCGCCATGCGCGGATCCATCCCCGACCTTCTTATTCACGGACATCCGGTTCTGGTCCCCGAATGCTTTCAGGTGAGTCTCGATCTCTGCCGCTATTGCCAACGGGCCGACGCAACCAGTATTGATCGAGGGAATAATCACGTGGCCAAGGAATGCCCGGGTTGCGATCTGCTCTATGTCCCCCGCTTCAATCGGAACCGGTGGCTCCGCGACGATGAACCGTACATTGATACGCTAGACGACGGAGACATAGCCGATGACGAAAACGATAGCGGCATCCGTTCAAAAAGCCCTATGCCGTTCGCAAACGGAGCGGCCGGAGAAAAACGCTGATGCCTTCCCTCACGAACCCCGATGTATTCCTCCCGGCATCCACATGTTCGTCGTCCGGAGGAAGAGAGGAGTGCCCATGTACGCAAGCATGCTCGTCCGATATTCCTTGGTCCTTTTCGCAGGGAGTCTGCTCGGCTACTGCCTCCGCGAGAACAGGCAAAGCCCTCCCGGCGCGGACAGGGAACCCGAATCTTCACACTGCATTTCTCCCATGCCCGTACCTTCATGGAACACGGAAGGTGTAATCATGTTCCCCGGCGTCGACACCGAATTTGCGCCATATGAGATTCCGGAACAGGAACATCGCCATGCCGGAATCCGACAAACGTTTCGACTGTAATCCGCGGGAAAGCCATGCGGAAAAAAGGCCGCTGTCCTGACCCCACCAATCCTCTGCGCCATCCTCAACACAGGAAGGCGCTTTTATTATGGACTAAGAGAAAATTATAGCTGGGAGTTGTTGGCAATCAGCAAAAGAAACAGGGCAAAGGGAACGGGTTACAGGTTATTGGTTATGGGGTTCAGGTTACGGGGCGCATGGCTCACGGCGCATGGCCTACGCAACCACGCGCTACGCCCCCCCTACGCAACCACGTCCTACGTACTCTTCCTCCCTACGCAACCACGCAACCCTATTTCCTGTCCCTCATCAAGTACCCTTGACAAAAAGACCATTTTTTGATAGATTATCCGGTCAGGTTGAATGCCTGCCATTCACAATCGATCGTAGAGGCCTGAGGAGAGCTTCGAGCTTTTCGCAACCATGTGGAGGAATGGTTGCCGCATGGGTAATGGCCGGGGAGGATCCGTGAGGCGGGAAATCCGTTGAACGGCGGTTTCATTATGTATGTATGCGCGAACGCACTCTTCGGGAGTGCGTTTTATCGTTCCGTGAACGGCGACATTGCCGCGAACGGCGTGGAGAGGAAGGCCCCCGTTTCTGTCCGAAAGGACGGAGATGACAGGGTTGTTCCATGTTACGTACGAACGAGCCGGATCCGTCTGGTTCTCCCGTATGCGACTGGACTGGAGGGGAGCCCTCGCGGCGATCCACTCCATCTCCACACCGTTCGCGGAAATCGATTGCCGGAAGCGGAATGGAGGGGGCAAGGTCTGATGGGATGCGGGACTATCTCGTCATCCGATCGGAAAAAACGCATGGACGCACGCGGCTCCGGCGCCTGCTGGACCCGATCCGTCTATGCCGCTTCGCTCGTGTCAGGCTATTGCCGAAGCATGAGCCGACTCCATTCCGTTTCGGGAAATCGTCCGTTAAATTGTCCCAAACAAACATATGCTCTTGGAAAAACCGAAAGTGCGGGCTATGGTTTCCTTGCGCGCCGGCGCGAATTCGAATCACGAGTTTACGCGGGCGAGGAAGAATGCCTCGCAGGCCACAGTTCTTGTGGCAATCGTATCTTCGACAATCCTTAGTTGAGCCTGACCTACGAAGGATCTTGCTCGGAACTTCCAACCGGCCCATGTGGGCTTTTCCAGCCCTCACGGGCTCCCGGAGGAAAGAATGAGAAAAGAGAACAAGCATCGGCCGCTCGAACGAACCTTCGAGCCCATGGACCGCATCCGGTCCGACCGGCAGGTGACGGGAATGGTTCTGCCGCTCATTGCAAACGGCGCGCTGGACTTCAAACCCGGCGAACTCATCGGTCATAAGCGCCTGGCGCTCGCAATGAATACGCGGCGACTCCCCGACCGTACCCTGGTGAACGACCAAGGGAAGAAAGGCGCCGTGGAGCTCCCGGATTTCGACACGCACCTCGTGTGCCATGTCGGAAGCTCCTGCGAGTTCTTCGAGCGCGCCTTCGAACGGGCGCTCGACGAGAACCCCGACATCCAAAAGGCAGTGGCCGCGCTCGCGGCCGCAGAAGAGCCGTATCAGACGGCGCGCACCGCGCGAGAGGGCTTCTGGATGAAGGATCCGGAGTACCGCGAAATGCGGGATGCCGTGGCGGAAATCGAAAAAGATCTCCGCACGCTGAACGTGAAAACCAAGGAAGGGCGCGACCGGGAACGGGAGAAGAAGCGCCAGCTCCGCGAGCTCTTCGCGGCGCTCGACAACTGGAAGATCGCCTGGATGAAGGCGAATCCCGGCGAGCAGGACTTGGGCGCGCTCAAAAAGGCCGTGGACGATGCCGGCAAAAAGCTCTGGTACGAACGCAAGAAGCGTTCCGAGCTCGCCTCGCGGCGGGCGGAACTCGTGAAAAGGCTCGCCAAGTACGGCGTGCCGAACACGGAAGAGCTGGACATCACCTACCATGTCGCCGGCAGCGGCGTGGTCGGACACGACCGCAACGTCAAGCTCTATGAGCTCGACGAGCGCGAGCACGCTTTTCCCACCGACATGCTCGGACAGCCGCTGTCTGCGGGCGAGGATCAGGAGGACGTCACCGTGAGCTTCCCGATCGGCCATATCTGGGAAGCCTTCCGGGAAGAAAACCGGAACAAGCTCTACAGGCCAGGCACGCACGGATACTTCGTGTATGCTCCCCAATTGCCGCGGCACGAGTGGGTTCCGGGCGCCGAAGCGAAACCGGACACGGTGAAAAATCTTCTGCTCTACGGCAAGATCGGGAACATCCTGATCGGACGGGTACAAAAAACCCGCGACGGGAACAAGGAGCACGTCTACGGCTGGGCGCTCTTGCTCCGCAAGGAGCAAATCGTCGACATCGTCATTTCGCAGGATTTCTACCGGAACCGCTTCGCGGCCGTCCCGGCAGTTCTCCTCGAAGCGGTGACGCATGTGGTGCCCGCGTCGAGGACGATCGAGAAAATCGCCAAGTCCGTGGACTCGGACGCGGGACGCGCCATGCTCCCGCACGACATGGTCCGCAAGCTCTCGGAGAGCGTGCCGGACGAAGCCGAGCTCACCCTCACCCTGAAGGGCGGGGACATTCGGACGCTGCTCGGCAGCCTCACGCTTCCGAGTCTCGTCGAACAATTCGCGGCCATTTCGCACGACCCGTACGAAAAAATCCGCGAACAAGAACGAATGGACAAAAAGGCCGAACGAAAAGAGGCCAAAAAGGCGGGACGGAAAGAAGCCGTTGTCGCGTCCGTCGCGGCAAAGCCGGGAATTCCGAGCGACGATGCCGGCCCGGTAACGGTAGCAGCCGTTCCGCATCCGAGCACGACGCCGCCCGCGGAGCCGGACAGCTCTGCGGAAGGCAGCTCATCCGGCGGCGAGGAAACGTCCCCGGACAAGGCGGAAGCCGCGTCCGCGGGAACGTCTACGCCCGCACTCAACTAGGGAGTCACTCCCCTGCGGTGAAGCACTCGCTTCACCGCAGACCACTCCGATGCTGTTCCGAACGAAAAGCATCGAAGCGGTCTCGAAAGAGATCCGAACATTCAATACCAACCCGACTCCTGAATTTCCTTTTGGCGATTCGGGGGTCGAAACGAACGGATGCCGCGCATCCTTTCGTTTCGGCTCCCGCAACCGGGAGCCAAGAGGAGAGAGAACAGAGGAGGAGGGAGGACGAAAGCGCACCCATGCTGGCGCTTTCACGACATATTCTCACGGATATGTCGCTTCTCGGAGGAGGCGAGGGTCTTGACGACACTCGTCTCCCCGCCTCACTTGCGGCCGCGATGCCAATCGCGGACGAAAGCGAGGTGAAGAAAGGGACAGGCCTCTTTCATGGACCTCTATCGAAAAAAATTCGATGCGCTGATTGCCTATGCCTGCGCCTACCGTCAGCGGACGGTAACGCTCATCGGCATTGAGTATCGGGAATGCGTCGCCATGACATGCGACGACCCGGAAACCGTGGTGCTACCCATGCCCCTGTTCGAACGCTACATTGCGGAACTGGATCGCCGGTTCCGCCTTGCCCGCTGTACAGGGACGCATGACTGGATTGTCACTCCCGACGGGGAGCTCGGCGCCATCACGGAACTCCGCTTCTCCGTGCTCGAAACGCGCAATTGATCGCGGCCGCCAAGAACGGATTGCGGCCGCGATCAACATCTCATTGACACCGTGTCTCGGGTTTCCTACGCTATGCTCCCCGGAAGAGAAACGTGAACGCAGTCATTGAAGCTCTTCGCTCGCACATTTCGCATCTTGACATCCCTGCCATCTTGATTTTGAGCGCCGTCTGCGCCGTCGTGCTGCTCTCGAGGTACCGACCCGAACGAAAAATCCGCACGAAACGGTCGTTACGCAGTACGGTTACGTTTGCAAATTTCGAGCGGCGCAAAAAGCTCAATGATCTTTTTTCCAAGCGCGTCCGCAAATGACGCGCCCTCTCCCCGAATGCTTCCGAGAGCTTCCGAGGAGAGGATTATGCTCAAAAGGCTGCGGCGTGGCGTACGTTCCCAGGATATCTTCTTTGACGGCCCTCCCCGGTGAAAACCGGGGAATCTCTCTCCTCCCGTCGATAAAGACATCCGACTTTACGTGGCGTCCCGTTGCAGCCTTGTGCGCAGAATGACACATCCCCCAGAAACCCTGGGGGATGTGTGCGTTTAGAAAGGCGTCTTATTCGTGGTCGTAGCGCCTTCTGGAGGCGGCGCGAGGAGTTGCTCCAATTCTTCGGAATCGGGAAGCGGACGATCAAAGACAACATGGCGCTCCAGGCGCGTCTCGCTGCCGCGCCGCCGTTTTGCGATGACGGTAATCACCGTGGTTCCGCGACGAATATCGAGCGCCGCGTGAAAAACCCCGTCTCCGTCTACCGGCGCGTCTTGGCCATTCACCGTGACGATTGCCTCGGGAATCGTGCGCCCGACCACCTGCACGCGCGCCGTATCAAGACGCGCTCCGTCGACAGGCGCGGAGACAACAAGTGGCGGCGGCGTATTCACGGCGCGAGCCTGCCACAGCACATAGGCGCCGAGAACGCCGGCGAGCGTAAGAACGCCGAGGAATGCCAAAAACTGGGGCCCGACAAAAAAATCCAGAGGCCGTACGCTGCGCTGGCGCGGAAGCAGGTCGCCAATGGTGCGCCGAGAGTTCAGGGCCGCAAGCTGATTGGCGTAGCGGGCCGTAAAATACGGACGATACCCGCCGAGATAATCGACATATGCAAGAAAATGCCTTTCGGCAAAAATAGGATCGTTGATATCCCGCAGACGATCTTCTTCGAACGCCTTCAGCAACGATCGTTGAATATGCGTTTCCGCAGACGCCTGTTCCAGACTAATCCCCCGGAGGTCGCGGAGGTCGCGCAAATCCGCACCGAAGGCTGTATTGCCATCGCCGACGCGTTTGTGCAGGAACGTCATACTCTTCGTTCATCCTCCTCGTTCTCTTCATCGTCCCCATCATCGGCATCGGACGTATCTCGAGCCATATCTTCCTCGCCTGAAGAAGTCTCGTCAGACATATCCCCGTCTTCATCGCCTTCATCGTCCTCTCCTGCGGAGGATGACATGTCGTCCGATCCTTCATCGTCCGAAAATACTTCCTCCGTTTGCGATGAAAAATCGGCTTTCAGAATGTCTCTCGGTTTGGCGCCGTCAGCCGGACCGATGTATCCGGACTGCTCCAGCAAATCCAGAATGCGCGCCGCACGCGCATATCCGACTTTGAGCCGCCGCTGAAGGAGCGAGGCGGATGCTTTTCCGGCGCGTACGATTTCTTCCATGGCGCTCTCCAGGAGCGGATCCGCATCGCCATCGTCGGATGAGCCGCTTCCCAAAACCAATGCGCCGCGTTTTCGTTCGATGACTTCTGCGTCATAATCCGCAGGGCCGTATTTGGACTTGAGAAACTCCACCACACGGCGCACTTCATCATCGCCTACGAATGCCCCCTGCACGCGCTTGGGCGCCGACATCTCCGCCGTCTGATAAAGCATATCGCCGCGTCCGAGCAGTTTTTCCGCCCCGACCTGATCGAGAATTGTCCGTGAATCCGTGGAAGAGGCGACGGAAAATGCCATGCGCGCGGGCACATTCGCTTTGATGAGTCCCGTGAGCACGTCCACGGAAGGGCGCTGGGTCGCGAGCACGAGATGGACGCCCACCGCGCGAGCCATTTGCGCCAGACGGACGATGGGTCCTTCCACCTCCGCGCCGGAGGTAACCATAAGGTCGGCGAGCTCGTCGATGATGAATACGAGATACGGTAATTTGTCTTTGGAGCGCTGATTGTACGACGCGAGATCGCGGGCGCCGAAGGAGGAAAGAATATCGAAGCGCCGGTCCATTTCGCGAAGCGTCCATTTGAGCGCATTCACCGTGTCCTCCACCTTCGTAATCACAGGCGTAATGAGATGGGGAATGCCGTTATACACGGGGAACTCCACACGCTTTGGATCCACAAGAATGAACTTCAGATCATCGGGTCCGTGATTGTACAGCAGGGACATGATGAGAATGTTCATGCAAACGGATTTGCCGGAACCGGTTGCCCCCGCCACGAGCATGTGCGGCATTTTGGCGAGATCGGCCACGCAGGGCGTGCCGGACACGTCCTTGCCGAGACTGAATGGAATGGACATTTTCCGCTGTTTGTCCTGATACGCAGCCGATTCCAGCATTTCCCGGAGACCGACCATAGCCACGCTCTTATTCGGCACCTCAATGCCTACAAGAGACTTACCCGGAATGGGCGCTTCGATACGTATGGGGTGTGCCGCCAGTGCGAGCGCGAGATCATTATGCAAGGCGGTGATGCGCGTGAGCTTAACTCCCTCGGCTGGCTTAAACGTGAACTGCGTGACGGTGGGCCCCACGGCCACATCCCCCATTTCCACCTTAATGCCGAACTGAGCCAGCGTTTTCCGAATGACTTCCTTATTATGCTCGAGGTCGCCCGATGTCGGACGGTCATCGCGCTTCGTGAGCAGATCAAGGGGCACCTCGATCATGGCGCGGCGGCGCTTGGGCTTTGTTTTCTTCGGAACAACGGATGTCCTTCGCGTTCCATCTGGTGCGGATTCGTTTTCTTCAATTTCGTCTTCTTCTTCCTCTTCTTCAGCTTCTTCATCCGGAACTTCTTCTTCCCCATCCTCCCCCGTTTCTTCCTCATATGTATCGGGAGAGGCGGATTTCTTCCGAAAGAGCCAGACAAAAGGCCGGGCAAGGAGCTTTAGCAGCCACACGCATCCACGCCAAACAGCCGTAAAAACATCGATGATGGCCTGCAACGACGTATTGAAGATGAGCAGGAGCGATGTGACGAATATCGCCAGGAACAGGGTAATCGTCCCCGCGAACCCCAGCAGTGTCAATGCAGGCTCGGCAAGAAGCTGACCGAGTTTTCCTGCAGCCCCACGGAGCGCGGCATCATCCAGCACGGTAACCGAGGGAAAACTGACAGCATGCATAAACCCGTTCAGCCCCACAAAAAACAACGCGAATCCCACAAAATTCGAGGCATTCATGGGCAATTTTTCGGGATCGATGAGGTGATAGCCCCAAGCGATCAAAAAAAACGGCACGAACAATTTATCCCAACCGAAAACCTGTGAAACGCCCGCATCCACGGCATTTCCGATGCTCCCGGCAAGGCCAAAAATAGACAGGAGAATAAGAAAGGCGCACAAAAACAAAAAAACCGTGAATATCCCCCTTCTGGTTTCGGGATCCAGAGAAAAATCGAGCTTTCGGAAACGCCTTCGTCGTCTGCGAGCCATGCGGATAGATTAGGTGAGTTTCAAGGTATTTGCTAGAGTGGGGACGCTATGCCATCCATCTTTACCCGCATTATAAATGGTGAGATTCCTTGTCACAAAATCTGGGAGGATGAACGCGTCTTCGCGTTTCTCGATATCAGACCCATTCAGCCGGGCATGACGCTTGTGGTTCCGAAACAGGAAATCGACAATGCCTTCCATATGAACGACGAGGATTTTTGCGCGCTTCTCCTTGCCACCAAGAAGCTTATCGAACCCATACGCGAGGCTGCGGGAAGCGTGCGGGTCGGACTTGTCATCGAAGGCTTGGAGGTACCGCATGCCCACATCAAACTCATCCCGATCAATGGACCCGGGGATTTGGATTCCGCGAATGCGCGCGAAGCGACGCACGAGGAGCTCGCCGCCATGGCCCAAGCTATCCGGGCGCGAATATCAGGATAATTCCTCGGGTGCGCCGGATGAATCCGTATCCGCCGGAACAAGCGGTTCGGCAAGTTCCAGTCCTTCCTGACTCTTAAATGCCTCCACAACCCTCTGCCGGATATCCGCCAGCATGGACGGCCGTTCCTTGAGGGCGTTCTTGGCCTGTTCTCGACCGAGCCCGAGCTTTTCACCTTCATAGGCATAACTGTTTCCCGAACGCTTTACGATGCCGTATTCCTGCGCAATGTCGAGCACATCGCCGGCAATGGAAATGCCCTCGTTGTACATGATGTCGAATTCGCAGGTTCGGAAAGGTGCGGCAACCTTGTTTTTGACGATTTTGACTTTCACGCGATTGCCGATTATGCGCTCCCCCATTTTAATCTGGGCGGCGCGACGAACCTCGATGCGCTGCGATGCATAAAACTTTAGCGCGACGCCGCCCGTGGTGGTTTCCGGATTGCCGTATACAACGCCGATTTTTAAGCGCGTTTGATTGATGAACACTACGACGGTTTTTGTTTTGGAAATAATACCGGTGAGTTTTCGAAGCGCCTGGCTCATGAGCCTCGCCTGCAATCCCATGTGACTGTCTCCCATTTCGCCTTCGATTTCCGCCTTCGGCGTAAGTGCGGCAACCGAATCCACAACAATAACGTCGATCGCATTCGAACGAACGAGCGTTTCGACGATATCGAGCGCCTGCTCGCCGGTGTCGGGCTGCGCAATAAGCATTTCATCCACGCGCACGCCGATTTTCCGCGCATAGTCCGGATCGAGCGCGTGCTCGGCATCAATAAACGCGGCCATGCCGCCCATGCGCTGGACTTCGGCGATAATGTGCTGGGCGAGCGTGGTTTTCCCGGATGCCTCCGGGCCGTAGATTTCGATAATGCGTCCGCGCGGCACCCCGAGAATGCCGAGCGCGATATCCAAAGACAGGCACCCGGTGGGAATGGCGTCGACGGAACTGCGCTTCGCTTCCCCGAAACGCATAATGGATCCTTCGCCGAAGCGGTCTTTAATCTGATCGATGGCTTCCTGCGCGGCCAAAAGGCGCGGGTCGCTGATTTTTGCCTTGGTCATACAAACATTACGCGGATCAAGAATGATAGTGTTCTATATTTGTTCTATAAACCGTCCTACCTTATCACATAGGCATATACAGCGGCTGTGGATAAAATGCGCGGCCCTGCCGGAGGGTCCAGGGCCGCGCGAAACAAGGAAGATTGGAAGATTAGGGAACGGGAGCGAGCAGTCCATTATAGTACGGCGCCCCGGACGGATTAGGGATGAAGCTGTATGGAACGATCGCGCCTCCTTTGGTAATGACGAGCGTGCCGACGGGCGTATTGCATCCGCCGGTGCCGCAGGACTGGTCTCCCCAGTATCGCCCATCCGGGAGATTCACCTGAAACTCGAACGAGGATGCGCCGGAAAGAAATCCGAGATCGCAGACGAACTCCTTGTCGCCCGTATTCGTGTCAGGGCATGCGGCAATGGTCTGCCAGTCATGCCCGGGCCACCATCCGGCAAGTGTATACGCTCCGGCAATGGGACCCTGAAACGTGAGGAGAAGTTGGCTCTCATTCACGGATCCCGCGTCTGCAGGTTTGGGTTGATCCGGTGGCGCTCCGGCATCGGCAGGCGCATTATTCCCCGCATCCGCATGTGAAGACGGCGGAGGAGGTCCCCCGCAATCCGTAACGCATGACGTTGGCGTATGACACACCTGAATGTCATCCGGCGTTATCACCGGGCCTCGCGGACCTGCGGTCTCGTCGATGACTCCCGGGTCGACCTCGTAAATCTGCTCCGGCTTGTAGCCGAGCGCGAGAAAGGTTGCCCAGTCGTAGATTGGCAGACGGCGCCCGTCCGAGACCACGGATACCTCGCTTTCCCCTTTTCCTTTCACGAGCGAGCCTTCGCGAAGCCGCCGATATCCGGCGTTTTTCGTTTGGCCGAAAAACGCGGCTTCCGCAGACGCGGGTTGGACTTCTTCCTGTCCGAATGCCCACCCCCACGAAAAGAACGACGGTTCATTCAGGAATGTCCATCGCGAGGAACCGGGAGCCGTGCCCGCGTATTCGTACACTGCCGGCTTGCCGCTGAAACGGATGAGCTTGTGACCGGCCAGCTCGGAAACGACATCCTGTGTCCGGCCGCCAAGGCAGTGGAATTCTTCATCCGACACCGGTATATCGCGGCCGGCAAGATGATCCGCGAGAAACACCGCCGGTGGAATGAAAGAAAGCGATTCCTTCCCGACGCGCCAATGCGTCCCGTCGGTCTGCCGCGTGAGAATGGTTCCCGTCGGATGCCAGCGTACCGTCATGTTCGCCTTCATAAGACTTTTCAGGAAAGTGTCGGGATCCGCAAACCATGTTCTCTTGCTCGACACGGGATCGTCATAGCCGCGGAAGGGATACGGGTCGGTGGCGACGGCCTCGGCATAGCTTTGCAGCCGAATGCCGAGATGCAAGTGTTCCGCGCCGTCCCCGTTCGTGGCATCCGCGTCCACATACCCCAGCGTCTCGTCCGTCCCAATGCCGTCGCCGGGCCGAAAATCAAGATCCGTCACCGATCCGTCCGGCTTTGGACCCAGACTCGTCCGAAGATGCCCGTAGATGGACAGGAAGGTTTTGACGCTGACGGTTTTGCCGACGCCGTTCTCGACGCTCACCGGGGCCGGAAGCGTGTGTTCGATGACCGTAACGAGGCGGCCATAGCCCGTTGCCGGACGATAGACCCTGATGGCCCCGCAGGCGATTGGATGAATCCCCGTACCTTCGGGATAGGCGATGTCGCGACCCAGATGATTCCCGTCCGTATAGAAGCCGCGGTTCTTGTAGAGCTTCGCGAAATCGGCCGGGGTGGTGGGATAGCGGAACCATGCGGCAGTGCAAGCCGCGCTGCCCTGCTCCGCAATTGAATTGATGGGGACGCCGGGGTCTTGAGGTTCCCTGTTGTCCGAACTTCCGCAGGCGATCGCCAGAACGACCGCCGCGCAAAACAGCATCAGGCAAAGAGCCTTTCGAGAAACCATGTCAATCTCCTTTTGTGAAAAGTGCGACGGATGAAACGTCACGGTGACGCCCGTTCCGGCATCCCACCTACATGTCCGTGGGATGAAAAGAAGGGCCTCGCGGGGGAGGGCCTCCATACAGGTCCCTCCCCACATGCGCCGTTCGCGGCATGCCTTCGTCGGGCAGGCGCGGAGCGGCGGATGGCGATGTCGATGCGCCATGAGCGGCGGCGCCGTGTCGGGTGCCGACAATCGGGCCGTGCAATGCTTTGCCGGACGGCTTTGCACATTGCAGGCGGAACGCCGCGCATGCGTCTTTCGGAAGCGTTTTCCTTCCGTGAACCGAGAGCTTGAGATCGCATTCCCCCGGGGTACTTCGGCGGGCCAGTTGCGACGAACAACCATCCCGCGGCAGTCGTGCCGGCACCACCCGTGACACGCCGCCCGTACCGGCGACCTCTTCTGCTTCTGCATCGATCGTCTTCGCAATGTTGAGGTGCGTCCGTTCTGCGCCCTCTCCGGCGCATTACGGTCACATCTTCATCGTAAAATACATGGAAAGACGGTCAATCGAATGTGTCAGAAACGCATAACGAGACATGACAATGCGCATACATCGTAGAAAACTGTCACGTTCCGGGATGACACGGAATGCATCTTCTCGACGCTCGACATCCAGCGCATGCCTAAAAGAATCCTTGGGGAACATGACAAACGCCTCACGTCAGAACGCTCTGACAAAGGCGCGGATGCGGGACGGAATATGGGCCTCCAGGACCCCAGGCTGTGGATATTTTTTCCGTTTGAGATGCATGCCGGCGCCTGCGATCAGTGTATAAATCGCCGCCATGGCCCAAAGCGGGATCGGCAATGCATATGCGAGCCAGGGAAATCGATTCGCCGTTTCTGCGATGCGGAGGATGGCATGCAGGAAGCCCTGCGCAGGCCATGCAACTGCCGGAATGACGGAACCGACGGCAATGGCAAGGGCGCCCCATGCCATGGCAAGCCCGATAAGCGGGATGGCGAAAAGATTGGTGATGAGCCCGGCGAGCGAGCTCTCTTGAAACGCCCACAGGCTGTATGGCGTCGTGACGAGGGTGGCCGAAAAGGTCGTCGCGGTGATTTCACGCAGCCCGAAACGCTCGGGTACGAAACGGAGACGCTCTGAGACGAATGGACTCAATGCAATGAGCCCCCACGTAGCCAAAAACGACAGAGCGAATCCGGCATCAAAGGCAGGCGCCCAGGGATCGGCGAGCGTCATAACGGCCGCAGCCACAAGGAGCAGGTGCCCGGCTTTCGGCTTGCGGCCGAAAGCGCGCGCAAGCAGGGCGAGCCAGCCCATAATGGCGGCGCGAATGACGGAGGCTTCCGCGCCTACGAAAAACGCGAACAAAAGAATTCCCAGTCCGGAAAGGACAATGGCCGATGTGCGACGATAGCCGAGCACGAGCAAAAAAGGCACAAAGAGTGAAACAACGAGCGTAATGTTCGAACCGGACACAGCAATAAGATGCGTCATGCCCGCCATGCGGAACGCGTCGTTCATGCGTTTGGTAAAGCCGCGCTCGCCATACAGAATGCCGGAAAGCAGCGCGCCTTCATCGCCGGGAAAAACCGCGCGTATGCGCGCGGACAAGGCCTTGCGCCAATTGGCAAGCGCAGCGGGTGCGAAATACGGCGGCGCGAATGCGACAAGACGAACGACAGTTGTTCCTTTGCATTGAAAGAAGGCCCCGCGGCGCGCAAGAAAACGAGATTTCTTGTCCGCAAGGTCCAGCATGGCGAGGCGGCATGCGACGCGCACCGTCTGCCCTTCGGAGAGCGTTGCGCTTCCCGGGGAAACCGAAATGAGCGAACGCGATGAAACGACCCTATCGTCCATAGTCCGCACGGCAATCGTTGCCTGATAGATGCGCATCTCCCGGACAATCCCGATAAAGCTCGCCTCGCGCCCAACCGCTTCGGCCAGCGCCTCGGAAGGCAATGGAAGCGTCATGTCGAAGCGGATAAAGCCGAAGAGACAGGCCGCATACCCGATGCAGACGATACGGTGGCGGACAAACAGAAGCGGAAGCATGGCGACGGCCATCGCCAGAAACGGGACGGGCCGGAGCCACCCGGCATGCAGCAGAATGCCGGACAGGAATCCAAAAGATGCCGCCGTCATGATGCGCGGAACGGAATGTGCGCCCATATTCCATTCCGTAGCACATTTTGCGCATGCTGTTTTTCGGCAAAAAAACGCGGCACATCTGCTTTTGCAAACGCGCCGCGGAAAACATTGTGGCCCTAGTGCATGAGACGGAGGTGGCGGACGGCCAGATGGAAGCACGGTCCGCTCCATTCGTCGGCAACGGTCAGACACCGTTTCGAGTCTTCGAGAGAGGCGAACGCGTGGCAGGGTATACAGCCTTTCCACAACCCCCGTGTGCCTGCGGCCGCAATCGGCACTTCGCTGACTGTCCCGGGATACGCCGAGATGAATGCGACGAATTCTTCGAAGGTCGCTGGGCGATACCCCCGCTGTCCCAAAGCGCGAAGCGCATCCGCCGTTGAAATACCCTCGCCGAATTCGATGAGATGAACGGTTATTTCCCTGGTGCCGTCGCAGGGAACCTTGAGGCAAACCTCCAAACGTTCCCAACCGGAAACGTCCCAAAATTCCTGCCCTACGCGGTCGAAGGCCTCACGAAGGCCCTCCGCAGGCCGAAGAGCATAATCCACGGTTATGGCATAGGCCATGGCTCTTTTGTTCTTCATGGCGCCTATTCCTCATACGCGTCCAAGGCGAGTATGCCGGTTCCTGCATATTGCAGGATGTCGTGCAAAAAGAATGTGCAAATCAACACCGAAACGGTCATAGCAATAAAACCTCTCCCGCGTCAAGCGTTATGTACGGTCAAAAAATCGCCTTTTTCAAAACGATGTCCCGAACCGAATCAACAAAATACCGTATCAGAACAGCGAATGACGGGACGGTTTTCCGATGCAGAGATACATGAGTCCTGACCGCATGGCCTCCGCGGAATCCAGAAGATTTCTGGCGTCAAACAGACAATTTCCCGACATGCAGGACGCAAGCTCCGGCAAATTCATGGCGCGGAATTCTTCCCAGTCCGTGGCAAGAATGCATGCGTCCGCGCCCTCCGCGGCCTCATACACGCTTCCGGCATGGACGAGCTCATATCCGTTATGGAGTACGCCGGACGGAAGGCGGGCCACCGGATCATATGCACGAACCTCCGCGCCCCGTTGAAGCAGATGATTGATAAGGTCAATGGACGCCGATTCGCGCGTATCGTTTGTATTTCCCTTAAAAGCAAGCCCGAAGACGGCGACGCGCTTGCCCGAACAGCCGCCTATGGCCCGATCGAGCCGGTCAATAATCCGGACGCGCGCACGCGCATTCATGGCATATGCGGCCCGCGTAATGGGAAGGGCTTCCCCGTGCCGGTCCGCGAGACGAATGAGAGCGCGCACGTCCTTGGGGAAACAGCTTCCGCCCCATCCGGGACCGGGCCGTAAAAAATCATTGCCGATGCGCGGATCGCTGCCGATGCCCTTTGCCACCTCGTCGATGTCGGCGCCCACGGATTCCGCCAAATGCGAAATCTCATTGATGAAATTAATTTTCGCGGCCAAGAAAGCATTTGCCGCATATTTCGTGAGCTCCGCGCTCCTCCGGTCCATAACGAGCTTTTTGCCATCGAGAGACGCATAAAGACGCAGCATCATATCCGTCGCGCGTGCGGATGCCGAACCGACGATAATGCGCGCCGGATGCAAAAAATCGAATACCGCATGCCCTTCGCGGAGAAACTCGGGATTCGAAACAACGTTAAAATCTCCGCCATACGCCGACCGGATCATGCCCTCCGCGCGCTCGGCCGTCCCCACCGGAACGGTGCTTTTGTTTGCCACGACCGCATAACCGGAAAGCGCTTCTGCGATGGACAAAACCGCCGCGTCAAAGGCGCTCATATCTACCGAACCGTCGTCCGCTGACGGCGTACCCACAGCCACAAAAACGATGTCCGCTCCCGATAAAGCCTGACCGTATGACGTAGTGAAAGACAGACGTCCGGCCTCGGTATTACGGACAAAAAGTTCTTCCAGCCCTGGTTCAAAAATTGACAGTTTGCCGCGGCGGAGATGTTCGATTTTTTCCGACACCGCATCCACAAACGTCACGCGATGACCTACATCCGCCAGACAGGCGCCGGATACGAGTCCGACATATCCTGTTCCAATAACAGCAACGCGCATATTGCGCGGACACGCTATCAGACGCGCAGAAAATGCAACAGCGGGGAAGATTCCCCGCCTTATGTTGCAATAGTAACCAGTTTGCCTTGGATGTACTTGACAGTCTTCGGTTCTTTTCCCTCCAGATGCTTTTGTACGTTCGCTGATGCAAGCGCTTTGGCAATGGCATCCTGTTCGGAAATGCTTGCCGGAACCCGAAAGCGATCGCGGACCCTGCCGTTTACCTGCACCACAAGTTCAAAGCTCGATGTGACGGTTTTGATGGGATCATACGATGGCCATGCGGAAAGATGGATGGACGACTCTTCGCCGAGCCTGTGCCAGAGCTCCTCCGCCAGATGCGGCGCAAAGGGCGCGAGAAGTTTGAGATAGATTCGATAGACATTCGGCGGCATAACGGTAACGGCTTTCCCCGTCACATATGCGTTGGCCATCACCATGAGCGCCGATATCGCCGTGTTGAAATGGAGCGTATCAATGTCCTCGCTCACTTTTTTGACGGTTTGATGGACAAGCGTCGGAGGCTCAAGGTCTTCACCTTTTGAATCAACGATTTCCTGCATGCGCCATACTTTATCGAGGAACCGTTTCACGCCTTCGATGCCATTCGTGTCCCATGGCACGGGCTGATCGAATGGCCCCATGAACATTTCATACACGCGAAGCACGTCCGCGCCGTATTGCCGCACGATATCGTCCGGATTCACCACATTGCCTTTGGACTTGGACATTTTTTCTCCTCCTTTGGCCAGAATGAGTCCGTGCGAACGGCGCACGGCGTAGGGTTCCGGCCCGCATGCGCGTGGAATGTGTCCGAGATCCCACAATACCTTGTGCCAAAAGCGGGAATATAACAGATGCAGCGTGGTGTGCTCCATGCCGCCGTTATAGAGGTCGACGGGCATCCAGAATTTGAGCTTGTCCGGGTCGGCAAAAGCCTTGCCATTATGCGGGTCGCAGTATCGGAGGAAATACCAGCTCGACCCTGCCCAGTTGGGCATGGTGTCCGTTTCACGTTCGGCGGGCTTGCCACAATGCGGACACGGCACTTCCACCCAATCTCGGATATTGGAAAGCGGCGACTCGCCGGTATCCGTGGGCTCATACGAATCAACCTCCGGCAAAAACACGGGGAGCTGGTCTTCAGGAACCGGCACATAACCGCAGTCTTTGCAGATGATAATGGGAATGGGTTCGCCCCAGTATCGCTGGCGCGAAAACACCCAGTCGCGGAGTTTGTAGTTGATGGTGCGGCTTCCTTTCCCCTGCTTTTCCAACCAAGCGATCATGGTCTCTTTCGCATTCCGTGTCGAAAGGTCGTTTAGAAAATCGGAGTTGACCGCCGTTCCCTCTCCCGAAAAGCACCCTTCCACGGATTCCGTGGGCTCCACGACTTCCACAATGGGAAGATCAAATTTCTTTGCGAATGCAAAATCCCGCTCATCATGCGCGGGCACGGCCATAATGGCGCCCGTGCCATAACCGGCGAGCACATACTCGGCGATGTACACCGGGAGCTGTTCGCCGTTTACGGGATGTGCGGCTGTAATGCCTTGTACGAGTACCCCAGTTTTTTCTTTGTTGTCGGCGCCGCGCTCGATATCGGTTTTGGCCGCAGCTTGTTTTTGATACGCCATCATCTCGTCGCCGTTCAGGGCCGCGCCTTCACGCACCCATTGATGCACAAAAGGATGTTCCGGCGAAAACACCAGATAGGTTACGCCGAAAAGCGTATCGGGACGCGTGGTGAAGACGGTAACGATATCGCCGGAAGAAAGCTCGAAATCCACGTATGCGCCTTCGCTTTTGCCGATCCAATTCACCTGCTGGATTTTGATCTTGTCGAGATAATCCACGGTGTCCAAATCCTCAATCAGGCGGTCCGCATATTTCGTAATGCCGATCATCCACTGCGCTTTTTCGCGGCGTTCCACCAGCGACTCGCAGCGTTCGCAAGCGCCAGCAACGACCTCTTCGTTCGCCAAACCGATTTTGCAGCGCGGGCACCAGTTGATGTTCGTCGTGGCCTTGTAGGCCAGGCGGGGCTGGCTGTTGGCGTGTCGTTCTTGACTATTTGCGGGGACGGGAGCGTCCGGATCTTTCACATAAACCGCTTTTCCCTTTTTCTCGTCGAATCGTGCTTTGAAGAACTGTAAAAACATCCACTGCGTCCATGTGTAATAGGAGGGATCCGTCGTATTCACCTCGCGCGTCCAGTCAAAGCCGAAGCCGATGCTTTTTAACTGGCGCTTAAAGTTCGCGACATTCTTGGCCGTCGCATCCTGCGGCTTGGTTTTAGTTTTGATCGCGTAATTTTCCGTCGGCAAGCCGAAGGCATCCCAGCCGATGGGATAGAGCACGTTTTTCCCTTCCATGCGCCGCTTGCGCGTCACCGCATCGATCGCCGTATAGGAACGCGGGTGTCCCACATGCAATCCCTCGCCGGAGGGGTACGGAAACTCGATCAGGCCGTAGAATTTTTCCGCTTTGTTCGATAACGGAACATCCTCGGCGCAATAAACGCCGTCAATTTCCCAGCGTTCCTGCCACTTGGGCTCATATTCGCTGAACGGTCTCTTGTCCGCCATGCGTGAGAGGTTATCCCGATGCCGTTATGCAGGCAAGGCTCGACGCCGCATGCGTGGGCGGGTACGATGCAGATTCATGCAACGGACCATCGCCTTCCTTGCCATCGTGATTCTTGCAGGCGCGGGCTGCGCATCCGCGCCTCCTTCCGCGGATTCCCGCATCGAATTCCGGGTCGCGTCAAGCACGGCCATGGCCGGGTACAGCCCGCTCTGCATTTCCTTCCGCGACCGGCAGGGCTTTGAAAACTGGCTCAATGCATATGCATCGGGTGATCAGAACGGCATCAACCTTGCGATCAATATCCATTTTCCGGAACAGGCGGAACCGCTGTTTCTGGATCAGCTCCGCGATTCCCTGCCCGAAGGAACAACGCCTACGTTTTTATGCTCCCTGGACGACCGGGCAACCATCCGCACATGGATGGTGGAACGCGACGAGCCTGTGGACGGCGCCTGCACGGCAGAAAACATGTTACGCATTCTCACGGAAACGCGCGCCGCGGATATCAGAACGGACGGCCGCGATTGGGACTGCAAACAATTCTGCAAACCGAAATACCAAAACCGCGATACCCTCGTGTGGCAATGCGATGTACGCGCAACCGAGGCGGGCGTCACCTGGACCGAGCTCCATATGAGCCGCATGAACGGCGATACCAAAACATACGGATGCAAACAGGATGCGGAGGGAGTGACGGCGGGATGTGTGAGGTAGACGGGGTAGGGCGTGGGGCGTAGGAAAAACAAGGGTTGCGTGGTGGCGTAGTACGTAGTTGCGTAGGGCGAAATGACCGTAATCATTTAATCATTGCTTCCGGATGTTTTTCCATTGCGTTGATGGCGCAGATATGTGCAATACCCATTCAAGAGTCTCAGCACATGCTCGAGATCTTGTTCGATGCTGCGTACCGGTACGGTATCCGCTAACTTTAAATCCTGGATAAGCATGAGCTGTGTCTCTAATTCTGAAGCGGAACCATAGGCAACCAGCGCAAATTGAAGCTGTGAGCCGAAGCGGCGTCTACGGTATCCCTCCGCAAGATTGGAAGGAACAGAAATGGCTGCTCTTCGTATTTGAGAGCTGAGAGAGGGTAAATGCGTTTGGCGAGTTCATACCCCGACCGCCATACCTGTAATCCCTTATGATCATTATACGTTTCGCCCATATCCTATTCGGTAAATGAAAAAGGCATGACAGTCAAATAGTAAGAAATACGTGCATTTTCCCGCAATGTTTGCCATCCAAATCCTACGCAACTACGCACTCTTCTCCCCCACTCCCTTCACCACCACACCATCCGTCTTCCGGAAGCCGATGCGGTCGGGAGCATACTCCCCGCTCAAACGGAACATCCCGCCGAGCGAGATGGACTCTTCGCCGTGCTTATCCCGCACAAGATCCGCCGCTTTCGACAAACACGCCAGCCGCTCCATGGTCTGTTCCCGTTCCCTCCCCACGTCCCACGTCCCACGTCCTACGTCCCACACACCAAATTTGAGCTGACCGGAAGGGTTACAGAGTTCGGTAAACGTGACGGCCAAAAACCGTACGGGTTCCCTGCCGTCCCAAAGTTCATAGAGTAATTCCCGCGCCGCGCCCGCAAGCGTGAACGAATCGTCCGCCGGCTCATCGAGACGGAAGAATTCTCCGCCGCCTCCGCCATACCAGCCGTTCACGTCATCGCCGCGAAGCCCCACGGACACGAACACGGATCCGGCCAAAAGTTTCTCGTGGCGGAGACGTCGCGCCGCGCGTTCCGTAAGCTTGGTGAGCACGGCTTCCACCCTTCCTTCGCGGTTCACGGAGTTCGGGATGCAATGCGAGTGTCCGATGGATTTCGGGGGCGCGGCTTCCGAGACTACGTCCTCCACCTCCTGCCCGTTCAGTTTCATCCACATGGTGTAGCCATATTGCCCGAAGGCGTTCAGGAGATTTTCGAGCGGCGCGCGTTTGAGCTCAAGCGGAGTGGCATACCCGAGCCGCGCAATACGCCGTCGCATGCGCGGCCCAATGCCGCAAATGTCTTCCAGATCGAGGGATGCCAAAACCTCGTCGAGATTCTCCGGCGTCACAACCGTGAGCCCGCAGGGTTTTTGATAATCCGATGCGAGTTTGGCCAAAAAGCGCGTCTGCGCAATACCGATGGAGCAATGCAGCCATTCCCCCACCTCCGCGTAAATGCGCCGCCGCGCGCGCGTGAGCGCCCAGGCCGCTTCGGCGTGATCGCGATACCAGCCCGTAAGATCGAGGAATGCCTCGTCGATAGAATAGTGTTCCACCCGGTCCGTGAGTTCGTGCAGGATAGAAAAGATGCGAGACGTCACGGCGCGGTACTTCGCCGGTTCATTCTGCACGAAAACCACGTTCGGAACCCTTTCCCTCGCCTCCTGCATGGTCATACCAACCTTCATGCCCAGCTGTTTCGCTTCGACGGAGGCCGCAATAACGCAGCCGTTCCGGTGCAGGTAGGCGCATACGCCCACCGGCCGGCCGCGCAAAAACGGATTCGCCTGCTGCTCCACAGTAGCGAAGAACGAGTTCATGTCGAGGTGGGCGACGAGACGGGAAAACATAGAACAAAAATAGAACACTTGCCTGTGACATCATCAATTCTTTGGCCGAGTCTGTACTCGACCCGGGAGATCGCTTCAAGAATTTCCTGCGTGTCCTTCTTTTTCATAGGCTCTGGATTCGATATGTTGCAAAAAGATTTTATAGGTCTCCGTCACAGCTTCCAATTCTTGAAGAATCTGAATGCATTGCCGCCGGTTCTCGACCTGATGCCGTATGGTCGACTCCACACCGACCGAAACCAGCTCTGTCCGGAACAGAAGATCTCTTACATTCCTTCTAAGCGTTTCGAGGGTGTCAGCGAGCTCGGCAGTAGTCAGCCTGTCCATATATCTATTCAGTACCGCCATCCCGCACACCGCACAAGTACAATAACCTGTGAAAGAAATTGAATAACTTTTAACTTATCAACAGAACGCTGAATATTTTACGTCGCTTCGCATATCTCTTCGAGCATCCATTTGAGCGACTCGGTGCGAAATGACAAACGATACGCGTTCGCATCGTCCGACACGGAAAAGTAATACACCTTTTCCCGTCCATTGTGCTCGCTGTGCACCAAGTTCACTTTTCGTATTTGGTAATACTTCTTCCCCCACTTGAAGGTCATGGGTTCGGTGCGGTCATTCCGGAACGCGGCCAACACTTCCACGGGCTGATTCACTTTTTCGTATACCATAGGGGAAAAGAGATTAAAGAAGGAGAGCATATTTGTTATTTGTTTGTGGTTGATGGTTTTTTGAGAAGGGAAAGTGGGGAGCGGGAAGTAGAAAGACCTACTCCCGACTCCCTACTTCCCACTCCCTGCTATCACGACCGCCGCATGCGAGGGAGGAGCATACCTGTCTCCAGAGGAATGGAGACCGGCTCATGCTTGTGCTCACCCCCCTCGTATTCGGCCGTCAGGATGCACAAAACCCAGCCCTCACTTTGTCATTCCGATCCGAGTCCCGATGGCAATCGGGAAGAGAGGGAGGAATCGCTTTCAAACTGAGAAGCCGCGTATATCTGTCAGCGCCCAGGTCTAAAAGGGATTCCTCACCCCGCCTTTGGCGGGGATTCGGAATGACAAAAGGATTTATGTGAACTTCGGTCTAAAGGAACGTATGACGGCTCTCACCACCCCCTGTATCAACGGGTCGAATGCGTAGATCGGTTTCATGGTTGAGTTCGCAGGTTGAAGACGGATGCGTCCCTTTTCGCGATAGAAGCGCTTGAGCGTGGCATGGGTATTGTCGAGCAAGGCCACCACCACATCGCCGTTTTTCGGACTGGGGTTCCGCTCCACCACCACATAGTCTCCGTCGAGAATACCGTCTTCGATCATGGATTGTCCTTTCACGCGGAGTACATAGGAATTCGCGGAATCCGGCGCGAGATCTACCGGTACGGCGAAGGTTTCATGTTCCTCAATGGCTTCGATGGGCACGCCCGCCGTAATGAATCCTTTGAGCGGCAGCACAACGCTCTTTCCCCAGCGGACCGCCTTATTGGTGGGCTCGAGCTCGCGCGCGGCGCCATCCGTACTTCGGAGAAAGCCTCGCTCTCGAAGCGCCTGCACATGCACATGCACCGTAGAAGGGGACGCGAGGGAAAGTCCGTCCGCGATTTCGCGATAGGAGGGCGGATATCCCTGCTCATGAATGAAACTGATAATGAAGTCGAGAACTTCTTTTTGCTTCGGTGTGATGGGGAGGGTCATAGAGGTTATGCGTTATGCGTCGTGCGTTATGCGATGGAACAGGAATACGAGGTTGCGTGGGACGTCGTTGCGTAAGAGCGCTTCTCACTACGTCCCACGCAACTACGCCACTATGTAACCGTTCCCGCGTACCGACCTGCATAGAACAAAAATAGAACATCTGCAGAACAAAATCAAGACGCTATGGTTAAGCTAAAATTTTGAGTTATCCACCGGGGACGCTTCTTGCTCTTGCGACGTCTTCCGATCCATGAGACGGAATGGAATAGGTCTCCAGTTTCAGAGTTGTAGCGTTTTATGGGTCTAGGGTTTATGAAAATTACATCGTTTGAGGAATGAAAGATCTGGCAAATAAGCATGCATCTCGCCAAAAGCATCTACGTTTGTACACAGGAAAATATATTTCGAAGAGATTTTGGACTCCGAGACCAGATACGAAGATCCGTTGTCTCCGTCAGCTCAAATATCGTTGAAGGATTCGAATAAAATAACACAAAAGAGTTCATCCGTTTCCTGAAAATCGCAAAAGCATCGCTCGCGGAAGCTCGAAGTCAACTCATGCTGGCGAAAAAGGTTGGGTATCTGGAGAAATCCTTGGAACAAAACATCTCGCAAGAAATGAAAAACATCTCTCGATACATCGGCGGTCTCATGCAGCACTTACGCACTCTCTAAAAAACCCTAAAACGCTACAACCCTGAAACACGAAAACAGCAATCCTATCCACCAACCACTAACCACTAACTACTAACTCTACTGCTCCTATGCACCACCATCTCCACGATGCCCGGCTGCTTCAGCGCGGCCGCATCAAACAAAGGCCCCGACGGAGAGCCGCCCTTCTTTTGGCGAGCCTGCTTGTTTCCCACGGCGGCGTGATTGCCGCTCCCCTTCCCGCAGCGGCGGAAGAATCCGCGCGCGTCATTATTCAGGAAGTGGCTTGGGCGGGCTCCGGACTGTCCGCGTCCGACGAATGGATCGAGCTCGCGAATATCGGCGATGCCACGGCGACGATTGGCGGCTGGTCGCTTGCCGGCGCGGGCCAGAGCGGCCGCGACATATTCTTCCCGGAAGATGCCTTCATTCCTCCGCAGGGAACATTCATCGTCGCCAACTACAAAGCAGAAGACGCGAACAGCGCCCTTTCCGTTCCGATTGGCCTTGCGACAACGACGATGAGTCTTTCAAACAGCGCATTCGGCGTGATTCTGAACGATGCGAATGGCAATCTCGTTGATGCCGCGGGTGATGGAGCACTGCCGCCGGCCGGAACATCGGATCCGCGCGCAAGCATGATACGCATCGCCACATCCACGGAAGCGGATGCGTGGATGACCGCAGCCACGTCCACGGGATTCAAGGACGGCATCACGGATGCGGGAACGCCCGGATACTGCGATTTCTGCGATCCTCGTTTGGCAACATCAATGGATACGCCGCCGCCGGAAGAAGCGGCGACAAGTACAGAAACCCTGCCGGATGAAGAACGTGCCGCAATATCTGCGGGAATGACGATTTTTCCTGAAAATACCTCATCAACGGAGGCGGTCCTTCAGGGATCGGAAACGACAGCCTCAACCTCGGGAACGGCCACGTTTTCTTCTGCAACAACATCCCCTTCAACAACAACGCAACCTTCTTCTTCCCCCGCATCTTCCCCTACGTCCAATGTCCCACTTCCTGCGTCCTCAACACCCACGCAATCTCCTGCTCCTCCCATCCAGCTCGGTCTGAATGAAACCGTTTCGAATCCTCTCGCCGGACCGGAATGGGTGGAACTCTCGCTCGCGACGGATATTCAAAAAACGGATAGGCCGCTGGAACTCTGGGATGCGGCGGGACGCATTGCAGCGATTCCGAAAGAAACGCCGGTAACCATTCCGGGATTTCTCATTGTCACGCTCAAAAGCGCGCGCCTCAACAATGCCGGCGATGAAATAAGCCTTCGCGAAACCAATGGAACCATTCTGGAACGCACGGCGATTCCCAAACTCAACAAAGGCGAATCATGGGCAAAGGACGATCGCGGCCGATGGCGCGTGACGCCGCTCCTTACGCCCGCCATGGAAAATATGTTCCTCGACGAGCCGGAAGAAGAGGCAGGGGATGAACACGCGCAGACGATCACCGCTCCCGCGGAAGCGTCTGCGCCCGACATAACGACATCTAACGCAACCGCGCTGCAAGCATCCTCCAATGTCCCGCTTGGCGGAATGGAAGGGGAATCCCTGCTCGCCCCATCGTCCCTGTCCGCCAGCCTCGATGCCGTGCTTCAGGCGGCCCTGCTCGCGAATGAACAAGCGTTCGCTCCAAAAAGCCCGTCTGCAAAGCCGGCATCCGCCGCAAAAGGCGAGATTATCAATACCTATCCTTTTGAATCTATGTTTGATTCAGACCTAAACGGAGCCCGCGTGCGGGTAACCGGCATTGTCGGCTCCGTCGCAAAACTCCTGGGAGCTTCTTCCCACACCTTTATTCTCGAAAACGAAGACGGACGAGGACTCATCGTGTACCTCCCGCCGCATCTGAATGTCCCCGCATACGGTTCCGTGGTGAGCGTTGCCGGAACGCTGAATGCAACATATCGCGGTCCGGAACTGCGCATGAAAAAAACAGATGTGTGGATGACGCTCGCGGATGAAGGAACCGTTGTGCCGCGCATCGTGGATCTGCTCGCGCCCGGCGCGGAAGACGCGTGGAGTCTGGTATCCGTGGAAGGAACGGTGCGAGACATTAAATCCGCATCCTTCGTGCTGGGCACAGACGAGGGCATCGACGTCACCATAGGAATTCCGGCGGCGGCAGGCTACCGCATTGCGCGCCTTACCAAACAAGATCGCATCCGTGTTACCGGACTGTTGGATATTCGCAAAGATCATCCGACCATTATCCCCCGCCGTCCCGAAGACATCGAGCTCATCCAGCATGCGCCGGAGAGCGTTGCGGCTCCGATCGAGCCGAAACCGCAAAGCCGTTTTCCTGACTGGGCGCCATTCGGCGCGGCCGCCGGAGCCATTGCCGTAACAGGTTTCAGCAAACGCTTTCGAGAATTCCTGAAACGGAAAAAGCTGCAGATGCTCGTTGAAAAAGCGCGCACGGCATCTCTCTGATATTCTTTCATTGGGGCGGCCTTCCAGCCGCCCCTTCCATATTGCGCAATAACAAGGATATTGTTAGTATCCTCCCGCAAAACAGAAGGCGCGCGGGTATGGTACCTGCCTCTCGGCAGGCAGGTAGCGGCTCATCAAAACAGAACAAAATCGCGCGGGTATCGTATAGCGGCTATTATGCGTCCTTGCCAAGGACGAGATAGGGGTTCGACTCCCCTTACCCGCTCCAGGAGTGAAAGCCGACCGTCGAGGTCGGCTTTTTGCTTGGTTCAGCGGGAAAAAGGGGGTCTTGACACCCTTTCCAGCGTCCGCTTGACGTTCAAGCCCGGGCTCGGTACGGTTTGGGGACGATCGGGCTGCCCAACGACGCATCGGACGCGGATGCGTCACCGGGCGGTCGGATCGATGGATGCTCTGCTCCATGGTTCTCGCAGAGCGCGGATCCTTGATTCGGTCGCGCTTCGCGATGCACCGCTCCCCCGCCTCCTCAGGAGGCGGGGTTTTTCAAGTGTGATGTGCGGTGCGGGGCCGCGCCACGTCCCGATCGTGCAGCCGACTCCCCTTACCCGCTCCAACAAATCCGCTCCGGCATCTGCCGGGGCGGATTTGTTTTAGAGATGTTGGGGAGTCGAAGGGTATCCGAGACGACCCGCGGTGCGGGTCGGCGAGGAACCCGGGTCGCGGAGGAGATGCGAGCGGGCCCCACGAAGTGGGCAGCGGCGGTGCGCTTGACGCTCCGCGTCACAGCGAGGTAACCTGGGTTTTGCTGGCTCCGCGCCTCGATGCTGACCACACTGGAGGGTCTGGACCGGGGCGCGGTCGCGGCGCTCGTCTTGGGTGTCATCGTGCTTCCTTCACGGTGAACCGAGGGCGACCTCGCGTGCGGCAGTTTACCGCTGCCGCGCGACGTGGTCGCGCCCCGGGTTGTTCAACCGCCCCTTCCTCTCCATTGCCGGAAAATACGATCTGCTGGTTCCTGCGGAACGCTGCCGGCATCCGCTTGCGGAATACCGCGTCGCGGGCACCGACCACACCGGCCTTTTGTTCAGAAAAGACGTGTTCAATCTTGTCCATCAATTCATCGCGGCGCACTAGCCGCGATAATTTTATTGATACATGGCCCAGCAGGGCCTTGAAGAGGCCCAGGGAATGGTTCCGTATTTTTCGTATAAATGAATCGCCATGTCGATATTGGCATACGGATCCTCTTTGCGATGGCCTTCCTGATAGGCATTCGTGAGCCGTTCGGTGCCGTCGATAATCTGAAAATAGCCGTATGCGGAAGACCGCGCGTTCTTCACCATGCGCCACTTGCTTTCGCAATAGGCAATGCGGTCGAGTAACCGGTAATTCAACCCCTCCTCCTCGGAACGAAGCTTTAAGTATTCGCGGGGGAACGGCTTAAGCGATGCCGCGCGCATGTCCTGATTCTCCAAATCAAGAAGCATGGTCGTGAACGGCTCCGCATCATGCGACAATATGCGATCGCGCGAGATTTCCTGCGGCACAAGAAAAGCGCGCGTTTGCGCAGACACGGCATGATCGTATGCCACGGAACCGGCAACCATAATGGTGCCTGCCGCAAGGGAAAGAAACATGGTTTTTACCTCCCGCCGCAACAACGGCGCTTTGTTCGGACGTCGTACAACAGCGGTGCTCCGATGAGAACCCTTTCGAACGCGCGATCGGTGAATCCGCATGTCGGTATGTCCCCGGGCATTCGCGATGGTAACCCATCGCAATGCACCCACAGCGTGCATGGTACGAGAAAAACACGGCGAAGGAAAGAATAAGATGAGGGCATAGGACGTGGGACATAGGCGTGGGGAAGGAAGTGAATTCTTCTACAAGACCTACGCCTATGTCCCACGTCCTACGTACTCTTCACTGACCCTCGCGTACCGCTTCCCGTCCTCCCTTGCTACACTGTCGCCATGAAACCCACCGGATACGAAGCCCAAAAGCTCGCAAAAATCTTTTTCGAAATGGGCTATATCCTCGACATGCAGGGCGTGGCATTCAAGCCGCGCGCCTATGAAATGGCCTCGGAATTCCTGATCGCGCTCGGGGACGAGGTCAAAGAAACCTGGAAGCTGGGCGGCAAAAAGGCGTTGGACGAACTCCCGGGTATCGGAGCTAGTATGGCGGAAAAAATCGACGAATATTTCCGCACCGGGCATGTGAAGGAATATGAAGCGATGAAAAAAAAATTCCCGGTGGACATTTGGGATCTGGCATCCATTGAAGGCGTGGGTCCAAAAACCATTAAAGACCTCTACAAAAACCTGAAGGTGAAGAGCATAAAGGACCTCGAAGCCGCCATCAAAAAGCACAGGATCCAAAAACTCAAAGGATACGGAAAGCGGAGCGAGGAAAAAATCGCGCGCGGGATAGCCATGAAAAAACAGGCGAGCGGACGGCGCCTGCTCGGCGACGTGCTTCCCATTGCGGACAAGATGGTGGAGAAGCTCAAGCGCGTGAAGGGCGTGGAACATTGCGCATATGCCGGATCGCTCCGGCGGCGCAAAACAACGATCGGCGACATCGACATTGTGGCCACAACGGATACGCCCAAGCGCATCGTGGACGCCTTTTGTTCCCTGCCGGAAGTACAAAGCGTGCACGAAAAAGGAAAAAACCGCGCATCGGTCCGGCTCGCCATCGGCATGGATGCGGATATTCTCGTGGTTCCCGACAAAGTGTACGGCGCCGCGCTCCAGCATTTTACGGGCGACAAGCGGCACAATGTACTCCTTCGGCAATATGCGCTCGGGAAGGGCTATACCCTAAGCGAGTACGGCATTTTCAAGCGTGGCAAAGGCAAGAGCAAGGGCGTCAAGCTCATCCCCTGCAAAACCGAGGACGTTATTTACAATAAGCTCGGGCTCGATACGCCTCCGCCGGAGATACGCGTGGGCGAGGGCGAGATTGAAGCCGCGGAAGCGCACAGCCTCCCGAAACTCATCCCCTACGGATCCGTACGGGGCGACCTGCAGGTGCAAACAAACTGGACAGACGGCCGCGCATCCATCGCCGACATGGCAAAGGCCGCGAAAAAAACCGGCCTGTCCTATATGGCCGTCACCGATCACACCAAAGCCCTCGCTTTCATTCACGGACTGGACGACGCGGGCGTGGAAAAACAAATCCGCGATATCAAAAAACTGAACGCATCCCTGAAAGGCTTCCGCGTGTTCACCGGCACCGAATGCGATATTCATAAGGACGGAACCCTTGACCTGAAAGACGCGACGCTCGCCAAGCTCGAATGGGTCGGCGTATCCGTGCACTCGGCCTTCCGCCTGACGGCCAAAGAACAAACGCGTCGCATCGTACAGGCCATGTCCAACCCGAACGTTGACTGCTATTTCCATCCCTTTGCGCGCATTATCGGCGAACGGGAAGCCATTGAATTCGATTTTGCCGAAGTGCTTGCGGCCGCCAAGAAACACCGCGTCGCTCTCGAAATCGACTGCTATCCTGACCGCTCGGATTTGGACGCGCAATTCATCCGTGAAGCCGTGAAAGCCGGGGTCAAACTCGCCATCGACACGGACGCGCATGCTCCCGAGCATTTTGATTTTCTTCCGCTCGGTGAAGCGCTCGCCCGCCGTGGCTGGGCGAAGAAAAGCGACATCCTGAACACGAAGAACGCAAAGGAACTTGAAGCGTATCTCCGAAAAAAACGGAAGCGAGGTTAAGCATTGAAAAACCGATCTGAATCCGGTATTGTCGCACGGCCACGGGCCCGTGGCGGAATGGTATACGCAGGGGTCTTAAACACCCCGGCCGCAAGGCGTGCAGGTTCGAGTCCTGCCGGGCCCACCATGAAAAAACTGCCGTCAGGCAGTTTTTTACTGTATTCCCCATTCCTGCTTCAACACATTCACATGCTGTTCGCGAACCGCGGCCTCGCGTTTGAGCGTTTCTCCGGAAGCGCCCGCATGCTTGCGGAGCCGCCGTTCCTCGTCGTTCAAAAGTTCGATAAAAGAAATGGCGGATGCGGCCATGTCCCGGGTTTCTTCTTCAACGGTGAGCTGGTCTCTCATGTCTTGCATGGCCTGCGGATCCAAAAGCGGCGGCCGGGTTGCCACGAGAAGATCCAGGGTTTCGATATCGGAAGGTTTGAGTCGCCTTCTTGCATTCCGAATCGCTTCGAGGCGAAGAAGATCGTCTAAGAACGAATTGCGCAGTCCCTCAATGCGCTCCTGAAGCTCTTCGCGTTCCCGCGCCGATTCTTTAGGCTTCGAAGGCCGCTTTTCCAGAGCCGACGATTCAGGCACCTGTTCGTATCCGGCCATATCATTGTCCGTTCAACTGCCTCGCAAGCCATTCCAAGCGCGACACGCCTTCGGGCGCCTGGGATTGCAGGGCGCGCAGAATGCGCTGCTGGCTTTCAGTCATGCGATTGATGCGCGACGTCATCATATCCAGATGATGGGAAATGGCGGACACGGTATCCTGCCGCGCTGTCGGAAGCGGCCGCGAGAGCGTCCGGCGCGGCGGCAAAGACGGATTCATGCTCCCTAGTATGCCATACGCGCTTGAAGCTATGCGAAAAGCATGATTGACTATGTGCCGCACCTTCAGAGGAGGATTCATGAAACGAAGCAAACCGAAAAAGCCCTCGAACAAACTGAAACGGACGGAACGAAGAAAATGCAATGAAGGGCCCGCGGCTCAAGGCCCGCGGCTCACGGCTCATTCCCCCTTCCCCGAACACGGCCTTCATGCCTCAAGCCCCGTCGACCTTGCGGAACGCATGGACGGACTGCCGTCCACGGACCGCTCGCCGCTTCGGCTCGTGAAAAAAACGAACATTGTCGATTTCTCCGGACGCGCGCGGCAACGGCGAAGCATCAGCCTCGGCGATACCGAGGAACGCCTGGACCGTTTTCTGGACTCGGCGTATCCGGAAACGGATGCCGATCTCATCGCCTGACCCATCTCTAGCAAATCCCCGCCCGACGCTGCTCCGGTGCGGGGATTTTTGCGTTCAACGCGCGCGCTGGGTAACCTCCCTGGAATATGGAAGACGCCCGGAAAGACGTATCGCCCGTAGACGCCTCGGCACAGCCGGAAGACGCGGGCATGGAGCTGTCCCTCCGGCCAAAATCCCTGTCGGAATTTATCGGTCAGCCGAAGGTAAAAGAGAATCTCTCTATTTTTTTAGAGGCGGCAAAACAGCGCGGCGAACCGTGCGAACATGTATTGCTCTACGGGCCGCCGGGCCTCGGAAAAACCACGCTCGCGCACGTGATCGGCAATGAAATGGGCGCGCATACCAAGGTGACGAGCGGGCCTGCGCTCGACCGCGTGGGGGATTTGGCCGCCATCCTCACCAATCTGGAGGAAGGCGACGTGCTGTTCGTGGACGAAATCCACCGCATGAATCGGACCATCGAGGAAGTGCTGTATCCGGCCATGGAAGACTATGCGCTCGACATCGTTATCGGCAAAGGCCCCACGGCCCGAACGCTTCGCCTCGACTTGAAACGATTTACGCTGGTGGGCGCAACCACGAAATTAAGCCTGCTCTCGGCGCCGCTCCGCGACCGGTTCGGATCCGTGTATCATCTCGATTTTTACGGCGAGGACGAAATGACGAGCATTGTCCGGAGATCCGCGGCCCTGCTCGATATTCCCATCGACCACGCGTCGGCGCGCACCATTGCCGGCCGCTCCCGACGGACGCCGCGCATCGCGAATCGTCTTCTAAAACGCGCCCGCGACTACGCGCAGGTAAGGGGGGATGGTACACTAACGCCATCGGTGGTCATAGACGCGCTGGAACGGCTCGACATCGACCCGCGAGGACTGGATCAGGCGGATCGTGCCCTGCTCCGCGCGCTCATCGAAAAATTCCGCGGAGGTCCCGTGGGGCTCACCACGCTCGCGGCCGCAACATCGCAGGAAGTCGATACCGTTGAAGAAGTCATCGAACCGTTTCTCATGCAGGAAGGTATGATTGAACGGACATCCCGCGGACGCATGGCCACGCCGATTGCCTACAAGCATCTCGGCATGGAGCAGCCGGGGTCTTCGCAGTAGGGGCGCAGCATACTGCGCCCCTACTGCGCGCCCCTACCCCCCCACTTCCTACTCCTCCCGTATGATCCCTCTCGGATATTTCCTCATCGCCTGGATTGTCCTGCTCGGCCTGTACGCCGTACTGGTTTTGCTCACCCTGCTTCAAATGATACGCCACGGACTCCACACGCCGGCGGCCTATATTTCCACGTTTCTCTTTATCATCGTCATCCTTGCCGTGGTCATCGGATCCGGATTGTATTTTTCCGGCGTGGACTGGACCGGCGGTATCGATCTTTTGCCCGACGGACTGAACCTGTTCTTCTTCGGGGGAGGAGCAAAAAACATTTCGCTATGATCGATCTTAGCAATCTGCCGACTTCGCGCCCGGGGGAAGAAAACATTTTTTTCCTGCGAAGGCATTGGTTCGTGCTCATCCCGATTCTCATCGCCTTTGCCGTCGTGCTCTCGCTCCCCTTTGCCGTGTACGCGCTTCTCCACATCCAGTATCCCCTGTTCTTCCAGGCGCCCGAACGGTTTACGCTCTATGTGCTCGGATCCAGCATGTTCTTTTTGTATGCTTGGCTCTTCCTGTTCCAGAACTACATCGACTGGTTTTTGGATATCTGGATCGTCACTAATCACCGGATTATCAATATCGAACAGCACGGGCTGTTCGGACGCACCATGAGCGAGCTCATGCTCTACAATGTGCAGGACGTCACGAGCGAAGTAAAAGGCATTATTCACACGCTCTTCGACTATGGCGTCATCCACATTCAGACTGCGGCGGAAACCACGCGTTTCGTGTTCGAGGATATTCCGCATCCGAATCATGTTGCCAAACGCGTGATCGAACTCGCCAATGAGGCGCGCGTCCAGCACGAGCGCGAGGGGAATATGCCGGCGCAAACGCCGGCTCTGGGCCCGCGTATTGTTCCGCCAAAAACACAAACGAGCTAAATGCCCGTTCGGAATTTTCTCTGCAAAAGTTTCGGGTTTTTCAACTCGGACGGCAATTTCGCCAGTTCGAGTTTTTGAATGTCGTCGGAATGAATATCAGCCTCTGATTCCTCGTCGATCTCTGGCGCTTCTTCATTGCCATGCCGCTTCATACGCGCAATGGATGTTCCCCGCTCGGCTGCCTCCGTGCGCCGTCGTTCCAGCTCTTTGCTGATTCCACCCTTCGGGGGATGTTCGACTGCGCCTCGACGAAGAACGCTCTCCGCCGCATCCATGCGACGCCCCTCTTCCAAGCGCTGTTTTGCTTGTATCGCCCGCATCTGCGCCTTTGACGCAGAACCTGCCGTCGTGGCGGCCTTTGCCATGCGGATTTCCTGCCGTTTGGCGGCATATCCGCCAGCTCCTTTCATGGGGATGCGTGGGAGTTGCGCCATAGATGCTCGTGAAACTAGTAGAAAAGCTGAAGTTCGATTCCGGTATAGAAGTGCTTCAAAATATCCGCATACCCCTTGCCGTCATTCGCCATACCGAGCGCGCCCGATGCGCTCATGCCTACGCCGTGGCCCCATAACGTTTTTCCATTGTCCCATGGAACAGATACACCTCGAAGCCACGGGATGGGGTCCCCATACCACACCTCTTCCCATGACCGCGTCCGTCCGTCCGAACGGGAGAAATATGGAGTAATGGCGAGCGCGCCGTTATATGTGACAATTTGTCCGCGCGTTTCAGTGACGGCGCGCACGATTTTCGGACTGCGAATTTCCGCGCCGTATCCGCGATACACCTGATCGTATTTTCCGTCCACATGGAAGCGCTCGACCGCATGCTTGGTGCCGCGCTTCCAGTGATAATACGCATACGTGCGCGCGGCGATAAGGAGCGCTTTCTGATATTCGAGCGGGCTTACATCCGATGTTTCCGCGATGCCGCGCAAATACAATTCCATGGGCAATTCATTAATGGGCCACACGTCTTTGCCCGACCAGCGGAGTTCCAGAATGCCGCGGAAGGTGTTGTCATTCGCGCCGGGAAGCCATGAAACCGGTCGGTCGAAGTCCGTCATCACGAGCGGCTCCCACGGACCCACGAGGCTCTGGATCTGATACACATCGGTAGACTGCGTATTGCATCGAGGACCTGTGGCCTGATAGACCCCGTGAACGCGATCAAACCGCACCTTTACTTCCTCGCCATGCTGGAAGGCGCAGACGGTTTTGCCGTTCTGAAATAAATGGAACGAACCCTGGAGAGAACCTATGATCATCTGATCATCAACAGTACGGAAAAGTCCCACGCGAATAATAGGTTCATTCGCGATGAAGGCGGAATTTTTCGGAATACTCTCCGCGGTTGGCGGGACAATGGGCGGGGAAAGCTGCACCGCTCCGTCCGAGGTGACGGTAACGGGAATATCGACAAATCCGCCCTCCACATTATTTGCGCCATTCGCCACGAGCTGAACGCGTACGGTATACGTGCCGCGCTTTGGCGGAGCCTGCAGAGTAAAGGTAATAAAGCCGATTTCACCGGGATTTGTGACCGCATCCACGTTTGCGGGGGTGTCGGATGACGTCCAGGACGGGTGGTATACAGAAAGGAGCGTATTCGTCATGGCCGCCTGAACATTTGCCACCTTGATCGCCATGTTCTTCCAGACTGCGGATCCGCTGTTTTTGAATCCCAGGGTAATCTTTTTGCTCTCATCTCCTCCGAGCGTGAGCGATTTTTCAGATCGGAGCAGGAGCACGGCTTTCATCGTATTTCCTGATCCGTTCGCAACGGGCTGAGAGGCAGGAGCTGTCGCGGGCGCAGGCGCGGATGGAGGCAGAGGGGCGGATACGGCGGTTCCGGAGCCTTTGGATACGCGGACGGTCACCGTGGTTTCCGAACCGTACATCCATGCCGTATCTTCCGCAGCCAGGCGGAAGGTTTCCGTATACGTTCCGCTCGCAGAAGGCGCGGAAACATGGAACAAAACCGTTGTACTCTTCCCCGGCGCAACCGAGACATCGCTTATGCGCGCAGGCGAATCGGAGGTTCTCCAGGATGCATGGCGGAGCGGGGAGGATGTTTTTCCGGCGAGATACAGGGAAACATACGATGTTTTCGCATCGCGAAACCATGTGACCGTTCCCGTATTCGTGTATGTCAAAATGACCGTGCGCGTTTCGCCCGGGCTCATGGAAAGGTCGAGCGAAGGCTTGTTTACCGACGCTTCATAGCCTCGCGTCGCAAGGGCAATTTGCGGCTGGAAGGTCAGCTGGAGCGGCGCGAGGATGGTTGCAAGCGAAAGCAAAGCCGTCTGCCATACCGATGCCACGCGCTTCCAAGGCAAAAAACGCGCTCCCCGAGAGCGAAACCCGTATGCGCGGCGGGTTCCTGCGTTCATCATATCAGGACTCGTATAAGTTTCGGTGAATGCGTATGCTGTTCCTCTTCCTTCCACGAAAGATCGGGCTTCTGAATTTTCTGCACCGACCCCGGATGCGTGTGTTCGAGGTGCGCTGCATAATATACCGGATGCGCAGGGGCAAGGCTAAGCAAAAAGACGAAAAAGAAAGAAGGCCCGATATGCCATCCTAAATGAATGGCCGTCCAGGCCTTCTGTCCTATCATCTTCATCGTGTGATTGAACGCAATGGTCATGGCGTTCAAACGCTTCGATGGATCCATATTGTCAGGTCCGTTTTTATGGTGTGTTTTCGCTCCCCGGCTTTGTGCCCGGGAGGTGTGCATGAGCCGCCCGCGAAGGGTCTTGCATCAAGCTATAATAGAATACCGTTTTTTCTCTTTATTGTCAACAATTCTGGACTTTTTTCCCTGTGTTAAGGCAATGTAACAATGAGTAAAACCTGTACCCGTCGGTCCTCCCATGCCCAGAACCCTTTCTGCTGAATTCTCCCTATTCCGTGGGCGTCTGTCGTGGCACAATACGGAGCATGTCAGCTATCGCAAGGGCGCTCGCGGCAAATACAGCCGTCCAAATTGCCGGAAAGATCGTTTCGACCATACTTGGCGTGATTGTGGTCGGGCTTATGACGCGTCTGCTCGGCCAGGAGGGATTCGGCAAATATTCCACGGCCAATGCCTTTCTTCAGATTTTCGCGATCATTCTAGACATGGGGCTGAATGTCATGGTCGTGCAGATGCTGGGAGAACGCGCAGGCGATAAAACGCATGAAGACCGCGTCACCTCGGCCGTGTTCTCGCTCCGATTCTGGAGCGCGCTTCTCATTCTTTCCATCGCCCCCGTCATCGGCCTATTGCTCCCGTACGATCGGGAATTAAAAATCGCCCTTTTTGCCATTTGGGCGTCATTCTTTGTAACGGCGCTGAATCAAATCGTGATCGGGGTTCAGCAACGGCACTTAAAAATGCATGTGGTGGCCATCGCCGAAGTGGTCGGACGCACCGTCCTTTTGGCCGGCGTGCTCATTGCCACGGTCATGAACTGGGGCCTCGTGCCCGTGGTGCTTATGGTGTCTCTCGGAGGCTCCGCCAATTTCTTCGTAAACTTCCTCATTGCCCGGCGATATGCGCGTTTCGCCCTTATGGTGGACTGGGCATTCTGGAAGGAAACAATCAAGCGAAGCTGGCCTATCGGAGCGTCCATCATTTTCTCCCTGATTTATTTCAAGGCAGACACCCTCATTTTGAGCTTTGTACGCCCGCAAACCGAGGTGGGCATTTACGGCGCCGCCTACCGCGTGCTGGAAATTCTGATAACCCTTCCCTTTATGTATGCCGGGGTGCTGTTGCCGCTTCTTGCCAATGCCTGGGCCAAAAAAGACGCGGCCCTATTCCAAAATTTCATCCGGCGGAGCTTTGACGCCTTTTCCCTGATCACCTTTCCGCTCATGTTTGGCACGCTTCTGGTGGCGCACCCGGTGATGGTGCTTGTGGCCGGACAAGATTTTGAAGCATCCGGCGCCATTTTACAAATTTTAATCCTCGCGACCGGATCGATTTTCTTTGGCACCGTGTTTTCGCATGCCGTGGTAGCCCTGGATAAGCAAAAAGCCATGCTCCCCGTGTATATCGTCGTGTCCATTCTTACCCTCATCGGCTATATCCTCTATATCCCCGTATACGGCATGTTCGCGGCGGCATGGCTCACGGTCTTTTCCGAAGTCTGCATTGCTCTCGCTAGCCTTGTCATGACCCTGCGCGTAGCGCGGATGTCCCTTTCCTTACGCGTGGCGGGCAAATCGCTCCTGGCCAGCCTGCTCATGGTCATACTCGCGCGGCCGTTTTTGAATATCTCCCTCGGACTCACCATACTCGTCGCCGCCGCGGTATACGCCATCCTCGTTTTTGCGACAAAGGCCGTGACCAAAACCATGGTTCTGGAGCTTGTGCGCACAAGCAAAGGGGCACCAACGGGCGAAAATACCCTTTAATATGGACGATCTGCTTATCGGCTCCTTTCTCGCGGCCCTTCTCTGGGGTGTCATAAGTTGGAAATGGCCGAAGCGAGCATTCGCGTTTCTTCCGCTCCTCCTTCCGTCCTATGTGGTCCGCCTGCATCTCGGTCCGATCCCCACGACGCTCCTTGAACTGCTGTTGCTCGCAACCTTTATTGGCTGGTTCATGCGGCGTGGATGGCTCGAAGCCTGGATGCGCGCGACCCTTTGGCGCTGGCCTGTGATCCTGTGGCTCACGGCCGGACTCGTTGCCGTGCTCGTTTCCCCGGTTACCGCGCAAGCACTCGGGCTCTATCGAGCCTATTTCATCGAGCCCTTACTCATCTTTTTCATGGGCCTTGATCTCATCCGGACGCGGGAAGACAAAGCGATGCTCGCAAAAACCTTTGCCGTGGCTGTCATGCTGCTCGGCATCTGGTCGGCCGCGCAATTTTTTACCGGATGGATGATTCCGTCTCCATGGAATGCGTGGCCCGGGCGCAGGGCCGTGGGTCCGTTCCCGTTCCCGAATGCCCTCGCGCTTTTTGTGACGCCGGTGATCGCATTGTTATTTGCAGACGCGATTGCGGACCATCAAGGCGCAAAAGCCGCGCCCCTCCTTGGAACATGGATATCAGCTGCGGGCATTCTCGCCGGGCTTTCCGCGATCCTCTTTGCACGGAGCGACGGCGGATTCATTGCCTTCCTTGTCGCCGCCTGTATCGCGCTTGTCATGAAACGGCGTACGCGCTGGATTGCCCTTGTTATTGCCGTGGCGGGCATGATCGCCGTCTTTGCCTCGCCCCTTCGCGGCGCGGTGGTGGAACGATTTACCTTTCAGGAGTGGTCCGGACAGGTGCGCGTAATTCTTTGGAAAGAGAGCATTGCCATGCTCCGCGACCGTCCCATATTCGGCGCCGGGCTTGCCGCCTACCCAACCGTTATTCTCCCCTATCACAAAGCAACCTTCATCGAAGTATTCCAATACCCGCATAACATTTTGCTGAACTTATGGAGCGAGACGGGAATATTGGGCGTCATTGCCTTCCTTTATATTCTCGGCACATGGATACGCTTCGGCAAAGACAGCCTGCCAGTGACGCTGCCTGTCATCGCAGCGCTTCTTGTTCATGGCCTCGTAGACGTGCCGTATTTCAAGAATGATCTTGCAGTCGCATTTTGGTTGCTGATTCTATTGACGACGGCCACACCGGTGACGAAAAAAATGCGGGGCGAGCACATGCAGAGGCGTAGCATTTTGCACCCAAAAAAAACTTCCTGAGTCCCGCCCTTGCATTTAGCATCCGACGTTTCAATTCTTCCTTCCCGAGAAGCGCCGCAGGCGTGACGAGGGATCCCTGTCGAGACGTGAACGTCTTTT
>JAANMU010000209.1_pt1 | contig 75312 bp, 71 predicted proteins | sample 7279701 | NCBI WGS metagenome assembly JAANMU01 (sample SAMN14094539, study PRJNA606508) | bioreactor metagenome | isolation source: A lab-scale SPAN reactor treating ammonium-rich wastewater day 57 | place: Ireland: Galway | collected 2017-03-13 | reverse complement strand
GAACCTGGGAGACCTCACCACTCCCAACCACAGCCGCGACCGGATGAGAGAACCGGGTAAGAAAACTCTCGGCCCTCATTGCCCTGGCGCCACCGGGCAGAAGGGAGCGAATCGCGAGAGCTGGGCGATGGTTAGGTACCGCCGAGTGAAGGCAACGGAACGAGGCGGGAAGGGTGTTGAGGAGTCGGAGCACTCCATAGTACCGCTGAAACAGGGGAACCAGACTGCGGGGACCCTGTGGAGGGAAGGGAGTGCCGGGTGTTGAGAACTGAAGGAGGGAAAGATGGCCGAAGCGCTGACTTCGACAACCGTCAACACGAAACTTCAACAGATAGCACAACGGGCGAGAGAAGCGCCAGATCTGGCGTTCAATAACCTGGCCCATCTGATTGACCGAGACTTCCTGTTGGAAGCCTTTCGGAGAACCCGGAAAGACGGAGCGCCTGGCGTGGACGGATGCATTGCAGACGACTACGCCAGGAACATGGTGACCAACCTTGACGGCCTTCTTGAGGGAGTCAAGGAAGGGCGATACCAGGCGCCCCCCGTTCGACGAGTGCACATACCGAAGGACGACATTCACGAGGTGCTGGACAAATGGTTCAACGTTAATTGCGCACGTCCGGTTCTGTGGGGGGCCAGGGTGGGCAACCTCCCTGGTCTACCCGGCTTGAAAACCGTCGAGTGCGTCGAGAGCATGGCTCGTCTGGATGCAGTTTTCTCCGCGACCGGTCGGTCACCAGCAGGTCGATGCGGTCGGAAGGCTGGCTGAACGCTCGCCCAACCAGGACTTGCCTTACCCCTCTGGAAGGCTTCCTACGCGAAGGAGGGCAGTTTGATGGCAATTTCCCGTAACGAGGCGCAAGAACTTTGCACTTCACCGGAGTATGAGTTTGTGCTTTCAAGTTTTACTCCCAAGATTCGTGAGTATTCCCTGGCCAGACTGAAGCAGAAGGTCGAACGCTCGCGCCGCTTGCGCGACAAGTACCGTGATCTAGCCCAGCGTCAGCATCTAGAAGGTCGAGGCAAGCGCCCTCCTGCCCGCCGCAGGCCGGCTCGGGGCAACCTGCGCACACAACGCAAGGCAACGCTCTTTCGGGAGACGCTGGAGCGATTCGAGAAGCGGGTCGCGACCCTGACGCAACAACCGATCAAGCCAGTCAAAACGACGAGAATGTCGAACAAGGCTCCCAACCCCAAGACCCGAGTGCAGAAGAATGCCAGCAAGCCCTCCAAGGTGGCGACCAGGGCCAAAACCCCAAATCCAGACAATCAGGTCCTCGACATCAAGATCAAGTCACATCTGCGAGCTGCCGGGAAGCGCAACCAGACTCGACGAGATCGTCAGTAATCAGTTCCGCCGCCGGCAGGCTTACCCGCTTTGGCCGACGGAGGGGCCCGGGTCGGCCCGGGGCGAACTACCATGGATGTTGCTTCGGCAAGTCTTGCTGAGCCTGGTTCTCGCGCTGGTGGCGGGCGCCCAGGAGCCCGAAAGGCGCTCGGTTTGGATCACCTTCCAGACCGACCCGCCGGGCGCTCAGGTCTTTGTCAACCAGCACTACGTGGGCCTATCGGGACAGCGATTGAGCCTGGACCTCGACCCCGAGGGAATCGTGGTGATGGACTTCAAGCTGGCCGGCTACCGCAGCCACTCCGAGCAGACCCTGGCCGGCATGTTGCTCAGCTCGCGCGAGGGGGTGTTTCCCCTGGACGGGTCCAGGCGGAGCCTGACCCCCGCGAGTCCCCTGGTCCTGGCTCGTCGCTATGCGCCCTGGTTGGGTCTGGGGGGAGTCCTGGCGACAGGCGCCCTCTGGGTGGTGCTGCGCCAGGCTCAACAGGTGCGCCGCGCCAGACAGGTGGAGGCCATGCTGGCCGAGGCTCCTGCCGACGCCTCTCGGGTCGCCCGGCAACTGGGGGGATACCTCCTGGTGGACCTGCTCGGCGGGGGAGGCATGGCCCAGGTCTACCGCGGAATTCCGGCCGCCAGCCTGGATGCGACGAAAGCGGTGGCTATCAAGATCCTGCACCGCAGCCTGGCCAGTGACGAGGACCAGAAGCGTCGCTTCGAGCGCGAGATCGACGTCTGTCGCCAGCTCAACCATCCCAACGTGGTCCACGTGCTCGACTGGGGGATCCAGGAAGACGGACGCACCTACCTCCTGATGGAGCTGGTGGAGGGGGGTACCCTGCGGGCCCGCCTGCGTCCCGAGGGCCTGGACGGAGAGCAAGCGCGACAGGTGCTCGAGCCCATCTTTGCGGCTGTCAGCTACGCCCATCGCAAGGGAATCGTGCACCGCGACCTCAAGCCGGAGAACATTCTCCTCACAGCCAGGGGGCTGCCCAAAGTGAGCGACTTTGGCCTGGCCCGTGCCCTGGACTCGGAGACCCTGACCGAGACCGGAACCGCCCTGGGAACGCCCGCCTACATGGCCCCCGAGCAGGTCGCAGGGCAGCGGGTTGGCCCGGCTGCCGATCAGTATTCCCTTGGCGTGCTGGCCTACGAGCTCTTGACGGGACGAAAGCCCTTTGAGAACGCCGACCCGATTCAGCTGATCTTCATGCACATCAGTGAGAACCCGCCTCCTCCCTCGAGCCTGAAGCCGACGCTCTCACCTCAGACCGATGCCGTGCTGCTGCGCATGCTGGCCAAAGACCCTCAAGCCCGGTTCCCGGACCTCGACGAGGCCTGGCACCATCTCGCGGTGGCCCTGGCGTGATCGCTCTGAGCGATTCGGGGCTGCGCCGGGTCTTTGACCAGGCTCTCGAATACCTTGCCCGGCAGATGCCCACGCAGCGGTTGGCCCTGATGTACGAGCAGGAGGGCGAGTTGAGGGTTCAGGCCTCCAGGGGCGACCCGAGCCTGAGCCAGGTCTTGCTCGACCAGGTGAAGCAGACCGGGCAGCCGGTTCTGACCGGCGATGTGGCCTCCGACCCCCTTCTGAAGGACTCTACCAGCCTTCTGCTGGCCGGCATCCGCTCGGTGCTGTGCGTGCCTCTCAAGACGAGCGACCAGCGCGTGTGCGGTCTGATTTACGCCGAGCACGACGGCGGCAGCCTGAGCCCCACCGACCTGATCCGCGTCACCGGATTTGCCCGCGATCTCGAGCGGCGCCTGACCGGCCAGGGAGGTGCCTGGCAGCCTCCCACTCCCCCTCCACCGCCACCAAAGCCAGCCCCCCGGCCCCGGCCGGTGGAGCCCCTGGGAGCGGCGGTCCCGACGGCGAGTCACCGGCTGCCCCAGCGCTCCCTGGTGGTGATGCTTCGCTCGCTTTCAACCATGCTGGCAGCCGGATTGCCGCTGACGCGGTCATTTCACGTCCTGGCCGTTCAGGGCTCGAACCAGGCCGAGCGCGAGGTGTCTGGCCTGATCCTGCGGGCGGTCGAGCAGGGCAACACGCTCTCGGTGGCCCTGCACAAATCTTCTCCGTCCTTCACACCGTTTCACCTGCGGCTGGTTCGGGTGGGCGAGTCCTCGGGAGCCCTGCTGAAAGTGCTGGAGACTCTGGCCAGCTACGAGGAGCAGAGGCGTGCGTTCGCCATGAGGCTGCGGGCAACCTTGAGCTACCCGTTAATCTTGCTGTTGATCTGCTGCCTGGTCCTGGTGCTCGCGCCCCCCTTCATGATGAGCGGGCTGAAAGGTCTGTTTGACCAGTTGGGTGGCGATCTGCCCGCTTCCACCAGGCTCGTGCTGAGGGTCAGCAGCCTGCTGGCCAGCCCCTACACGCTCATCCTGGTGGGGGGCCTTCTGGTGGGAGCGGTCCTGGCAGTTCGGGCCGCTCTCAAGCACCCGCCCTCACGGCTGGGCCTGAGACGCCTGGCCGCCAGAGTGCCCCTGCTCGGACCGCTGCTGGAGCGAGTCACGATTGTGCGCTTCTGCGAGGCCCTGGCCCTGCAGCTGAGGGTAGGCATTTCGGTGCTCGAGGCCCTCGATCAGGCCTTCCTGGCCACCGGCGATCCGAGTCTGGAGGAACATCGTCCCCGGTGCAGCGCGCGTCTTCGCGAGGGTGAGACGCTGACGGAGAGTCTCGAGGCTGCTAGCTTCTTCCCCCGCACGATGCTGCAGCTGCTCAGAGCTGGTGAAGAGAGCGGACAGCTCCCTGACGTCCTCGACTGGTTGGCGCGTCTGCAGAGGCTGGATCTGGAGGCTCGCCTGGATTCGCTACTGGCCGCGGCCGAGCCCACGATCTTGATGTTCATGGGGATCGTGGCCGCCGGGGTCGCCTGGATGACCTTGGAGCCCCTGGTCAGCGTGGTGAGCCGGCTGTGAGAGGGCTGAGCCTGCTCGAGATCATCCTCTCTTTCTGCATCGTAGCCCTTATGATCATCGCGGTCTTGAGCCTCTATCCGGCCGCAACCGCCACCGTGCGCCTGTCGGGTCAGAAGCTCCAGGCCGACGCTCTGGCCACCTCGCTGATCGAAGAATATTCCGCCGCACCGTTCGCCAGCCTGGTTCCCGGTCCAGGCCCGGCTCTGACACCCGTTGAGGCACGAGGCGCCATCCTGGTGCCGTCGGTAGAGTTCGAGCGCGTGAACGACCCGGAGGTGCCTCTCGATTTGCTGCGGCGTATCCGGGTCACGGTCACCTGGACCGAGCGGGGGATGACCCGCGAGCACGTTCGGGAGGTCATCCGAGCCAATGTCCGTCGCTGAGCGCCGAGCGTTCACGCTGCTGGAAGTGCTGCTCGCAGGGGTGTTGAGCTTGATGCTGCTCGGTCTTCTGGTGCGCATCTTCTTGCCCATGAGCAAGGGCCTGGTGCGCGGCTCGGAGCAGGCCGGGCTGCAGCAAACCGCCAGTGTGGCTCTGGCCACGCTGGGCAGGGCCCTGGTCCGCACCACGCCCGAAGGGGTGAGCCTGGCCGATCAGGGCCGAGCCCTCGCTCTGCAGCCGCTGGCAGGCGTCAACGCAGCCGGGCGTCAGATTCTGACCGAGGAGCTGATCGCTTGCTGGTGGAGCGCCGACCAGAAGAAGCTCTTTTTGAGACACTGGCCTCCCTCCCCGCCCGATCTGGGCCGCTTGCCACAAAACCGGGTCGCCTTCCGGCTCACGGCCACGGAGCTCTTGTCACTGTGCGACGAGAGCCGGGTGGAACGAGTGCTGGCGACTCAGGTAGAGCGATTCCAAGCCCGCCTGCTGGACGACTGCGTTCTCCTCGAGATCGAGCTGGCCAGCCCGGCGCCCGACGGAGGAGTACCCGAGCGGTTCGCGCTGACCAGGCGCTTCTTGATGCGCAACGAAACGCCCTAAGGCTCTTCCCACAGAGCCACCCGGAAGCGGTCCGAAAGCGAGAGGAGCTTGCTCGGCTCAAAGCTCGGCAGCTGCTCGGAAGGGCCGCCCGAGCCGCCGGGCTGGAAACGAGCCATCAAATACTCCTCCAGGTCTGACGGCGAGCACTGCACAGAGGCGCTGGCCAGAATCCAGTCCACCAGATCGTCCAGTGGCATCGGGTCCATCTGGGTGTTGACTAACCCGCCCGACCGAGGAAGTTTGTTCTCCATATGGACGACGTGATAGAGATCGTCCGTCTGGCGTGCGGCGATGAACTTGGAGAAGGTATCGCCCGTGCTCGCCTCCTGGATGACCCCACCTGGCATGATCGAGACCGTGACCTCGTCGACCCCCGAGCCGGCACTCAGGCCGGGCAGGCGCGCGCTCTGCTCTTCGTAGAGCAGCGAGACCGACTCGAACCGGGCCGGCTGCGAGCCGGCGCTCACCACCGAGCCCTGGACGGTCAGCTGGCGCAGGTCCATCCCCTGACGCGAATAGAGCACACCGCGCAGCATCGAGTCGTGGCGTCCCTGACCCCGCACCGAGAGGGTTCCTCCCGCGGCCACCCCAACTCGACTGCTGGCCTGCAGGTCGCTGTGGCCGTTCAGCGTCAGGTCTCCGGTCGCCACCACGATACCCGTGCCCCGCAGCGAGCCGTTCAGGGCCAGATCGCCCTCCACAAAGACGAGGGCATCCTGGAGCGTCAGGTCTCCGGTCACAGTCAGCCCGGATGAGGCCCGATTCAGGCCGCTCAGGGTGATGTCGCCCAGGCTCGGGGCCAGGTCGTTGGACGGCCGGCCGAGCACCTGCGGGTCAAACTGGCTCAGGTCCAGCGAAAGGAGCGACTCGGCCGGCTGGTGAGGCCGCAACCTCCCGTCCACCTGCACCGACTCGGGAGGAGCCAGCAAGATGGTTCCCGTGGCCACGAGATCGCCGACGATATGGCTGCCGGAGCCGATCTCCATGTCGGCATTGGATCGCAGGCTGGCCGGCCACATCTCGCCATCGGGCTCCAGGCGAGCCACGATCAGCCCGCCGGGCGCCTGCAACGGGCCTTCGCAGGCAGCCGCGTACGGGAAGGTCGGCAGGTGCACCAGGGCCAGGACCCGACGCTCTACTCCCCGATAGCGACCGACGGCGATGAGCTGCGAGCAGTAGGGAGGCAGCGGACGCCCTTCGAAGCCAGGTTGGGAGCTGTCCCCGGCCAGATTGTCCAGCGAGCGGGGGATCCCCCAGGCATCCGCCTGAGAGCCAAAACTGAGCAGCCCTTCTCCCTTCGCTCCGGCAATTTGAACTTCCGGCTGGTTCTGCCCTGACTGCAATCGAGCGATGGCCATCGCCACTGCCGAGCGGGCCAGATCCAGGGCCTGTGAGGAGGAGTCGCCGCGGGACACGAGTCGCAGATGCGTCAGGCTTCCGCTGATCAGACAAAATCCCAATACCGCGACCAGCAAAGCCACCACCAGGGTGGTTCCCAGAGTTACCGCACGGCGCGAGCCCATGGACTGAATTGTAGCAGATGATTAGACCCCAGACTCATGGGCTCAACGCCCCAGCTCGAGCAGGTGGATAACCTCTTCGATCAGGGCGATGAACTGCTCGTTGCGAATAAAGCGAAAGTGGGAGAGATCCAGGGGCAAAAGCCCCGTGGCCACGATCCCCTCGGCATGCAGTCGGCTCTCGTTGACCCGAGGCTGGACGGTCTCGATGATGACCCCGTCTTGCACCAGCTGGATCAGGTTGGAGCGGAACGCCGCCGTGAGGGCGTGCTCAAAGGTTCCCTTGTAGTCGAGCAGGATGGCCCAGCCTCTAAACATGGGAAAGTCGGCCAGGGAGATGTGGGGGAGCGCCACCGCATCGGGAGGAGAGGGCCAGCAGGCCCTGGCGTCCCCGATGGGCTTGAAGACCTCGGGTTGCTCGCGCATCCAGAAGCGCCCGCGCGAGAAGACTCCCCCGGTCTCGGGCCCGGGCACCGAGATGCCCGCGGTCTCGCCGGCCGGCATCAGGGCCACCCGCAGGGGCATGGAGTGGGAGCCCGAGGGGATGTAGAGGCGGGTGCGCCCCTTGACCACCCGCGGGGCGTGCTGGCGGCTGCCGAGCAGGGCCCGGCAGAGCGGGGAGCCGTTGAGGTAGACGGGGATCTCCGAGTAAGCGCAGTGATGGACCAGCAGTCCCACTTCGGGGCGGACCATGCCCACCAGCGATATGTTAGGCTCCAGGAAGAGCCCCACCGCGTCGGTGTTGGTCTTGAGGGGCAGCCCGCTCACTTTGAAGCGGTCATTGGTGATGGGTCGCACCGTCTGGAGCTGATCCTTCTCGCCGGCCACGAGCAGACGTTGCCCCTGGCTGATCATGTCCACCCGCCGGGGCCGCAGGGCCTGCAGGGCCAGGATGGCTGAGGCCAGGTGTACGTAGCGGCGCTCACTGCCGGTAGGCGAGGAGAGGGCCCAGCGCACCAGCTGGGCCAGCTGCTCCCCGATTGGAAGGCCGTCGTGCACCAGCTCGAAGGAGCTCGGCCAGATCCTGATGCGCACCATGGAAGCGCCGCTGGCCACCGCCCACTGCACCAGCTTGACGGCGTAGAGGTAGGGGGTGGGGAACTGAGTGCGCGCCAGCTTGCGAGCGGCCGCGAACTGGTCGATGGTGAACTCGCCCGCAGATTCCACCTCGCCACCCTGGCGGATCTGATCGAGCAGGTTTTGCAGCTCGCCGTGCACTCCGGGGCGCTTCGGTGGGGGACGGCCTGGTCCCCCCGAGTCCGTGGCCACGCCCGAAATGGGCGCCCTATTCAGGACCGTCCGTGGACACGCCCGAATGGGGCGCCCTATTCAGGACCGTCCGTGGACACGCCCGAAATGGGCGCCCTATTCAGGACCGTCCGTGGACACGCCCGAATGGGGCGCCCTATTCAGGACCGTCCGTGGCCACGCCCGAAATGGGCGCCCTATTCAGGACCGTCCGTGGACACGCCCGAAATGGGCGCCCTATTCAGGACCGTCCGTGGCCACGCCCGAAATGGGCGCCCTATTCAGGACCGTCCCTGGACACGCCCGAAATGGGTGCCCTATTCAGGACCGTCCGTGGCCGCGATAAAGAGGGTGCCCTCTGTCCGGCCAGGAATGGCCCGGCATGGCTCAACTCTTTCCCAGCCTGGTGATCTTCTTGTCGCTATTGGATGCGGCCGTCACCGTGAGCTTCCGCGACGTCCTGCGAGTGGCCATGCAGTTTCCCCTGATCGCGCGCGCCATGCTGTCCGTGTTGGTGCTGGTTCCGGCCTTTGCCACGGTGCTCACCTTCATCGAGGGCATTCCCTGGCCGACCCGGGTCGCCCTGGCCCTGATGGCCTGTTCCCCGGGGGCGCCCATGTCAGCCAAGCGAGCCGTCCAGTTGGGGAGCCCGCTTTCGACCGCCATGGCGATGCAGTTGATCGTGGCGGGAGCGGGGGTGATAACCGCCCCCCTGACCCTGATCTTGATGGCCCACCTGCACGGCCTGCGGGCCTTGGTCCCGATTGAGCAGGTGGCTCAGCAGGTCTTCACGGTGCAGGTCATCCCGGTGGCGCTGGGCTTGTTTTTGACCTACCGATTTCCGAAGCTGAGGGCCCGCTTGAGTCGACCTCTGAGCGTGGCAGCCAACCTTTGCATGTTGCTGCTGGTCATCCTGACCATCGCGGCGGTGGCCGGGGACATTCTCGAGATCGCTGCCGGGAGCTGGGGGGCGCTGCTCTCGCTGTCGGTGGTCTCGCTCGCGATCGGCCACTTCCTGGGCGGGCCCGCGCCCGAGACGCGGGTGGCCATGGCCATTGCCTCGGCCAACCGCAACCTCGGCCTGGCCCTCTTCCTGAGCACGATGGTGCACTCTCAGCCTCAGAAGCTGATCATCATCTACGCCCTGGTGAATTTCTTGATGAGCGAAATTTACAAGCATCTGGTCCGGCGAAGATTGGCCAGCTCCAAGAGTGAGAAAGACGAAACCAAACTGCAGGATGATCTGGATCAGGGGCAGGAAGAGTCCCCCCCTGCAAGGTAGTTCCAGCGGTCAGTTTCTGTCGAGCACGCGGGGTCTGTGCTCCCCAGCCCAGGAGGAAACGTCCTTGTTGTTCTCATCCAAGCGAGTTCTGGCCAGTCTCGTTCTTCTGGCCAGCCTGATGCTCGGCGCCTCGGCTCAGACCCCTTACGTCCCGGTCTGGGTCGATTCTTCGGGAAAGCTGAGCGATCAGGCCGTCGCCGATGTCGTGACCCAGGTGGTCGCCGAGAATCCCCATCCCGATCATATCGTGGTCATTGTGCACGGCTTTGCCACCGAGCGCGATACCAGCACCGAGCAGTACAGCACGATCGGCCCTCGCTTCAAGGCGGCCTTCGACAAGCTGGGCAAGAAGGCCGTGATGGTCGGATTTCAGTGGGACTCTGCCGTTCAAGGCGGGCTGTTGTCGATGGAGGGGGAATACTTCGACATGATCCCCCGGGCCCACGTGACCGGCCGGAACGCGCTGCGCCAGGTACTGCTGGCCCTGCAGCAGAAGTTTCCCAGGGCGGCCCTGAACATTGCCGGTCACAGCATGGGGTGCGAGGTTTCCGCCGCGGCCGTGGTGCCCGAGCTGAAGTTCAGCGAGGAGGATCAGCAAGGCGAGGTCTATCAGCCCGGGCAGGATATCCACCTCAACACGGCCACGCTGGCCGGCTCAGACCTCGACTACGACATCTGGTTCAAGGGCGGCGTGCCTGCCCACGCCGACAGGCACCGCTGCAAGTTCATGTGGATGACCATGTCTCGCATCCTGGGCGATGAGCAGGACGAGGTCCTCAAGATGCGCTCCATGGTGCGCGGCGCCGCCAGCGGCGGAACCTTTCCGCTCATGACCACCCAGCAGTATGACACCATGTTCAAGAACCGGGCGGTGGTCTACGACAACCAGGACATTCCCACCGACCACGCCTTCTTGAAGTATTACAGTGACGAGCGCCTGGCTCGCATCGTCCCGGCTGTGATCTACCTCGCTGACCCCAGTCAGCCCGAGCCGGACGAGCTGGCCGAGCTCGATACCATCGTCCAGGCTCCCGACGTGGAGAACATCCTCCTGCCGATGCTCGACAGCACGCGTCTGGCGGGCCAGGTCTACGCCCTGTGGAGGCTGGAGGCTCTCGAGTGCGGCGGCTCGCAACACCTATCCGACGGTTACCTGATGTCCATCGCGCGCAAAATGCGCAAGACGCCTCGAGCGATCAAGGGAATGCGCCCTGACAGCGAGTGCAAGACGGTCCAGAAAGGGTACTGGCCCACCAAGAAGATGATGGAGCGGGCGGGCGCTCCCGAGTGGGCCAATCCCTGAGATGATGATAGGAGGCATGATGCGTAACTTTTCCCTGGCTCTGATTTTGGGTCGACCGCTCCTGTCGTCGCTGATTTTGCTGCTGCTTGGCATGGCGCCAACCCTGGCCCAGGGCAGCCCGGCCTACGACGGGCTCACCGTTCTGGGCGCGGCCCCCAAGCTGACCGACGAGCAGGGCTCCACTCTCACCCTGGTGGCCTGCCACACCAAATACAAAGAGCCCGTGGTGGGCTTCTACTTCGTCCAGAACGGCATCGAGGTACGCTTTTATGCCAACGCCGCCACCTGGGACAAGCTCAAGCAGAAGCTGATCAAGGCCCGCGACCAGTGGGCCACCCTCGCGCCGCGCGAGTTCGAGATGGAAGGAGCCGTCAAGGGCTACCAGATCAAGAACCGGGTATCCACGCTGCGCCTGAGCTTGATCGGGGAGACCGATCTCGCCGACCGCCGGCTGCAGATGTCGGCCACGGGCGGAGCAGCCAAGCCCCAGCGCGCCATGGTCGCGCTGCGCGATACCGAGTTGAAGGCACTGGTGGAGGATTTCTACCAGATCGACGACTACTTCCGCGCCGCCGGGAACGCGGGGCAGCCTCCGGCACCCTGACGGACCCTTCTGGTTCAGCAACAGAGGCCGCGTTCAGGCGCGGCCTCTTTGCATTCAGAGAAGATCCATCAACACCACCACCGAGCGCGCCTCGACGTGGTAGGTGGAGGCCTGCAGCGCCGGCTTGTCCTCCCAGGGAGCGATGTCATCCGGCGAGGGCAGGCTGGTATCCAGCCAGCGCTTCCACCCTCGTGAGGGCAGCTCGAACTCCAGGGGCTCCCAGTAGGCGTTCAGCATGCCGTGCATGATTCGCTTGCCATCGGCCAGTCGCGCGGTGAAGGCCAGCGAGTGAGAGATGTCCCGCCAGTCGGGCTGGCCGAGCCGGGTTCCGTGCCACTCCACCCGGCCCTGGCGCAGCAGCTGGGTGAGGGTCAGCCCCTCGTTAGCCGAGGCTTCCCGGCCCACGTGGGCGGCTACCAGCTGGCTGACGAAGCGCAGCAAGTCGGCGTGGCGCTCGACCAGGCTCCAGTCGAACCAGCTGATCTCGTTGTCCTGACAGTAAGCGTTGTTGTTGCCCAGCTGGGTGCGCCGCACCTCGTCTCCCATCAAGAGCATGGGCGTCCCCAGAGCCATCAGGTTGAGGGCCATGAAGTTCTTGCACTGGCGGTTGCGCAGCGCTTCGATGGCCGGGTCGTCGCTGGGCCCCTCCACCCCGCAGTTCCAGCTGAAGTTCTCATTGCTGCCGTCGCGGTTGTCTTCGCCATTGGCCTGGTTGTGCTTGTGCTCGTAGCTGACCAGATCGTTGAGGGTGAAGCCGTCGTGGCAGGTCACGAAGTTGATGCTCTGCTCGGGCTCGCGCTCTTCGTGCCCGAACACGTCCGGGCTGGCCAGCAGGCGGTCGGCCACCCGGGCCACGGTGTTGTTCTCGCCTCGCAGAAAGCGGCGCACGTCGTCGCGGAACTTGCCGTTCCACTCTTTCCAGCTGTCTCCCACGAAACTGCCCACTTGATAAAGGCCGGCCGCATCCCAGGCCTCGGCGATCAGCTTGCTGCCCGCCAGCACGGGGTCGGACTCGATGTCCCACAGGATGGGGGGATTCTCCAGCGGCTTGCCTTTGGCGTCGCGGGCCAATATCGAGGCCAGGTCGAAGCGAAAACCGTCCACGTGCATCTCCTGCACCCAGTAGCGCAGGCTGTCGAGAATCATGCGCCGGACCACCGCGTGGTTGCCGTTCATGGTGTTGCCGCAACCGGTGTAATCGAGCAGCTTGCCGGAGGGGTCGGTCAGGTAGTACGTGTCCCTGTCCAGCCCCTTGAAGCAGAAGGTGGGACCGTCCTCTCCCCCCTCCGCGCTATGGTTGTAGACCACGTCAAGCAGCACTTCGATGCCGGCCTTGTGGAGAGCCTTGACCATGGCCCGGAACTCCTGGGCGGGGTCGCCCTTACTGTAGCCTGGATGAGCCGCGAAGAACGAGACCGGCTGGTAGCCCCAGTAGTTGGGCCGACCCCCCGGAGCGGCCTGGGGGTCGAAGTGGAAGACCGGAAGCAGCTCGACTGCCGTAACGCCCAGCTGCTTGAGGTAGGGGATCTTGTCCACCACCCCGAGGTAAGTCCCGCGCCGCTGCTCTGGCACGAGCGAGTTGGGATTGCGGGTGAAGCCTCCGACGTGCATCTCGTAGATGACCGTCTGGGAGAAGGGGCGGCCCAGGGGCACGTCTCCTTCCCAGTCGTAGGCGGCGCGCCGATCGATGTGCACGCTCTTCATGGCCGTTGCGGCGTTGTCGCCCGGGCGGGCGCCCGCCTCGCGGTCGTAGGCTGCTGGAACGGCCACTCCCCGCCCATAGGGGTCGAGCAGCACCTTCTGGGGGTCATAGCCCAGTTGCTCGGGCCCTCTGGCTCGGAACGCGTAGATCTGCCCTGGAGTCAGGCCGGGCACCTCCACATGCCAGTAATGATAAGTGCGGTCGCCCAGGGGAATTACCCGGGCCGGTCGGCGGTCGTCCACCCGGTCGAAAAGGAGCAGCTCGAGACCGGTGGCGCCCCGGGCGTAGACCGAGAAGTTGGCTCCGGCGGAGGTCTGGGTGGCGCCGGTCGGGTAACACCGGCCCTTGCGGGGAGTGGTCGCTCTGGGCACCAGTTTTTCCTCCGAGCATCAAGGTAGCGGATGACCCCTTCCTGGACCGGGAGGAGCCCTCCTGGATCTTTCCGCCAGAACGGTGTAGATGTCTCCCAGGACGTTGAGCTGAGTGGAATCTCGCATAGCGGCCGATTCATGGCCCGACGAACCAGCTTCTGCGCGGAAGTGTAGACAGATGGTCCGTTTCCGAGCCCGATCACGACGAACGCACGTTCCGGGCTCCGGCCCGGGGGCGGATCATGAGCCGTTTCCGAGCCCGATCACGACGAATGCACGTTCCGGGCTCCGGCCCCGGGGCGGATCATGATCCGTTTCCGAGCCCGATCACGACGAACGCGTGTTCCGGGCTCCGGCCCCGGGGCGGATCATGATCCGTTTCCGAGCCCGATCACGACGAACGCGTGTTCCGAGAACCCCTCCTGCGCAAAAAAAGGGCCCGCCTTGAGCGGGCGGGCGAAAACCTGTCTTGTCGTGAGCTGGCCTCTGGCAAGAGCCAGGGCCTCCCAAACTTTAACGCGGAGGGCATACTCCGCCGGCGCAGCCACCGCCGCCGCCGGCCATCAGGTTCTGGAGCAGGGCGGCGATCATCTGCTCGGTGCCGGCGTCCTGCCCGCCCTGGTCACCGCCGGCGCCCTGGGCTTCGCCCGAGCCGGCGAACTGATCCACGATCCCTTTGACGGTATCCATGACGCCGCTCAGTCCACCGCCGCCACCGGCCCCTCCGGCGCCGCCGCAGCCACCGGCGCCGCAGGCGCTCTTGGCGGCCTCACCCGCTTTGCCAAGCAGGCCGCCGCCATCCTTGCCGGCTCCGCCGAGCTTGCTGAGCAGCCCGCCACCGTCCTTGCCGCCACCGAGCTTGCTCAGCAGGCCTCCACCCTTGCCGCCGCCGAGCTTGCCGAGCAGACCACCCCCCTTGCCCAGACCTTTTCCGAGACCTCCTGCGAGTTTGCCGATTCCGCCACCGAGCATCTTGCGTACCTCCGTTTATCGCTGTTGTTACCCCGATGATAGGCCCTCGGGGAGCTGCTCGGGCAGGAGACAAGCTTTACAATTTTGTTAACTGATAGCGAGTTTTGTTAACACTGCGCCCCGGTTTTCTTGCTTTCTTGTAACAAAGGTGACAGGGTCGTGAACAAAATCAGCCGCAGCTCAGCGGGAGGGCAGAAGTTGCTGCAAGACCCCGGCCGCGTCGGGATGGCCGAGTCGGTGGGCCTGCTCGAAGGCGGCCACGGCCTGCTCTCCCCGCTTGAGCGCGTAGTGAGCAAGGCCCAGGTCGAACCAGGTCTGAGGCATGCCCGGGTCGGCCTGCAGAGCCCTCTCGGCGTAAGCAACGGCCTCGGCCGGGCGTTCCATGCGCACCAGCATCATGGCCAGCAGGCCGCAAGCCTCGGGGTGAGCCCGGGCCATCTCCAGGAACTGCACCGCCTCGGGGTAGCTCTTTTGGGACAGCTTGAGGCGGCCCAGGGCCAGCCAGGCACGGGGGTCGCGGGGGTCGAGGTCGGCCGCCCGCATCAGGCTGTCCTCGCCTGCCCGGTCGTTGCCCATCGCCCGATGCACCAGGCCGAGCTGGTAATGGGCCTGGGCGTTGGTGGGTTGGATTTTGATCAGCTCGGCAAAGGTGGCCGCTGCCCGGTCCAGCTTGCCCGATCGGGCCAGGGCCATGCCCAGGCCGATGCGGTACTCGGGGGCATGGGGCGCGAAGGTGAGGGCCAGCTCGAAGTTGCTCAGCGCTTCGGCGTAGCGCTCTCGACCGGCCTGAAAGCAGGCCAGGCTGTAGTAGGCGCTGTGATACTGAGGATCGAGCATGAGAGCCCGCTCGTAGGATTTCTGGGCCGAGTCGTCCTCGCCCAGAAGCTCCCAGGCAAGTCCGGTCTCGGTCCAGCCGCTGGCGTCCTCGCGCATGGTCAGGCCGCGCTCCAGGCATTCCAGGGCTTGGCGTGGTTGGCCCAGCTGCACCAGGGCGTGGCCTTTGTGCATCCAGAGCTCGCGCCGCTGGGGATGGCTCTGAAGGCACCGCTCGAGCAGCTCCAGCGCCTCTTCGCGGTGGCCCAGGCTCAGCAGGCACACGGCCTGGTTGTCGAGCTCGCTGACATCGAAGCTGTCCGGCGGGGGAGGCGGGGGAGCGGGCTGTCCGGCGAGCCTGGCGTAGATTCCCTCGAGCTTTTGTCGCACGGCCGCGAAGTCGCTCGGCCGGTCGGCCGGCCTCTTGGCCAGGCAGGCCTGGAGCAGAGCGTCGAGCTGCTCGTCACCCGGGTAGCGGGGCGGGGCCTGGGAGAAGTGCTGGTAGGCCAGCGTCATGGGATTATCCCCATTGAACGGGAGCTGCCCGGTCAGCATCTCGAAGAGCATGACGCCGAAGGAGTAAACGTCGGCCCGGGCATCCACGTTGGCGGCATCGGTCCATTGCTCGGGCGGCATGTGGGTGCAGGTGCCCATCATGCTCCCGGCGCCCGTGAGCGAGACGTCGGGAGGGGCGGTGGCCCGACCCTGGCGCAGCTGCTGGAGATAGTCTCCCATCGCCTGGTTCTGGCGGCTGGTGGGCTCGCTCACCTTGGCCAGGCCGAAGTCGGTGATCTTGAGCTGGCCGTCTTTGGTCAGCATGCAGTTGGCGGGTTTGATGTCGCGGTGGGCCCGCAGGCCCATCGAGGCGGCGTGGACCATCCCATCGCAGAACTCCAGGGCCAGGCGCAGCGCCCGCTCGGGCTTGCGCAGCTCGCGGCTGCCGATCAGGTCGGACAGGTCGCCCCCGTCCACATACTCGAGAAAGAGCAGCAACTCTTCGCCCAGGGGCAAGAAATAGTGGGCTCGCACCAGGTTGGGATGGCTGCCCACCTTGATCCAGGTGTAGGCCTCCTGGCGGAAACGCTCGAGCACCTCGGCGTCGCGCTGCTCGGCCTGGAAGGTCTTGATGGCCAGGGGCACCCTCTCGCGCAGGTCGTAGACGATGTAGACCCGCCCGAGGCCGCCCTGGAGCACCCGGTAGACCTTCCAGCGGTTGTCGAGGACCTGCCCGACGCGGAACTCCACGGCTCATTCCCCTTTGCATGGACTGTGCGATGAATTCTCAACCGGTTGAGCTTCGTCGCGTCGCCCGGTCAACGCGACGAGATTTAGAGCGCCCACCAGAGCAACAAGAGGATGACCGCGGCTGCCTTCCCGCAGCCTGACCTGCCCGCCGCGGCCAGGGTCTTCTCCACCTCCTGGGCCTCGAGATCGGCCTGTTTGGCCTCCTCCTCCTTGCCGGCCTTGCGCAGCATCTCGGCCCTGGCCCTCATGTAGTTTGCAGACTCTTTGGGAATCTGTCCGACCTTCTTGCAGTACTCGAGCTCTGCCCGGGCGGCCTGGCCGAAATCGTTGGCGGCCTGCTCGAAAACCTCCATGCGGATATAGGTCTTGGCCCGGTTGACGTAAAGAAACGCGTTCAGGGGGTCGAGCTCGATGGCCCGGGTGAAGTCTTGCAGCGAGCGGGCGTGCTGGCCGAGCAGTCCGTAACCGATGGCGCGGGTGCTGTAGAATGGAGCATAATCGGGCTTCACGGCAATGCCCCGCTCGCACTCGGCGATCATCTTGTCCCCCTCGCCGCGGATCTGAAAGACCGAGGCCAGCCCGATGTAAGCGTCACAGACGCTCGGATCGGCCTTCAGGGTCTGCTCGAAGAGCTCGAAAGCCCGGTCGTGCTGGCCGGCGGCGAAGGCTTCGCGGCCCGATTGCATCAACGCTTCGGCTTGACTTGCCACGGCTTGATCCTCCTGTGCTTCTTCCTGGCTAAGAAAACCCACCACAAGAGCAGCAGGATGACGGCGGCTGCTTTGCCACAGCCTGACCCGGGTTTCCCCGACAGGGTTTTCTCGAGCTCCCGGGCTTCTCGCTCGACCTCCTGGGCCTCGTTTTCCTTGCCTGCCCTGCGCAGCATCTCCACCCGTGCCAGCATGAGGGGCACCGCCTCCTGGGGGGGCTTGCCCAGCCTCTTGGAAACCTCGAGCTCAACCTGGGCGGCTTTCTGAAAATCGTCGGCGGCCTTCTCAAAGGCCTCCATCTTGATGTAGGTCTTGGCCCGGGCGGCGTACTGAAGGAAGTTCTCAGGCTGTAACTCGATGGCCCGGGTTAGATCTTGCAGTGACCGGGCATGCTGGCCCAGCATCTGGTAAGCGACGGCGCGAGTGCTGTAGGCGAGGGCATGGTCTGATTGAACGGCGATGGCTCGCTCACACTCTTCGATGATCTTGTCGGCCTGACCCCGGCTCTGGTGCACCGCGGCGCGAGCGATGTAGGCCTCGCAGCAGCGCGGGTCGGCCTGCAGGGCCTGGTCGAAGAGATCCAGAGCCCGGTCATGCTCGCCCGCTCGGAACGCATCTTTCCCCGCCTGCATCAGGGTTTCAGCTTGAGTGGCCACGGTCTTGCTCCCCCCTCTGGGCAGAGCTTTCACGTGGGGAGTGAGGGCTCCTTCGTGGGATCGAGCGTGTTGTTCGGTTCGCCCCGGGCTCGGCCTGGTTCCCTTGAGAAATCTTCCCTATCGTTAGCAGGATTTTGATCGGCCTTCAAGAATCGCCAGTCATTCGGACCCCCCAGCGGCGCGGGGTCCCGCCTTCCGCCCGGAAGGCCATCTTAAGGAGATGACCCTGATTCCCTGTCAAGTCCCGGATACTTCATTGGCTCATGAGCTTTCTGCTCGCTACCAACTGTCCGCCGTTGTCGCCTCGCGCGACCTCGACGGTGACTACGAGATCGACTGGATGCTGCTGGCTGCCTCCGGCGCCTGTATGACCGCCTGTCGCCTGCTGATCGCGGGCGATGATCACTACTGCCTGCCTGGCGTTCTCGTGCAACGCGTCCTGCAGGCCAACGCTGAGAACCCCTGCCTCAAGCTGATCGGGGGAAGCCTGCTGGTCGGTCAGCGAGGGTTCTCCGACCTGGGACGGTTCCGCGGGCTGGATCCGCACCAGGCTTTGAAGTTGTTTCATCGTTCCCGCTCGGGGCGAGAGTGCGATTGGGACTGGCTCGACTGGTCTCGAGGGAGGGGGTGAGCGCGCGCGCCAGCCGGGTACGAACGGATGCTCGGGGCTGACTGAGGCCGGGCCTGCGGGGCGAATGCCCGTTTGTTCCCACCGGGTAGGCTGTCCGACTACCGAGAGGCTACGCCTCCTGGAAGACCATCGAGTGCATGGCCACCACCTCGAGCAGCAAGTCGTCTTCCTTGCTGGTCATAGTGGACTCGGTGTCCAGGCTGAGCAGGTGCCCGGCCGCCAGGTCGAACTCGAAGCGGCCCTTGCCGATCAGGGTGTAGACGTTGCCTTCGGTGCCTGCGGTGTCGCCCTCGTAGCGCACTTCCTGCGAGTCGAACAAGATGGTGATCGTGTTATCTTTCAGAGCGTTGACGCGATAGAAGCTGGCCACTTCGATGGGCTGGTTGCGCCCGGTCGGGAAGTGGAGCTGGTTGACCTTCCACTCCGAGCCCACGCCCACCATGGGCTCGGGCAAGAGCAGCATGGTGGCCTCCATGGGGTCGCTGGCCTCGATCACCTGGCCCAGGGGGGTGTGCTTGAAGTAGACGATGCGCGGCTCGCCCACCGGCAGCGGTTGCCCGTCCAGAGAGCGCTCCACCGGCGTGTGGTAGGAGAGAACATAGAAGCCCTGATCCTCCTCGTCCTGGGCGATCACCTTGTGGCGCACGTCCGAGACGAACTCTTCCTTGGCCCGGGTGGAGAACCGGGGCGAGGCGTCGGCGTTGCGGAAGACCTGCAGGGTCGAGCGGAAGCTCAGCTCCAGCCCGGGCTGGTAGCGATAGCGAAGCTCCTTGGAGGCCTGGGGCACCACCAGGCTCTCCGGGTCCAGGACGGGTCGCAGTAGGGTGGTCATGAGCTCTCTCCTTCCAGTCGCTGGCGGGTCGCCACATACTCGGGCTTATCGCTCGAGACCGCCAGGGCGCGAGCGATGCTCTGCAAGGCCTCCTCGCGCTGGCCCAGGACATCCTGACACAGAGCCAGGTTGTTCCAGGCGTCGGCATAGTCAGAGCGCAGCTCAACGGCCTTCTTGAGGGCCTGCAGTCCACGCTCGGGGTCGCCGGCCTGCAGCCAGGCGGTGCCGTGCTCATAGTGGAGGTCGGCTCGCTCGGGCAAGAGCAGGGCCGCCTTCTGGTAGGCCCGGGCAGCCTTCTCGAGCTTGTTGAGCTTGAGCAGGGTATCTCCCTGCAGCTCGAACACGCGGGCATCCGTGGGGTCGAGCTGGCCCGCCAGGGCCAGCGCGTCAAGAGCTTTGTCCCACTGCTCCGAGCGGTGCAGGGCCAGGGCCCAGAGACGCACAACGCGGGGATTCCACTCCTCTTCGTTCTCGTCCAGGGCTCGCTGGGCGGCCTCGGCGGCCTCGGCATACTGGCCCTGCCCGAAGAGGGCGCTGGCCAGGTTATACTCGATGTCCGGCGAGGTGCCCAGGCGCGAAGCGGCTCGCAGGGCGTCAGCGGCCTCGGCGTAGTCCTCCAGGTGGTGGCAGGCCAGCCCCAACAAGCGCTGACAGGCAGCGTTGGTGGGGTAGAGCGCAACTGCCTGGCGCAGGGCGGCTCGGGCTCGCTCGTAGTTGGGCTGCTCTTGATAAAAGAAGGCGCAGCCAAGACGGTAGTAATGCTCGGGATTGAGGGGGTCGCCCTCCACCGCTTCTTGATAGAAGTGGATGGCGTCGCGGAACATGCCCTTGTTGAACAGCACTCCGGCCAGGTCGGAGCGGTGCTCGGACGAGGTTACGTCCAGCTCGCAGGCCTGCTTGAGAAAGAACAGGGCGTTCTCACTGTCACCCTGCACGGCGTACAGGTTGCCCAGGGCGGCGTAGTACTCCGCCTGGCCATCCTGTTGCACGGCAGAAGTGAGGCAGTTGAGCGCCCGTTCGTTGTCTCCGCTGCGGGCCGCTTCCAGCCCCTCTTCATAGAGGTCGCTGGCGGTCGGCACTTAGGCCCTGGCGCCCACCGCGAGCTTGCGGTAGCTCGGCCACCAGTCCCAGGTCGCCTTCTCTTGCCCGTCCTGGACGAAGGTCGACTTGTAGTCGGTGTGGGCGGTGTAGATCTTGGAGATGCCCAGCTCGCGGCAGGTCTTGATCTCGCCGTCAGTGACCAGCGCGTCGCCGGTCTCGTCGACCCACACGTGGATGTTGTTCTTCTCCATGTCGGCCAGCGAGACGAAGCCCTTCTCCTCGGTGTCCAGCTTAGCCAGCTTGGAGTAACCGTCCTTGAAGCCGCCGGCGTCGCCGAAGAGGTGCTTGCCATTGGGGACGTCTTGCTTGTCGTCCGGCTGGCACAGCAGGGCGCCGCCCGGATTGACCCACTCGACCAGCTCCTTCACGCCATCGGCGTCAAGGTCGAACATCCGCTTGTTCTTGGCGCTGAACTTGTGAGGATGGGGTTTCCACTCGCCGTCCTCGACCGGGGGCACGCCGTCACCGGCAAGATCGAGCAGGATCGGGGTGCCGGACTTCACGGCCGCTTCGTAGGAGGCTTTGGCCCGGGCGTACGCGGCCTGGTCTTGCACGCCGCCGCCCGCGCTGCCCTGGCCCGACTCGGCCATGGCCACCGAGATGGCCAGGCTGGTGGGGATGCCCTGCGAGTTCATGAAGGTCACGGCCAGCGACATCGCCATGGCCGATCCGCCCGCGCCCTCGGCCCCCGCTCCGGCGCCGCTCTGGCCGCCCTTGGCCTGGTAGAGGTTGGCATAGGAGTCGTTGACCTGGGCCATCGACTTGCGGGTGCCGGAGAGCTTGCCCTTGCCGCCGACCTGTCCGTCGTGGCCTTTCATGCCGATCTTGCCGAACTCGGACTCGACCATCATCTGCTTGTAGAGCTCGGCCGGGCCGACCTTGTTGATGGCCTTGGGGTTCTTGAGCTTGGGGTCTTGCTTGCCCTGAGCATACTGCTGGCGGATCTGCTCGAAGGGCATCCCGAAGCGCTGCTCGAGGGCCTGCTTGAAGGCCTCGGGGGGGGCGTTGGGGGGCAGCATCTGCATGCCGGCGCCGGGGCCGAGCGACTTGGGATTGGCGATCAGCTGCTGGACGGAGCCCGGTCCTTGCATTCCCGGGGAGAAGCCCTGGCCGAAACCGGGCTGCATCCCGGGGAAGCCGCCCGCGCCGGGAAGACCGGCCTGGGCGTGAGCGAAGGGCATCCCGTTGGGGCCGATGCCCGCAAAGGCCTGGGCGCCCGGAACCCCGGCGCCGGCGAAGGCCTGAGGCATCCCGCCGAACTGGGGCATCCCACCGAACTGGGGCATCCCGAACTGGCCGAAGTTCTGAGGGCCGAAGGGCTGGGGTTGGCCAAACTGGGCCAGGGGGTTCTGCTGCTGGCCGGCCCCGCTCATTCCGGCGAAGAGGCTCATCAGGGTGAGCAGCAGGGGAAGCTGCTGGGCGCTCAGGTTGGGGGCGCCGAAGTTGTTGCCGAGCATCGCGCTTCCCGCGTGGCCGTCGCAGGCCGGGCAGTGGCCGCCGAGATTGGGGCCGATGCTGGCCGTGAAGCCAGGTGCGCCGACGAAATTGGCCGTCAGGGCCGGGTTGAAGTTGTTTTGGATCATGAGAGCACTCCTTTGGCAGAGTATTTGATCTCAAGATACCACCCACCCCCCGGTCTATCCAGGGTGACGGTTATTAAAAGATTGTTAAATTTGTGAACTCCGTGATCGGGGGCTGTCGGCCGATGCCCCCAGGCCGGCCGCAAACCTGCTCAAGCCGCCAGGCCGATCACCACCGGTCGCAGGCCGTGCAGACTCTGGCTGGCCAGGGTATTCTGGCGAGCCAGCTCCAGCTCGAGCAACTCGACCGGGTTGCGGTAGCGCTCGGACAGGGTCTCCACCAGCAGGCTGACCACGCCTTCGCGGAAGCTCTCTTCCTGCAGCAGATCGAGCAGCTCGAGGCAGGTGGCCGCCAGTCGCTGGAAAGGATTGCGCAGCAAAGTCTGGCCGATGGCTCGCGAGCGTCGAGGGACCATCTGCATCAAGCCCAGCCCGAGCCGACCCAGATCGGCGTGCTCGGGAAGCGAGAGCAAAATCTGAAGAGCGCGTCTCGTGAGCCGCTCTGCCTCCCGGGCTCCGGCCACGGTTTCGGCGGGGTGATAAGCCAGCAGCTCGCGGGCCACCTGCGAGAGCGCCCAGCTCGGCCGGTCAGCCAGGGTCAGTCCGGTGCGACTGAGCTGCAGGACGCTGGTGGGGGAGTCGGTCTCTTGCAACAGGGCTCGGGTCAGTTGCAGGGCGGGCGAGCTCTCGGACAGCGCCTCCACCGCCGCCCGGGCTGCCGCGGCCCGATCCAGCCGTCCGGGAATGATCGCCAGCGCCGCCCAGACTGCCGGGCCTGACTCGCAGCGCAGGTTCTTCTTCAGCGCCTCTCGGGACTCATGCTCTCGAACGATGGCCAGCAGCCTGGGCAGGAGCGTCATCAGGGGCCTCCTCACGGTTCGGCTTGTTGCTGATCCTAACCGGAGCGGTGGAGGGATGGTTCCCTGCTGGTGTTAACGATTTGTTACCGAAATCGGTCGGTTTCGTGGCAAATTGCGACCCCTGGCAACAGAGCTCAGCTTGCGAAGCGAAAGCGGGCCAGGCGGTTCAAGACCTCGGCCGGGACGGTCCAACCCTGGCCTTTGTTGCGGTGGGGCTCGAGGGCCTCGTCCGGCAGGTCCACCTCGAGCGTGACCTGGCCCCGACCGGTGGGCAGCTTGGAGAGTCTTACCCGGCCCGAGAATCCCGCGGCCAGAATGGCCTCCGCCTTCGGTCGCGAGGTGCGGTGGTAGACCTTCATTCGCGATTCTTGGCCACGCGCACGCTGCCCACGATGACCGAGTCTTCTTTCTCCTGCACCTCGCTGCGAGGGCCGCCCTGGGAAGCCACCACCAGCCAGTAGTTGTCCTTGTAGCTGGCCAGATCGTTGGCCAGCTGGCTGCCGACCTTCACGATGTTGGCTCGCGAGCCGTCCTGCTCGATCGCGCTGGAGGCCTTCTGAAGTAACGGCAGCATCAGCCTGGTATCCCCCCAGCCCTTGCAGGCCGCCGTCAGCTCGTCGAAAAGCTTTCGGGCCACCGCGGTTGCGCTCTCGTCGCTGAGGTAGTTGCCTACGTAGGTCAAAAAGCTCCCCAGGCGAGCGATGTCCTGCGGGGTCCGGTTCGGCTCCTGGTTCAGAAAGGCGTGGGCCAGGTAGATGCGGTCGTTGGTGGTGGGCAGCTCCATCCCCAGCACCTTCTCCATCGCCTCGAAGTAGCTCGCCTCCATCTGTTTGCCCCCGCCCTGGGCCATCGCCTTGAGCTCCTGGCAGGTCAGACGGGCGACCCGCAACTGCTGGCTGCCGCTGCCCGCCTGTCCCAGCGCTGCCTGGCCCACCAGCCAGAGCTGCAGCATGGGGTCCGCGTTCGTGTTTCTTTCGATCTGGTGGAAGGCGTAGTGCATGGCGTTGGACCGCAAAGCCACCGTTTCCAGGGGGAGGTCGGCCATCCGCCGCAGCAGGTTGCCCCCGTGCCGCAGGGCGGGCGAGCCGGCCGAGGCGGCCGCGCTCTCCCCCCATTTGGCCAGGGCGGCCACCCGGCTGGCAGGGCCGGGCCAGTTGACCTGTTGGACTGTGTTGCGCAGAGTTCCCACCTGTTGGGCCAGCACGGCCAGGCCCGCTTTGAGAGCTGGACCCGCCTCGTCGGGGGGTAGCCACTGCTCCAGGTCCAGGAAGAAGCTGGCCACCTCCTCGTTGGCCTGGTTCCCCTGGGCTCGGGCTTCGGACTTGATGGCCTGGAAGATCTGGCGCTGCATCTCGAGCTCGTCCTCCTGGTTGCCGCTGGCCAGGGTGCCGGCCAGGTAGGCCAGGGGGATCCCTTTGGCCTGGCGGAAGTGCTCGAAGTAGTCCAGGCCCCGCAGCAGGGTTGCGCTGCGAGCGGTGGGGTCGCTGACTGGCTGCTGGCTGTGCTGGATCAGGAAGTCGAGCAGCGCTTCCTCGTTGGGCTGGCTGACCAGCGGCTTGAGGAGTGGCAGCGCTCGGGTCAGGCAGCGGGCGGTCTGGACGCTGTCCCCGGCCGAGGACGCGGCCGCTTTGACCTGGAGAAGAGCCTGGTGCAGGTTGGGGGGCTGAGGCAATCTTCTCCAGTTGGCCAGGGCCGACAGGATGGCCTGATCGCGATAGGCTCCCCGGACTTCCTCGGCTACCGCCACGAAGGCCGAGAGGTAGGCGGCCTGCTTGGGATCCTGGGTGCCGGCAGCCTCCCAGCGCATCAGCTCGAGGCTGGATTTCGGGTCGCGCGCGCTGGTCACGGTATCCGAGGCGACCAGCCCGGGAGTGAGATTGGGATCGGCCACCAGACGGGCAGCCCCGCGGGCCAGTTGATCCCCGGAGAGCTTCAGCTTGCGGGCGATCTGCAGCCAGCTATCCAGGCGGGAGCGGTCGGTCGTGCCCTCGCGCAGTGTGGTGAACAGGGCGTCCCCCAGCCCATCAGGAACCTGACGTTGGAGCAAGGACTGCACCAGCGGCATCCCGGCGCTGGCGTCGAAGGGCTTGCCCGCGGCGGCCTGGTCCAGGCAGAACTGGTGGATGGAGCGCCTGATGCCGTCGTCGGACGAGCTTCTGGCCAGCGGGCGGCAGAAGTCGCGCCAGGGAGCGGGCAGGAACTCCTCCAGGGCGCCGCCGACCTCGGCCGGGCGACTGCTGGAGCGGAGCGCGGCGGCGCCCACGAACACGGCTCCCTTTCCCTGTCCCAGCCTGCTGAGGGCGGCTTTGCGCAGCTCCTCGCTGTCGCAGGTGGCCAGGCGCAACAGCTCGGCATCTTCTGTTCCGGCCAGCTTTGCCAGGGGAGCCAGGGCGGCTTTCAGGCGCTCGGGGGAGAGCATTTCCACCCGTCCCCCGCATGCTTTGACGGCTTCCGCCGGGGTGGTCGGGCGAGCCCTGGAGGCTTCCAGGGCCCACGCGGCTGGCTCGGAGGGCTCGAGCATGGCCGCCAGCGAGGTCAGAAAGGCTCCCTGCTCAAAGTTCGCGCTGGCTGCCTGGCCGGTCAGCCATTCGGCCGCCAGGTCGCCGCGCACAGAGACCGCCTGGCTGATGGCCTGGCCGGCGTCGAGCTTGCCTTCCAGTAGATCCAGCGTGGTGGTCAGGGCCTGCTCCGGAGCCAGTTGCTTCTGCTGGCACCAGGCGGCGAAGGCTGGATAGTGGGCGTTCTTGGGCAGGTCGTCAAGGGCCCTGCGAGAGAGCTCGGGCGAGAGTTGCCCCACCTCCTGGGAGACTTCGCGCAGGGCCGCCAGCGGCTCGGTCCGGGTCGCCACGGCCCGCAGGATGGCACCCTTCTCCCGGTCGCTCTGGCCGCTCGCGAGCCAGCTGCGAGCCCAGCTCTGCTGCTCGGGAGGGAGGCTGGAGAGCACCTCTTGCTCGACCTTCACGCGCCGCTCGGGAGCCACCCGGGGCAGCGCCGTGGCGGCCAGCGACAAAACCGATGCTCCGGGTCGGCTCAGCTCGAGCAGTCCGGCCTGCAGCAAGGAGTAGTCGCCATCCAGGCTGGCCAGGAGGCAAGCAGCTTTGTCGCCCGAGGCCGAGAGGTCTCCCACGGTCTGCCTCATCAGCGCCAGGCGGGCCGCAGTATTCAGCCCCGTGGCTCGGGTGGCCCAGGCCGCCAGCGCGGGGGGGTCGGAGGGACGAGGAGTGGACAAAAGGTCCAATCCCGCTCGACCGGCGTTCGAGCCGGCCAGAGCCCGGGCCATGGGGTCGTCGGATCGGCGAGCGACCTCGCTGCAGGCCAGCTCGGCGCGCTCGGGGGGAGCCTCAGAGCCCAGCGCGGCCAGCGCCAGTCCGGCCAGGAACGAGCTCGAGCCAGCTGCCTGGCTGGCCGTGCTCTCCCCGATGCGGACCAGGGCTTCGCGCAGCACCCGAACGCGCAGCTTGTCCTGCTTCTCTTCAGCGGCAACGGTCTGGACCAGCCGAGCGGCCGGCTCGTACTCGCTCAAGGCGGCCAGCTGCTCCAGGGCCTCGTTGGCGGCTTGCAGCCGCTTGCTGGTGCCATAGATTAGGTAGCTCTTGTCCATGCGCGCGATTGCGTCATGGCAGATCGGTCCATGCATACACGTGCAAGTTAGCCGGGAGGCCTGAAAGGAGCCTGAATGCTCAAGAGCAGGGCCTGGCCACGGGGCGAGAGTCGGTAGCCCACCTTCAGGCTTTCGGTGAGCCCGAGCGCCTTGAGCTTGCGCACGTCGGCCTTGAAGCTTGGTTTGTCACGCCCGATGCTGGCGGCGATGTCGGCGGCCAGCTCGGCCGGGCGTGCGGCGATCAGCTCCAGGGTGGCGCGGGTCCAGGGTCCGCGCGGGCTGGCCCGATCCAGGCGAGCCAGCTTCTCGAGCAGTATCGGCAGGTCGAGCTCGGTATCCTGACGCAGGGCGATGCGGGGGTCGGCGCCGGCCCAGCTCACCTCGATGCGGTAGCACTCGCCCTCGCGGGTCAGTTGGGCCAGCAGGGCCTCCCGCGACAGATATCCGGCCCGGCGCGCGTCGGCCGCTGAGATGCGGAGTGGATCGACCACCTTGACCGAGCCGATGGCCAGCACGCCCAGTCGGGTCTTGAGCTGGCCCCCGGTCTTGACGGTGGCTCGGCGCCAGCGGCGGAAGACGAGCGTGATGCGCCCGGCCCGGATGCCCTCCAGAGTGTCGTTCTTGAGCAGCATCAGTAGGAAAGGCCGATGGCCTCGGTCAGGAAGCGATTGAAAGGGGAAGCTTGCTCGCAGTAGTCTGCAAACCGCTCGAGGAAGTCGTTCTGGCAAGCCTGCTTCTGGGTGAAGGTGCGGCTGGCGATGAAGTCCTTGCGCTTGAGGTCCTCGATCAGGGGATGATCGGCCGCATACCCCTGAGGGGGCCGCTTGAGGCTCTCGCCACCCAACTCCAGGGGAGCCACTGCCTGGCCCCAGCTGCGAGGATTGTCGGAGATCGCCTCGCGCACCCGGGCGGCCACCTTGGGCTCGGGCTGGTACAGGCCCACGCCGGCGAACACCATGCCTGGCTCAAGGTGAAGATAAAAGCCGGGCGCGTGGATGTCTTTGGCCTTCTCGTGGCGGAACTGGGCCGCTGCATGGGTCTTGTAGGGCGACTTGTCGCGTGCGAAGCGCACGTCGCGGTGGATGCGGAAGAAAGAGCGCTTGTCGGCTATGAAGTGGGGGCTGATCTGGCGCAGGCGAGGAGCGAAGGCCTCGATGAAGTCGGCGAAAGCCCCTTTGACGGCCTTCTCGTAGCGCTTCTTGTTCTGCTCGAACCAGGTCTTGTCGTTGTTCTCTTTGAGCTCGCTCAGAAAGTGGAACAGGTCCTCGGTAAACATGGCCGGGGATTCTCTACGGGGTGGTTTCCAGGCCTTCCGTCGACCAGCGAGAACTGCTTCTCATGCGCAAGATGATCGCCACCTTCTGTCTGTTCGTATGTCTGGCGGCTCCCGGGTGGACCGCTCCTACCGACGCTGATTTCAAGCGTTTCGTGTTCTTTGCGGTACTGGAGGGGCTGTTCGAGCAGGGTCTGCCCGATACCACGGTCGACCGCCTGCTGCAGCGCGACGCCATGAGCGGCCAGCCCTTTCTGTTCGTCTACGGTTGCCCCATCTGTCATCCTACCTATGACGCTCTGCGACTTTATCGTAGCCGTCAGCCGATGTTGGGCGACAAGCGGGAAAGCCGCGACTTTGCAAACAAGCTCGAGCCAGCCATGCTCAAACGTCTCAACGCCGATGACCCGGCCGTTCGGGCCGAGGCCCTCGGCGAGCTGGTCGAGCAGTTCGTGGCCGCCCGCATCGCAGCCAGCCGCTTCACTCCGGCCGAGCTCAAGGCCTGGCAGGCCAAGATCGAGGAAGGGAAGAAGCGCGGTGAGGACCAGCTCAAGCAGTATCAGGCTCAGGGCATCAACACCTACAGCTGGATGAAGAGCTGCTCGATGTGCAACGGAGTCAACCGGGGCGCAAAGTAGGCCCGTCGAGTTTGTTACATTTTCCTGCTGGATCTATCCAGCAGGGCTGGTTTTTGCGAAAATGGAGGGGAGTCCAAAGGAGGGGTCTATGGATCCGATCGCATTGTCCGTCAACACTGCTCCTCAGTCGGCGCCCGCCGGTCCGCCGCTGGCTGCCGCGCAGGGGGCTCCAGCTCGTCCGGCCGGCCCGGCCAATTCGGCCAACGCCAATCCGATCGTGCCGGCCGAGGCTACCCAGGCGGCCGACGACCTGCTGGCGGGGTTCCAGGGCATCCTGGTGCCGGGTCTTCAGCAGCAGCAGATCCCCCGCTCGCAGAACCCGCTGATGGGGACGCCCATCGGCCAGCTCACCGAAAAGCAGATGGACGAGGTCTTCGGCACTCGAGCCGACGAGGCCCGGGGGGTCGCGTCGGTGCTGCCCTCGCTGACCGCGGGCGACTTTCTGCAGTTGCGCGAGGACCCCACCGCCCTGGGCGAGATCATGGAGCTGATGGAGCTTCGCCCCGACCTCAATGTGGGCGACCTGATGTACCGCGACTCCAAGGGCAACCTGCAGATCAACGGCGCGGTGCGTGACGCCAATTCGCGCGACCTGATGGTGAACCGGCCCGACATCAAGCCGGTCGAGCTCACCGACATGCGCGCCTCGTTCGCGGCCGATCTCAAGCAGCCGGCCCTGGCCGACGTGGCCTACAAGTCGGCCCTGCAGCTCTTGAAGACGCGCTCGGACGTACGTCCCCAGGACCTGTCTCAGCTGATGACCCGCATTTTGCGCGGCACCGGCGGGAGTAACGATCCGAGCAACGCCGCCGCGGCGGTGGAGATCTTCAAGACCGGCACCAAGCTGATGCAGACGCGCACCGACATCCAGCCCGAGGACGTGGCCAAGCTTTCTGACACGGTGGCCATGATGGGCGGCAAGCAAGACGGCAAGTCGGGTATGAAGATCGCCAACGCCTTCGCCCAGGCGGCTGACTTCCTGGTCAGCAAGCCCGGCTCCAACGTGGGCGAGGTGGCCGAGCTGGCCATGACCGTGCGCCAGCGCATGCCCGGCGAGAGCGGCGATGATACCGATGCTCGCCGGGGCGTGTTCACCACCGGGCTGCAGATGATGAAGAGCGTGCCCGGGCTGGGCGCCGCCGGCATCGGCACCATGCTTCAGAAGGCCGCCCAGGGGCCGCCCCCGCGCCAGGGCCAGGACATGATCAATGCCTTTAACACCATGGGATCCAATGTGCTCAACGGGCGGGCCAACCTGGGCTTGCTGACCGACCGCACCCAGCGTCCTACCGATCCGCGCAATCCGCAGCAGCCGGTCCGGGGAGGCGAGATCTTGCTCGATGGCGGGGGGCGCGAGATCGCTCCCGTGCAGCCGATCGCCGGGCGCGATCAGCAGGGCGACGCGGACGGCCAGGGGGGCCAGGGTCAGGGTGGTCAGGGCCAGGGTCAGGGTCAGGACGGCCAGGGTCAAGGCCAGGGCCAGAGTGGCCAGGGTCAAGACCCCAATGCCCCGCTGATCGGGCCCGAGCGCACGCCCATCCCGCGCCAGTTTATCCCCCGCGCCCTGCGCCAGTAAGGGGCTGAGAAAACCTCCCCTTGCGACCTTATGTGGGGCGCTTTGCGCCCTCTCCCACCGGACCTCTGCACGAGGGCTCGCTGGTGGCCGCCCTGGCCAGCTGGCTGGATGCGCGTTTTCACGGGGGGCGCTGGCTGGTGCGCATCGAGGACGTGGATGGCCCCCGCTGCTCGCCGCGCCACACCGTGACGATCCTCGAGCAGTTGCGTCAGCTCGGGCTCGAATGGGATGGAGAGATCGTCTATCAGTCCCAGCGCGGTGAGCTCTATCGCCAGGCCCTGGAGCAGCTGGTGGCCAGCGGCTGGGCCTACCCCTGTGGCTGCACCCGCAAACAGGTTCCGGGGATCTATCCGGGCACCTGCGCCGGCGGCCTGAACGGCAGGACGCCCCGGTCGACCCGCCTGCGCACCCGCGAGGGCGAAGGAGAGATCGTGCTGGACTGGCACGACCGCTGGCTCGGCCCACAGCGCCAGAACCTCACCCGCGAGGTGGGCGATTTCGTGCTGCACCGCGCCGACGGGATCTTTGCCTACCAACTGGCGGTGGTGGTGGATGACGGCGAGCAACAGGTGACCCATGTCGTGCGTGGCCAGGACCTGGTCGACAACACCCCCCGCCAGGTGCACCTGCAACGACTGCTGGGCTACCCCAGCCCGGCCTACCTGCACACTCCGCTGGTGCTGGCCGCCGATGGCCAGAAGCTGTCCAAGCAGACCGGGGCAACGGCGCTGGATCTCTCCGATCCAGTTGTGGCGCTCCAACGCGCGGGCACGGTGCTCGGGCTCCCGGCCCTGAGCGGCTCCGCACCCGGTGGCTGGCTCGAGCAGGCACTGCCGCTCTGGGCGAGCATCAGCCCGGGCGGCTGAGCAGAAATCCGGCCATGGCCGAGGCCACCAGATCCCCCTTGAGGGCTTCGGCCCGGCGCAGCATGTCGGTGCGCTCGTTGCCTTCCACCAGCTGGCTCAGTCGCAGCAGCACGCGAGTTTGCAGATTGGGCTCGCGGTTGTGCTCCAGGGCCGCGCGCAGTGCCCGCACGGCGTCGGCCGGACGGCCCAGCGCTTCAAGTGTGACCCCTTTTCGATAGAGCAGGGGTGGCAGGAGCGGCGCCTCGGCCAGCGCTTTGTCGGCCGCGCGCAGGGCCTGCTCGGGGGGCAGGTGCTCGAGGTCCATCAGTGTCTCCCACACCTCGTGAGTCAGCCGCCCTTCGGCCAGCTCCGTGGCAAGCCACGCGTCGTTGCGGGCATGAAACCAGCCCGGCGCCAATCGCTCCGTTTCGGCGTAGTGCTCGAGGGCCTCGCGATAGCGCTTGAGGTAGACCAGCGTGAGGCCGGCCATGAAACGGCAGTCTGGCTCGTAGGGGTCAGCCTTCTGAGCCTGCAAGAACGATTCCAGGGCCTCCTCGAAGCGGCCCTGGCCGGCCAATGACTTGCCCTGCTCGTTGAGGCGACGCGACTCGCCCAGGCTGGCCTTGTTGCGCCGAAAGCCGAACGAAACCTTGGCGTCGCTTTGATACTTGAGATCGGCCAGCTCGACCTCCTGATCGTTCACCGTGGCCAGAATGCGCAGAAGGGGCTCGCTCTGGACCAGGTCTGCGGCCTTGCGCCAGGCATCCGATCCGGTCAGGGAGGCCACCAGCAAAGCATACTCGCGGGCCTTCTCGCGCCGCTCGCGGTAGCGCTCGAGCTCGTAGAGCTCGCAGTAGTAGCGGGCCATACCCTCGTGGTCGCCCCGCTCGCGGCACAGCTCCACCGCCTTCAAAGTGGCCGCTTCAGCCTCGTCGAGCCGGGCCAGGTGGAAGTTGCAGGCAGCCAGCGAGCCGAGCGTGTAGGGCATGAGCTGGTCGGCGCCCGGTCCGCTCAAGCCTTTCGTGTCCTCGTAAAGCTGCAGCAGATCGTCGCGGGCAAGTCCAAAGTCGCCGTGGTCCATCTTGAGCTGGGCCCGCTGCAGGCGCACCTGCCACTGGCGCAGGGGGTTGTCCTGGTCGGTGCCCTGCAACAGCTCCAACAGGCTCGAATCGCCCAATCGCTCAGCGAAGAAGCGGGCGATGGCTACCAGAGCGTTGCCGTAACGCTGGATCTGCTCGCGGTCCTGGCGCACCGAGTCGGGGGCGCGGCGCCAGTCGGGGAAGGACTGCAAGATGGCCTCACGGTTCTTGCGGCACAGCTCGGCGAAGGTGTCGGCGTCGCTTTTCGCTACGGCGGCGAAAAGCTGCTCGCGCAGATCGGGCTTCTTGCCGAACAGGTTGAAGAACAAGGCATTCGAGTTTTGCTATAGGCCTTGGGAACCCCTCTCGCGAAGGGCGGAGGATGGATGCCGACGCCATAATCGTGGGGGCGGGCCTGGCCGGGCTGGTGGCCGCCTGCGAGCTTTCCGACCGGGGCAAGCAGGTGATCCTGCTCGACCAGGAGCCCGAGCAGAGCCTGGGGGGCCAGGCCTTCTGGTCATTCGGAGGGCTTTTTCTGGTGGACTCGCCCGAGCAGCGCCGCCTGGGCATCAAAGACTCGCTCGATCTGGCCGTGGCCGACTGGATGGGCACGGCCGCCTTCGACCGACCCGAGGACCACTGGCCCCGCCGCTGGGCCGAGGCCTACCTGAACTTCGCCGCCAGCGAGAAGCGCGAATGGCTGCACCGGCAGGGGGTGCGCTTTTTTCCGGTGGTGGGCTGGGCCGAGCGGGGCGGCAGCGGAGCGGGCGGGCACGGCAACTCGGTGCCTCGCTTCCACGTGACCTGGGGCACCGGACCCGGATTGCTCGAGCCCTTCATCCGCAAGGCTCGCTCCGGCTCGGTCGAGCTGCGCTTTCGCCATCGCGTGAGCGAGCTGCTCTTGAGCGGTGGGGCCGTTTGCGGAGTGCGCGGGGAGCTGCTCGAGCCCAGCTCGATCGAGCGTGGGCAAGCGAGCTCGCGCACGGTGGTGGGCGAGTTCGAGCTGCGCTCAGGAGCGGTGATCGTGACCTCGGGGGGCATCGGAGGCAACCCCGAGCTGGTGCGCAAGAGCTGGCCGGCCCGCCTGGGCGAGCCTCCCAAGAGCATGCTGTCGGGCGTGCCCGAGCACGTGGACGGGCGCATGCTGGCCATCACCGAAGCGGCCGGGGGCAGCGTGATCAACCCCGACCGCATGTGGCACTACACCGAGGGGATCCAGAACTGGAGCCCCATCTGGACCCGGCACGGGATCCGCATCCTGCCCGGTCCCTCCTCGCTCTGGCTGGATGCCCGCGGCAACCGGCTGCCGGTGCCGCTCTTTCCGGGCTTCGACACGCTTGCGACCCTGCGCTATCTGCGCGGCACGGGCTATGATTACTCGTGGTTCGTGCTCACCCAGAAGATCATCGAGCGCGAGTTTGCCCTTTCGGGCTCGGAGCAGAATCCGGACCTGACCAACAAGAGCCTGCTCGGGGTGCTCGGCCGGATTTTGCCGGGCGCTCCCCCTCCGGTGGAGGCCTTCAAACAGAAGGGCCCGGACTTCGTGGTGGCCCGCGAGATCGGCGAGCTGGTGCGGGGGATGAACGCCCTGACCGAGGAGTCGTTGCTCGACCCCGAGGCCATCGAGCGGATGATCCGGGTGCGTGACCTGCAGCTCGACAACCCCTACGGCAAGGACATGCAGCTGGCGGCTCTGCGCGGGGCCCGCAAGTATCTGGGGGATCGGCTCATTCGCGCCGCCAGACCGCACAAGCTGCTCGACCCCCGGGCCGGACCCCTGATCGCGGTGCGGCTGCACATTCTGACCCGCAAGACCCTGGGCGGCCTGCACACCGACCTCCAGGCCCGGGTGCTCGGGCCCGATGGCGCGCCCGTGCCGGGCCTGTATGCCGCCGGCGAGGTGGCTGGCTTCGGTGGGGGAGGGATGCACGGCTACAGCGCACTGGAGGGCACCTTCCTGGGCGGTTGCCTGTTCTCGGGTCGGGTGGCGGGAAGGGCGGTGGCGGGCCAGGCTTGAGCGCTAAGGTGCTCAGAGATTCCCGTGAGCGTTCGCCGTGTGAGCTCGCTCAGGCCCTGAAGAGTCCCCCGGGACCCGGTTTCTCGGGCGCGTTGACCGAGTCGGCGATGTGCTGACCGTCAGGCCTGCGCTTGATGACCACGCCGCCGATCACCATGCGGTTGGCCTGCTGCGAAATGGCCGGGGCGGTGGCGCCCGGGGTGAGGGAGGCGGCCATCTTGAGAACCTCGGTGCCGTGCTTCATCAGGTTGCCTACCCGGAGGCGGTCGCTAAGGCTCACGTTCTGGAAGGCGTTCTGGGGCGAGCAGTTGCGGCCCATCTTGACGCCCTTGATATACAGCGCCAGGCCCGCGAAGGTGGCCAGCGAGCAGCCCACCAGGATGGCCGCGTTGCCGGGAATGCCAAAGGTGCCCCAGCCCATGAAGAGGGAGGCGGTGAAGGCGATGGGAGCGCCCTCCATGAAGGGTCGGCCCAGCGTGACCAGGGTGTCGGCCATCTTGCTCTTTCGTACGTCGGCCTTGAGAGCGAGCTTGTGGCGGTCGAGGGCAGAAATGTCCTCGTCGGGCATTCTGGCCTTGAGGGCCAGATCGCGCGTCTCATCCAGCCCTTTGAGGGCCTCGTCGTAGCCCTTGTAGAACTCTTTGGCGGCCGGGTTGAAGAGCGGCAGCCCTCGAATGTAGCCGAGCATGCCTTGAGTGTAGCCTGGAGGACTGAAAGGAATCTTGCGAGGAGAGCGCCACGCGCAATCAGGAATTCCTGAGCTGCTCCACCGTGCGCTCCATCCCCTCGGACATCCCCACCGCGACCTCGTAGCCCAGGTCGCGGCGGGCGGATTGCAGATTGTAGTAGTGCGACCGCGCCAACTGACAGGCCAGAAAGCGCGTCATACGCGGCTCCTCGGTCTTGCGCAGCAGGCGGTAAGCCTTCTCCATGGCCGCACCCAGCGCGTAGGCCACCCGGAAGGGGATCGACTTGCGCACCGGGGCGATGCCCAGCCGATCAAGCCACTGGTTGACCCACTCCCAGAGCAGCACCGGCTGGCCCTGGCTGAGAAAATAAGCCTTGCCCGCCAGCGGAGCCCCGGGCTCGAGCCGGTCGCAGGCCAGCAGGTGGGCATGCACGGCGTTGTCCACGTAGGTTACGTCCACCCGATTGCTGCCGTCCCCCACCCGCAGCAGCTTGCCCTGGCGGGCCCGGGTGATGAGGCGGGGCAGGATGTGGTTGTCGCCCGGCCCCCAGATGATGTGGGGACGCAGGGCCACGGTGGCCACTCCGTGCTCGCCGTTGGCCTTGAGCACGATCTTCTCGGCCATGGCCTTGGTCTGGCTGTAGGCGTTCAGGAACTTGCGCGGGTAGGGGAGCCGCTCGTCGGCGCCCAGGTGATCCTCCCCGTCGAAGGTCACGCTGGGAGAGCTGGTGTAAATCAGTTTGCCGACCCCGGCCTCGCGGCAGCCGTCGAGCACGTTGACGGTACCCTGCACGTTGCTGCGGTAGTAGTCCTCGAAGCTGCCCCAGAGGCCAGCCCTGGCGCCCACGTGGAAGACCGCGTCCATCCCCGCGCAGGCGGTCACCACCCTGGTGCGGTCGGCCAGATCGGCCTGGATTCCCCTGGCTCCCAGCGCCTCCATCTCCGGATAGCGATTGCGCCCCAGCACGTGCACCTCATGCCCGTCTTGCAGCAGCCGGCGGGCCAGGGCGCCCCCCAGAAACCCACCGCCTCCGGTGACGAGGGCCTTCACGAGCGCTTCCTGGCCCATGCAGCCAGCTCTTCTCGGTGGATCTTGGCATTGTGGCGCGGATCCACCGGGAATGCGGGGTGGTAGAGCACCTTCTCCACGTCGCGATAGACCGGGTGCTCGGCCAGGATCTGCTTGAGAGCCCCGGCCAGCTCTTGCTGGCGGCGCCGGTCGTACTTCAGGGCTTCCGCTTCCGGCTCCACCACCAGCACGGGGGCCTGGGCGCCCCGCTCTCCTACCCCCACCAGGGCCGAGCGCGCCACAAGCGGGTGGGGGTTGACCATCCCCTCGGCCTGCTCGGGATAGTAGCGCACCCGCCCCTCGACCCGGTGCGACTTGCGTCCGAGCAGCCAGAGCCTGCCCTGCTCGTCGAGGTAGCCCATGTCGCCCATGCGGTGCCAGATCGTGTCGCCCTGGCGGATCTTGGAGCGGCGCGTCTCCTCGCTCAGAGCGTCGTACTCCCAGGTGACCATCGGCCCGGCCACGGTAACCTCGCCGTACTCTCCTGTCTTCAAGACCAGGTCATCGCGCCACTCGGGGATCGCCTCGTCAGTGATGGCCAGGATGGCCAACTGCACCCCGGGCAGGGGGCGCCCCACGCAGGTCCCCGCCCCGGCCGCGCTCAGCACGGCCGTCTCGCGCAGCACCTCGCGCGCGGTGATGGTCGAGAGCGGCAGAGCCTCGGTGGCCCCGTAGGGGGTGAAGAGCTCGGCTTCGGCCGGCATGATGTCGGCCCATTGAGCCATCAGGGCGGGGGGAATGGGGGCCCCGAAGGTCAGCAGGCGCTTGAGCGAGGGGAGCCGCACGCAGTGCTCGGCGCACCAGCGTCCCACCCGGGTCCAGATCGCCGGGGAGCCCTGCAGGTTGTTGACCCCGAACTCCTGGATGGCCCGCACGATTTTGACCGGATCGCAGGTCGCGGGGCGGCTCGGATTGAGCTCGGGCAAGACGCACGTAAGCCCGAGCGTGGTCGAGAAAAGGGCGAAGAGGGGGAAGCCCGGCAGATCGATCTCGCCAGCCTGAAAGCCGAAGGTGTCGCGCAGGCAGGCCACCTGGGTCTGGAAGATGCCGTGGCGGTAGACCACGCCCTTGGCCGGACCGGTGCTGCCCGAGGTGAACAAGATGGCGGCCGGCTCATCGGCGTGGGTGTTGGCCAGATCCACTGTGCGGGGGCCCTGAGTGGTGAGGCGGTGGGTGCCTGGAAAGGCGCCGTCCACGCTGATGGCCTGGCGCACGCTGGCGAAGGCCTTGCGAAAAATGGTGCGCAAGAGGTGGGCCTTGCGGATGCCGATCAGAAAGTCGGGGTGGGCGTGCTGGATGCAGTGCAACATGGGCTTGAGCCCCATGCCGGGATCGATCAGCACCGGCAGCGCCCCCACCCGGAAGACGGCGAAGGTGAGGGCCACGAACTCGGGGCCGTTGGGCACCATCATCAGGGCCCGCTGGCCTCGCTCGAGCCCCAGCTCTCGCAGAGTGCCGGTGTAGTGGCGGCAGAGCTCGAGCAGCTCGGAGAAGGACAGCTCTTGCCAGCGCCCCTGCCGGCGGTAGATCAGGGCTCGTCCACCGGGATTGAGGGCGGTGGCCTGGTCGAGCAGCTCGGCGACGTTCAGGAGATGAACTCCTTGAGGAAGGCGATCACCTCGGGCGAGGCGTCCTGGGCCACCAGGTGGCCGGCCCAGGAGAGGCGTTGCACCTCGGCATGCGGGAAGAAGGTCTGGAAGCGCTTGAGGAAGCGGGGGGTGAAGACAAAGTCCTTCTCTCCCCAGATCAGCAGGGTGGGCAGGTTGGACAGGCGCGGCAGCCCGGCCTCGACTTCGGCCAGGGCGGCGTAGCTCGGGTGGGAGCGGCTCATGGGGATGTCCTGCACGAAGCGCAGGTTGGCTACCCGGTCGTGCCAGCTGCGGTAGGGGAACAGGTAGCCGCGCCGGGCGGCGCGCGAGAGCCGGTCGTGGCGGGCCACCGCGAAGCGCACCGTGCCCTCGGCGAAGGCATTCAGGCCGCGCACGAGCAAGGGACCAACCCCGGGTAGACGGCACAGTTTGAGCAGCCAGGGCATGGCCGGGTCGGGGAAGGCGGCCGTGTTCATGATGACCAGCCGGCTGAAGCGCTCGGGATGGCGCACGGCCACGCCCAGTCCGATGGGACCGCCCCAGTCGTGGACGACCAGGGTGATGTTCTTGAGGTCCAGGTCGAGCACCAGCGACTCGAGGTTGCGGATGTGCTGGGCCAGGCAGTAGGGGTAGCGCTGGGGCTTGTCGGAAAGGCCGCAGCCCAGGTGATCGACGGCCACCACACGGTGCGACTTGTAGAAAGCCCGTACCAGGTCGCGATAGTAGAACGACCAGGTGGGATTGCCATGCACCATGAGGATCGGGTCGCCCTGGCCCTCGTCGAGGTAGTGCATTCGCTCGCCCATGCCAGGCTCGCGGTGGAAATGGGACTGGAACGGGTACAGATCGCGCACGTCGATGGGCAGCCCCTCGGCTCCCCGGATCAAGCTCTTCTCTTTCACCATAGGACCTCCATCATGGAGCAGTTCAATCCGCTGCCAATTCCCATAAGGGCCAGCCGGTCGCCCTGATGGATGCGCCCGTGACGGGCGATCGCGGGCCAGGGCCAGCATGACTGGCCCACTTTGTCCAGAAAGGATAGGCCAGCCACCACCTCAAGGCAATGCGCGTTTTGGATATCGTGGGCGAAAACCCTCCAAAGCGTGAAGGGCGCCCCACCACGGGCGCCCTTCTTTGACCGACCGACGACTCTCACTGAGCGGGAGGTCTAGGCCTTGATGTAGTCGCTCCACTTGTTGAAGGCCTTATCTTGCGCCTTGGCCTGGTTGACGGTCACGTCCTGCTGAATCTCAAAGATCTTGGTCTGAGTCTCGCGCAGGATCTTCCAGCGCTCGGCCTGCTGCTTCTGAGCGTCGGCCTGCATCTGGGTCTGAATGGTCTGGGCCTGGTTCTGGTCGCTCTGGGCCATCTGGGCTCTTGAGGCCGCATCAGCTGCCCCGCCACCGCCTCCACCTGCTCCACCGATCATTTCGTGTACCTCCGCTATCGATTGTTGATGTTATTCTCCCACAGCCCCCCCCGGTCGACTAGCCCTGGCTATCGCGATTTCATGTTGCCGATGTTACCAGTTTGTAACTTAGTATGAACAACTTGTTGCCTTGGCCTGGGGGGGAGGCACCACTTTGAACTCCAAAACCCCGACAGGCTTGCCTTCCAGGAACAATTTGAGCCTGTAATCGCCCGGCGGGTCGCCGGCGGCAACTTTCCAGATATGCACCACCCAGCCGTTGAAGACATCTTCCTCGCGCTCGGTGATGCCCACCCGCCGGTCGCCCTGCACGCTGGTATCCGTGCCCCACTTCTCGGGGGGCCTGGGCAGCTCGAGCTCCTCGCGCCAGCGCACCATCGGGCGATCGGTGGAAAGGTCCATGCGCCAGCCGAAATACTGGCCTGGCCGCAACGGCACCTCGCGGCTGGGAACGAAGGTAAGGCTGCCGTTGGGCTGCTGCTGAAACAGCCCGAAGGTGATGCTGGAGACCTTCAGGTCGGGCGCCACCTCGATCACCTCGGCCCGGGCCAGGCCGGCCAGCAGCAACAGAAACACAATCAGACGCATGCTGGACAAGTTCTGGCTAAAGTCCCATCAGCCTCTTCACGAATTTGGGAGCAGGCGAGCCGAAGCTCAGCATCCGGTCATGCATGTTCTTGAGGTCGACCTGGCCCGGACTGCTCGCCTCATAGGCGCGGGCGATGTCATTGAGCTCGAGGTTGCCCACGAAGTAGGTCGAGAGCTGGGTGGATGAAAGGCATGCCCGCCGCCACTTTCCGGCCGCCTCCCCCTCCTCCTGGAAGCCGTCCTCCATCATCAGCTTGAGGGCCTCGGCCTCGGTCATGCCGGCGGTGTGCACCTTCTGATCCAGGATGCTGTTGATGATCAGTCGCAGGCGCATCTTGAGCTGCTGCATCTTGACCTCGGGCCCGCCGTAGCCGGCCTGCACCATCACTTGCTCGGCGTAGGTGGCCCAGCCCTCCACGAACGTGCCGCTCATGGTGATCACCCTGACCCGGGTGGGCGCCTGAAAGCGGTTGGCGTGGGCGATCTGCAGGTAGTGCCCGGGCATGGCCTCATGCACGGTCAGGTTTTTCAGCATGGAATCGTTGTACTCGCGAAAGAACGACTCCACCCGCTCCTTTTTCCAGTCCGCCGGGGTGGGCGAGATGGCGTAGAAGGTGGAGGGCTTCTTCTCCAGGGGGCCGGACGAGTCGCAATAGGCCACCGCCACCCCCCGGGCGAACTCGGGCATGACCATCACCTCGAGCGGGTCGTCGGGCACGCTGACCAGCTTGTGCTCTCGCACGAAGGCGGTGGTCTCCTCCAGATCGCGGGTGGCCTGGGCAACGATGGTATCGTTGTCGGGACGGTCCTGGGCCAGGCGGTCGAGCACGGCCTTGATCAAGACCCGGTCGGCCGGCGCCGGCTTGCCGGGAAAGTAGCGCTCGTAGAGTGGGCGGGCGGTGCGAGCCATCTCCTGATGGGTGAGCTTGAGCTCGGCCTCGGCCCGCCTGAGGATCTCTTCCTTGCTCAGGTCCGACTCCAGCGCAAAGCGCAGTTTCTGGCGGTAGAGCGCGTCTCCCAGCCGGAAGTCGCGGTTGGAGCGGGGCAGCAGGTCCTGCTCCAGCCAGCCTCCATACGATTTCAGGGCGGCAGCAGCCTTCTGGCGATGGGGAGCCAGGCGGGCGGTCAGGGCCGCATCACCGTTGAGGAACGTATCGATCTCGTGCTCGACGAAGCTGAGCGCCCCCTTGTTCTGGGCGATGGCCGTCTCGGTGTGGATGCGGGGCGGGTTCTCCAGGTTCTGGCAAGCCTGCTGCAGCAGCGGCTCGATGGCATCCAGCCGCTGAGCCAGCGACTCCACCCGCTCGGGCAGGGGGGCGTAGTCACGGGCCATCAGCGCGTAAAGCGCGGCCCCGGGGTTATAGGTCAGGGGATTCCACAGATGCTCCCGCAGCTTGTCCAGAGAGAAGAGGGAGTACTCCAGGCTGGTCTTCATGATCTCATAGTCCACCTGGTTCTCGATCGAGAGCTGGCCGGGGTCGATGCCCTTCAGCTGCTCGAGGTAGCGGGAAGCCAGCTCGCGGCTGCGGGCGATGCCGGCCGGGCTGTAGTCGGTCAACTGGCCGTCGAAGCGATGGTCGCCCAGGCTGGTGGCTGCCTCGGGGCTCAAAGAGAGCCACTCGTCCACATAGCGCTCGGCCAGTTTTACGAAGGTGGGGTCGGGGCTCTGGGCCCGGGCGGCCAGGGTGGCGCACAAGATCAGGCAGATCGTCAGGAATCGTCGCATCGGCGCGCCTTCGCCGATTGACATTCGGCCCCTGCCGGAAAAAAGGGTGCCCCGGCCGTGAGCGGGATCGGCCGGGGCGGGGGTGGTGTGATTCACGCGGCCGCCGGGTGAGGCTTTAGCGCTAAAGCAATTATAGCCGTCCGGGTCGGGGGATGTCTGTGAGCTGGATCACACCTGACTGAGCGAGATCATTTCGGGCCTTTCGCCCGCGTGATACGACATAAAATGTGAAGTGCCCATCCTGTCATAAAGCACTGAAAACTGTCGGTCGATTCTGCCCTGAATGTGGCACGGTGTTTGCAGTTTTGTGCCTTAAGTGCGGGGCGCCCCACTCCCAGGGAGCCAGATTCTGCAAGGCCTGTGGAGCCCCCCTGGCAGAGAGCGTAGCTCCCTCTCCGCCGCCTGCTCCTGTAGAGCAGCCCGTCACCGCAAGGTCTCCCGAGGTCCATGAGCCTGGGCCGACAGTTCAGGTCTCACAGCCCGTCGACCAGGCGGCTGCGGCAGCCTGGCAGGCCTCCGCATCGATCCTCAAAGACGGGCCCCGGCTTCTGGTCCGCCACCTGCTCGCCCGCCTTCCCCTGGCCATCCTGACTTTCGTTCCGGCCTGGCTCGTGCACACGTATTTACTGGTGGTCAAGAACGAGGGATTCACCCCCGATACCCCGCTGTCGAGCTTTATCAATACCTCGGGCAATGCGGCCTCATCAGTCGTGATCTGGGGCCTTACCTCGGCGATGGTCTGGTCGTTGCTCCTTTCCTTTCTGCGTTGCGGGCCGGCTCGGACCCTGCAGAGCCTCCTGGCCGCCCCCGGGCGGGTCATCGACCTGCTCCGACGAAACGATAAGACCGAGCTTACGGCTCTCGCGCTGGGGGCGACCGCGGCCATGCTGCTGAGCGACTGGTTCTCGGTGAACCGGCCGGCCGGGTTCTTGCTCACTCTCAGCTCCCTCTTCCTGGGGATGGGCTACTCGGGCGCCATCCTGGCCCGCATGGCGGCCGAGTTGTACCGCCGCTCCGTCAATGACCGCGCGCGGCAGTCCCTGGACCAGATGGCCGCCTTCTTCCAGGCTGTCCTGGCCGGAATGCCCATGGGTTTCTTCGTAGTGACGATGTTCTCCGCCGCTACCGCCAGCAGGCTCGCGTACGGCCTGATCCTGTTGAGTGCCGCGCTCTTCTTCATGAAGAAGAAAGGAAGATCTGGGACGCCTCCCCCGCAAGCAGCCGCGGCCTTTCTCTTCGCCCTGGGCGCAGGCCTCTTCTTCGTCGCCGTGGAGCTTCTGCTTGGTCGGGCGGCCCGAGCCGACGACGGAGGGCTCTATGAGGCGACCAAAAGCACGGAGCTCACCTGGTCCAACATCACGACATGGTGGGGGAGCGAAGGCGCCAAGAAGGCCCTTCTCAATGGTGTGGCTCCGAGCGTGGCAGCGACCCTGGGTGCGGTCATGCCGCCGCCCCTTGTCCCCCCCACCACGGGCCTGGACTACAAGGAAGACGTGACCGTCGAGAAAGAGAAAGACGAGGAGAAGTTTTACTACAACCTCGCTCTCAACAGCCAGACCTCGAAGTCTCTGCCCGCCGACGGCCGGACTCCTGCCTACGGCTACACCGTAGGTGAGACCAACGACCCCAAGGTGAAGCCGAGGAGCATCGCCCTGGGGGCCTCGTTCTCGACCACGGCTCCGACAGGTTTTGAGTTGCGAGTGGTCAGTGAGGAAGTGGCCTTCGGCGGGGAGTGCAAGCAGGTTACCGTGGTCGCTGTGCCGCCCACCGACGCGGCCTACGCTCCCGGAGAGATCCCCGGGGTGGTCTATGCTGAGGGCAGCGCACCGGACGGCCGCTTGCTGCGCGACCACCTCAAGCTCTCCATCCTGGTGGGCACCGGCAAGCTGCATATCGAGCCCCTGGAGCGGAGCTGGCTGCGCGCGGACGGCCAGGACAGCTTCAACCTGACGGCCTGGATCGAGCCGACCCACGGAGCGCAGATCACCGACGAGGAGAGGAAGTCTACCCTGGAGCTGGCCACCTACGGCCCCAACGCGAATTGGATCGGCGTCAGCGCGCCCGGGGATGGCGAGTTCTATCGCTACTGGACGGTTCAGGCCGCTGAAGCTCCCGACCCCAAGTCCATGCCCCAGCCCCTTCAGGTCGAGCTCGGTCTGCAGGGACGCTTCGCAGGCGGCCTTTTCCAGGAAAAGATCATGGTCGATATGCTGGCGCCCCCTCGAGTGCAAGGCGCGCCGGAGGCTCCATTCCTCGTTCCCAAGCTGATGGAGAGCACCGAGGTCAAGCTCTCGGTTCAGGGCGCTGCGCCCAAGGAGGAGTGGAGCTTCGAGACCGAGTACAAGAGTGGCAATCAGAGCGCCATCCCCGAGCCCGAGCTGACCGCGGAGCCGCCGGCCAGTGCGACGCTGACCTTCAAGCTAGGCGACTTCCAACCCGACCAGGGACCTCAGCGATGCACCTACCGCATCACCGCCAGCGAGAAGAAGAGCGGTGCCGAGGCGGAGGAGCTCCTGCTCACCGTCACCGCCACTCGACCTGGCGTGGTCATCCTTTCGGACATGCCCTTTTCGATTCGGGCCGACGGCAAGGCGCCGGGCGAGAAGGAGCAGCGGCTCAAAGTCACGGTTCTTCGCTGGAACGACGCGAGCAAGACGATGGAGCCTGACGAAAAGGCAATGTCCAACCTCAAATTCGAGGTTCCGGAAGAGGACGCTCCCCAGGCCCTCAAAGCGGCCGAACCGGCCTTCGAGTTCGTCTGGACGGTAGGCGAGCAGACGAACAAGCACGCCGTCTGGAAAGCAAGATCGCGCTTCCCCGTCCCCGGGACCGGTTCGGTGACGGCCTCGATGGACGTGTCTGTGCCAGGCGAGAGTGAGCCGGAGTTCACCCAGTCTCTTGGTCTCAAGCTCCTGCTCGATGCAGCGGCCCTGCAGCAGAAGAAGGACCAGGAGTGGGCCCTCCTGATGGACGTCCTCTACCGCTACTTCAAGAAGCCCTATGACGACGCCAAGGAGGAGGACAAGGCCAACCTGGCCAGGTTGGTGGAGATCTACGACAAGCTCAAGCCGGATCTCGAGAAAAAACGCCCGACCCTGGGAGCCGCCGACATGTTCGAGCTGCGGCGATCGGTGCTCAAAATCGCCACCAGTACCTGGGAGAGCGTGGGCAACCTCTACATGGCCGACGCCATTTACTACGAGCAGTGCTTGAAAGCAGCCATGACGGTGGACTGGCTGATGGACAACATGTTCCAGTCGGTGGTCAAGGCTGCCTGCGCTACAGCCGGGGTTCCCTGGTACCTCCAGGACTTCGCAGCTCTGGGCCCCACGCTGCTGCGCCGGTACATCTCCAAGTTCATCGGGGAGAGGCTCAACGGGACTCCCGCACCGGAAATCTGGGCGGACATCTGGAAGGATATCAAGCAGAGCGCTCAGGACTTTGCCCTCACCGACGCGCCCGAGCAGGCGCTCCAAAAGATGCTCGGCGACCCTGCGGCTCCCGGCGCGGAGCCCGGAAAGAACCTGAAGTTCTATGCGCTGGTGTATGGCTCATTCATCGTCTACCGCTACTATCAGAACTACTACAACGAGGACCCCGTAACGGGCGAGCAGCCGACCGGCTACTGGAGGTCCTTCGAGCTTACATCTCAGGACGTGGGCATGAAGGTCTTTCAGGATTTCGTCTTCGAGAAGTGGCTCGAAGGCAAGCCATTCAGACGCGGGGGGAGCCCGGGTGGCGGCCCAGGCGGCGGCCCGAGCGGTGGCTCCGGCGGGGATGCCGGTGGCGGCCCGAGCGGCGGTCCGAGCGGCGGCTCCGGCGGGGATGCCGGTGGCGGCCCGAGCGGTGGTCCGAGCGGTGGCTCTGGCGGGGATGCCGGTGGCGGCCCGAGCGGAGGTCCGAGCGGTGGCTCGGGCGGGGATGCCGGTGGCGGTCCGAGCGGCGGCCCGAGCGGTGGCTCCGGCGGTGATGCCGGTGGCGGTCCGAGCGGCGGCTCCGCCGGGGATGCCGGTGGCGGCCCGAGCGGCGGCTCCGGCGGGGATGCTGGCGGTGGTCCGAGCGGCGGCTCCGGCGGGGATGCTGGCGGTGGCCCGAGCGGTGGCTCCGGCGGTGATGCCGGCGGTGGCCCGAGCGGCGGCTCTGGTGGGGATGTCGGGGGAGGCCCGAGCAGCCCGCCTGCCGGGGGCCCCCGGGGCGTCCTCTGAGGGTCAGATGCCCCGCAAGACGCGGAGAGTTTTAAGCGTAGTCTATTTTAGGCCATCGGAGTCCCGCATTTCTGACAGAATCTCGCGTTAGGAACGCCATGGTGGCCGCACTTGGGGCAGGTATGGGGGTCGGTCGCCGCGTGGGCTTCAGAGGTCGGTTTCCCGCAATGGGGACAGAACTTCGCTCCCCCTGCAACTAGAGCGTGGCAGTGAGCACATGACAGGCTGCGCGGAACCTGACCTGGTGCCGAGGTCGGCGGCGGATGGGCCAGAGCATCGGCCATCTGGGCAGTGGGCACAGCCGGGGCAGCTGCCGTCCCCACCGGCGCGGCTGGAGGGGCTGCCGTCACGACCGGAGCTGCTACCGGGGACACCGGAGTCGCTGCCGTCGCCACAGGCTCTGCTACCGGGGGCGCCGGACTCGCTGCCGCCGGAGCCGCGGGCCGTTCGGGAACCTTTGTCAAAGGCTTCAACTCTGTTGGCGGCGGTGCCGGAGGGGCCATCACGCGGACAGCGGGCGTCGAAGTCGCTGCGGGAGCTGCCGGAGCGGGTGGCGGGGGTGGAGGCGGAGGCGGAGGCGGAGGCGGAGGCGGGGGAGAGGGAGGAGGCTCAGCCGGGTGGTGGTCTTCCACCCAGGCCTTATCGTCCCAGCGCATCCAGGCCCCATCAGCCTCGCGAATCTGCCACCAGGTACCGGCCTGGTCTTGAAGGCGGAGCGCGTTCGCCCGCTCGGAGTAATCCTGGGTCGAGATCTGGCCAGACTCCAGCTCTCCCTTCAGGCTCCGGTACCTCTGCTCGACCTCATCGAATCGCATGCTGGCAAACCTCCCATCGGTCGCTTCACTTTCTAGGGGCCGCGGCGCCGTCCTCCCGCAACAATCCCAGGCCGTGGGACCCGATGCGGGTCACGCCATCGCGCGTCCCGAGCCAGAGATTGCCGTCCAGGTCCTGGGCCATGGCCTTCACCTCGGGATTGGACAGGCCGTCCTTCACGCCAAAGACACGCATGCGGCCGTTCTCCCACCGGGCCAGACCGTCATACTCCGAGCCGAACCAGAAGACGCTGCTCTGATCTTGAAATAGAGACCTCACTTTCTCCCCGGCCAGTCCGTCTCGCCTGGTCAGCACTCTCTCAATCGCCCAGCCGCCGTCCTTTCTGGCGATCAAGGCCGCCCCTCCCCGATCCAGAAGACCTGTTCCCGCCCAGACGTTCCCCTCGCGGTCCTCGAAAAGAGCGGATACATTGTTGTGCGGCAGGCCGTTGGTTGTGGAGAAGGTCCATACCCTCTCGCCGTCCAGGCGCGTGAGCCCCCCCCGCGGCGCCGAGTAAGAGCCGAACCACATGCCTCCCTGCCGGTCCTGGAGCAGGACGTTGACCATGTCGTCGGCCAGGCCGTCGGCGGTGGTAAGGACCCTCCAGGAATCGCCTTCGCGAATCGCGGCCCCATCTTTGGTACCGGCCCACATGCGCCCCCGTCGGTCGAGCAAGAGTGCCAGAACCCCCTCGGCGGGAAGTCCATCTCGGGTCGTGAAGGTGTGTGATCCCTCGGGCGTCCAGCGAGTCAGGCCCGTGGAGTGGCCGATCCAGAGCGCACCAGATGGGTCGACCAGCAAAGCCTGCACATAGGCCATGGGCTGCTCGCAGGTCAGCCGCTTCACGGGTCCCCGGCCCGTGCGAGGGATTGCGAAGACACCTTCCTTCCCCCCGGCCCAGACGATGTCTCCCTGGATCGCCAGGACGGAGACGTCCCCGGGCGGCCGGAAGATGCTCCAGTCTGGCAATGGTCGTGGTTTTGCCTCCTCGAGCCGGCTGCGCTCGAGCAGGCCGCCCATCGCCAGGATAAGCGCCAGGGGGAGGACCGCCAGGAGGGCGCGCCAGTTGCCTGGTCTCATGGCAACAAACGCCCGTCCTGCATCCGAAATCTTGTGGAAGAGATGACCTCGGCCTCGTCGGCGTCGTGGGTCACGTAGATGAGCGCCCCGCCGCTTTCACGGTGGGCTTGCATAATGACTCTCAGCATCCTGTCCCGTGAATCGAAATCGAGGTTGGACAAGGGCTCGTCGAGCAAGAGGTGCCTGGGGCGGGCGGCCAGCGTCCTGGCCAGGGCCACGCGACAAGCTTCTCCACCGGAAAGCTCGTCGGGAAAGCGGTCTTGCAGATCCCCAAGGTCAAGATGTCCCAACACTTGTTCGAATGCCTCGTGTTTTCGGTCTTTCATTCCAAAGCGCACGTTCTCGGCTACGGTCATGTGGGGCCACAGGGCAGGCGTCTGGAAAACGAAGCCGACCTTCCTCTCACGGGGGGCTTTCAGCCATCCGGGGCGGCTGGCCACTTCTCCATCGATGAGCACTTCCCCGTGGTCGGGTGCCTCTAGCCCGGCGATCAGGCGTAAGACCGTCGTCTTGCCACATCCGGAGGGACCGAAGAGCACCACTGCCTGACCATCGGCTACGGCCAGGGTCACGGCCCGAACGGCCGGCACCGGGCCGAAGGATTTCGAAACCTCGCGCAGCTCGATCATGGCGTCATCCTCATCGCGCCAGGAGGCGCAGGACAACGGCCCCCGGGAGCAAGGTCGCCAGCGTGAGGAGAAGGCAGAGGGCGGCCACCGTCTGGGTGCTGCCGTAATGCAGGTAGTTGTAAATCTTGAGGACGAGAGTGCTCCCTCCCGGGGGCACGACCATCAGCGTCGTTCCCAATTCCCCGGCAGTGAGGATGAAGACCAGACCAGCCGAAGCGAGCAGGCCCGGGAGAAGCAGGGGGATTCGCACGGCCACCCAAGCTCGGATTCGAGACGGAGCGAGGAGCTCGGCCGCCTCCAGCAGGCGAGGATCGGTTCGACTGATCTGCACGAGCATCACCAGGGCGGCCAAAGGGGCAAAGCGGGCTGTGGCCGCCAGGATCGGCATCACCCAGGTGCCGTGCAGAGCCAGCATCGATGGCCGGTTCCACAGGTCGATCAAGCCAGCTCCGACCAGCGACGGAGGTAGGGCCAGGGGCAGAACCACCACGGCCCACCAGAAAGCTTGCGTCGGGCCCGGTTGGCGCAGTCGGCGGGCCACGACTGCCCCCAGGACCAGGCTCAGCACCGAGGCCAGCAGGGAGATCTGGAAGCTGGCCATGGTTTCAGAGGTTGAGGTCGCCAACACCTGCACGAGGAATGCCGGCGACTTCGTCCCGGCCAGGATGGTTGTCACCGGCACGATAACCTGGGCAGCCAGCAGGAGCAGTGCGACCCCCTCGGCAAATCGCAGCCAGGCGGGCCATTGGAAGGGCAGGTCCACTCCTGGGCGGATCCAGGCGCGGTTCAAGGCGCTGCCGCGGTAGCCGGCAAGGGTGGCCAGCAGCACCAGCATGGCAGTGGCAAACACGGGGAGGGCCATGAAGAACACGCGCGCGGTATCGCCCGAGGAGCTGAACTCCGCATAAATCTCGAGGGGATAGGTGGCGGCCCCGAAGATCGAGGGCACTCCGTAGTCCAGAAGGCAGAGCAGGAAGATGAGCCCCCCTCCGGCCGCCGCAAAGGGGGTGGCCAGGGGGGCGAGGATGCGGCCGAGAACGCGTTGGTCCGGAGCGAGGAGTCTCCCCGCCTCGAGCAACTCGGGTTGCACCATTCCCAGGGCCAGCAGAGCAAGACAGGTGGAGAGGGGCAGATAAGCCATCAGTGCTACCCACCAGGCCCCGACCAGGCCCGTGAGAGCGCTCAGGTTCAGGGAGTCGAAGGCGGAAATCCAGGCCAGGGCATGAATGTAGGGCGGGAGAGGGGCCGTGAGCAGCACGAGCAAGCGCAGTCCGCGACCCAGGCGACCCGATCTGCGCCACAGGAAGGCGGCGATGAGGGCCCCAAGGACCAGATCGCTCAGGGCGACCGCGGTGGCCAGCAACAAACTGTTGGAGAGGAGATTCAGGCTTCGTCCTCTGGGGAGGGCCAGTTCCCAGAGCTCGGGAGCCCTCGGCAGGGAAGTGAATGCCAGCATGAGCACCGGCCCCGCCACCACAAGCAGGTAGAGGGCCTCTCCGATGCGGGAGAAAGCCTTCATCGCAGGAAAAGAGAGGTCATGTCGCTCCGGCAGATCTTGAGCATCGCGAAGATCTCGCCGGGGCTGGTCTTCATGGTCGACACCTGGCTCACTTCGCTCTTGTTCGCTCCACGGGTCGACCGATAGAGCCACCCTTCATCCCGAAGTCTCTGTTCGACCGACTCGCTGAGCAGGAAGTCCACCAGACGTTTGCCCTCGGCGGGGTGGGGCGAGCCCTTCACAAGCGCCACCGTGTTCGGGATCGACAGGGCTCCCAGGCCCCCCTGCTCCTGGTCTGGAAACACGATCGCGACCGGGTCCCCCCGTTTCAGGGCGACGGCGGCATCATCGGTATCCACCAGCCCGAACATGACCTGGCCGCTGGCCACCAGGTCTCGGACCGTCGAGTTCCCATCCACGATACGCAGGCCCCTGGCCTGAAGGTCACGATAATAGGCGCGACCTTCCTCCTCGCCCAGGGCGGCGTACAGGGCTGCCGCGTGGGTGGCGGTGGTGCCGAAGAGGGGAGAGGCCAGAGCGATCTTGTCGGCCGGATAGTCCTTCTTGCGCAGGTCCTCGATCGACCGGGGATAGCGATCCGTCGACAGGAGCTTTGTGTTCACGAGGAAGACTCGCACGCGTCCCCCGAAGGCCGTCCAGCATCCATCCTTGTCCCGGTAATCCTCGGGCAGCGTGGAGGCGGAAGGAGAATCATACCGAGCCAGAACACCCTGCTCTTTCAAGAGCAATGTCTGGGCGATTTCCCCGCTCCAGAAAACATCGGCTGCGGGCCGCGCCTTCTCGGCCATGAGCCGATTTACGAGGCCCGTGGTCTTGGCTGCCTCCACGTCGTAAACTGCCAGGACGCGGATCCCGCTGCTCTTCTCGAATTCCTTGAGAACAGGCTCGGAGAAAACCTGGTCCACCGAGGTGTAAACGACGACTTCAGGCGGCTGTGGCCGGGAGGCGCACCCGTTCGACAGGAAGAGCAATCCGAGCCAGGCCAACACCAGGGACGCAAGTCTAGGGTACACGAGCTCAGTGCCGGGAGCCCAATTTCTTGCCGCGCATCCAACCCGGTTCGACGGCTCGGGTCAAACCACTGCTCACGGATCTCGTTAGCAGAGAATCCGTTCACATCCGATGAACGGAACATGGCCCTTTAAAACGGCTTGGTTATCAGGTTTCCGTGTGACTGAAGGGCGTTTCTGATCCCCTCCTGATCCCCTCTGGCCAAAACGCGATCCAAAAATCGGCAAAAATTCAACCCGCCGACTCGCTGAAGAACAAGCTTTCCAGGCGACGGGCTGCCCCCTTCTGCTGGTCCTCGACGAGGTGGCAGTATACATCCAGTGTGAATGCCACCGACGAATGACCGAGGCGCTCGCTGACCGTCTTGGCGTCTTCGCCGTGGGCCAGGAGAACGCTGGCATGACTGTGGCGCAGGTCATAGAGCCGGGTGCTCTTCGGCAAGCTGGCCGCTTCCAGGCACGGCTTGAAGTGGCGCATGACGATCAGGTTGTGCTGCAGCGGCTGCCCTGCCTGCCCGGCAAAAACAAACCCCTGGTCGTGATAGCCAGCCCCGAAGAATGCCTTCTCCTCGTTCTGTTTGAGGCGATGCTTCTCCAACGCCCGCATGACCGGCAAAGGCAGCGTGACCAAACGCTTCGAGCGTTTCGTCTTAGGCGGCTCGAGCGACCATTTCGCGCCCGTTCCCACGACTCTGGGCCGCACGAGGACCTGATCGACCTGGATTGCGCTGTGATCCCAGAGCACCCGATCCCACAGAAGGCCGAGCAGTTCTTCGGGCCGGCAACCGCTGTGGACGAACAGGAGCCAAAGAGTGGCCCAGCGGTCTTCTCTGGCGGCCGCCAGGAAGCGGTCTAGTTCGGCCTTCGAGAGGGCCCGGATTTTGGATTCGCGGGAGAGGCGGGGCGGCTCAACGTCCGCCGTGGGCGGATAAGCCAGGAGCCGCCAGCGAACAGCCTGTTTCAGGGCTCGATGCAAGACCACATGCACCTTCCTGATTGACGTGGAGGCCAGGGGAGACCAGGTGCCTTTGCGCCCGGCCGCGTTCTGTCCGCCGTCTGCAAGCTCACGATAGAGGCCCTGGATCGCGAGCGGGGTGAGCTTGTTCAGAGCCAAGTTCCCGAGCTTCGGGTGGACGTAGATACTGAGGAGTTTTTGGTATCCCTCCAGGGTCTTGGCGGAAACCGTCGGCTTGGCCGCAACTTCCAGCCACTGGGTGAGGTATTCGCGGAGGGACTGGCAGGAAGGCTCAGTCCACCGACCTGTGTCGTGGGCCTGCAAGAGCACGCGAAGCCGGGTGTTTGCTTGCTTGCGCGTGCCGTGGAAGGTCTCGACGTGGCGCACTCGCTTGCCCTTCTCGTCACGTCCGAGATCGAGTCTGAGGACGTATACGCCCTTCGCCCCTGGCCGCTTTGTGATGCTTCCTGTCATTCTTCGAAGACCTCCGGCATGTTCTCGTGGGCGGGTGCACCGCTGTGCATCCAAGAAGAGCGGTTTAATCCGTGCATCCTGGCTTCTCGCCTAGCATCCAGCATTGCAATGATGCTAGCCTGGGCGATGTCTGGAAGACTCAGATAAAGAGACCTCACAAAGTAGAAGTCGTCAGCATTGAGGAAGTGTGCAACCCGCTTGTTGAGTTCCTCGACGAGGTGGTTCTCATCGTGCTCCATAACCGCAAGGCCCGCGATAGCCCATGCATTGTCCTCTCCCACGGCCTGCAAGAAAATGCCCATTGTTGCGCAGGCCTTCAGTCCAGCTTCTTTGAGTTCGATCCGTCTGGATTCGTCGATTGCCTTCGTGGCGTCCAGAGCCGCGCGGCTCCAGGTTAGGTTTGGCATCGACTTGCCAACCATTTCTTCGATGAACGCCTGCCCGTTCGCCCTGCCGAGCAACCATTCAGGATCGACACCCGTGGCTTCTACGATTTTGCGAAGTGCAGGGGTATCAATCTCTGCAACACCGCGCTCGTACTGGCTCACCATCGACTGGCTGACACCTAACACGTTCGCGAGATCCGATTGGTGCAAGCCAGCCTGCTTTCTGGCATCCCGGATCTTAACGCCCAGCAACTTCCGCTCAGTCCTTCGTGATGTCTCCATGGCCACGGAGTTCCACTAGGGGGTGACAGGTTCCTGTAGAAGGTTCTGTGTTGACTCCATAGAACCAGGAATGATATAGTAGGTTCTGTAGTAGTACCATAGAAGAGGAGAAAAGAAAATGGTAGACCATCAGAAGGTTTTCTGGACCGTACCCGAGGTGGCGCATTAAACCATGTTGAAAGACCTCCTTGCGAAATTGAAAAAGCCCCGACGATGCGGGGCTTCAGTCTTGCCGGACAGCGCCGGAATCTACGTTTTGATCGGCAAGAGCCGGGCCTGGTCTGCCCGATCACGATCAAGCCAGGGTTCGGTTGTGTTCCTTCTCATTTTAAGCAACTTGAGGTTGTGGCCCTTGCCGTAGGCAAGCGCGTAGGTTTCGCGCTGCTGGGTAAGCCTGTGGATGGCGGTGACGTCTCCGGTCTTTCGGCCCGGCTCGGGATACTTGAGCGTGGACAGGTCGAACAACACCTCAGGCCTGACGACCTGAATGTAGTAGTTCTCAGTTTCCGTCCAACCGTAATTTGTCATCGCATAGCCTCACGAACGAAGCCCTCATCAAGGAGGCGTTCGACTACACTATACATCACGGGACTTATCCCCCGCAAGACCTCTCGGTCCTCGGGATCGATAGCCCCAAATTCCTTTAGCCAAGCCGCCAGGAACTCGCGCGGATTCCCCTTCGAGTATTCATCGATGAAGTGCTCACCCGAATCAAACTGCGACTTGATGGTCTTACCAATCTCCGCAAAGCCCGGGAACGCTACCATCTCGCCTTCGGATAGGCGCCCGGCTTTCCCTCGAGAACCTAGGAGATGGTCAAACGCGTGGACAAGTTCTTCGTCAAACACACCCAAGTTCTGGTGTAACGCACTCGCCGTGACCGTTATGCTCCTGTTTGCTCCATTGTATCGGCCATCGACCCCAGGCAAAAGGCGTCCGAACTCATCCTTCGCCGGATCGATTTTAGCAACCACTCTGATTCGAACCTCGTCCTGACCCAGAAGGTCAATCAGTGGGGTTGGATATCGAGAAAGAATCTCATCTACCCGGTCTTTCACTTGGTCGGGCGTGTTGCCGAACCCGATACGAACGTCTCGCTCCGATTGCTTTAGAGCATTCGAGTCGATGTGGATAAGTCCCGCATCATGAAGAGCCCGAACGGAGGCCTTCGTCTTTTCGTCCTTCTTGGAGGGGAGATTCACGCGATCCCGCTTCCCCCCAGACTTGTCGACGTTCCTTCCGACCTGAGACACCTCGCCGAAGCCAGATTGCGGTGCAGGGGCCTGGGCCCAAAAATTCAGAGCCTCGTCGAGGGAACGTGGCCCCCCGTCAATGTGCCCAAAGAACGCCGCCTCGGCCCTCTTGTCGCCCGCCTCGAGCTTGGCCCAGACGATTCGGTCGACTGGCACGAGCACGCTGCGGCACTGGTAGTGGAGAGGGGGAGTAGTTACTATCTACACCCGTCGCCCGCCTACTCTTTAGGCCGGGGCACCCACCAGGAGGGCTTGGCCCCGGGCTCCGGTGGAGCGGGATCGGGCTGGGGGCCCGCGAATCGAGGGACGGGCTTCCAGGTGGTGGCGTCCACAACGAGCAACTGCCCGGCGAAGATGCCCTCAACAAGGGCACGAAGCCAGGACTGAGGCTCGCCCTTCTCGCCTGCAGGGCGGTCCTGGATCCATTCGTAAACCTCGGGGACCATCCTAAACTTCATAGACGGCGCCCCATGGCCGGCATACTGCAGCTTACGTCCTCGTGGTGTCATGCCTTGTGTATTATAAACTGCGAACCACTTGTTGACAAGCAGGGATCTTATCGCCTATAATTACTGCGAACCACTTAAACAAATGGAGGAACCATCAGTGAAAGCCGTCGCTTACGTCCGAGTCAGCACCGAGGACCAGGCCCGCGAAGGGGTCTCCCTGGACGCCCAGACCGCCCGGGTCAAGGCCTACTGCGCAATGGCTGGGCTGGAGCTGGTGGCCATCGTCCGCGAGGAAGGCGTGAGCGCCGCCAAGCCCCTGAAGAACCGCCCGGCTGGTCGCCAGCTGGTGGCCATCCTCTCTAAGGGCCAGGCTCAGCACGTCGTCGCGCTCAAGCTGGACCGGCTCTTTCGCGACACGGTGGACGCCCTGCAAGTGGTCCAGGAGTGGGAGAAGAGCAAGATCGCGATGCACCTGATCGACCTCGGGGGGGTCACTCTCAGGACCGATACCGCGATGGGCAAGATGTTCCTTACTCTGGGTGCTGCCTTCGCCGAACTCGAGCGCAACCTCATCAGCGAGAGGACCCGAGCGGCCCTGCACCACAAGAAGGCATGTGGCCAGAGACTGGGCGCCAAGCCCTATGATGACCAGCGTGGCCTTGATCGTCTGCGCGAGCTGGCCGGCCTGGGCCTGAACCATCGGGACATCGCCCAGCGCCTGAACACCGAGGGTATCCTGGCTCAGCGAGGCGGGCCCTGGTACCACGGGAGTGTTTCTCGTGTCTTGGCGAGACTGACCATTCCGGGCTGACGCCCGCCTAGATAGATCCCCGCCGCACCGCCAGGGAGGCCCTGGTTGGCGCGAGCCATGTCCAAGGGAGGAGCTGTGCCATGACTGAGGACCGTATGGAGGCCGAGCTGGCCTCCATCGCCGCCGAGTACGCCGACCTGATCCGCCCGGGGATCTGCCGTGGGTCCTGGCAGAACGGCAGGCCGTGCCGACGCCCGTGCATCGAGGGAGGAGACCTATGCAGAGTTCACTCGCGGAGAGCCCGCCAGCCGGCGCTCCTCGCCGCTACCCTGGCTGCCCGCGAGAAACAGGCCGATGACGAGCTGGCGGCCGTCGGTCGGTTTCTGGCCATCCTGCGCCGCTTGCTCGCTTCTTACCGCGTGCTCTATCCTGACGCACAGAGCGAAACGTTCGAACACCTGGCGCTCGGGATTCTCGGTCAACACGGCTATACGCTGAAGGTAGAGCCAATCGGGGGAAGTCACCTCGGAAGCCGGGCCAGCCACGATCCTGTTGACCGGCGCCTCCGGCTGAGCTTGAACCCTGGGAAGCCCGAAGGATGGAGGTTTCTCCTGGAGTCCGGCCTGGCTATCCTGGTCGAGAATCTGGAAGACCGCAAAATGGATCCGAAGACAGAGTTCCCGGCGTTCCGCGCCGCCCTGCGCCTGGTCTGGGACGAAGACTGACCGATACTTGGGTAGCCCCCCTGGCCGCCCGACCTGGCCCGAGCCGACCTGGCCCGGGGGCTAGAGATTCCCACTCTAGGTAGGAATCTCTCTACTTCGCCTGATCCCCGGCTGATCCCCGACAGCACGGAAAAAGGCCGGAAAGCACGGAATCCCGTTCAAGGCCAAGACCGCTCGAATCCAGACAGGACGGGAAAAGGGGGGAAAGGCGGGTATACCGCTCCATTGGTCCTGTGTTCACATCCGAGCAACCATTCATACATTTTTCAGCCCTTAGAATGCAGCCCGGGGGAACCTCTCCAAGGAGCCAGCCATTGTGGAAGTCTTGAACGCAGTAAGCCAGGTGAGTCTCGAGGCCGCTCGTCGCGCCCGCTCGGCCAAGCAGCCGAAAGCGGAGGCGGCCGCTGAGCCGAAGGAAACCTTCAAGAAGTCGGAGGCCGCTCCTGAGGAGCCTCCCAAAGGAGTGGTGAGCTATCTGCCTCAAGACGAAGGGATGCTGCCTCCGGCCCAGGCTCCCATGGAGTTCGAGCCCACCAGCGGCGGCCCGGCCAACGAGCGCTTCAAGGTGTCCGTCCCGCGCAACATGCCGGTAGCCCGTCCCGATGAGAACGGCAACATGGTGTACGACCTGGACGACCCGCGCTTTGACTCCACCAATACCTTTTATACCGCCAACCGGGCGCTGCAGGTGGCCGAGGGTTACCTCGGGCGCGAGATTCCCTGGGGTTTCTCCAAAGATCTCGAGCGCCAGCAGATGATCATCCACCCCCACGCCGGGGGCAACACGGCCAACGCCTTCTACCATTCCGAGGCGGGCTCGATCAATTTCTTCCACTTCACCGATCCGTCCACCAGCGAGCTGCACCGCACCGGCACCTCGGCCGACATCGTGGCCCACGAGACCGGTCACGCGGTGCTCGACGGCATTCGCCACAACTACCTCAGCTCGCTGACCGTGTCGGCGGGCGGCTTCCACGAGTCCTTCGGGGACATGCTGGCCATCCTGGTGGCCCTCAATGACCCTCAGGTGGTGGAGGCGTTGCAGCAGGAGACCCAGGGCAACCTGGCCATCCCCAACCTGGTTTCCGGAGTGGCTGAGAACCTGGGCTCGGTGGCCGGCAAGATGGACGGCATCGACACCGACTGCCTGCGCCAGGCCCTGAACACTCACAAGTACAAGGACCAACACTTCCTGCCCTACATCGACCCCAAGGACCCGTTCAGCGGCCTGGGTCAGGAGCCGCATGCCTACGCCAATCTTTTCACCGGCGCCTTCTACGAGGTCTTGTTCGGGCTCTACAGCGTGACCTCGTCGGATACCTCCCGCTCGTTTGCCGATGCACTGGGCGAGGCTCGCGACATGGCCGGTATGCTGTTGATGAGGGGCACCGAGTTTGCCCCCGTGGGCGAGCCGACCTATCGCGAGGTGGCCCTGGCCATGCTCAAGGCCGACCAGGTCGACTTCGACGGCGCACTGCGCCCCTTGCTCGAGAGCGTCTTCGTGGGTCGCAAGATCATCAGCGAAGCGGATCTGGCAGCCTTTGACAAGCACGAAGCCGCTCTGCCCAGGTTGACCCTCGACCGGGCGGCCATCGAGTCCGAGGATGGGGCCCTCGAGTTCCTGGACAACTACCGCGACGAGCTCAAGCTGGGCAAAGACCTGCCCTTCGAGTTCGATCAGGCCCATACCAACAATCGCGGCGAGACCTTCGTGCTCTACAAGTACAACCAGGACATCGACCTGGAGGGCCCCGACTACGGCGTCATGGAAGGCGCTCGGGCCCGGATGAACGGCGGTCTGGTGCTGGCCTTCGACGCCGAAGGCAAGCTGTTCGCCTCCAACCATGACAAAGTGACCGACCGCGAGATCGAGGAGGTCAAGAACCACCTCAAGTCGGCCGTTTCGGCCGAGATGCTGGTGGCCTCGGGCCTGACCCCGCGCTCGGACAGCTCCGCCGCCAGGTGCGAGCCGGGTGATCGCACCTGCAAGCACGGCAAGTTCGCCAGCCAGTATCTGCAACTCAACGTGGTCAGCGAGGGCGGCAAGCCGGTGCTGCGGCGCTCGCCCATCGTGACCTGCTGAGCTGCTGATGAGCGCTGGGGGGCGCGTCCTGGTCGGGCTGCTATTCCTGGTTACGCTGGCCCGGGCCGAGATCATGGTGGCCGACAGCCTGGAATGGCTGGTCGTCTCCAGCCCCAGCGTAGCCGTGGTGCGGGTCGAAGGCGCGGTGCAGGAGAAGCGCGACGACGTCGGCTACGTGCAGACCACGCTCAAGCTAGCCCTGGTGAAGGCTCTCAAGGGCGAGCCTCCGCCCATGACCACCTACGCCATCCTGGTGCTGGCCTCGGCTCGCCCGGGTGAGCTCAACTTCCAACCCCAGGAGGGCGAGGAGTTGTTGGCGTTCTGGCGGGGCCAATCGGTACGCCGTATCCTGAGCCTGAAGCATCCCCCCCGCCGGGGCGAAGGGGCGGCCTACACCACCGACTTCAAGCTGCTGCGCTCGCGCGAGGAGATTCTGGCGGCGGTCCAGCCCTGGCTGACAAAGCCTTCGGTGAAGTCGCGCAAGGTGGAGGTGCCCACCGGCTCCGGAGCTTTCCAGGGCCTCTACTCGGGCAGCACCTGCTATCTGATTGTGCCAAATGACTGAAGCGCATTGGGGAGCCTGCTGGCGTTACTGACTCTGGCGTGAAAACAAACGGCGAAGGGCGCGCTGGTTGGCCCGCGCCACCAGGTTGCCGGCCCCGGCCCCCAGCGCGGCATAGGTGCCGGTCAGGCCAACGGCCAGCGCGGGCACCCCGAATCCCGTGGCTGCGCCCACGATGCCGGCCGAAGGTGATCTGCCGCACTCGACCCGAGACCCTGGCCCGACTGCTGACAGCCGTGCAGGCTGAGGACTGGTTAGGACTGGCGGCCCGGGTGCGGCAACCCGTCCGGTTGCTCATGGCTGAGAACGGGATTGTGGGCCCTGAGCAGCTCCAGGCCACGCGCTCAGCCATCCCGCAGTTGGAGCTGGCCAGGGTGGCAGGGGATCACTTCAGCATGATCTATGGCCAGGGCGCGCGCGAGATCGAGCTCAACCTGGCCGAGCCGGGTCGCTGAGCTCAGCGTCGCTGCTGGGCGGGCGGCTGCTCCTGCGGCTGGCCCGAGATGCCCCGACTGAAGTCGCGGGCGCTGTCGCGGGCCGCGTGACCAATGGGCTTGAGCACGCTCTCGTAGAATCCCTTTCCCATATCGCGGAAACCAAGACCGATGTCGCGCATGCCCTGACCGGTCTGGTAGCTGGCGCTGGGTGGCTCCTGGCTGGGACCGCGGCCGTGCTGGCCCATGCTGGCGCAGCCGCTCAGCCCGCCGGCGGCCAACAGGGCCACGCACAGGGCGAAGGTGCGACCGATCGCGCCGAAAGAAGAGCCTTTCGACTCAGAGGCGGACCCGGCCCCCGGCAGGCGGCTGGGCATCAGCCCGGCATCCTCGCGAGCAGCGCCAACGCCGTCCTGGGCCTCCGGGGAGGCCTGTTGGCCCCCCGAGCTGGCCCGGCTCACGTAGTTGCTCCCCGGGATGGTGCTGCTGAAGTTGGTCTGAATCATCGTCTGGCTCTCCTGTTTTTCGAGTGTTGTTACCGGGAGATTACCGTTTTGACCTGAAAAGGATCTGAAGGCCGTCAGGGAAAGTCCCTCGTCGTGACCAGAAAAAAGCCGCGGGTGGTCTTGCTGGCACTGGTCTCAGTGCTGTCGGTGGTCTTCGCGCTCGCGTTGTGCGAGGTGGTCCTGCAGGTGGCCGACTATCCTCCCGCATTATGGTACCCCTGGGACCCGAGCCGCGAGACCGGCTACAAGTTCGCCCCCCACCTTAACCAGCGGATGATCAGCACCTACTACGACGTGGCCTTCAAGACCAATAGCCTGGGCCTGCGCGACCAGGAGGTGGGGCCCAAGCAGGGCGAGCGCATCTTGATTCTGGGTGACTCCTACACCTGCGGCTACGGGGTGGAGCAGAACGAGACCTTTCCCGATCTGCTCGAGCAGAAGCTGGGGGTGGAGGTGATCAACGGGGGGGTAGGCGGCTGGGAGCTGATCCACCAGCTGCACTACGCGCGTGCCCACCTGGCCGAGCTCAAGCCCGATCTGGTCGTGCTGGCCCTCTTTACGGGCAACGACCTGATCGGCAACCTCGACTGGGAGAGCCGCCCCGGCAACGAGCTGGTCAGTCGGGTGGCCCCCTTCCCCACCAGCAAGCCCCGCGAGCCCAAGCTCAAGCTGCTCTTTGACATCTACCGTTTCAAGCAACGCGTGCGCCGGGGTCAGGTCAAGAAAAGCCAGGACTGGGAGCCGCCCCCGCCGGCCATGCGCATCTTTCAGCGCCAGATGGAGAGCGAGGTCGAGCAGGCCTACCGGCAAGCGGCCACCATCTTGCCCGAGCTCAAGGCCGAGGTCGAGAAGAGCGGGGCACGCTTTGTGGTGGTCTTCTTCTCCGAGCGCCAGGTGGTGGACAGTCAGGCGGCCGAGCGCTGGAAAGAGAGCTATCCCGGTTTCGACCAGAAATATGATCTGCTCAAGCCGGAGCGCTTTTTGGAGGATCTGTGCCAGCGTGAGCAGATCCCTTACCTCAACTTGAACCTGGCTTTGCGCGCATTGGGCCCCGAGCGGGTGGCCTCGCTCTACTTTCGACAGGAGTCTCACTTCAACCGGGAGGGGCACCGGTTCGTGGCCGAGACGATTCAGCCGCTCTTGCGCACCAGGTAGGGTCCGATCGAAAGCAGGTCGATGTCGCTGGCTCCGAAGGTGGTGAGGGCTTCGGTCGGGGTGTTGACCAGGGGCTCGCCGCGCAGGTTGAAGCTGGTGTTGAGCAGCACCGGAACCCCGGTTTCTTGCCCGAAACGGGCGATGCATTCGGCGTAGAGGGCGTTCCACTCGGGACGCACCACCTGCAGGCGGCCGGTGCCCATGTGGGAGACGGCCGGGATGTCCGTCTCACGGCCCTCCACCAGCGGGCTGACCATCAGCATGAAGCGCTGGGGATACTGGCCGGCCGAGCGCCCCATGGCAAAAAACTCCTCGGCTCGCTCCTCGAGCACCACCGGGGCGAAGGGACGGAAGCTCTCGCGAAACTTGACCTTGCTGTTGACGATCTCTTTCATCTCGTCACGCCGCGGATCAGCCAGTATGGAACGGTTGCCCAGGGCGCGCGGACCCCACTCGGCCCGCCCCTGGTGCACGGCCACCACGCCTCCCTTCAGCATGGTGTCCACCAGGCGCTCGGCCTGGGCGCCGGGGTCCTCGAGGTGCTCGGAGGGCAGTCCCTGGGCCTGGATGGCGGATTGAATGGCACCCGGCTCGGACTCCTCGCCATAATAGGCGTGCTCCATGGCGAACTTGCGGGGCCGTCCGAGCAGGACGTGGTAGGCGTAGAGGGCCGCTCCCAGCGCCCCCCCCGCATCGCCGGCGTTGGGCTGGATGTAGACCTGCTCGAAGGGCGACTCGCGCATGATTCGCCCGTTGGCCACGCTGTTGAGGGCCACGCCACCGGCGATGGAAAGGTTCTTCAATCCCGTCTCGCGGTGCAGGTGCGCCGCCATCTTGAGCAGGATCTCCTCGGTCAAGCGCTGCAGGCTGGCGGCCACGTCGGCGTAGTACTGGTTCTGGCGGGCCGCCTCCTCGCGTCCGGTCAGGTCGTCGCCGGTGGTGGCCGTGAAGAACGGGCTTTCGGGCTCGCGGGGCGGCCCGAGCAACTGACAGAAGCGGGGGCTGAAGCTCTGGGTGAGCGAGCGGTGGAAACTGAAGTAGTCCATGTTCAAGCGGAAGCTGCCGTCCGGGAAGACCTGAACGAGCTTCTCGAGCTTGTCGAGATAGCGTGGCTCGCCGTAGGGGGCCATGCCCATCAGCTTGTACTCGCCGCTGTTGACCTTGAACCCCAGCCAGGCGGTGAAGGCCGAGTAGAGCAGCCCCAACGAGTGGGGAAAGCGCAGCTCGCGGGTCAGCTCGATGCGGTTTGCTGTCCCGCCCTGCCAGTCGGTGGTGGCCTTGCCCAGCGCCGTGGTGGTCCACTCGCCCACCCCGTCGATGGTGAGCACGGCCGTCTCCTGAAAGGGCGCGCAGAAGACGGCGCTGGCTGCGTGGCTGAGGTGGTGCTCGACGAACAGGATCTTCTCCAGTGGAACGCCCAGGTTGCGAGCCAGGGTGGTCTTGACCCACAGCTTGTCGCCCAGCCAGGCGATGGCGGCTTCGCGGAACACCTGCCACGAGCGGGGGAAGCTGGCTAGATGCGAGGAGAGGATGCGCTCGAACTTGGGCAGGGGCTTCTCGTAGAAGACCACGTAGTCCAAATCCTGGGCCGTGATTCCGGCCGAGCGCAGGCAGTAATCGATCGCCGCGGCCGGATAGCGGGCATCGAATTTGACCCGGCTGTAGCGCTCTTCCTGGACGGCGGCCACCAGCTCCCCATCGCGCAACAGAGCGGCGGCCGAGTCGTGGTAGAAGGCGGAGATTCCGAGAATGTGCACTCGGCTCAGAACTGGCGGGCGGCCGAAGCCAGGTCGGTGGGAGTAGGGGGGCGCTCATTCCAGCCCGTGGCAGCGCCGGGCCTGGCGCGTAGTTGCAGCCGGTCGGCGAAGAAGGCGGGCACCGCACACAGGCCCACCAGGGAAAAGTAGATCAGCGTGAGCAGCCAGCGGGCCTGGAAGCTGCCGAAGGCCATCCCGATCTCTCGCCAGGCCTTCAGCATTAGAACAGCGAGTAGACGAACGGGCCCAGGCCGGTGCTCGAGCCCAGCACCACCAGCCCGCCCACCAGCAGCAGCACCACCACGATGGGGGACATCCACCACAGTTTGTTGGCCCACAGGAAGGCCATCAGCTCTCGGATCGTGTCCAGCATGCCCTTGAGCGTGTTCACCCTCATACCCTCCTCAATCCCGCGCCACCACGGCCGTAGAGGTGGAGCGAGTGCGCTCCACCAGCACCGCCAGAATGCCCAGCACCACGCCGAAGGTCAGGCAGCTGAGAAACCAGGGGACGGTGCGCAGCATGGCGGTATGCTGCGCAAGGAACAGGCGGCCGAAGACGGCCGGAGCGATCCAGAGAAAGATGCCGTAGAAGGCTCCCACCCCGATCAGGTCGCGCGGACGGGCCCGCAGCTGGGAAACACCGTACATCAATCCCAGAAAGGCGGCCAGGCCCAGCCAGACGACCAGGCCGCGGGTGGCGTCGCCCAGCCCGAAGCCGAGCGCCATCGGGGTCAGCCTGTCGGCCAGGGCAGAAACTCCCATCATGGCCCCGCCCCCCGCCAGACCGGCCACCAGGCCAACCAGCGGGTGCATGACCGGTTCTCCGGTCTCGTAGGGTGCGTCCGCAAGCATCTCGGGAAACCTTCTGGCCCTCCCAGGAAAGGCCTGCCGGCTCACTCTGTCCGCGGGGCATCCTCGGGGTCGAGGTGGCGGGTGACCTCGGGCAGGAGATCTTCCAGGTCCTCGGTGAGCTGCTTCTTGCCTGGCTTCTTGCCGCGTAGCTTTGCCGTCAGCGCCTTCTGGGTCTGGGATGCCACCTCGAGCATATCTTTGTGGGTCGGCTTCTGGCCGGTTTCGAACCAGCGCATCACTGCAAAGCCGATGGCCACCGTGGCCGAGCTGGCCACCGAGGCCGAGAGCGCCCAGCCGGGCACCCCGCCCAGTTTGGACAACTGCTGGAACAGGGTCCGTCCCAGCAAGCCGGCCCCGAAGGTGGCCAGTATCTCCAGTCCGCGCTTCCAGGTCAGGTCGCGCCCGTAGATGCGGGCCAGGGTCAGCACCATGGTAGCCTGGATGGCTGTCAGCGGGATGAGGTCCAGGATCGGGATGGGCGAGAGGGCCACCAGCCCCGAGGCTACCGCCGCCCGGCGCACGGCCTGCCAGCCCAGCTTGCGCCGCAGGGGGGTGAGCACCTCACCCAGCTTGCCCAACAAGCGCGGCTCGGCCGCAGCGAGCTCGAGCAGCAGTTGCTCTACTCCATTGCCTTCCTGGGCTGAGAGCGGCACCACCGACTCCGGGTCGAGATCCAGCACCTGGGCTGCCGAGCGCACCACCTCGGCCTTCAGCTTGCCCGTCACCATGTCGATCTTGTTCAGGCAGACCAGATACGGCTTGCCCAGCGCTTTTAGCTCGCCGAAGAGGATGCGGGCCGAAGTGTTAACCCCCACCGTGGCGTCGAACACGATGATCAGGAAGTCGGCCCCGGCGGCTGCCTTGAAGGCCCGCTCGCGCTCTTCCAGCCCCATGGTCTGGGGGCGGTCGGCCCCCGGCGTGTCCACCAGAGCGAACAGCCCTTTGTCGGAGGTGAGGGCCGCCCGGGTCGTGCCGGGAATGGGCGACACCTCGGCCTGCAGCTCGGGGTCGTTGACCAGCGCGTTGAAGAGGGTCGATTTGCCCACGTTGACCGGGCCCACGATGGCCACCTTGCTGACCGGCGCGTAGACCGGGGCGGCCAGCCGACGGATCATCTTGACCAGGTCGGCGGCCGTGCCAGGCTTCTGGCGCAAAAGGCCCACGAAGGCCCCCAGCGTGAGGGTGAGCTCGTGGCGCATGTCGGCGGGCATGCCGGCCCACATGGCACGGGCCGTCTCACGCGACTCGGGTGGGAGAGTTTCCAGCAGCAGGTCGAGATCGCTCTTCACAGGGTTGTTTTCGGTCAGAGGTTGGGGAATCCTTGGCCAGTTGTCGGGAAAGCGGGGAGCCGCGAGCACGCGGACGACTTCAGACCGGAAGCGGCTGGGAGCAGGCCAGGTCGTGGCGCCAGCGGGAGCACCCGGGGAAACCGGCCTGTCCGGCCGAAGCCTTGCTCGTGGAGCAACCCATCAACCCCGGCCGCCACCTCGAGAACCTGGTCGAAGAGGTGCTGGCTCAGAAGATCTTTGCGGTCGACTTCGCCTACGGGTTCACGCGCCTCGAGCGCCATCTGGCCGGAGTGCGCGAATGGCTCGAGGGCCGCGAGGTGGACGGTCTGGCCGAGCTTGAGCAGGCCATGGCCTCGGTGCGCGCCTTCGTCGAGCAAAAAACGCTGGGCGACCTGGATCGCGGCCTGGCCAGCGCCCGCCGGGCCACCTGGATGCTGGAGCAGTCCATGGCCCGAGCCGCGTTGGAAGGGAGCGAGCTGCCCGGACGGCTGCGCATCGCTCCAGGTCTGCAGCGCGAATGGCAGGAGCGCTGGTCGGCCCGGGTGTTCCGCCATCAGGGCGAGTCGCGCATGGTTTTCGCCTGCAAGAGCTGCGACTTCGAGCTGACTTACGTGGCCGAAGCCGCGGTGGGGGAGGTGGAGCTACCTTTTGATGAGCTCAGCTGCCCGTTCTGTGATCCCTGATCCCGCCAGCCAGTTTCGAACCGCGCCCCAGCTGATGGGCCCAGCTTGGGTTGCCGGACGATGCGACGATGCCAGCCGCCGAGCCGTGGGAGCGTGACCTTGGTGCCGTGGTGGGATCGTTTCCTGACCGCAGTGGCCAATTGACGGCAGCGTCTAGCGATGCCAGCCGCCGTGGTGCCCTGAGGTTACGACCAGGCGCTGGCCGCGGACATCGAACCAGCCCTCAACGACTTCTGCGTTTACCCGCGTCTCGGGTTGGGTGAAGGTCGAGTCCCGCGAGCGAGGGGAAGCCGACCTGGCAGGCGCGGCTGGCCTGGGAGCAGGCGTGGCGACCACCGTCGGCGAGCTTTCCGGGCGCACTTCCCGGGTCGGGCTTGGAAGCACTCTCACCACCGGGCTCGGCTGGACCTGAGCCGGTTGTTGGCAATCTGTCATCCCGGCCAGCAGCAAGAGCCCGCAGAGCAGCCTCCGCATCAGGCGAAGCGCAGCTCTCCCCGGGTTTTCTCCACCGCCTCCTCCCGGCTGACCCCCGGAGCCAGCTCCAAGCACAGAAAGTGGTCCCCGCAGCAGTCGAAAACGCCCAGCTCGGTGATCACCCGGTTGACGCAGCCCAGCGCCGTGGCGGGCAGGCCGAGCCGATCCATCAGCTTGCTCTCGCCCGTCTTGGAGGTGTGGGTCTGCATAACCAGCGTCTTCTTGGCGCCGCCGGCCAGATCCATGGCTCCCCCCATGCCGGTGACCATCTTGCCGGGGATCATCCAGTTGGCCAGGTCGCCATTCTGGGCCACCTCCAGGCCGCCCAGGATGGCCACGTCCACGTGCCCCCCCCGGATCATGGCAAAGGAAAGGGCCGAGTCAAACAGGCTGGCGCCCGGCGCCAGTGTCACGGTCTGCTTGCCGGCGTTGATGATCTGCGGGTCGAGCTCGTCCTCGTAAGGGAAAGGGCCCATGCCCAGGAGGCCGTTCTCAGAGTGGAACATCACCTGGATGCCTTCGGGCACGTAGTTGGCCACCTCGGTGGGCAGTCCGATGCCCAGATTGACGATGTCCCCGTCCTTTAGCTCGGCGCCGGCGCGTCGGGCCTGCTCCTCTCGACTCCAGCTCATCTGGCCTCCCTGGCTCGCACCGTGCGGTGCTCGATGGGGTTCTCGTGGCTCGCTTCAAAGATGCGGTCGACGAAAAGTCCCGGCAAGTGGATGTCGTCCGGGTCGAGCTCGCCCACCTCCACGAGCTTGTCAACTTCAGCCACAGTCACCCGGGCGGCCATGGCCATCAGGGGGTTGAAGTTGCGCGAGGTTCGGTAAAAGCGCAGGTTGCCGAACTTGTCTCCCAGGGCCGCTCGCACCAGGGCGAAGTCGGCCTTGAGGGGCTTCTCGAACAGATAGAGGCGCCCGTCGATTTCTCGCAGCTCTTTGCCGTCGGCCACGGACGTGCCCACCCCGGTGGGGGTGAAGAAGCCCCCCAGCCCGGCCCCGCCCGCCCGGATGCGCTCGGCCAGGGTGCCCTGCGGGTTGAGCTCGACCTGCACCTCCCCGGCCAGATATTGAGCGGCCAGATCGGGATTGCCCCCGATGAAGCTGCAGATCACTTTGGATACCTGTCGATTCTGCAAGAGCACCGCCAGCCCGCGGCCCTGGTTGCCGCAGTTGTTGCTGATGATGGTGAGGTTCTTGATTCCGCTCTCGGCCAGGGTCTTGATGCACTGCTCGGGGTTGCCGCACAGGCCGAAGCCCCCGGACATAACGCTCATGCCCGACTCCAGCCCCTGCAGGGCCTCGTAGGCGTCCTTGACGACTTTCATGCTGCCCCTTCGTCTAGAGCCTGCTCGAGCAGCCCCACGACCTCGTCGAGCTGATCCTGGCTGATCACCAGCGGAGGCGCCAGATAGATCATGTTGTCGCGCCGGTGGGTATACACCCGGCGCTTTTTCAAAGCGTTATAGACCCCGGTGGCGTCCAGCGGCTCGCGGGTGCCGGGCCGCACCAGCTCCACCGCCCACAGCAGGCCAATGCCCCGCACGTCGCCGACGCATGGCCGCTGCCGCAGGATGGACAGCCGCCCTGCCAGCCACTGGCCCAACTGCGCGGCTCGCTCGATCAGGTTGTCGGCCCGGTAGGCCTCGATCGCAGCCCTTATGGCCGTGCAGGTGAGCGGGTGAGCATAAGCGGTCAGCCCGCAGAGCAGCACCTCCTCGTCGAAGTGACGGGCGATGCGCTCGTGCGCCACCACCGCGCCTCCGGGCGCGTAACCACCGGTCAGCCCCTTGGCGCAGGTCAACAGATCCGGCACGACCGGCTCGTGATCCACCGCGAACCACTTGCCGGTGCGGCCGAAGCCCGAGAGCACCTCGTCAGCGATCATGAGCACCCCGTAGCGGTCGCACAGCTCGCGCAGGTGCGTAAAGTAGCCAGGCGGGGCGGGGAAGACCCCGTTGGCGCCCGTCACCCCCTCCACGATCACGGCCGCCACCGTCTCCGGCCCGGCCTCGATCAGAGCCCGCTCCAGGTCTTGAGCGCACTCGCGCTGGCATCTGTCGGGGCTGAGGCCGAAGGTGCAGCGGTAGCAGTAAGGGTCGGTCATGCGCATCACTCCCGGGTAGCCCGGCTCGAAGGGCTCGCGGCGCGGATCGCCCGAGATGGAGAGGGCGGCCAGGGTGGCGCCGTGGTAGCTGCGGGTTCGGCTGACCACCTTGGAGCGCCCGGTCACGAGCCGGGCGATCTTGATGGCGTTCTCGTTGGCCTCGGCTCCTGAGAGGCAGAGAAAGCTCTTGGAGAGGCCGGGCGGGGTTACTTCGGCCAGCAGCTCGCCGGCCCGGGCCTTGTCCGGGAAGACGGCCGTGGGGCCGGCCACCAGGCCGCGCGAGGCAGCCTCGGTCAGGGCGGCGCGCATGGCCGGATGGCCGTGGCCCAGGTTGGCGTTCCAGGTGGTGCTGCCCAGATCCCACCAACAGGCCCCGTCGGCGGTTTGAAAGCGAGCCCCATCGCCGCCGATGACCTCGAGCGGAGCAGCCTTCTTCTGAGCCGTCCAGGTGAAGAAGACCCGCTCGGACTGGCGGGTGATGAGCTCGCTCAGGCGGCCACCTCCTGGCAAACCTGAGCGAAGAGGTCGGCGGCCACCTGGGCCTGCTCGCGGGTGATGACCAGGGGCGGGGAGATGCGGATGGTGCTGGCTCCGCACTCGAGCACCAGCAGGCCCCGCTCATAGCAGCGGTTGGCTACCCGCTCGGCATGCTCGTGGGTGTCGAACTCCACGCCCAGCATAAGGCCCAGTCCGCGCACGTCCTTGACGATGAGGTTGGATTTCAGCCTGTCGTGCAACGCCTTCTTGAAAAACGCGCCCACCTCGGCGGCGTTCTTGATGAGCGAGCCCTCCAACAGGTCCAGGGTGGCCATGGCGGCGGCGATGCAGACCGGGTTGCCGCCGCAGGTCGAGCCGTGCGAGCCGGCCGGCCAGGTCATGAACTCCTTGCGGGCCATCATGGCGCCCAGCGGGAAGCCGGAGGCGATACCCTTGGCCAGCAAGATCACGTCGGGCGTGACCCCGAAGTGCTCGCAGGCGAACATCTTGCCCGTGCGGCCCATGCCCGCCTGCACCTCGTCGAACACCAGCAAAATGCCGTGCTCGTCGCACATCTCGCGCAGCTCGAGCAAAAAGCTCTTGTCGGGCACGATGTAGCCGCCCTCGCCGAGGATCGGCTCCACCACGATGGCAGCGACCTCGTTGGCCGGCAGGGTGGAGCGGAAGAGCCCCTTCTCGATGGCCTCGATGTCGCCGTATTCCACATGGTGAATGCCCGGGATGAGTGGCCCGAAGCCTTTGCGATACTTGGTCTTGCTGGCCGTGAGCGAGAGCGAGCCCATGGAGCGCCCGTGGAACCCGCCCCGGAAGGCGATCATGTGATGGCGACCTGTGTAGTAGCGAGTCAGCTTGATGGCCGCCTCCACCGATTCGGTGCCCGAGTTGGACAAGAACACCTGCCAGCCGTTGTCCACCCGGGGAGCGAGCCGGTCGAGCCGGTCGCAGAGCGCCCCGTAGCCCGGGTAGAAGAAGTCGGTGCCACAGATGTGGATCAGGGTATCCACCTGCTCCTTGACGGCGGCCGCCACGGCCGGATGGCAATGGCCGGTGGAGGCGGTGGCCACCCCGGCCTGGCAGTCGAGCAGGATGTTGCCGTCGAGGTCCTCCACCATGCAGCCGGCCGCCTTCTTGACGTAGAGCGGATAGCAGTGGATGAGGGAAGGCGACATGTGCTGCTTGTCGCGCTCGATGGCTGCCCTGGCCAGAGGCCCGGGTAGCTCGGTGCGCAGCAGGATGGGGTGGGTGGCCAGATCCATGACTTCAGACATCATCGTTGCAGCTTTCTAGGAGGTGATGGTGCGGCTCTGCTCGCGCAGATAGCACTGCACGGTGTAAAGCCCGCCGATATTCTTGCCGGTGGAACCCGACCCCTTCCAGCCTCCGAACGGCTGCACGCCCGGCCAGGCGCCGGTGGTGGCTCCAGCTGCGCGATTGACGTAGGTCACGCCGGCCTCGATGCGGTCCAGGAACTCCTCCACCTCGTCGGGACGCTGGCTGAAGAACCCGGCGGTCAGGCCGAGGTCGGTATCGTTGGCCTTGCGCAGGCCCTCGTCCAGGCTCTTGACCCGCTCCACCACCACGATGGGCAGGAATAGCTCGGTCTTGACCAGCTCGTGGTCGGAGGGCAGGTCGGTCACGATGGTGGGCTTGACGAAGTAGCCCTTCGACAGCGGTCCCTCGCTGAAAACCTCGGCTCCGCTGACCACCTTGCCGTCCTTGCGCGCCAGCTCGGCGAAACGCTTGTAGTCCTCGTAGCCCGAGCGCAGGCCGACCGGGCCCAGGAAGACGTTCTTGTCGCTGGGGTCGCCGATGACCGCTTTCTCGGCCATCTCCTTGAGGCCCGCCAGGAACTTGTCGGCCACCTCCTCGTGCACGAAGACGCGCGAGCAGGCCGAGCACTTCTGCCCGCCCATGCCGAAGGCCGAGCGGAAGACGCCCTGCACGGCCCGCTCGAGGTCGGCGTGCTGGGTGATCACGGCCGGGTTCTTGCCGCCCATCTCGGCGATGCACGGCTTGGGATAGCGCTGGCTGAAATTCTTGAACAGCTGCTTGAAGCCCACGTCGTAGGAGCCGGTAAAGGTCACGCCGTCCACGTCCGGGTGCTCGACCAGGGTCTTGCCCACCACCCGGCCGCCGCCCGCCACCAGGTTGACCACCCCGGCCGGGAAGCCGGCCTGGTGGAAGATCTCGGCGATCAGGGCGCCCGAGATCGGGGTCTCGGAGGAAGGCTTGCCCACCACCGTATTGCCCGCCACCAGGGCGGCCGCCATGGGCGCGCCGAGCAAGGCGTAGGGGAAGTTGAAGGGAGCCACCACGGCCCAGACGCCGTAGGGACGCAGCACGCTGGTGTTGTTGTCGGCCGGGGAGAGCCTGGCCATCTCGCGCACGAAGCCGTCGTTGGCCCGCATCTGCTGGGCATAGTAGTCGTAAAGATCGGCCGTTTCCTCGATCTCGCCCAGGGCCTCGACCCGGTTCTTGCCGTTCTCGTAGACGAGCCAGGCGGTCAGCTCGTAAGAGCGCTCGCGGATGATCTCGGCGGCTCGCTCAAGCAGTCGACAGCGCTCCTGCCAGGGGGTTCGGCGCCAGGCGGGGTAGGCAGCTCTGGCGGCGGCGACGGCCTCCTTGACGTCGGCCTCGGTGGCGGCGTGCACTTTACCGATCATGACCTCGCTGTCGGCCGGGTTGAAGCTGGCAATGGTTTCCTTTCCGGTTCGCTGCTGGCCGTTGATGAGCAGGGGGAACTCCTTGCCGAACTGGGCCTTGACGCGGGCAAAGGCTTCGTCGAGCTGGGCGTGCAGCTCGGTATTGTCGGCCGTCAGGGTGGCGTAAGTGACTTTGAATTTCAGCATGGCATAAAGCTCCGATCAGGGAATGGGGCGCGCGGGCGTGCATTCGTTTACGGGTCAGGAGGGTCCTCCAGCCCGGAATCGAGTATACTCTGCTCATGCTCATCGAGTTGGCCCGGAAGGAGCAACTCTCCATGCTGGTCGAGTTTGGCTCGACCGCACGGGGAGCGGAGCGACCCCGCGACCTGGATCTCGCCTTGTTGTCCGGGGACGGCTGGCTGAGCGAGCGGCCTGAGGACCTCTGGGCCCGCTGGTCGCAGGCACTCGGGCGGGGCGATCTGGACCTGGTCTGGTTGCCCAATGCGGGCTGGCTGCTTTGCCAGCAGGTGGCAACTCGGGGACGGCTGGTCTTCGAGTCTCGCCCGGGCCAGTTCCGTCGCTTCCAGATCGCCTCTCATCTGCGCAGCGTGGATGCGGGAGTCTGGCGGCGGCGCAGCCGGCGATACGTTGAGGAGCGATTGCGAGGATCCCTGACGGTGCAGACCGACCTCATCCAGCAAAAGCTGGGCTCTCTGGTGCAGTACCTGGCCAATCTGGAGGGATACCTGGTCCCTCCCGACGCCTGGGCTGGGAGCTCGTTCCAGTATGCCTCGGAGAGAATGCTCGAGTTGCTGGTCGAGGCCGCCGCCTCGATCAACACCGAGGTCGCCCAGTCGCAGGCCAACATTCCGCCCTCGGATTACTACAGCTCGTTCTTCTCCATGGCCCAGACCGGCTGGATCTCTCGCGAGCTGGCCGGCCGACTGGCTCCTCTGACCCGAATCAGAAACGTGCTGGTGCACCACTATGAGGAGCTCGACGCGGGCACCCTGCAAGAGACTCTCAAAGGCTCGCTGGCCGACTGGAAAGACTACGCCGGGGCCATTCAGGCCAGGCTCAGCGCGACTTGAAGAAGTCCCAGATGGCCCGGGTGGCGTCGAAGTCCTGACAGACCTTGCCGATGGTGCGCCGGGGCAGGTACTGGGAGGAGCCGGGCCAGCCGTGGCCGCCTCCTCGCACTTCGTAATAGACCACCTCGGTCCCATTCTTGCCAGCCCAGACCGAGCGGGTAACGCGGCAGCCGTCCCTGGGATCGCGATCCTCGAGCTCGTCCACCCGGCCCTCTGCCTGGCATCCATCGGCCTGGCGCCAGAGCTCCAGGGCCTTCTGGGTAGAGACGATCCGGCCCCGCTCGCCGCGAAATCCCACTCCGCCGCCGGCGTAAGGAACCAGTGGATCGTCGGTACCCTGGATGATCAAGATCGAGACCGGCCGCGAGGGAGCAAACGAGGCAGCCACCGGCTCGGCCATACCGCCCACCACCGGGGCCGCAGCCCGGATGCGCTCGGCCATGCGAGCTGCCAGATACTGGGAGAAGATCCCTCCATTGGAGATGCCGGTGGTGAAGATGCGCTCCGGGTCGACCGGATACTTCTTGCTCAGTTCGTCGAGTAATTGCCGGATGAAGGCCAGGTCGTCCACCTGCTCCTTGAAGGCGGGAGCCTTGAAGTCGGTCCGACCGTCGTTCCAGTTGTTCTTGTATCCGTCAGGAAAGACGGCGATGAAGCCTTCCTGGCGGGCCATCCGGGCAAAGCCGGTGTGACGGGCCATCTGGCGAGAGTTTCCGCCGCCCCCGTGGAAGACCAGCACCAGTGGCGTTGGACCATCCAGCTTGTCGGGTAGAGCCAGGCGGTAGGTGCGTTCGCGTCCGTCCACCGTAAGCTTGCCTTCGAGCAGCCCGTCATCACGCTGGGCCCACACGGCGGCGGTCACCGCGAGGAGGAGGATGACGAGGAGCCGGGCTTTCTTCATTCCCGGATGGAACCGGTCAGCCGGAGGAAAGTTGCCCGGCTGGCCTCGAACCTCCGGCTCATGCGCAATCATCTTCTCCTTTTCCTCATTGCCCTGTTTCTTTGCGCTTGCTCGAGCGCGCCGCCCAAGGCCGAAGGGGCCATCAACCCCGACAAGATCCCCATTTACCCCAAAGCTGCGACCGATCCGGGTCAGTCTCTGGCCGGAGCCGATCTCGCCGGCGACGACGGTGCCTTCTACTCCAAATACTTCGACTTCAAGACCGAGGACCCGCCCGACAAGGTGCGCGATTGGTACAAGACCAACTTCTCCCAGGCGAAGATGGAGGAAGATGCCGACCTGGGCCAGACGCTCTTCACTTGGAGCGGCTTTCCGGGAGCCGAAAAAGGCGAGTATATCGTGATCGTGATCGAGAAGAAGGACAACGGAACGTTGATCCGCGCCAAGGAATGCCTCAAAGCAGGCAAGCACAAGCGCGACTGATGCGCACCCTGCTGCTCTGCCTGCTGCTGCTGGCCCCCTCGCTGGCTGAGCCTGATTCGGCCTCGCTGGCCTTCTTTGAGCGCTGGCGGGCGCTGCACGGACGCTCCTTCGAGGGACGTATGGTCTTTCCCACCGACCGCCCCGACCATGACATGGCTGGAAAACCGATGCTGCTGCGGGTTCAGGTCGTCTCTCCCGAAGAGATCCGCGTCCAGTTCCAGGTGGGCGATGACGCCTCGCGCACCTGGATTCTTCGGATGACGGCCGACGGACTATTGCTCAAGCATGACCACCGTCTCGCCGATGGCAGCCCCGACCCGGTCACGATGTACGGTGGGCTGGCCCTGCCCGGAGGCCTGGGCCTGGTCCAGATTTTCCCGGCTGACAAAGAGACCGCAGCCATGCTGCCCGAGGCCAGCAGCAACGTGTGGTGCCTGGAGTTCAGCCCGGATGGCCAGCGCCTGACCTACACCCTCGAGCGCCACCAACAGCCGCGCTTTCAGGCGGTGTTTCAACCCCGGTGAAACTCGAGCGCTGGGCGAGCTTGCGCGTTCAGAGCACGGAGCCTCCACCCGTGCCTGACCGGGTGCAGACGGGTCAGGTATTGATCCCGGGATTGTTGCTGGGCTTCGCCGTCAACGCCGTGATCGAGCGCTGGCCTTTCTGGGTGGCTCTGCTGCTGGTAGCCCTGGCCCTTCCCATGCCCTGGCTGCTGGCCGTCTTCTCGCGCTTTCTCCAGCGCCGACGTTTCGGCGTCTCCGAGCTGGTGCTCGACCAGGTGCCCTGGGTTCCAGGCCAGCGAGGGAGCGGTACCATTGCGGTGCCCCGGGCAGTGCCTCGCATGGCGACGGCCCGGCTGGCGCTGCAGTGCGTCGACCACGGTAAGCTGCTGCTGCTGGCCGAGGATACCACCGCCCACCCGCATGTCGAGCCGGATCGCACTCTGCTGAGCTTCGTGTTCGACATCCCCGAGCAGGGCCCCGAGTCGGACGGCCAGCACGTGGTCTGGCGCGTGCACGTGGGCGCCGCCACCGATGGCATCGACTATCAGGAGTACTTCGAGGTGCCCGTCTGCCGCACCGCCTCCTCGATCAGCGAGTAGAGTGCCGGGTCGCGCTCTTGAAGCACGCCCCGGTCTACCTCATAACGCTGTCTGGCCAGGGGCTCGGGCTCGACCCCGGGCCGAGGGGCGCGGCGATGACCGGCCGGGGTGGCCCAGGCGGCGAAACCCTCGGCAAAGTACTCCACCGGGCTCTCGCTGGCGTAGCGCGTCAGAAAGTTGGCCTTAGCGAAGGCACGCTCCAGTCGGCCGCGCCAGGCCCGCCATGGATCGGGTTGGCGGAAGGCGAAGCTGAAGTCGGTGGTGTGGCCCAGCTCGTGCAGCACGTACCAGTCAGCCAGCCCGTCCCCGCGTCGGAAGACCTTGTCCCACAGCACAATGGCCAGTTGCTTTCCCTTCAGGCCAGCCAGCTCGCCGTTGACCACCATCCCGGCCAGATTCGTGAGTCGGGGCGCGGTCAGAAAGCTCCAGGCGGCCGGGCTGACCCGGCGGCCCTGCCAGCCGTAGCAGGCCGGGACCTGCAGGCTCTGACCCGGGGTCAGCGGCGTTTCGGCCGGGTGGTCGCGCAGCACGTTCAGCTCGGGGTTGGCCGGCAGCACGCGCCCCAACCACTCCGGATCAGGCGCCAGTCCTCGCTGGCGCGCCAGTTCGCCCAGGCTGGACGCGTCCACCTGGAGCTCCTCCAGGGGAGGGTCGTGGATCTCCTCTAGCTCCAGGGTCAGGGGATGGACGGCCTGGCCGTCCACCACGTGCAGCCGGTATCCCTGCTCGGCGATGCTGGCCACCAGTCGGCGCGGCAGAAGCCGCAGCGCGAACTGAAGGTCAAAGAGGAATTCCTCGGCTGTGAGGGGGTGGATGAGCTCGACCGTCGCGTCAAGCTCCCGTCTTGGGCGGCTCGGGCGTACCTGGCCAGGGGTGAAGCCATCGGACGGCCCCTCTTCGGCCACCAGAGCGGGCAGATTGGAGCGCAGGATGGGGCCGGTGGGGGAGGTAGGGCGCAGCGGATCCACCTCTTGCGGTTCGCGCCCTTCCGGCCCGGGCCCTAGGCGGTCTTCTCCAGCCGTTCGAGGCGCTGCTCGACGTTGGACAGGCGCGCGTCGTAGCCATCGACGAAGGTGTTGAGTGCCCGGACGACCTTGCCCAGATTGCTCTCCTGGGCCTCGTCGCTGGCCTGAGCCTGGTCGAGGTCAGCCCGCAGTCGGAGCACGGCCTGGCTGGTAGAGGCCTGTGCTTCCTCGAGCCTGTTGATCGATGCCTGCATGCTGATCTGTGCCCCTTGCGTCCCGACCAGAGATTCCTGGGTAGCGGCCAGAGATTCCTGGGTAGCGACCAGAGATTCCTGGGTAGCGACCAGAGATTCCTGGGTAGCGACCAGAGATTCCTGGGTAGCGACCAGAGATTCCTGGG
>JAANMU010000207.1_pt1 | contig 75455 bp, 82 predicted proteins | sample 7279701 | NCBI WGS metagenome assembly JAANMU01 (sample SAMN14094539, study PRJNA606508) | bioreactor metagenome | isolation source: A lab-scale SPAN reactor treating ammonium-rich wastewater day 57 | place: Ireland: Galway | collected 2017-03-13 | reverse complement strand
TCGGTGGCCCCAAAATGTCGGGGCCGCGTCAGCGACCCCGAATAGCCGCTTTGAGCGGCTCACAATCTAAAGCCCCCGGCTTTGCCGGGGGATACTTACCTGCGCAGATGGCGGGCCAGCGAGAGCCAGGCCCCGGCCCAGCCAAGCAGGGCAGCCAGGCCGAAGAGCAGGGCCGAATCGGCCAGGGGGAGGATGTGCAGCGCGAACTCGATGCCGTACAGCGAAGCCAGTTCGCCGACCGGGCCACGCAGCATCAGCGTGGCCGCGAGCACCGCCCCCCAGGCGACCAGGCCGCCCGCCAGGCCCTGCAGGGCGCCGAAATAGAAGAATGGTCGGCGGATAAAGGCATCGGTGGCGCCGAGCAGCCGGCTGACCTCGATTTCGGCTTGCTGCGTGAGGATCTGCAGCCGGATGGTGTTGAAGGTGACCGCGACCAGGGCGATGCCGAGCACGATGGCCAGGAAGGTGACGGCCAGCCGCGTCAGCCGCAGCAGGGCATCGAGCTTCCTGACCCAGGCCGAATCGAGCTGGACATGCTCGACCTTGGGGTATTCGGCGAACTCGCCGCGCATGCGCTCCAGTTCTTCGGGCGCCTCGGGGATGGGCACGACAACGAAGGCGTCCGGGAAGGGATTGCGCGGCAGGCTCTCGATCACCTCGCCCAGGCCGTCGCTGGACTTCAGCCGCTTCAGCGTGTCCTCGCGCGGCACGAAATGCACTTCCCGCGTCCGGGCATGCTTGCGCAGGCGCGACTCGATTTCGGCGGCGTCCTTGCGCGTCGCGTCGAGCGCCATGAATACCGAAATCTGCGGCGTGGCGGCGATGCGCTGCGCCAGCCGCTGGAAATTGGCGAGCAGCATTTCGCCGCCGGCCGGCAACGCCAGGGCGATGCCCACCACCAGGGCGCCGAGCAGCGTGTTCAAGGGTGTCGCGGCGAGGCGCCGCAGCGCCTGTTCGGCGGCCTGGCGGTGGTGCAGCAGCCAGCCCTTCATGGCAGCAGCCTGCCGTGGGAGAGCGAGATGCGCCGCGTCATGAAGGGCGCGAACAGCGCTTCGTGGTGGGTGGCCACCAGGACGGTGACGCCGACCTGGTTGAAGGCATGGAACATGGCGGCGATGCCGCCGGCGGTGTCGTCGTCCAGATGCGCGGTCGGCTCGTCGGCGATCAGGATCGAGGGCCGCGCCACCACGGCGCGGGCGATCGCCAGCCGCTGCTGCTCGCCGCCCGAGAGCGCCACCGGCATGGCCTTCTCGCGCTCGAGCAGGCCGACCTTGTCGAGCGCCGCGCGCACGCGCCGGCCGGCATCGCGCACGGCCACGCCGGCGATGGCCAGCGGCAGCATGACGTTGTCGAAGACGCTGCGGTCGTGGAGCAGCTTCTGGTCCTGGAAGACCATGCCGATATTGCGCCGCAGGAAGGGCACCGCGGCGCGCTTGAGCGCCGAAACGTTCTGTCCGTTCACCACGACGGCGCCATGCGTCGGGCGCTCGATGGCGGGAATCATCTTGAGCAGCGTGCTTTTGCCGGCGCCGGAATGGCCGGAGAGGATCACCATCTCGCCGGACTCGACGGCAAAAGTCAGTTCCGCCAGGGCGGCGATGCCGCCGGGGTAGCGCTTGCCGACTTGCTCGAATCTGATCATGCCTTCTCGAACAGCGCGTCGACGAACTCGCGCGCCGAGAACGGCTGCAGGTCGTCGATGCCTTCGCCGACGCCGATGTAGCGCAGGGCGATCGGGTGGCCGGCCGGCTGCTGGCGGGCGATGGCGGCGATGACGCCGCCCTTGGCGGTGCCGTCCAGCTTGGTGAGGACGAGGCCGGTGACGCCGACCGCGGCGTCGAAGGCCTTCACCTGGGTCAGCGCGTTCTGGCCGATGTTGGCGTCGAGCACCAGCAGCACCTCGTGCGGCGCCGTCGGCTCCGCCTTGCCGATGACGCGCTTGACCTTGGCGATCTCCTCCATCAGGTGCAGCTGGGTCGGCAGGCGGCCGGCGGTGTCGGCCAGCACCACGTCGATGCCGCGCGCCTTGGCGGCATTCACGGCATCGAAGATCACGGCGGCCGGGTCGCCCGACTCCTGCGCGATGACCGTCACGTCGTTGCGCTCGCCCCAGATGGCCAGCTGCTCGCGGGCGGCGGCGCGAAAGGTGTCGCCGGCGGCGAGCAGCACCGACTTGCCCTGCGCCTGGAAGTGCTTCGCCAGCTTGCCGATGGAAGTGGTCTTGCCGGATCCGTTCACGCCGGCGATCATGACGATGAAGGGCCTGTGCGCGGAGACGTCGAGCGGCTGTTCGAGCGGGGCGATGAGCCTGAACAGACTCTCCTCCAGCGCCTGCCTCAGCTGCTCGCCGGTCTCCAGCTTGTCGCGGCGCACGGCGGACTTCAGCCCGTCGAGCAGGTATTGCGTTGCCTCGACGCCGACATCGGCCATCAGCAGGGTGGTTTCCAGCTCCTCGAGCATCGCCTCGTCGATGCGCCGGCCGAACAGGCCGCCGAGCTGGGCGCGCGTGCGCGTGAGGCCGGCCTTGAGGCGCTCGGTCCAGGAAGGGCGCGCGTGGGCGGGGGCGTCGGCTTTCTTCAGGAAACCAAACATGAATGCGCGGGTCTGTAGCTGCACGGGGCCGATCCCCGTGCGAAAATGATGCCGAGAATTTTAACAGAAGCCCGAAAGACCCCATGATGAAGAGGCTGATTGTCGCAGCAGCACTGGCACTGTCCTGCGTCGCGGCGCAGGCCGGCGCCTACGAGAAGACCCTGGCCAACGGACTGCGCATCATCGTCCAGGAGGATCGCCGCGCGCCGACGGCGGTGCACATGGTCTGGTATCGCGCCGGCAGCATGGACGAGGTGGACGGCACCTCCGGCGTCGCCCATGTCCTCGAGCACATGATGTTCAAGGGCACGAAGCACCTCAAGCCGGGCGAATTCAACAAGCGCGTCGCCGCCGCCGGCGGGCGCGACAACGCCTTCACCAGCCTCGACTACACCGCCTATTTCCAGCAGGTGCCGGCCCGGCGGCTCGGCGAGATGATGGCCCTGGAGGCCGACCGCATGGCCCATCTGCTGCTCGATCCGAAGGAATTCGCGCAGGAGATCAAGGTCGTCATGGAGGAGCGGCGCCTGCGCACCGAGGACAACCCGCAGGCGCTGGTCTACGAGAACCAGATGGCGGCCGCCTTCGAGGCGCATCCCTATCGCCGCCCGATCATCGGCTGGATGAACGACCTGGAGCACATGACGGCGGCGGATGCGCGCGACTGGTACCGGCGCTGGTACGCGCCGAACAACGCCTATGTCATCGTCGTCGGCGACGTGAACAAGGACGAGGTGTTCCGCCTCGCCGAAAAGCACTACGGCGGGATCGCGCGCCGCGCCCTGCCCGGGCGCAAGCCGCAGACGGAGCCGGCGCAGGTCGGCATCAAGCGCATCGTGGTCAAGGCGCCGGCCAAGCTGCCCTACCTGTCGCTGGCCTGGAAGGTGCCCGCGCTGCGCGACCTGCAGAAGGAGCGCGAGCCCTTCGCGCTGGAGATGCTCGCCGGCGTGCTCGACGGCCACGAGGCGGCGCGCCTGTCGCGCAATCTGGTGCGAGGCTCGAAAATCGCCGTCTCCGCCGGCGCCGGCTACGATGCCACGGTGCGCGGCGAGGCGCTTTTCATCGCCAGCGGCACGCCGGCCGAGGGACGCGGCGTGGCCGAGTTGGAGGCGGCGCTGCGCGCCGAGATCGCCCGCGTCGCCAGCGAGGGCGTCAGCGGGCAGGAACTGGAGCGGGTCAAGACGCAGGTCATCGCCGCGCAGGTCTACAAGCGCGACTCGATGATGGCGCAGGCGATGGAGATCGGGCGCACCGAGGCCACGGGTTTCCACTGGCGCGACATCGACGTCATGCTGGAGAAGATCCGCAGCGTCACCGCGGCGGAAGTGCAGGCGGTGGCGAAGAAGTACTTCGGCGACGACACGCTGACCGTCGCCGTGCTCGATCCGCAGCCGCTGCCCGAGGGCGCCCCGCAAAAGTCGGTCCCCGCGGCACGGCATTGAACGGAGATGGCATGAAGAAACTGGCATTCGCCCTCCTGCTGGGCGCGCTGGCAACCCTGGCCCAGGCCGGGCCCCGCATCGAGCACTGGACGGCGCCGTCCGGCGCCCGCGTGTTCTTCATCGAAAGCCGCGTCGTGCCGATCATCGACGTGCAGGTCGATTTCGCCGCCGGCGGCGCCTATGCGCCGGCGGACAAGGCCGGCCTGGCCGGCCTCACGCGCGGCCTGCTCGACACCGGCGCCGGCGAGCTCGACGAAGAGAAGATCGCCGACCGCCTGGCCGATTCCGGCGCCCTCCTCGGCGGCGGCGCCGACAAGGACCGCGCCAGCGTCTCCCTGCGCACCCTGTCGTCCGCCCGCGAGCGCGAGGCGGCGCTGGCGCTGATGCGGCTGATCCTGCAACAGCCCAGCTTTCCCGCCGCCGTGCTGGATCGCGAGAAGGCGCGCACCATCGCCGGCATCCGCGAGGCCGACACCCGCCCGGCCAGCATCGCCGCCAAGCGCTTTGCCGCCGCGCTCTATCCCGGCCACCCCTATGGCCAGGTGCCCACCGCGGAGAGCGTGGAAAGGATTTCGCGCGAGGACCTGCTGGCCTTCTACCGGGCGCACTACGGCGCGCGACGTGCCGTCGTGTCGATCATCGGCGACCTGTCGCGCGGCGAGGCCGAGGCCCTGGCGCAGGAGCTGACGGCGGGCCTGCCCGATGCGCCGGAAAAAGTCAGTCTCCCCGATACGGCGCTGCCGGCGCGCGGCACCGTGCGGATCGATCATCCGGCGACGCAGGCGCACATCCTGCTCGGCCTGCCCGCCGTGCGCCGCGGCGATCCGGACTACATTCCGCTGCTGGTCGGCAACTACATTCTCGGCGGCGGCGGTTTCGTCTCGCGCCTGATGAAGGAAGTGCGGGAGAAGCGCGGCTATGCCTACAGCGTGTACAGCTACTTCCAGCCGCAGCGGCAGCCCGGCCCGTTCGAGGTCGGCCTGCAGACCAAGCGCGACCAGGCCGGGGCGGCGCTCAAGGTGGTCGAGGAGGTGCTGGCCGGGTTCCTCGAGGGCGGACCGAGCGGGGAAGAGCTGAAGGCGGCGCAGCGCAACCTGGTCGACGGCTTTCCGCTGCGCATCGACAGCAACCGCAAGCTGCTCGAGTATCTCTCGGTGATCGGCTTCTACGGACTGCCGCTGACCTACCTCGACGACTTTCCGCGCAAGGTGCAGGCCGTGACGGCCGCCGACATCCGCGCGGCCTTCGCGCGCCACGTCAGGCCGGCGCATTTCGTCACCGTCATCGTCGGGGGCGAGTGAGCCGCGTCAGGATCGTCGGCGGGGAATGGAAGCGCCGCTTCGTCACCTTTCATGACGCGCCCGGGCTGCGGCCGACGCCGGATGCCGTGCGCGAGACGCTGTTCAACTGGCTCGGCCAGGACCTGACCGGCCTGGCCTGCCTGGACCTCTTCGCCGGCAGCGGCGTGCTCGGCTTCGAGGCCGCCTCCCGCGGCGCCGCCCACGTTACCCTGGTCGAGCGGGATCCGCGCATTTTCGCCACGCTGCGGGACAATGCGGCGGCCCTCGGCGCGGAGCGGCTGGAGTTGATCCGCGCGGATGCGTTAAAATTCCTTCCCCGCGCATCCCGGCGCTACGACCTGCTGTTTCTCGACCCTCCTTACCACCAGGGCTGGATCGAGCGCGTCGAACCCCGGCTGCCCGGCGTGCTGGCCGCCGACGCGCGCATTTATGCGGAAGCCGAGCATCCCATCGAGCGCCTCGGCGCCTGGGAGACGGTTCGCAGCGGAAGCTCGGGGCAGGTGTATTACCATCTTCTGGAGGCATTGCAGGCATGAGCGACGGCGTCGCGATCTATCCGGGCACCTTCGATCCCCTGACCCTCGGTCACGAGGATCTGGTCCGCCGCGCGTCGCGGCTGTTCAGCGAGGTGGTGGTGGCGGTGGCGGACAGCCGATCCAAGCGCCCCTTCTTTTCCCTGGATGAGCGCGTCGCCATGGCCCGCGAGGTGCTGGCAGCCTATCCGAACGTCCGCGTCGAGGGCTTCGACGGCCTGCTGATGGATTTCCTGCGCCGTCAGGATGCCCGCATCATCCTGCGCGGGCTGCGCGCGGTGTCGGACTTCGAATACGAATTCCAGATGGCCGGCATGAACCGCAGCCTGAACCCCGATGTCGAGACGGTGTTCCTGACGCCGGCCGAGAAATACCAGTTCATATCCGCCACCATGGTGCGGGAAATCGCCGTGCTGGGCGGCGACGTGAGCAAGTTCGTGCAGCCGAGGGTGCTCGAGCGGCTGCGCCAGAGAATTTTAAGCAAGTGAGGAAGACAAGATGGCCTTGATGATCACCGACGAATGCATCAATTGCGACGTCTGCGAGCCGGAATGCCCCAACGGCGCCATATCGCAGGGCGAGGAGATCTACCAGATCGATCCGAACAAGTGCACCGAATGCGTCGGCCACTATGACACGCCGCAGTGCATCGAGGTTTGCCCGGTGGACTGCATCATCCCCAATCCCGATCATGCCGAGGACAAGGATCAGTTGCAGCAGAAGTTCCTCAAGCTGACCGCCACCAAGTAATTGCCGCGTCCCGGCCGGGGCGCGGCTGGCGGCTCAGGCCGCCGCGGCGTCGGCGGCCTCGCGCGCCTCGGCATGCAGCGTGGCGTGCAGGTTCGAGGCGATCCCGCTCAGTTCCGCCAGTTGCGTCTCCAGCACCGACCGCATCTGCGCCAGTTCGCGCACGCGGTCTTCCAGCGTGTCGGTGGCCTGGTGGATGCGCTTGACGCTCTCCAGCCGCCGCTTCAGCTGCAGCTGGTATTCGCGCACCTGGGTTTCGAGCGGCGACATGATGGCGCGCAGCCAGTGGTCGACGTCCCGGTTGATCAGCTCGAAGGCGCGCCGCACCTGCGACGCCACGGTTTCGAAGAAGCGCTGGGTGAGGCCATGCTTGGCATGGGTCACCATGTTGAGCAGGGTGTTGAAATGGGCGTTGAAGCCCTGCTCCAGCCGGTCGATCTCCTTCTCGTAGCGCATCATCGAAAAGGCCGCCGGCGCGGCCAGCTTCATGCCGTGCTCGGTGGAGAAGCGCTCGTACATGGCCGCCATCATCCGGGTGATCTCGGCGATTTCGCCGGAGGACTTCTCCAGGTTGGCGCGGACGTGGCGGAAATAGCGCCGCATGGCCTCGCGCAGGCTCTTGGTGAAGGAGGCCTCCAGCATGGCTTCCCGCGTGCGGCGCGTCTCGTCGCGCAGGGCGTCCATGCCGAGGTGCGAGTAGAGGTTGTTGGTGAGCTGCGAGAAGACGCTGCGCACGGCGTAATAGCGTTGCAGCCCCCTCTCGAACTCGTCCTTCTCGCTCTTCACCTTGCGCATCATGTACTCGATGACGCTCTGGTTCTTGCCGCGCAGTTCGGAGAGCTCGGTGAGCTGCTCGACGATGCCGCGCCGGCGCGTTTCCAGCAATGCACGCGTGCGGGCCAGCAGGTCGGCGGCCTCGCTCTCGGTGTTGTCGCGGACGATGTCCTGCTTGGCCGGGATCAGCTCCGCGGTGAGCGCCTGCTCGAGCGCCTGCAGCCGGCTCCTGGCCAGCAGGTCCGCGTCGCGGTGGATCTTGGCCAGCAGCCCCTTCTGGGCCGAGACGGGAAAGATGTGGGATTCATCCAGCTCGAGCGTTGCCGCCGTGCCGCGCACCTGGCGTGAAATTTCCTGCTCGATCTCCGCCTCGCTGCGGATGCCGTCCCACAGGCCGTCGATCTTGTTGAGCACCGCGATGCGGCCCTTCTGCCGGCTGCGCGTGCCATTGACGTGGTCGCGCCAGACGGCGAGGTCGGACTGCGTCACGCCGGTGTCCGCGGCCAGGATGAACAGGATGGCGTGGGCGTTGGGAAGCTGCGACAGCGTCAGTTCCGGTTCGGCGCCGATGGCATTCAGGCCGGGCGTGTCGAGGATCACCAGGCCCTGCTCGAGCAGGGGGTGCGGGAAGTTGATGACGGCGTGCCGCCAGCAGGGGATGTCGACCAGACCCTCGTGGTCGGGCTTGAGGCCGTCCTTGCCCTCCGCGTCGATGGCGAAGCCGAGCTTGGCCGCCAGTTCCTGAGTGACGCTCTTCTGCTCGCCGACGCGCGCCAGGGCGGCGTGCATGGCTTCCGCCGAGGCGGTATCCAGCGCCACGCTGCGCCATTCCTCGGGGTAGCGCTTGAATTCGGCCACGCTGGCATGGGTCGACCGCGTTTCGATCGGCAGCAACTCGATCAGGGGCGGCTTGCCGGTGTCGAAGAGCAGTTCCGTCGGGCACATGGTGGTGCGTCCGGCGCTCGAGGGCAGGATGCGGTTGCCGTAATCGCCGAAGAAGATGGCGTTGATCAGCTCGGACTTGCCGCGCGAGAATTCGGCGACGAAGGCGATGATCAGCTTGTCTTCGCGCAGCCGTTCCAGCTGCTGCTGCAGCCGCAATTCGCTCTGGGCATCGCCCAGCTCGTTTTCGGCCAGCCAGTTGTGCAGGTTCAGCAGGTTGTCGGAGACCGCGGACCGCCAATGGCTGTATGCGGAAAAATGCTGGACGAGCCCCATGGCAACTCCGGAAAGTGCTTCAAAAACGCCAATTTAGCACAGTAATCTACGAAATCAATGCAATTGGGAGGCCGCAATCGTCCGTTCGTCAGCGCTGGCAGCGTGGGCAGTAAAAGGTGGAACGCTGGCCGAGCCGCAACTGCCGCAGCCGGGCGCCGCAGGCGCGGCAGGCCTCGCCTTCCCGGCCATAGACGAAGTGCTGCTGCTGGAACCAGCCCGAACCGCCATCGCTGTGGATGAAGTCGCGCAGGCTGCTGCCGCCGGCCGCCAGCGCGGCTTCCAGCGTGGCCTTGACGGCCTCGGCCAGGCGCTGGCAACGGGCGCGGGACAGGCGTCCGGCCGGGGTGCGCGGATGGATGCCGGCACGGAACAGGCTTTCCGAGGCGTAGATGTTGCCCACGCCGACGATGGCATGGCTGTCCATGAGGAAGAGCTTGACGGGGGTGGCGCGGCCGCGTGTGGCGGCATGCAGCCAGGCCCCGTCGAAGGCGCCGGACAGCGGCTCGATGCCGAGCGGGGCGATCAGCGGGTGCGCCGAGGCGTCGTCCTCGACCCACAGCACGGCGCCGAAGCGGCGCGGATCGCGCAGGCGCAGCGCCCGCCTGCCGAAGACGATGTCGAGGTGATCGTGCCTGCCGGCCGGCTCCGCCGCAGGCACCAGGCGCAGGCTGCCCGACATGCCCAGATGCACGATCAGCGTTCCATGGTCGAAGCGGAACAGCAGGTATTTGCCGCGGCGGTCGATGCCGCGCAGGGTGCGTCCGGCGAGCAGGCGGCCGAGTGCGCGCGGGAGGGGATAGCGCAGGCTGGCATGGCGCGCCACGACGGCGTCGATGCGGCGCCCGGCCAAGTCGGGCAGCAGGCCGCGGCGGGTGATTTCGACCTCGGGCAATTCGGGCATGGCGGCTTCTTGCAGGTTCGTCGCGGTTCGCTTGCCGGGGTTGGGAAAACCCCCTAACATGCATCGCTCGAAACCCGATTCTACGCCGCACGGCTTCACGCTTATCCCGCCATGAGCTGCCCATCACGCCTGACCGCCCTTGCCGCAACCGCGGCGGCACTGGTGCTGGCCGCCTGCGCCCAGGCACCCGCCCAGCGCAACGCCGATGCCGACCCGTCCCCCCAAGCCGCACAGGAGGGAGCCCCCAAGGACAGGCCCGAGCCCTTGCCCAAGCTGGAACTGACCGGCCAGATCCTCTATCAGACGCTGCTGGCGGAAATCGCCGCCCAGCGCGGCAACATGGGCCTGGCTTCTGCGGCTTACCTGGAGCTGGCCCGCAGCACGCGCGATCCGCGCCTGGCCCGGCGGGCCGCCGAGATCGCGCTGCATGCGCGCAACCTGGACAGGGCATTGCAGGCGGCCCGGCTTTGGGTGGAGATCGATCCGGAGTCGGCGCTGGCGCGCCAGACGATCGCCGGCCTGCTGGTGAGCGCCAACCGCCTCGACGAACTGCAGCCCCATGTCGCCAGGCTGCTGGCGCAGGAAGGCGAGAACCTCGGCGACAGGCTGCTCGGGCTGAACCGGCTGTTTGCCCGCTATCCGGACAAGAAGGCCGTGCTGGCCATCATCGAGCAGATTACCCTGCCCTATATCGAGTTGCCCGAGGCCCATTTTGCGCGCGCCCAGGCGGCCCTGAATGCCGCGGAATGGCAGCGCGGCGTCGCCGAGGCGGACAAGGCGCTCGCCCTGCGGCCGGACTGGAGCCTGGCCGTCTTGCTCAAGTCCCAGCTGCAACGCGCCGATTCTCCCGAAGCCGCGAGCGAAACCCTGCGCGCCTATCTGGCCGGCCATCCGCAGGCGCGCGAAGTCCGTCTGCAATATGCGCGCAGCCTGGTCGGCCTGCGCAAGTTTCCGCAGGCGCGCGCCGAGTTCCAGCGCCTGCTGGGGGATTTTCCGGACAATCCGGACGTGATCTACGCCGTGGCCGTGCTGTCGATGCAGCTGTCCGACCGGGACACGGCGGAGGGAAACTTCAAGAAGCTCGTCGGCCAGGACTTTGCCGAGGCGGACACCGTGCGCCTGTATCTCGGCCAGATCGCCGAGGAGCGCCAACGCTACGGGGAGGCGCTGCGCTGGTATGGCGAGGTCAGGCCGGGCGAGCAGTATCTGGCGGCCCAGCTGCGCATCGCCCAGTCGCTGGCCAGGCAGGGCAAGTTCGAGGAGGGGCGCAAACACCTGCAAACGCTGCGTGAGGCGAGCGGTGCCGATCGGATCCAGCTGCTGCTCGCCGAAAGTCAGTTGCTGCGGGACGCCGGCAAGACGAAAGAAGCCTACGAATTGCTGGCCGGCGGCCTGGCCGCCCAGCCCGAGCAGCCGGAGCTGCTGTACGAGTCCGCCCTGCTGGCGGAAAAACTCGGCCGGCATGACGTGCTGGAAGCCAACCTGCGCCAGCTCATCCGCCTCAAGCCCGAGCATGCCCACGCCTACAATGCGCTGGGCTACTCCTTTGCCGAGCGCAACCAGCGGCTGGCCGAGGCGGAGCAGCTGATCGCCAAGGCGCTGCAACTGGCGCCCGACGATCCCTTCATCATCGACAGCATGGGCTGGGTGTTCTACCGCAAGGGCGACGCCGCGGCCGCACTGGCCCAGCTGCGGCGAGCCTATGCGCTTCGCCCCGATCCGGAAATCGCCGCCCATCTCGGCGAAGTGCTGTGGATGCTGGGCCGCCGCGACGAGGCGAAGCAGACCTGGCAGGATGCCGCCAAGGCCAATCCCGGCAACGAAGCCCTGACCGAGGTCATCAAGCGATTCGCCCCCTGATGCTGCGCCCGCTGCTGGCCGTCGCCCTGCTGGCGCTGAGCGCGGGCTGCGCCCTGCTGGAAACGGTCCCCGCGACCCCGCGACCGGGGCGGGAGGCGATCGAGGCCTTCCGTCTCGAGGGCCGCATTGCCGTGCGGCGTGCCGGCGAGCGTTTTTCCGCCGGCATCGAATGGCGGCACGATGCGCAATCCGACGAAATCGTCGTCAGCGGGCCGCTCGGCCAGGGGCTGGCCCGGCTGACTTCCGCCGGCGGCGTGGCGGTGCTGGAGACGTCCGACCGGAAGCGTTACGCGGCGGAGGATCTCGAAGGCCTGACCGAGCAGGTATTCGGCACCCGGCTGCCGGTCGCCGGCCTGGGGCGCTGGGTGCTCGGGCGCTCCGCCTTCGGCGGCGTCGCCCGCCTGGATGCCGGGGGCAGGCTGGCCGGATTGTCCGAGCAGGGCTGGTCGATCGAATACCTGCACTATGAAAACGACGCGCCGGACGCCCTGCCGGAATTGCTGCAGGCCCGGCGCGGGGATGTCGAGGTGCGCCTGAAGATCGACGGCTGGAGCCTGGTGCAATGAGCGACCGGGATCGCGAGTACCCCGCGCCGGCCAAGCTGAATCTCTTTCTGCATGTCGTCGGCCGGCGCGATGACGGCTACCACTTACTGCAATCGCTGTTTCGCCTCATCGACCGCGGCGACACGTTGCGTTTCGCGCCGCGGGCCGACGGACGCATCCTGCGCGCCGGCGCGCTGGACGGCGTGCCCGAAGAGCGCGACCTGTGCCTGCGCGCGGCACGCCTGCTGCAAGCATCCTCGGGTTGCGAACAGGGCGTGGAGATCGCATTGCGCAAGCGCCTGCCGATGGGCGGCGGCTTGGGCGGCGGCAGCTCGGATGCCGCCACGGTGCTGATGGCGCTCAACCGGCTCTGGGGCCTGAATTGGCCTCGCCAGCGCCTGCAGGCGCTGGGCCTGCAACTGGGTGCGGATGTGCCCTTTTTCGTCTTCGGCCGCAACGCCTTCGTGGAGGGGATCGGCGAGCGCTTCCAGCCGGTCGAATTGCCGCCGGCCTGGTACCTCGTCATCGAGCCGGCGGCAAGCGTGCCGACCGCCGAAATCTTCTCCGCCGCGAATTTGACACGGAATACGAAACCCATCAAAATGGCGGACTTTTCAGCGGGTTGGGGCGCGAACCGGGAGGGCCTGTTCGGCCAAAACGATCTCGAACCCGTCGTGTGCGGACGCTACCCGGAGGTGGCGCGGGCGCTGGCCTGGCTCAGGCAGCACGCCGAGGCGCGCATGACCGGTTCCGGAGCCTGTGTTTTTGCCCCCTTTGCTGTCGAGCAGGATGCGCGCTCCGTGCTGGCGCGGATGCCGGGAGACATGACCGGCTGGGTCGCGCGGGGCTTGGACGAACATCCCCTGCGGGCACTCGCTGACTGAGACTCTTGGGGAGTCGCCAAGTTGGTTAAGGCACCGGATTTTGATTCCGGCATGCGAAGGTTCGAATCCTTCCTCCCCAGCCAGTAAATACAAGGGGTTAGCGAACTAAAAACGCTAACCCCTTTTCATTTGGTGCAGCCGTGGTGCACTTAGCGGCAACAATGCAGACGTATGCACCAGACGACGCGCCCCGCGCCGCCCCTGTATTGGCGGCCCATTGCGGGCGATCTGCACCAGGCAGCGCCCTTACCTGCCCTACCTGCCGCCATCCGCCTTCGCCGCCCCCCCCGAACTGCACCAGGAATGCACCATGCGCCGACTGACGCCGGCAGGATCGCCGCCCGCCGTGCGCCTGGCAGATCGATGCCGACCCGCGCCGGCTTGCCGATCCGCACCAGCGCCCGCCCTGGCACTGCGCCCCCTGACCGCCCGTCATGCGGCTTGCAAATGGCGCGTGGCCATCGTCGCCACGGCAAGCCACCTGCCGGGCTACGCCGTGCCCAGCGGAACCACGCCAGCGGCTTGCGCCCCTGGCTTTCTCTCCCCTGCTACCGCCTGCCCTCCCGCCCCGCCATCGCTTCGCCACTGCGCCCCTCATGGCAAACCCCGCCATCAGGGGCTTGCGGCTCGCCGCTGGCTACCGTGTGCCCGCCTGCGCCGCCCGCGCCCCTGCGAGCGCCCGGAGCAAAGCCAGTCAGGGGCCAGCAAGTTACATAACGAGGAATTATCCGCAGCCTGTCGGCTGTCCGGCTCCCGCCCGGATAATTTTCGTTATGCAAAATGCCGGCCCATCGTTACGCGCCCCCCGCCCGCCCTGGCTGTCGGGCTGCGCCGGCTCGCACTGCGTTGCTCGTTTCCGGCTCGCCCGCCTGCCACCCGTCCGCCCCCGAAGGTGCTCCCCAAAAGTCGGCGCTGGCGCGACGGCGAACTGTGGATAAGTCGGCTTTTTTCGCCCTCGTTGCACCATGAGTGCAGATTGGCCGGGGTGCGTTGCCACGAAATCCAGAAGAATCAACGCATGGCGTTATCACGTTGCCGGATATGTTATCTGTTATTGACATTATTTGTCCCTTTCTTTAGGCTATTGCCATCATCGGAAAGGGGGCGGCAATGGCATACATCCAAAAACGCATCAACGGCGACGGCTCTACCTCTTACCGGGTGCTGATCCGCCTCAAGGGCTACCCGTCCGAATCGGCGACATTCGACCGTCTGACCGATGCCCGCGATTGGGCCAAGACAACCGAAGCGAACATGAAGGCCGGCCGGCACTTCGGCGAGGGCAAGCGGCATAGCCTGTCCGAACTGATCCGCGACTATTCGGCATGGAAGGCGAACCGCATCCGCCATTTCGACGAACGGAAAGCTATCCTGGCCCGCTGGGAGGCATTGCTAGGCGACTGCGCCCTAGACGCGGTAACGCCTTCGAAGATCGCCAGCGCCCGCGATGATCTGCTGAAAGAGCCGGTGCAGCGCGGCCGGCCGAAGGGCAGCGCCAAGAGCGGGGCCACGGTGAACCGGGCAATGGCTTACCTGTCGGACGCCCTGGCCTACGCCGTCAAGGAAAAGCAGTGGCTGGAGCGCAACCCCTGTGAGCGAGTATCCAAGTTCAAGGAATCGCCCGGCGTGGTGCGCTACCTCTCCGACGCCGAACGCGATGCGCTGCTGAAAGCCTGCCAAGAGTCCAGCAACACCGATATCTACCTGGCCGTGGTGCTGTCCCTTACCACGGGCGGGCGGCAGTCCGAGGTGTTGGGCCTGGTCTGGGAACAGGTCGATTTCAAGCGTCGGCTGATTACCCTGCGCGACGGCGAAACGAAGAACGGCGAGGGCCGCGTGTTGCCCCTCGTCGGCAAGGCATTCGACCTGCTGCAGGCCCGCCACCAGGCGCGGCAGGCCGAAGCCGAGAAAGACAAGGTGCGCCCCCTGCGGCCGAACATCGAAGCCGAGGCGAAGCGCCGCCGCCTGGCTGAAATGGTGTTCCCGCCTTCCAAGACGAATACCAGCGGCAAGCCGATTCAACTGCATGCGGCATGGAACCGCGCCCGCGAAGCGGCCGGGCTGGGGCATTGGGAGGGCGAAGGCGAGGCCTGCAAGTTCCGGCCTGATTTCCGCTGGCACGATCTGCGGCACACGGCCGCGTCATACCTGGCCATGCAAGGGGTATCGCCGCTGGAAATCTCGAAAATCCTTGGGCACAAGACGATGGCGATGGTAAGCCGCTATTCGCACCTTGCGCCCTCTCACATCAACGAGCTTGGCGACAAGCTGGCGGCGCGGATGGGGCTGCAATGAAAACTGACATGGACGACCTGTTTGAGCTCGTGTTGCATGCAATCGAGGGCAACGAAAAGGAAAGACTGGAATGCCACTCAACGAACGGCATGCGGATTGCCTATCGCCACTCGTTTGGCCCGGACAGATGGATAGAGGAAGCCGCACTTGGCAGGTTGAGGGCAATTAATGCGTTGGCGGTAATTCTGTTTTCGGTAAGAAATGCATTCGATCTAGAAGATGAGAGGCGAATCGTTGAGAAGTGGGCAACAGAACTGCGTGCGGCAGCCGAGGCAAGGGAGATTACCCCGCGCGACCTGGTAACGCTATTGCCCCTTCAGTCTGTGCCTGATGGCTGGGATTGGTTGATTTCTATCGCTGACGCCGATTCTTTCGTCGCAGCGCGTGGGATGGGCTGGACATGCAGCGAGCGCGTTGACTATCTACTGGAGCAATCGAGACGCTCGGGGGAAAGCTGGTATGCGGAGGATGGCACGTTGACTGACCGATTCTGGCTCAAGGGCTACGAACCAGAATCACAAAAGGGATGTCTTGGCTGGACGGCGGATGGCGACCAGGCGCAGCCCGATAAGCCCTCAACATCCCCCGAACATTGGATGATGAAAATCCAAGCCGAGGCGACCAGTCGATGGAAGGAGCAGCGGGCTATGGGGTGCAATCCGACCAGGCGATCAATGAAAGATGAGCTTGCCAAATGGTGCCGGGAGGAAAACATCTTGACTGCGAGCGGCATCAACCCAAGTGCCGACTATATCTATCGCCACGTTATTGCAAAACGTGTTTGGCAGCCGCCAAGAAACGAGGCAAGTTAGGCAAATTAGGCAAGCGCAATCGGGCAACACGGCTTGATGTTGCCTCGCCGCTAAGAAACCCGCACTGCTCAATGCCTTGCGGGTTTTTCTTTCGCTTTTTGTGTTGATTGTTTGCCGGTTTTGCCCGGTCACGATGGTTACTCATACGGTGCGTTGCATCCACGCGGAAGCGCGGCGGACGGCGAACCGGATGACCGGAGATAACCATCATGCAAACCCAAGCAGCTAGCACGCCGGATGCCACTTCGGCCCCGGCTTCCCTGGCGGCCCCCGAGCGCCGCCGCTTTGTCACCATCAACGAGTGCGCCAGCATCCGCCCGTTTTCGGCGCAAGCCCTGCGGGACATGAAGTTCAAGGCATTCGACCGCACCAACAGCCGGGGCGAGGTTATCCCCGGTAACGGCACCGGCCCGGCCGGCGTGTGGGTGCAGATCGGGGCAAAGGTTTTGATTGATCTCGATGCCTTCGACCGCTGGATAGAGTCCCGCAAGGTTACGCGGGCCGGCGACTGAGGGCGCGGCCATGAGGGACATTCCAGCCAAACCCGAAGAAATCGACCTGGCAATGGCACCGCTGCCGCTTGTCGCCGAACGCCTGCGGGCCGATCTGGCCGCCAGCGGCCAAGACCAGGCATGCGGTGAATGCGGCGGGGCGTTTTCATCCGAGCGGCCGGCGCATGGTGTCGTTCGCCACGTCGCCGTTTCCCTGTTGGGCATCAGCATGGTGCACTACCTCGTCTGCGAGCAATGCGCCAGCGAGGCGGCGCAACGGGCCAAGGCGGGCGGCAGCGTGGCCACCAAGGATCACCGCACCCTGTCACTCGCCATGCACAAGCTGGGCGGCGATTCGGCGACACGGGGGCAATCATGAAAACGATCACCGAACGCATGGAATACGCCAGCGCCGCCGCTCACGATTTCGCCGATGCGGCGATGGTGCAACTGTTCGAACTGCTGGGCATTCGTGAGCGCGACGGCGACCAGGTTGCCGCAGCCCGGCATCCCGTGGTGCTTGCCGCCCTGATCGATGCGGCGGCCAGAGTCTACGCGGCCGAGCGCCAGCATGAAGCGGCGGAACTGATCGCCAAGGCGATCAACGATGCCGGGATGGCGGCAGCGCGGGCCGGAAAGGCGGTGCCGGAATGAGCCTGCATCCCCTGCCGAATGACGCGCCGGTCAAGGTGCCGGCCGACAATGCCCTGGCCAGCCTGCAAGAGCGCATCCGCAACCGCCCGGATTATCTGCACGCCCGAGCGGCCGGCGTTTCTCAGGCGGCGGTGTTCCTGCGCACCCTGGCGGATCGCGGCCCGGCCCTGACGTTCGAACAGGCCGGCGAGATTTACCGGGACATGGTGCTAGACGAAATCGCCCGCCTGCCCAAGCCCGACGATTCGATTCTCGCCGATTCCTCGCTGCGGGCGATGGCGCGTTTCTCCGGCTTCCTTGAGGCGATGGGCGGCTGTCTGTTCAACGCAAGACAGGGGCGGCAATCATGAACGCGATGGCCGCCGCCCGCCCTTGCCGGCATGCCGGATGCCCTGCCCTTGTCCGCGACGGTTCCGGCTACTGCCCGGCGCACCAGGCAGACAAGAAAGCCGGCCGCTTCGCCGATCCCCGGCGCGGCAGCTCAAGCGAGCGCGGCTATGGCGCTGCCTGGCGCAAGCTGCGCGATCACGTCATGCGCCGCGATTGCGGGCTGTGCCAGCCCTGCAAGGATGCCGGCCGCGTCACACTGGCAACGCACGTCGACCATATCGTCCCGAAGTGCGAGGGCGGCGGCGATGACGCAGGCAACCTGCGGGCGATCTGTTCCGCCTGCCACAAGGCCAAGACCGCCGGCGAGGCGCAACGCGCCAAGGGCGGCGGAAGGGGGGCGGCATGACGGGCGAGACGATCCGCACCATTGCGGCGGCGGCCCTGGCCCGCTTCGATGCCGTTATCGACTGGCTGGGCATCGGCGGCGGCAAGGTGCAGGGGTTGGAATACTTGACCCTGAATCCAAACCGGGCGGACACGAAGCCGGGCAGCTTCAGCATCAACCGCGAAACGGGCCATTGGGGCGACTTCGCCACGGGCGACAAGGGCGGCGATCTGGTGTCCCTGGCAGCTTACCTGCGCTCCGAAAAGCAGGGGGCGGCGGCCGTCGCCCTGGCCGGCTTCCTGGGCATCGAAATGCCGGACGCGCCAAAACGCGCCAGAAACGGCGAACGCGAGGCCGGCAAGGGGCAAGTACCGCCCGCCCTGAACAAACCGCACGGCGGCCCGGATTCGGCGGGCGGCGGCGATACCTGCATCATGCCGGCCCCCGAGAATGCGCCCGCGCCCCCGGTTTCGCATGCGCGGCACGGCAAGCCCTCGCATCGCTGGGCCTACCTGGCGGCCGATGGGCGGGTGAACTTCTACCATGACCGCTATGAGCCGAAGGCGGCAGGGGAGCGCAAGCAGTTTGCCCCCTTGACCCTGTGGCGGACGGCGGCCGGCCGGCTGGAATGGCGATTCAAGGCACCCCCGGAACCGCGCCCGCCCTACGGTTTGCCGACGCTGGCAAGCCGATCCGGGCCCGCCGTGCTGACCGAGGGCGAGAAAGCCGCCGACGCGGCGGCGACCCTGCTGCCCGATTCCCCGGTGCTGACCTTCCAGGGCGGGGCACAAGCCATCGGCAAGGGCGACTATTCCGCCTTCGCTGGCCGTGAGGTTTGGCTATGGGCTGACGCGGATGAACCCGGCGACAAGGCCATGCAGACGGCAGCGGCCCGGCTGATCGCTGCGGGCGCGGGGCCGGTCAAGCGGTTTGACCTGGCATGCTTCGCCGCCACGCCGGGCACCGATGCCGAGGGCGTGGCGATCCTGACCGAAGGCGAACCGCTGGCCACGGGCGACGATGCCGCCGACCTGCTGGCACGCGGTTGGACGGCCGATCACCTGCGGCTGATCCTGGCCCGGCCGGATGCCCTGATTCCCTGCGTTGCCACGCCGGCAAAAGTCAGTCCTGGCGGGACGGCAGTCGACGCGGGCGGCGCGGGCGAGGCGGTGGGCATGGCCAGTGCCAAGCCCAAGGCGGCCGGCGAGATCGTCGAGATAGCGGGCCGGCGCTTCGAGCTGACCGAAAAGGGCGTGCTGTACCACGAACCCGACAAAGCGCCGCGCTGGGTGTGCGCCTGGCTGAATGTGCCGGCGCGGGTGCGCAACCCGGCCGGGGGCGGATGGGGAAAGCTGGTGGAGTTCGCCGACCCCGACCGCAAGCCCAAGCGCCGCGTCATTGCCGATGCGCTGCTGTCGGGCGACGGCACCGAGCTGGAGCGCATCATGCGGGACGATGGTTTGCACATCGCCCCGAGCGGCAAGGCGCTGCTGCGGCAATACCTGATCGAAGCCGCACCCAAGGCCCGCGCCCGCGTCACGAACCGCATAGGCTGGCACGATGCCGGCCCCGAGGGCGCGGTGTACGTGTTGCCCGATACGGCCATCGGCACGGCCGCCGAAGCCTGGCTTTGCGAGGTTGAGGGGGGCGCGGCCAGTACGTTTACCCAGCGCGGCACCCTCAAGGGCTGGCGGGAGGAAATCGCCGCCCTCTGTGTCGGCAATTCCCGCCTGGTGTTTTCCGTGTCGGCTGCCTTCGCGGCCCCGCTGCTGTACCTGACGGGCAGCGAGGGCGGCGGCTTCCACTTCCGCAGCAGCTCGTCGGACGGCAAGACAACGGCCCTGCGCGTGGCGGCCAGTGTGTGCGGCGGACATGACTACATGCGGCGCTGGCGGGCGACCGACAATGCTATCGAGGGCGTCGCCCTGGTGCATTCCGACGCCCTCCTGCTCTTGGATGAAATCGCCCAAACCGATCCCAAGGCGGCCGGCGAGATTGCCTACATGCTTGCAAATGGTTCTGGAAAGATTCGGGCGGGGCGCACGGGGGCGGCGCGTGAGGTGGTGCAATGGCGCGTGCTGTTCCTGTCGGCGGGCGAAATCGGCCTGGCCGAACACATGGGCGAGGCCGGCAAGATCATGCGGGCCGGACAATCGCTGCGCATGGCGGAGATCCCCGCCGATGCCGGGGCCGGCCTGGGCCTCTTCGAAAACCTGCATGGCCACGATGGCGGGGCCGCTTTCGCCAAGGCGCTGGCCGAAGCCTGCCGGCGCAATTACGGCGGGGTGTTCCTGGCTTACCTGGGCGAGCTGGTCAAGCGCCAGCATGAAATCGCCGACACGGTGGCAAAGGCGCTCAAGGCATTCGAAGCGGCCTGTCTCACCAGCGAGGCGCACGGGCAGGCGCGGCGGGCGGCGGATCGCTTCGCCCTCGTCGGCGCGGGCGGCGAGCTGGCGACAAGCTGGGGGTTGACCGGCTGGCCACCAGGCGAAGCGATGCAGGCGGCGCGGCGCTGCTATGAGGGCTGGCTGTCGCTGCGCGGCGGCGCGGGCGATCATGAGTCCGCTTCGATGCTGGCCCAAGTGCGGCGCTTCCTTGAGGCGCACGGCGAGGCGCGTTTCGTGGATTGGAACCGCCCGGCCACGAAAGACGATCACGCCCCCCGCGTCATGAATCGCTGCGGCTATCGGCGCTATGACGAGGTGGACGGCCCGCATTGGTACATCTTCCCCGAGAGCTTCAAGGCCGAAGTATGCAAGGGCCACGATCCGAAGGCGGTAGCCGTCCTGCTGCACCAGCGCGGCTATCTGGAAGGGGGCAGCGCCGGCAAAGACCGATCCGCCTTTGCGTCACGGCATACCCTGCCCGGCGAGGGGCAGCGGCGGGTGTATCACATCCTGCCGGCGATCATGGAGGGCGGCAGCGATGGCGATTGATTGGGGCGCGTTGCTGCCGGCCCAGCAAGCGGCAGCGCCCGTGCCGGCGCGGGCGGCAGTGCAGACGCATGCACCTGGCACGAACGGGAGCGGCGCGGGCGGCGGCATCGATGCGGGCGAGGATGGCGACCGGGAAGCCTGGGAGGAACGCGCCGCCCTCCTTGAATTCGATGGCGGGCATGATCGGCGGACGGCGGAAGCCCTGGCCACTGCCGAGGAACGGAAGCGCGGGCGGGCGGCGGTGTGGGCGGATCGGGCCGGCGATGATCGCCGTAACTGCCCCGAGTGCCAGCGTTACCAGGATCGCCGCTGCACGATTGCCAAGCCGGGCGGGCTGGTGTCGGCGGCCCGCGGCTATATGCCGGTGCCCGACATGCTGCGCCGCTGCGAAGGCTTCGCCCCGCTGCCGGAGGATCCCGACCAGCGGCCCGGCGCGGATCGCTGGCCCTGGCTCTTGCAGCCGCCCTATCGGCCTGCTCCGCCTGGCGTATTGGCACCCCAGCAACCGGCCGAAAGCCCGAGCGTGCCGGCTTCGGCCTAGTTGCCGGGTGTTGCCCGTTGCGGATTTAGGCCGGTCAGGCCGGTGCCTGTCTAATACCGAAAGCATTATTGTCTAGCCAATGCCGTTTATTCTCATGCAGTTGCGACGGATTAGGCCGGTTAGGCCGGTTAGGCCGGTGATTTTTGCATGGGTAAGGGTAGGTCAAGGCAAGCGCGGCCCCGAGGATGGGGGCGGACAGGAAATGTTTTGCGCGGGGTTGGCTGGTGGTTTGCCTGGCCGGCGATGCCTGCCGGCCGGAAGCTCAAGCCTTGGCAGGGGGGGGCGAAATCTTCACGCCCCAAGCCCTCAAGACCGGACGGCACTCCCCATGCGCAGGCCCGCAGTTGGGGTAGGGGTAGGGGGGTGCGAATCTTCACGACCTAAGCCCCCGAGACCGTACGCCTAGCCAAATTTTTATGGGCGGGAGTTTCGGGGGGAGGGGGGTAGGAATGGGGCAGGATTGGGGCGGATCGGTGCGGAAGTTCGGCGACGGCGGCCAGCTCGGGCCAGATCGCCGCGCCACGGCCCGGCAGCGGCGGGCGGCAGGCAGGGAAAACCGGGGGATCGTTGAACGCCCTGGCGGAGCTTTGGCGGTCATGAAGAATGAATAATTTTATCTACATAGCATATGTACAACCCCCGTACACTTTCCCGCTTTCATCCCTCCCGGCGATCCCGCCCCTTGACCCTTGCTCACCCATTTTCGACCGGCCTAACCGGCCTAACCGGCCTAATCAATCGCAAGTATGTATAAACAAAGGGATATTTCTAGACAGTCATGCAGACGGCATCGGCCTGCCACCGGCCTGACCGGCCTAGCTGCGGCAGCCGCAACAACCCGCAATCACGCGGCGGCCAGTCCGCCCCCTCGCTCGCCCCGGTTTTCCTCCCCTTCGGGGGTAGGCCGGCCGCGCAAAAGAGTCCTGCCGAACCCCCCTCAACGGCGGGCGCGTTTTTTCGAAATGCGGGCAGGCGGCGCGGGCGTTTCGTCGGGGTGTTGCCGGGGTGTCGCCGGGGTGTCGCCGGGGTGTCGCCGGGGTGTCGCCGGGGTGTCGCCGGCTCGCCACCGGCCGCCGTCGCTGGGCTAGGGTGCCTGGCGACCCTGCCGCCCCTTGCCCTGGCGGGTGTCTGGAATGTCGGCGCGGGCGGGGCGGCGGTAGCGGGTGCCCAGCCGCGCCGCCATGCATGCGCCCGCACTGCCTGGCCCGCGCCCGCCGTGCCGCTGCGGATCGCCGGCCGTGCCTGGCCTACTCTGCCGGCTGGAATCGCTTGTCAGTGCGCAGGCGCTTGGCGGCCTGCGCCGCCCGGCTGTTGCGGGGCGGGGTTTCCTCGCCCGCTTCGCCCGCCTCGCCGGCCTCGCCGGCCTCGCCGGCCAGATCGGCCGCCCGCAGGGGGCGCACGAATTGCCGGTGCAGCCGGTCAATCGCCAGCATCGCCCCGAGGTATTCCGCCACCCATGCGGGCGGATCGTGCGTTGCCCACTTGCTGACGGTGTTCTTGTCCTTGTCGATTCGGCGGCACAAATCCGCCTGCTTCCACCCCAGTTCCACCAGCGCCGCCCGCATTTCTTCGCCTGTCATAACGCCCCCGTGATTATCGAATTACGCCTCGCGCGTGCGCGAGGGCTTGCTGCATCATAGCCAATCCATTGAAATCATACAATATCTTTCTTTTTTTATGTAAAAGTGGGAAACGCAATTTAACATAACACACCTTATGAGTAGTAATTCGGCAAAGTGGGAAACGCCGGTCGATTCGGGGCAGTTTTTGGCCTCGAAGTGGGAAATTCAAAAAACACCCTCTTTCGGCGGTGTCTGGCTGGGCCGGCCGATCACGCTCCCGCCGCCCATCAGTTCGCCGAAAGTCAGTCACGGCGGGACGGCGATGGGGCAAACAGGCACGGCGGCCGGCTGTTTCCCCGCCTGATTGCACCAGGCCGGCCCGGAATGCGCCGTGCCGCGCATGACGCCGGCGGGGAGCTCCGCCCCGCCTGGCAAGATCGAACCCGCCCCGCGCCCGCCCTGGCGCTGCGCCCTGGCCGCCCGTCATGCCGCGCCAGAATCGGCGAACGCGAGGCCGGCAAGGGGCAAAGTACCGCCCGCCCCGAGCAAGCCGCACGGCGGCCCGGATTCGGCGGGCGGCGGCGATACCTGCATCATGCCGGCCCCCGAGAATGCGCCCGCGCCCCCGGCTTCGCATGCGCGGCACGGCAAGCCCTCGCACCGCTGGGCGTACCTGGCGGCCTGCGCTCCCTGTCGCCCCTTGACGCTCGCCGGCTTGCGGCGGATACTGCGCCCGTCGCCGAGAAAGAGGCGGCACGGGTTTAGCAGCCCGGAATACCAAGGCGGACGACCGCCTCCCAGCGGTTTTTTTACGTCCGCAGCACGGCAAGCCCCCTATGGGCGGGCCGTGCGGGAGGGCTTCGGCCCTGCCGGTGCCTTGGTTCCGGTCTGCTAACCCGCACGGTTCCGCCCGCCCCGATTAGCAGCGGGGCGGGTGGAAATGACAACCGCAACCAAGGAGCCTTGACCATGCTGCAATCCGCCCGCGCCCGCTTGCTGGCGCTGTTTCCCGAAAGATGCATTGAAGTCCCCGCGCGCCGCGATCGCCACGGCTTCGCCCGCGTGTCGCTGTTCCACCAGGGGAAATACATCACCCTGCCCGCGCATCGCCTGGCCTATGGGCTTTTCGTCGCCCCCGCCCGCTCAGGCCAGCCCGTGCGCCATACCTGCGGCAATCCGGCCTGCATCAATCCCCGGCATCTGTTCGCCAGCGATCCGGCCGTCGCGTCGCCGTCGCCGGCTTGTGGAAAGGGGGTGTGTCATGGCTGAGCCGAAGAATTCTCTTGACGTCGGCCGCATCGATGCGGCCGCCGACAAAAGGCAAGCGCCTTTGTCTTCCATCCGGATCAACATTACCGATTTCCTTTTCCGCATGGATCGCGCCGCCGCGATGGTGGAAGCGGCGGGGGCGTTGATTGATCGGGGCGGCAATAGCTATTCCCCGTCGATATTCCTCTCGATGGTGGTTGGCGAGCTTTCCGACCTGAAGAACATCATCGATAGGGCTGACCTAGCCGCAAGGAGGGAAGCATGATGGCTGCAAGTTTCGAACCGATGGGGAAAGATGACGCCGTAACGTCGTTTCGCTGCTGCCACACTCGATTCGGCGAGCTGGCTGCGCTCTTTGGAGCGATTGCCCAGCGCGCCGATAAGCATAGCGATCTGCGCAAGCTGGCCACGCTCGGGGAGGATGTAGCCGCCGACTATGCGAACTTGGCCGATTGTTGGCGCGAGCAGCTTGAAAAGGGAGGGTTTCGGCAATGAGCGCACCGAAGAAAACAAGTAACAGGCCGCCCGTCCGTGCGGCCAGCTTCGAAGCGAAAGGGGGTCGACCATGAGCGCCCGCGCATCGGTCGCCAGTCCGCGCCGCCGTGGCGATGCGTTGATCGGCAAGGCGCTGGCCACGTTGGATCGCCGCCTGCGCCGTGCCGGCGAATCGCTGGGATCACCCTATGCCGTGCGGGAGTTTTTGCAGTTGCGCCTTGCCGAGTTGGAACATGAGGTTTTTATGGTGCTGTTCCTCGATTCGCAAAACCGGATGATCGAATGGCAGGAGATGTTTCGCGGCTCTATCACGCAAATGAGCGTCTATCCCCGCGAGATAGTTAAGGCGGCGCTGGCCTGCAATGCCTTTGCGGTTATCTTTGCCCACAATCACCCATCAGGGGTTTCCGATCCTTCGCCAGCCGATAGGGCGCTTACCGGCTCGCTTAAGGCGGCGCTGGCGCTGGTTGATGTTGCGGTGTTGGATCATTTCATCGTCGCCGGCCGGGAACACCCGCTATCGTTTGCGGAACGCGGTTTGCTGTAGCGATCACCAGCCCGACCGGACGCGGCAATCGCTCCCATTTTGGGGCGGTTGCCGCGTTTGCTTTTGCCGCTTGCCATCAGTGCCCGAAAAGTCGACGCTGGCGGGACGGCGGCAGGTATCGGCCGCCCTCGCGTGGCGGTGCATCCTTGGTGCACTGGCAGAAAAAAAAGGGCAGTTATCCACAAACAGCAGCAATTAAGGTAGAATCCGCGCCCATTGTTTTTATTGTTGTTTTGCTTGTTGGGTTGTTGTAGGTATTTGATCCGCCGGGATTTTGATTCCGGCATGCGAAGGTTCGAATCCTTCCTCCCCAGCCAAAATCAAGAATGCGGGCAGGTGAGTCACCTGCCCGCATCGTTTGCAAAAACGGAAACGTTCCAGAGGCGCGCATGGCCTACGACAGCCTGATGGTATTCACGGGGAACGCCAACCCCAAGCTTGCCGCCGACGTGGTCAGGCGGCTCAACATCTCGCTCGGCCGCGCCACGGTGGGCCGCTTCTCGGACGGCGAAGTCAACGTCGAGATCATGGAGAACGTCCGCGGCAAGGACTGCTTCATCCTGCAATCGACCTGCGCGCCGACCAACGACAACCTGATGGAACTCATCATCATGGTCGACGCACTGAAGCGCTCCTCGGCCGGGCGCGTCACGGCGGCGATCCCCTACATGGGTTATTCGCGCCAGGACCGCCGGCCGCGCTCGGCGCGCGTGGCGATCTCGGCCAAGGTGGTGGCCAACATGCTGCAGGCGGCCGGAGTGGATCGGGTGCTGACGGTGGACCTGCACGCCGACCAGATCCAGGGCTTCTTCGATATTCCGGTCGACAACGTGTATGCGGCGCCGATCCTGCTCGGCGACATCTGGAAGAATCAGCACAAGGACTTGCTGGTCGTGTCGCCCGACGTCGGCGGCGTGGTGCGGGCACGGGCGCTGGCGAAGCGCCTCGAGTCGGACCTGGCGATCATCGACAAGCGCCGCCCGAAGGCCAATGTCTCGGAAGTGATGAACATCATCGGCGAAGTCGACGGGCGCACCTGCGTCATCATGGACGACATGGTGGATACCGCCGGCACGCTGTGCAAGGCGGCGCAGGCGCTGAAGGACCACGGCGCCGCCAAGGTGCTGGCCTACTGCACGCACCCGGTCCTGTCCGGCAGCGCCGTGCAGCGCATCGGAGACTCGGTGCTGGACGAACTGGTGGTGACGGACACCATCCCGCTGCGTGACGAGGCCAGGGCCTGCCAGCGCATCCGGCAGATTTCCATCGCCGAACTGATGGCCGAGACGATGCTGCGCATCAGCAACGAGGAGTCGGTATCCTCGTTGTTCATGGAGTAGTTTTTTTCAACCTCCGCCTGGTCGCGGGCGGATTTTTCTGGAGCAAGCCAATGAAAATCGAGATCAACGCAAACAAGCGCGAACTGCAGGGCACCGGAGCGAGCCGCCGCCTGCGCCGCGCCGGCAAGGTGCCCGGCATCCTGTATGGCGGCGAAACGGCCGCCCAACCGATCGAGGTGGATCACAACGCCCTCTTCCACAGCCTGCGGCAGGAGGCGTTCCACGCCTCGATCCTGACCATGAACCTGGACGGCCAGAAGCAGCAGGTCCTGCTGCGGGACTACCAGATGCACGCCTACAAGCCGCAGGTGCTGCACATCGACTTCCAGCGCGTCGCCGCCGACCGCAAGATCCACATGAAGGTGCCGCTGCACTTCGTCAACGCCGACATCGCGCCGGGCGTCAAGCTGCAGGGCGGCGTGGTGAGCCATGTCCTCAACGAGCTGAACATCAGCTGCCTGCCGGCCGACCTGCCGGAGTTCATCGAGGTGGACATGAAGGATGTCAGCGTCGGCCACTCCATTCACGTCAAGGATATCGGCCTGCCGAAGGGCGTCGAGGCGATGCTGCACCGGAACGAGAATCCGGTGGTGGCCACCATCACCGTGCCGCGCGGCACCACCGAGGCCGAGCTGGCTGCGGGCGAGCAGGCAGCCGCCGCCACCGCCGCGCCGGCGGCCGCCGCGGCTCCTGCCGCGGGCGCCGCGCCGGCCAAGCAGCCCGAGAAGAAGTAAGCGCGATTGCGGCGGCGCGGGCTGCCGCAAAGCTTCGCTTCCTCCGTGGCCGCGCCGCGCCTCATCGTCGGCCTGGGCAATCCGGGCGCCGAGTACGAAGACACCCGTCACAACGCCGGCTTCTGGCTGTGCGAGCGGCTGGCGGCGAAGCTCGGCGCGGACCTCAAGCGGGAATCCCGCTTCCATGGCATCGCCGGGCGCACGCACGATCAGGTCTGGCTGCTGATGCCGCAGACCTTTATGAACCGTTCCGGCCAGGCGGTGGCGGCGCTGGCGCGCTTCTACCGCATTTCTCCCGCAGACATGCTGGTGCTGCACGACGAACTCGACCTGCCGGCGGGCGCGCTGCGCCTGAAGTTCGGTGGCGGCCTCGGCGGCCACAACGGGCTGAAGGACATCGCCGCGCATCTCGGCACCCAGGACTTCTGGCGGCTGCGCATCGGTGTCGGCCATCCGGGGGATCGCAACCAGGTGGTGGACTACGTCCTGAAGAAGCCGCGCGGCGAGGAACGCATCCTGATCGACGAGGCGCTGGAGCGCGCCCTGTCGGCCTGGCCACTGCTCGCCCGGGGCGAATACCCCGCCGCCATGCAGAAGATCAACGCGCGGCCGGCGCCACCGGCCCCGGAAGGAAAATCATGAGCCTCAAGTGCGGCATCGTCGGCCTGCCCAACGTCGGCAAGTCGACCCTCTTCAACGCCCTCACCAAATCCGGCATCGCGGCGGAGAACTATCCCTTCTGCACCATCGAGCCGAACGTCGGCATCGTCGAGGTGCCCGACCCGAGACTGGCGCAGCTCGCTGCCATCGTCAGGCCGCAGCGGGTGCAGAACGCCATCGTCGAATTCGTGGACATCGCCGGCCTGGTGGCGGGGGCGAGCAAGGGCGAGGGCCTGGGCAACCAGTTCCTCGCCAACATCCGCGAGACCGATGCCATCGTGCATGTCGTGCGCTGTTTCCACAACGAGAACATCGTGCACGTGGCGGGCGAGGTGAGGCCGCTGTCCGACATCGAGACCATCGAGACCGAGCTGGCGCTGGCGGACCTGGCGACGGCGGAGAAGGCGCTGGCGCGCTACCGCAAGCCGGCCCAGGCCGGCGACAAGGAGGCGAAGCTGCTGGTGGCGGTGCTGGACAAGTGCGTCGCGCAGCTGAACCAGGCCAAGCCGGTGCGTGCGCTCGATCTGTCCAGGGAGGAGTGGGCCAACCTCAGGCCGTTCTGCCTGATCACGGCCAAGCCGACGCTGTATGCCGCCAACGTCGACGAGAAGGGCTTCACGGACAACCCGCTGCTGGCGGCGGTGGAGGGGCACGCGGCAAAGGAAAAGGCACCGGTGGTGGCGTTCTGTGCGGCCATGGAGGCCGAAATCGCCGATCTGGCGGACGAGGACAAGGCGGTTTTCCTGGCCGACATGGGTCTGGAAGAACCGGGACTCAATCGCCTCATCCGCGCCGGCTACCAGCTGCTCGGCCTGCAGACCTACTTCACGGCGGGCGAGAAGGAAGTGCGCGCGTGGACCATCCATGCCGGCGACACCGCGCCGCAGGCGGCCGCCGTCATCCACACCGACTTCGAGCGCGGCTTCATCCGCGCCGAGGTGATCTCCTTCGCCGACTTCATCGCCTGCAAGGGCGAAGCCGGCGCGCGCGAGGCCGGCAAGATGCGCCTGGAAGGCAAGGACTACGTCGTGCAGGATGGCGATGTCATGCACTTCCGCTTCAATGTGTAACTGGTTAGCGATCCTAGGATTTTCGCAGAAGCCGGGGTGCGTCAGTAGCTGACTTGTAGATTGCACACCCTTCCATAACAACGCGGTAGCCCGGCAGGCGGTTTGCGGCGCCCTGATGGACGTTTCAGGTGCCTGGAGCAAGCCGGATGACGGGCGGTCAGATGGCATGCGGCATCGCCTGGCTGATTGATACCATTATTTGCTACCATTCACCCATGAAGCGAAAGCATCAGCGCACCCCTGGACTGATCTTCGCCCAGCCCGTATCGGCGAATGTTCGCTGGGCCGACATCGAGGTGCTGTTCGTCGAGTTGGGCGGGCAGGTGGCCGAGCGGGAAGGTTCGCGCGTGCTGGTGCGCTTGTTTGGCGACAGGCGGGTATTCCATCGACCGCATTCCGAGCCGACCACGGACAAGGGAGCAGTCGAATCCATCCGCAAGTGGCTCGAAGAACACGGAGTGGAACCATGAACACCATGACAATCAACGGCTATCGGGCGGTCATCTCTTTTGATTCGGACATCCAGATGTTCCGGGGGGAGTTCATCGGGCTGAACGGCGGCGCCGACTTTTATGCCAAGGATGTCGATGGCCTGCGCCGCGAGGGCGAAATCTCTCTGCGCGTGTTCCTCGAAGCCTGTGCCGAGGATGGCGTCGATCCGCGCAAGCATTTTTCCGGCAAGTTCTCCCTGCGCGTCGATCCCGAATTGCACGAGGCCGCCGCCATCGCTGCCGCCGCGCATGGGCAGAGCCTCAACCAGTGGGCCGCCGAGGCGATCCGGCAAGCGGCGCAGGCGGAGTGATGGGTGGTGACATTGCGAAAACCGGGTATGGAACCGGGTACGAGATGGGCGATCAGTCCATGACATCTTGTAGCGATGCGGCTTTCCGGCCGTACTTCCGCTTCAACGTCTAGGCTTGCTCCGCACCTGCTGCCCTGGCGGATGCGCGCAGGCCGGGGCATCGGCGGTCTGGCCCCCATTGTCGGCGAAGCGGTAAATGCTCCCCCCGGATTGCTTTGCCCGATACATGGCGATATCCGCCTTCTGCATCAGTCCTTCCATGTTGGCCGCGTGCTCGGGGAAGTGGGCAATGCCGAGCGAAGCGCCCAGGTGATACTGCCGGCCGCCGGCCTCGACCGGCTCCTTGACGGTCTGGATGATTTTCTCCGCCACGCGGATCGTGTCCCGCGGGTGGGCGATATCCTGCAGGAGAATGATGAACTCGTCGCCGCCGAGGCGGGCCACGGTATCGATTTCGCGCACCAGGCCATGCAGGCGGCGGGCGATGGCAACGAGCACGGTGTCGCCCGCCGAGTGGCCGTCGGTGTCGTTGATGTTCTTGAAGTCGTCCAGGTCGAGCAGCAGCAGCGCAACAAGGTGGCCGCTGCGCCTGGCGAGCGCGAGCGCCCGCTCCATCCGGTCGGCGAGCAGGCGACGGTTGGGCAGGCCGGTCAGCGTGTCGTGATGGGCAAGGTGACGGAACTGCTCGGCGGCATGGACGCGTTCGGTGATGTCGGTGCCGACGCCGTGATAGCCGGCAAAGTCGCCGTTTTCATGGAAGGCCGGGTTGCCGCTGATGGTGAACCAGCGCTCTTCTCCGGACGGCGGCCGGATACTGTAGGTAAACTCATGGAACGGCAGATGCGCTTCCAGGGTTTCCCGGTGAGCCTGCCACTGCTCTTCGGTGACGTTCTGAAACTGCCCGGTTTCCCAGCGGGTTTTGCCAAGGAACTTGTCCAGGCCGATGCCGAATTTTTCCAGGGCCGGCCCGCTAATGCGCGTGAAGCGGAATTGCGCGTCCTGCTCCCAATACCAGTCGGTGGACAGCGATACCAGGTCGCGGAAGCGCTGTTGGCTGGCCTTCAGCTCGGCTTCGGTACGCAGGCGTTCGCTGATATCGGTCCCCATCCAGACGACCCCAAGGTCGAGATTCGCCGGGTCGACCGCCATGCCGCTGATTTCAGCCCAGAACAATTCGCCGCTCATGCGGCGCAGCTGCACGATGGCGCGGTAGGACTCGCCCTCGCTGACCGGCGCCATGCATTCGCGGGCGAAGCGGCTCCAGTCTTCGTAGCTGGGCCACCAGGCCCAGGCCGGCTTGCCGATGGCTTCGCCCATGCCGCAGCCGAACAGGGTGGCCCACTGCCGGTTGCACTTGGCCAGGTAGTTCGGCCTGAGCAGGCCGATGGCCTCGGCCGCCGCATCGAATATCACCTTGTGTTCCGCGGCGAGCGCTTCGCTCTCGAAGCGGCGCCGGAAGGTGGCCACCAGGTTGCGATAGAGGGCGTCATGCATGCCGGCCAGGATGGCCATATACACGAGCATCGCCCAGCTGGCCGCGGCGATGCCGTCCGGATGCCCGTGCAGCATGAAGAAGGCGGCCGGCAACAGCATGGGCGCCATGAAGGCGTAATAGGCGGGGCGCGAGGGGACCAGCACCGCCGTGGCGCCGAGCGAGGTCGCGCACAGTATCAGGACGAAGAACAGCTGCGGCATTTCCCCCGTCTGGGGTGAGAGCAGCCAGACCGAGATGCCCCAGAGCAGGCCGCCCGCCGCGGCCTTTGCCGAGAACCAGCGTTCCCAGCGGGCGGCGTCTTCGGCTGCCGGACGACTGGCCTGGTAGCGCCGCCGGATCCAGAGCAGGGCGCCGACATTGCAGAGCATCAGCGAAAGCCACAGGATCATCCCGCCCCTTGTCGCGACCGGCCACAGCCAAACCGCGATCAGCAGCATCTCGGCGATGGTGGCCGCGACGGACATGCGCGACAGCGCGAAGAGCAGGCGCACGCGCTCCGCCCGGCACGCCATGCCGATGCCGGATTGCGAGCCTTCGAGCCGATAAGGTTCGGACATTCCTGATACGTTTTGTCGTCTTCCGGGCGGCAGCGGGTTGGCCGGCCTCGCTTGACGGATGCCGCGATGCTACACGGGGAGCCCGCCGGACATCGTGAAATGCGTCACGCCGCGGCGCAGGCGGCGGGAGGCGCCCGACGATCGGCAAACACGCATCGGCTATCATGCCTCCATGAAAACGGCAGACGCCTCGGGACAGCGCTATCGCGGCCGCTTCGCGCCATCCCCGACCGGACCGCTGCATTTCGGTTCGCTCGTGGCCGCCGTGGGAAGCTGCCTCGATGCGCGTGTCGCGGGTGGCGAATGGCTGCTGCGCGTGGAGGATGTGGACGAGCAGCGAACCGTGCCCGGCGCCGCCGCCTCGATCCTTCGCGCGCTGGAAGCGCTGGGATTCGCCTGGGACGGGGAGGTGGTTTTCCAGAGCCGGCGCAAGGCGCTGTACCGGGCGGCGTTCGAGCGCTTGCGCCTGGCCGGCGCGGTTTTCGCCTGCGCCTGCAGCCGCCGGGAGGTGGCCGATTCCGTCCTCGGTCCGGACGCCGCCCGGCGTTATCCGGGCACCTGCCGCGGCGGCCTGCCGCCCGGACGGGAAGCGCGCGCCTGGCGGTTGATCGTCGAGCCGGGACCGGTGTGCTTCGAAGACGCCTTGCAGGGCCGCATCTGCCAGGACCTTGCCGCCGAGGTGGGAGATTTCGTGGTGCGCCGTGCCGACGGCTATTTCGCCTACCAGCTGGCGGTGGTCGTCGATGATGCCGAGCAGGGCATCACCCATGTCGTGCGCGGGGCGGACCTGATCGAGTCGACGCCGCGACAGGTGTGCCTGCAGCGGAAACTCGGTCTGCCCGTGCCGTCCTATCTGCATTTGCCGGCCGCCGTCAATGCGGCCGGGGAAAAGCTGTCGAAGCAGACCCGCGCCAAGCCGATCGATGCCGCACGTCCGCAGACGATCCTGGCGGCCGCGCTCGCATTCCTCGGCCAGCGCCCGCCCGCCGATTTGCCGGATGCCGATCTGGACAGCGTCTGGCGTTGGGCGATAATGCACTGGAACCGCAGCCGCCTGCCGCGTTGCCGCGCGGCGCCGGCCCCGGCGGATTGCTGAAAGAGCCCGCGATGATCGACGACGTGCCCGGCTTGCGCCGGATCCTGCAGCAGAACCGCACGATTGCGGTGGTGGGCCTGTCCGCGAACTGGTACCGGCCCAGCTACTTCGCCGCCAAGTACATGCTCGATCGCGGCTACACGGTGATCCCGGTGAATCCCGCCTATGCCGAAGTGCTCGGGCAGAAGTGCTATCCGTCCCTGCGCGCGGTGCCGCAGAAGGTGGACATCGTCGACTGCTTTCGCCGCGCCGAGGAGATCCCCGCCATTGCCGACGAGGCGATCGCCATCGGCGCCCGGGTGCTGTGGATGCAGCTGGGCGTCGTCAACCCCGAGGCGGCGCGCCAGGCGGAAGCGGCCGGACTGGAAGTGGTGATGGATCGCTGCGTGAAGATCGAGTACGCCCGCCTTTTCGGCGGCCTGAACTGGTTCGGCGTGAATACGGGGATCGTTTCCTCGCGGCGCCCCGCCTGCCCCTGAAAAGTCAGTCCCCGCAGTACGGCGTCAGTGCCGGCCGCTCTGGCCGGCGATGCCGATCAGCAGCCGCACCAGCCAGTAGGCCAGCCGGCTCGCCAGGCGCTCGATCCAGGCCTTGCGCAGCCAGTCCTCGCAGCGCAGTTCGCGTGCGCCCTCCTGCATAGCGGCCTCCAGGCTGCCCCGCAGCTTCATGGCGAACTCCCGGTCGTCGACGAAGACATTGGCTTCGCGCGCCAGCAGCAGGCTGAACGGATCGATGTTGCTCGACCCCACCGTGGCCCAGCAGCAGTCGATGACGGCCACCTTGGCATGCAGGTAGCTGCGGTGGTACTCGAAGATGCGAATGCCGGCGCGCAGCAGGGTGTCGTAGAGCGATTGCGTGGCGTAGTGCTGCAGGGCGTATTCGACACGTCCCTGCAGCAGGACGGTGACTTGCACGCCGCGCGCCGCCGCATCCAGCAGCGCCTGGCGGAAACGTCCGCCGGGCAGGAAATAGGCGTTGGCGATGAGGATCTCCCCCTGCGCCCGGCCGATCGCCTCGAGATAGGCTTCTTCGATGTCGTGCCGGTGCCGCAGGTTGTCGCGGATGACGAAGGCGGCGCGCATGCTGCCGCAGGCCTCGGCCGAGACGGGCAGCGGCGTCGGCAGGCGAAACTGCCGCCGCAGCTGGATCAAGGCCACCAGCTTCCACAGGCGCCGCACCGTCTGATGAATCGGAGCGAGCAGCGGGCCCATGATGCACACGGCGTAATCGAAGCGCGGCTGCGAAGGGTTGGCCGAATCGGTGTCGTCAATGATGTTGATGCCGCCGACGAAGGCGCAGCGGCCGTCGGCCACCGCCAGCTTGCGGTGCAGGCGGCGAAGGCGTTCGCGGCGCAGACGGAAGCGGGCGATCTCAGGGCGATAGACGAGGACCCTGACGCCCGCCGCCGTCAGCCGGGGAGCCAGCGTTTGCGGAAGATTCGCTGCGCCGAAGCCGTCCGCCAGCACTTGCACCGCCACGCCGCGGCGGGCGGCGCGGCACAGCGCGTCCGCTACGGCCCGCCCGGTGGCGTCGTCCGCGAAGATGTAGGTTTCGAGGTGGAACTCGCGCTGGGCGGCGTCGATGGCGGCGATCAGCGCCGGAAAGAAATCGCAACCGTTTTCGAGCAGGGTGATGGCATTGCCGGGCAGATACTCGGCCTTCATGTCCGGCTATTTGATGTCGATGAAAGCCGACAGCGCCGCATGGTCGGATATCTTCGACCAGGGGCGGCCGAAATGCACCTCGGAGCGTTCGATGCTGAAGCCGCGCACGTAGATGCGGTCCAGGCGGAACACCGGCAGCGTGGCCGGGAAGCTGCGCGCCGGCTGGCCGTTGATGCCGCCGAAGACCTCGACCAGGCCGAGGCGCTCGGCGAGCAGGTTGCCGGCGCGGTTGTGCCAGTCGTTGAAGTCGCCGGCGATGATGAGCGGCGTGTCGCCGGGACTGACTTCCTCCATGCGCGCGGCCAGCGACAGCATCTGGCGCCGGCGCGCCGCGGCGGTGAGGCCGAGATGCACGCAGACGCAATGCAGCGGCTCCTTCCAGCCGGGCACGTCGATCTCGGTGTGCAGCATGCCGCGGCGCTCGAAGCGCAGCTCGGAGATGTCCTTGTTGTGGGAAGACAGGATGGGAAAGCGCGACAGGATGGCGTTGCCGTGGTGGCCGTGGTCGTAGATGGCGTTGCCGCCATAGGCCGTGTCCGGCCAGACGCCTTCGGCGAGGAAGTCGTGCTGGCCCGCCTGCGGCCAGTCGTGCCGACGTTCGGCATGGCGCTCGTGCAGCCCCTGCACTTCCTGCAGGAAGACGATGTCCGGATCCAGGCCGTGCAGGCGCTGGCGCAGCTCGTGGATCATCATGCGCGCCTTGAACTGCGAGAAGCCCTTGTGGATGTTGTAGGTGCAGACGTGCAGCTTGCGCACGCTGCCCTTCGCGCGCGGGGCGGCGGTCTTGCCCTTGCTGGTGACGGCCGGCTTGACCATGCTCAGGACGCCGCGAGCATGCGTTCGAGGGCCACCTTCGCCAGCGCCGCCTCGTGCGCCGGCACCGCGATGCGATTGACGACGCTGCCTTCGGCCAGGTTTTCCAGGCACCAGGCCAGGTGCTGCGGATCGATGCGCCCCATGGTGGAGCACATGCAGACCATCGGTGCCATGAACTGCACGACCTTGCCCTCGGGCTTCACTTCCTCGGCGAGGCGGCTGACGAGGTTCAGCTCGGTGCCGACCAGCCAGCGGGTGTTCTCCGGCGCCGCCTTGATGGTCTTGATGATGGTCTCGGTCGAGCCGACGTAGTCGGACAGGCGGCAGACGTCGAAATTCGATTCGGGATGGGAGATGACCAGGCCGTCCGGGTGCTCGTTGCGGAAGCGCAGAATGTGGCCGGCCTGGAACATCTGGTGCACCGAGCAGTGGCCCTTCCACAGCAGGATGCGGGCGCGGCGGATCTCGTCGGCCGTGAGGCCGCCGTTTTCCAGGTCCGGGTCCCAGACGACCATCTCGTCGAGGGGAATGCCCATCTTGTGGCCGCTCCAGCGGCCGAGGTGCTGGTCGGGGAAGAACAACACCTTCTCGCGCCGGGCGAAGGACCAATCGAGGATCTTCGGTGCGTTGCTGGAGGTGCACACGATGCCGCCGTGCTCGCCGCAGAAGGCCTTCAGGTCGGCGCTGGAATTGATGTAGGTGACCGGGGTGAACAGCCGGTCGGGGTCGCCGGCAACGGCTTCCAGTTCGCGCCAGCAGCGCTCGACCTTGGCCAGGTTGGCCATGTCGGCCATCGAGCAGCCGGCGGCGAGGTCGGGCAGGATGGAGACTTGCTCCGGTTTGGAGAGGATGTCGGCCACTTCCGCCATGAAATGCACGCCGCAGAAGACGATGTACTCGGCATCGCTTTGCGCGGCCAGCCGCGACAGCTTCAGCGAGTCACCGGTCAGGTCCGCGTGGCGGTAGACGTCGGCGCGCTGGTAGTGGTGGCAGAGCAGCACGGCGCGGCTGCCGAGCCTGGCGCGCGCGGCGAGGATGCGCTCCTGCGCCTGCTCGTCGGCGAGGGCGTTGAAGCGGTCGAACTGGATGGCGGCTTGCATCGAGGTTCCGGATGGGATGATACTGACGATCCAATGACTTCCAATTTCAAATTCTAACATTCGACCTGACGCCAGTCTTGTCGTGTTTCGAGGGTTTTTTGCGGGAGGAGAAATGAAACGGATCGTATGCGGAGCGGTCTTTCTGCTGGCTGCGGCAGCGCAAGCAGGCCCGCTGATTACCGAAAGCGAGGCCAGGCTGCCGGCTGCAACGACGGTGGTGACGCGGGGAATCACGCGCGGCCCCGCCGTCAAGCTTGTCTCGCCCGATCCGGCCGCCGAGAGCGTCAAGTCGCCCTTCAGCCTGAAAGTCGTCTTCGAGCCGCGCGGAGGGGCGAAGATCGATCCTGCCAGCGTCAGGCTCTCCTACCTCAAGTCGCCGGCCGTCGATCTGACCGATCGCGTCAGGCCGGGATTGTCGGAAAGGGGGATTCAGCTCGACGGCGCCGAGGTGCCGCCGGGCGAGCACCAGATTCGCGTCACGGTGCAGGACACCGAGGGCAGACAGGGGAGCACGGTGATCCACCTCAGGATCGTGAAGTAGACGTGAAGTGCCCGTATTGCACCTCGGAGATCAGCGGCGAGGCGCTGGCTTGCCCGCATTGCGCGCATGACCTGTACCTGATCAAGCCACTGCTGGAGAAGGTTGCAGCACTGGAGGCCGAGCTGAGGGCGTTGCGCCAAGCGGCCGCCCCTGCCGGGGAGGGGGTGCATGCGGCAATCGTCGAACCCGATGCCGGTCCTGCTGCGGAAGCGGCCGCTGGCGCGGGAAATTTTCGCGACGCGGCCCTGCTGTTAGGGGGGGCGCTCGTCCTGCTGCTGGCGGCCCACGGCCTGATCACCATCGTGTATGACCTCAACAACCTCTACCTGCGCCTGTTTTCCCTGATCATTCCCCTGCCTTTCGGTTTCGTGCTGATGTTGCGCGGCCATCATGCCTTCGGGCCTTCTCTGCTGGCGGCCTTCGGAATGGCGTCGCTGGCCGTGCTGGGCATGAGCGGATTGACGGCCCTGGTCGATCAGGTGCCAGTGCTGCCGCAAAACCCGCGGGAATGGCGCGAACTCATGGAGTACGCCACGAGCGTCGGTTTTAGTTGCGTGACCGGCATGGTGCTGGGAAGGATGCTGCGTCGTCACATCCAGTCCGAGCGCGAGCAGGCGGTGCGTGGCCTGGCGCAGAGGGTGGCCAGGCTGATTACCAGCGGCCATCAGAATGTGGACAAGATCGAGTCGGTGGCCAAAAAACTGAACGACCTCGGCGGTTCGCTGACCGCTGCGGCCACGACCGCAGCCTCGGTTTACCTGGGCCTGCAGGGCATGATTCGCTAGCCGGACTCGCGGCGTCTTCCTGTCAGCCTTGCTGCCAGGGCAGGCCGGCGGCGCGCCAGCCGCCGACCTTGCCGCGCTGCCCCTTGGCGTCCCTGTCGCCCTCGAAGCCCTCCAGCACGTTGAAGCATTCCGCAAAGCCGGCTTCGGTCGCTGCCGCCGCCGCCCGGTGCGAACGGTGGCCGCTGCGGCAGATAAAGAGCAGCAGCGATTCCGGATCGGCCTGCCGTTTCAGCTCCGCCAGGAAGTGTGTGTTCGGCGCGTAGCCCGGATAGAACTGCCATTCGATCTCGATTGCGCCGGGTATGCGGCCGACGAAGTCCAGCTCGGCACGGGTGCGCACATCCACCAGCTTCGCCCCCGGCGCGAGCCGGGCCACTTCATGCGCTTCGGCCGGGGTGAGTGCCCCGGCGTAGGGCAAGCCGAGCTCCCGCGCGCGCTGCTGCGCCAGGGCCAGTAGATCGCTGAGTTTTCCCATTGCGGCGGAGGCGACTAGAATGATGGCACCAGTATAGGCGAAGCTCCTCGTTTGGCCGAGGAAGCGCCTCGGCCGGGCGGCACCAAAATAGTGCGTGGAGGGCAAAATGCGCACCATGATGGGGCGTGGGCGTGTCCGGTTTGATGAATCCCGCCCTGGAGCCAAAGGAAGATGGGCCCTGCCGACCCTGGCACATTTACTGCTAATCCCGTCGGCACAGGCTGTATTCCCGAATTTGCTTCAATTCGCTAGGAGAGTGTGATGTCAGTTCAGGACGTTCTTAAGCTGGTCAAGGACAGGGAAGTCAAGTTCGTCGATTACCGCTTCACGGACACCCGCGGCAAGGAGCAGCACGTGGGCGTGCCGGTCAGGCATTTCAGCGCCGAGTCGTTTGAAACCGGCCATGCCTTCGACGGCTCCTCGATCGCCGGCTGGAAGGGCATCCAGGCCTCCGACATGCTGCTGATGCCGGATCCGGCCACCGCCTACATCGATCCCTTCATGGACGAGACCACTCTCGTGCTCTCCTGCGACGTGGTCGAGCCGGCCGACGGCAAGGGTTACGACCGCGACCCGCGCTCCATCGCCAAGCGCGCCGAGGCCTACCTCAAATCCACCGGCCTGGGCGACACCGCCTTTTTCGGCCCGGAACCCGAGTTCTTCATCTTCGACTCGGTCGAGTGGAACGTCGACATGTCCGGCGCCTACTGCAAGGTGTTCTCCGAGGAGGCCGCCTGGGCTTCCGCCGAGAAATTCGATGGCGGCAACACCGGCCACCGCCCCACCGTCAAGGGCGGCTATTTCCCGGTGCCGCCGGTCGACAGCCTGAACGACATCCGCGCCGCCATGTGCCTGGCGCTGGAGGCCTGCGGCGTCGAGGTGGAAGTCCATCATCACGAGGTGGCCACCGCCGGCCAGTGCGAGATCGGCACGCTGTTCAACACCCTGGTGCGCCGCGCCGACCAGACGCAGGTGCTGAAGTACATCGTGCACAACGTCGCCCACAGCTACGGCAAGACCGCCACCTTCATGCCGAAGCCCATCGTCGGCGACAACGGTTCCGGCATGCACGTGCACCAGTCGATCTGGAAGGGCGGCAAAAATCTGTTCGCCGGCAACGGCTACGCCGGCCTGTCGGAGTTCGCCCTCTACTACATCGGCGGCATCATCAAGCATGCGCGGGCGCTCAACGCCATCACCAACCCCGGCACCAACTCCTACAAGCGCCTGGTGCCCGGCTTCGAGGCGCCGGTGAAACTCGCCTACTCGGCGCGCAACCGCTCCGCCTCGATCCGCATTCCCTACGTGCAGAGCGACAAGGCGCGCCGCATCGAGGTGCGCTTCCCGGACCCGACCGCCAACCCCTACCTGGCCTTCACCGCCCTGATGATGGCCGGCCTGGACGGCGTGCAGAACAAGATCCACCCGGGCGACCCAGCCGACAAAAACCTCTACGACCTGCCGCCGGAAGAGGATGCCAAGATTCCGACCGTCTGCTCATCGCTCGACCAGGCCCTGGACTACCTCGACAAGGACCGCGAGTTCCTCACCCGCGGCGGCGTCTTCAGCAACGAGATGATCGATGCCTTCATCGAGCTGAAGATGGAGGAGGTCACCCGCTACCGCATGACCACCCATCCGGTCGAGTACGACATGTACTACAGCCTGTAACAATCAGCGGGCTTTGCATGGGACGGCTGCGGCCGTCCTTTTTTGTCCACTTCTCGTTGTGTAAAAGCGTTTGTAAATAAGCAAGCCTTCGCATACACTTGAAGCAGGTTCTCGTTTATTGGCGGAACATCATGAATATTTTGAAGATTATTCTTGCCTCAGCCAGCCTGTTGCTGATTCCGTCAGCCCAGGCGGATGTCTACAAGTGCGTGGACGAAGACGGGCACGTCACCTACACCAACAGCAAGCCCTCCCCCAAGGCGAAATGCACGGCGCTGAGCCGGGACCAGCGCGTCTCCACCGTGCCCGGAGGCCGGGCCGCGAGCACGCCCTCCCCGGCCGGTTTTCCCAAGGTGGATGGCGACACCCAAAAGGCGCGGGACAACGACCGGCGCAAGATCCTGGAGCAGGAACTGGACACGGAGCAGAAGAGCCTCGAACAGGCGAAGAAGGAGCTGGCCGAACAAGAAACCAATATCCAGCCGCAAGACCGTAATGTCGGGGGCACGATCAACATTCCGAAGCTGCAGGAACGCTTGCAGCCTTACAAGGACAAGGTGGCGCTGCACGAGCGCAACATCGCGGCCCTGAAGAAGGAAATCGGCAACCTGAAGTAGCCCGTCCCGTCCGAGGGCGCGGTTTTTGCTAACCTAACCGCATGACCGCGCCGGAAAACCGTCCCATTTCGGCATTCGCCGGACTCGACCTGCTGTCCTCGGCGGTCATCCTCCTGGATGCCGGCCTCATCATCCAGTACCTCAATCCCGCGGCGGAGAACCTGTTCGCCGTCGGCGCACGGCAGATGCTGCGACGGCCCCTGGCCGAGCTGCTGGGCGAACCGCCGGGGCTGGCGGCGGCATTCGACAATGCGTTGGCGAACAACTGGAGCTATACGGGACAAAATCTGACGACGCATCGCCCTGGCGGCGGCTCACTCCGTCTGGACTGCACGGTGACGCCGGTGGAAGCCGGCAACATCCGCTTGCTGCTCGAATTCCGTCCTATCGATCAGCAATTGAAGACGGAGAGGGAAGAGCGCCTGGCCGAGCAGCAACAGGCCAACCGGGAACTGGTCCGCAACCTTGCCCACGAGATCAAGAATCCGCTCGGCGGCATACGGGGCGCGGCACAGCTGCTCGAACGGGAGCTCGATGCCCCCCAACTGCACGAGTACACCCGGGTCATCATCCAGGAGGCAGACCGCTTGCAGGCGCTGATGAAGCGCCTGCTCGGCTCGCACCGGCTGATGCGGCCGCAGCAGGTGAACGTCCATGAGCTCCTCGAACGCGTGCGCGCGCTCATCCTGTCCGAATTTCCGGACGTGGCAGTGAAGCGCGACTACGATACCAGCCTGCCCGAGGTGACGGGCGACCGCGAGCAGCTGATCCAGGCACTCCTCAACATCGTGCGCAATGCCGCCCAGGCGCTGGAAGGGCGCGGCGAAATCATGTTGCGTACCCGGGCGCAACGACAGGTGACCCTCGCCAAGCGACGTTATCGCCTGGCGCTGGAATTGCAGGTCATCGACAACGGGCCGGGCATTCCAGAGGCGATCCGCGAGCAGATCTTCTACCCGCTGGTCTCTGGCCGCGAAGGCGGCAGCGGACTCGGCCTGACGCTGGCGCAGAACTTCATCCAGCAGCATCATGGCAGCATCGAGGTCGACAGCCGCCCCGGGCGAACCTGCTTCACGGTGATGCTGCCCCTGCACGACAATGGAGAGGAAAAGCGATGAATGCCGTCTGGATCATCGACGACGACCGTTCCATCCGCTGGGTGTTCGAGAAGGCGCTGGGACGCGAGGGCATTGCCTTCCAGAGCTTCGGCTCGGCGGCGGAAGCGCTCGCCCGCCTGGATGCCGGCGTCGCGCCGCCGCAGGTCATGGTCACCGACATTCGCATGCCGGGCGAGTCCGGCCTGACGCTGCTGCAGAAGATCAAGGCGCGCTATCCGGCCCTGCCGGTGATTGTCATGACCGCCTATTCCGACCTCGACAGCGCCGTGTCCGCTTTCCAGGGCGGCGCCTTCGAGTACCTGCCCAAGCCCTTCGACATCGACCAGGCGCTCGCGCTGGTGCGCCGCGCCATCGACGAATCGACGCGGCAGGAGGCAACGCCCGAGGCCTTCCCCATGGCGCCGGAAATCCTCGGCAAGGCGGTCTCGATGCAGGAGGTGTTCCGCGCCATCGGCCGCCTGTCCCAGTCGCACGCCACGGTGCTGATCAACGGCGAGTCCGGCACCGGCAAGGAACTCGTCGCCCGCGCGCTGCACCGGCACAGCCCGCGCGCCGACCGGCCCTTCGTCGCCATCAACACGGCGGCCATCCCGCGCGAGCTGCTCGAGTCCGAACTGTTCGGCCACGAGCGCGGCGCCTTCACCGGCGCCAATGCCATGCGCCGCGGCCGCTTCGAGCAGGCCGAGGGCGGCACGCTGTTCCTCGACGAGATCGGCGACATGCCGGCGGAGCTGCAGACGCGCCTGCTGCGCGTGCTCTCCGACGGCAATTTCTATCGCGTCGGCGGCCAGCAGCCGATCAGGGCCAATGTGCGGGTCATCGCCGCCACGCACCAGGATCTCGAGGAACGCGTGCGGCAGGGACTGTTCCGCGAGGACCTGTTCCACCGCCTCAATGTCATCCGGCTGCGCCTGCCGCCGTTGCGGGAGCGACGGGAGGACATTCCGCTCCTCGTGCTGCATTTCCTCGCCAGGAGCGCGCACGAGCTCGGTGTCGAGCCGAAGCGCATTTCCGAGGCGACGCTGAAGTTCCTCTCTGCGCTGGTCTTCCCCGGCAACGTACGCCAGCTCGAGAATCTCTGCCACTGGCTGACCGTCATGGCGCCCGGCCAGACGGTCGAGATCGCCGACTTGCCGCCCGAGCTACGCGCCCAGGCGCCGCGTGAAACCGGGGCGGACTGGAAGCTGGCCCTGGGTGCCGAGGCCGACCGCATGCTGGCCGGGCGTCCCGGCGCGGTATGGGACGGCCTGTCGCGTGAATTCGAGCGCACCCTGATTCGCCATGCCCTGCTGGCCTCTGCCGGCGGCCGCATCGAGGCGGCGCAGATGCTCGGCATCGGGCGCAATACCCTCACCCGAAAAATCCAGGAATTGGGCATCGACAGCGGTGGCGCCGGCGGCGAGCCGCGTGAAAAAGTCAGTCGCTGAGGGACGGCGACGGCTTCGAGGGCGGCTTGCGGACAAGCTTGCGCGGAGGTTTCGCGGGAGCCTTGGCGGCTGCCTTCGGGCCGGTTTTCGGCTTGGCGACCGCCTTCGATGTTGCCGGCCTGGCTTTCGTTGGCGCCGCTTGCGCTGTCGGCGCCTTGGCGGAGCGGGGCCGGGATTTGACGGCACCCGCCTTAGCCCTTGCCGCCGGTTTCTTGCCTGCGATCGCCGCGTCAGGCCTTTCCGGTCCCGCCGCCACCTCCTCCGCCCGCGCGATTGCGGCCGCGGATGGTTTTTGCGATTCCGCACTAGATTGGTCCATCGATCCGGCCGGCGTCTCGACAGCCGGCGCCTGCGCGGCGGCGAGGGTTTCGGATGGCGGCGGCGGGGGCGGGCTCGCGGCCGTCTCGGCCGTCATCCCGTCCAGAGGAGCCGGCGCCGCCCGAGTTGCGGAGGCGACTTGCCGAACCTCGGCGGCTGCATCCGCTGCATCCGGGCTGGCAGGCACCGGGGCCACCGCTTCCTTCGGCGGCGCCGTTTCGTCAGGGTTGGCGGCCGGCGCAAACGGCGCATCGCCGCTTGTCCTGGCCAGCATCACCGATTGCGGGGCAAGAGCGGCCACCTTGCCGCGCGATTTCGCATAGCCGGACAGCCAGCCGAATTGCGCAGAGCTTCCCTCCAGCGCGGGACGCGCTTGCGCCAGCTCGCCCAGGTCGTAGCCGGCCGCCGCCATCAGCTTTGCCGCGAAGGCATCGGCTTCGTCCTGCTGGGAGAGCTCGACCAGCTGCTCGGTGCCCATCGAGCCGAGGAGGGAAATTCCCACCTTGACCAGCGCGCCCATCGGAAACAGCAGATCGGCGAGCAGCGAGGTGGCCACATAGGCGCCGACCAGCGGCGAGCTGGCGACGAGCGAAACGGCCAGGCCGGCGGAGGTGCTTTCGCGATGGTGCGCCGCCGCCAGACGGCCGAATTCGCGCCCCAGCGCCAGCGCCAGGTCCGTGTCCGAGAGGCCGAGCCGGGCGAGGCCCGCGTCGATGGCGATCTTGCCGCCCGCGCTGGAGGTCACCGAGGCCGATTCGCTGGGCACGACGAACACTTCGATGACCGGCACGCGCGCCGCCAGTTCCGGGCTGAGTTCCACCGCCTTGGCGCCGAGGTGGTCGGCGATGGGAGCGATGCGCTGCGTCAGCTGTTCGGCTTCGGCGCGGATGGGGCAGGACGAGGGCTCCTCGCCGCAGGCGCCTCCGGCCGTAGCGATCATGGTCTTGACCTCGAAGCGCAGGTCCGGCACGGTGGTCTCGAGCGATCCGGGCAGGATATTGAACTGCGCGCGCCCGCTGGTCGGCGAGGTGGTGCAGCCCTGCAGGAGCAGGCAAGCGCCGGCGAGCAGCGCCATCCGGAGCGATGCGCGCGCCGGCACCGCATAATGCAAATTCATCATATTCTTTGATTCTAGTCGAGCCGGCGCAACGGGTCACGATCCGGCAGGGCGAAACACCGACGTTTCCAGCATAATGCCGCGAGCTCCCTCGATCGCATTCTCATGCCAGACAGGTTCTCCGATCCCTTGAACGCCGAAACGGTTGTCGCCGCGCTCGCTGCGCCGGATCGGTTTCACGTCGAGATCCTCGATGCCTGCGCTTCGACCAGCACGCTGCTGCTGGACCGCGTTCACCGGGGCGCGCCTTCCGGCAGCGTGCTGGCCTGCGAGCGGCAAACCGCCGGCCGCGGCCGGCGCGGCCGCAGCTGGCTGTCGACGCCCGGGGACAGCCTGACCTTTTCCTTGCTGTGGCGTTTTCCCGCCGGCATGCCACCGCCGATGGGCCTCAGCCTGGCGACGGGGGTGGCGGTGGCGCGCGCGCTCGAAGGCCTGGGCGCGGCGGGCATCCGGCTGAAGTGGCCGAACGACCTTCTCGCCGACGGGGCCAAGCTGGGCGGCATCCTCGTCGAGACCCTCGCGGATGGAGGCAGACATGTGGCGGTGATCGGCATCGGCCTGAACGTGCGGCTGCCTTCGCGGATTGCCGACGCCGTCGAGGGCAGGGCGGGGGCGCTCGACGCGCTGATGCCCGACGTGCCTTCGCGCAACCTGCTGCTGGCCGGCTTGCTCGAGTCCCTCGCCACCATGCTCGGGGAGTTCGAACAGGCGGGCTTCGCCGGCCTCGCCGAGGCGTGGCTGTCCCGTCATGCGCATGCCGGAGAGCGGGTCGTCATTCACGCCGAAGGCCTGGTGCCCGTGGCGGGCCGCTGCGTCGGCGTGGCTGCCGACGGCGCCCTGCTGCTCGAAACGACGGCAGGCGTGCGCCGCATCGTCAGCGGTGACGTGTCCCTGAGGGCGACATGATCCTGGCCATCGACTGCGGCAACTCGCGATTGAAATGGGGCGTGCATGACGGTGCGCGCTGGCTGGCGCAGGGGCTGCTCGACTACGCCGAGCTTCCCGGCCTGGCCGAGCTGCTGCGGGCGCAGCCGCGCGCCGCGCGGGCGGTGGCCTGCAACGTCGCCGGCACGCAGGCGGGCGAGGCCGTGGAGTCGGTGCTGGCCTCGCTCGGCATCCCCCTGCACTGGGCGAAAAGTCAGTCCGCGCAGCACGGCGTGCGCAACCTGTATGAGCAGCCGGAACGGCTCGGCGCCGACCGTTGGGCGGCGCTGATCGGCGCGCGCGCGCGGCATGCGCAGGCCTGCCTGGTGGTGTGCGCCGGCACCGCGACGACCATCGACGTGCTCGATGCGGAAGGCAATTTTCAGGGCGGCCTGATTTTGCCCGGCGTCGCAGTGATGTGCCGGGCGCTGGCCGCCAGCACGGCACAGCTGCCGCTCGCCGCAGGCCGCTTCGCCGGCCTGCCGCGCAACACCGCGGATGCCATCGTCAGCGGCTGCCTGCAGGCCCAGGCCGGCGCAATCGAGCGCATGTTCGAACAGGTGGCGGGTCATCCGGGCGCGACCTGCCTGGTCAGCGGCGGCGCCGCACCGCAGTTCTACGATCTGCTGCGCGTGCCGAAACTGCGCGTCGACAACCTGGTGCTCGAAGGCCTGGCGCGCATCGGCGGCGCATTGACCCCATAGCCGTCCCGTAACGTATTTTCGACAGACCCGACCGGAGGAGCCGACATGAACATCCGCCCACTGCATCTTCACTTCGCGCTGGCTTGCCTTGCGGCCGCCTGCCTGGAAGCCGCCGCGGAAACCGTCAGCCGCGCCGAGGACCGCAGCGAAGTCGCCGTCACCATCTACAACGATTCGCTGGCCCTCGTGAAGGAGGTGCGCCGCATCCCCTTCGAGCGCGGCGCCAACAGCATCGCCCTGCGCGACGTCAGCGCGAAGATACGGCCGGAGACGGCCAGCCTGCGCGCGCTGTCCGGCGGCGGCCTGCGCCTGCTCGAGCAGAACTTCGACTTCGACCTGCTGACGCCGCAGAAGCTGCTGGAGAAATACGTCGGCCGCAGCGTGACGGTGATCAAGACCAACCCGGCCACCGGCGCCGAGACGCGCGAGCCGGCCGAGGTGCTGGCGACCAACGGCGGCGTCGTGCTGAAGTACGCCGACCGCATCGAGACCGGCGTGCCGGGACGCATCGCCTACGGCGCGATCCCCGCCAACCTGCGCGACCGGCCGACGCTGGTGGTGCAGCTGGAGAGCGCTGCCGCGGGCCGGCAGGCCGCCGAGCTGTCGTATCTCACCAGCGGGCTGTCGTGGCGCGCCGATTACGTGGCGGAGCTCGCCGGCGACGAGTCGAAGCTCGATCTCGCCGGCTGGGTGACGTTGACCAACCAGAGCGGGGCGAGCTACGAGAACGCCCGCCTGCAGCTGGTCGCCGGCGACGTGAATCGCGTGCGCGACGAGATGCGCACGCAGCAGTTCGCCGCCAAGGCCATGCCGGCGGCGGCGCCGGAGATGGCGCGCGAGCAGCTCTTCGAGTACCACCTGTATTCGCTCATCCGGCCGACGACCCTGTCCGACAATCAGACCAAGCAGGTGGCGCTGCTCTCCGCCGCCGGGGTGCCGCTGCGCAAGGAGTATCGCCTCGACGGCCAGGACTGGTACTACCGCGGCGCCCAGTCGGACCTCGGCCGCCGGCACAAGGTCGGCGTCTTCATCGAGTTCGACAACAAGGGCGGCGAGCTGGGCGTGCCGCTGCCCAAGGGCATCGTGCGGGTGTACAAGAAGGACTCGCGCGGCAATGCGTTGTTCATCGGCGAGGACCGAATCGACCACACGGCGAAGAACGAGGTGGTGCGGCTGAAGCTGGGCGACGCCTTCGACGTCAAGGCGGCGCGCAAGCAGACATCCTTCCGCAAGATCGCCGACAAGGTCTACGAGAGCAGTTTCAGCATCGAGCTGGCGAATGCCAAGGACGTGCCGGTGACGGTGAAGGTGGTCGAGCCCGTTCCCGGCGACTGGGAGATGGTGAGCGAGAGCCAGAAGCACGCCAAGGGCGATGCCCATGCCGCGGTCTGGCAGGTGGCGGTTCCGGCCGAAGGCAAGGCGATGCTCGACTACAGTGTCAGGATGCGCTGGTAGCCCTGGTCCATAAGTGAGACCGATTACTTGACTAATGGCGAATCGAGGCCGAAATCGTGCTTGTGTATGCAGTATACCCGGGCTATTATTTTCCCCGCACTTGGGCTAAGGTGATTCTGCAAGGCGGTATCGATCAGGCTGCTGGGAGAGGGAGCGGGCCTGGCATCCATTCATAAATAACAGGAGGAGAAACGAGATGTCTGACGTGAAGATTTTGCTCAACGAATCCGATATTCCGACCCACTGGTACAACGTCGTTGCCGACATGCCGAATCCGCCCCTGCCGCCGCTGGCGCCGGACGGCAATCCGGTCACGCCCGAACAGATGCTGGCCATCTTCCCCGGCCCGCTGCTCGAGCAGGAGATGTCCGGCGAGCGCTGGATCCCGATTCCCGAGCCGGTGCGCGAGATCTACAAGCAATGGCGCCCGACGCCGATGTTCCGCGCGCGCCGCCTCGAGCAGATGCTCGGCACGCCGGCGAAGATCTACTACAAGTATGAAGGCGTCAGCCCGGCCGGCTCGCACAAGGTCAACACCTCCGTGCCGCAGGCCTTCTTCAACAAGGCGGTCGGCATCACCCGCCTGACCACCGAGACCGGCGCCGGCCAGTGGGGTTCCTCGATCGCCTTCGCCGGGCAGATGTTCGGCATCGAGGTGCGCGTCTATATGGTGAAGGTGAGCTACAACCAGAAGCCCTTCCGCCGCTCGATGATGCAGACCTGGGGCGCGGAGGTCTTCGCCTCGCCGACCGACATGACCAACGCCGGCAAGACGGCGCTGGCCGCCGATCCGAACAACCCCGGCTCGCTCGGCCTGGCGATCTCCGAGGCCGTCGAGGAGGCCGCCTCGCGCAAGGACACCAATTACAGCCTCGGCTCGGTGCTCAACCACGTCTGCCTGCACCAGACGGTGATCGGCCTGGAAGCCAAGAAGCAGTTCGAGAAGGTCGGCGACTATCCCGACATGGTGTTCGCCTGCTGCGGCGGCGGCTCCAACTTCGCCGGCACCGCCTTCCCCTTCCTTGCCGACAAGGCCGCCGGCAAGAAGGTGCGCCTGGTGGCGGCCGAGCCGAGCTCCTGCCCGAGCCTGACCAAGGGCGTCTACGCCTACGACTTCGGCGACGTCTCCGGCTACACGCCGCTGATGAAGATGTACACCCTCGGCCACGACTTCATGCCGCCTTCGATCCACGCCGGCGGCCTGCGCTACCACGGCGACTCGCCGCTGGTCTGCCAGCTCTACAACGAGGGCCTGATCGAGGCGGTGGCGGTGCCGCAGATCGCCACCTTCGAGGCCGGCGTGCAGTTCGCCCGCGCCGAGGGCATCATCCCGGCGCCCGAGTCGAATCATGCCATCCGCGCCTGCATCGACGAGGCGCTGCGCTGCAAGCAGACCGGCGAGAAGAAGACGCTGTTCTTCAACCTGTCCGGCCACGGCCACTTCGACATGGCCTCCTACGACAAGTACTTCGCCGGCGAGCTGGTGGACTACGAGTATCCGGCCGAGGCCGTGCAGGAAGCGCTCAAGCGCCTGCCGAAGGTCGCCTAAGTCGGAAAGGACGGCATGCAGGTCCTGCGCACCGTTTTTTTTCTGCTGGTGCTCGGGAACCTGCTGCTGTTCGCCTGGGGGCAGGGTTATTTCGGCACGCCGGACGGCGGCGAGGCCGAACGCCTGTCCAGCCAGATCGAAGCGGACAAGCTGCGCATCGTCCCCCGGGACGCGCCGCCGGCGAAGGCGCCGCCGCCCCGCGACGAGTGCCGCGCGCTGACCGGGCTGGAAAGCGAGGCGGCCGACCGGCTCGCGGAACTGCTCGTCGGCCGCGACGGGCAACTCAAGGTCGTCCGGCGCATGCAGAACGAGCCGAAGTCCTGGTGGGTATTCATCCCTCCCCTGCCCAACGGCGCCCAGGCCGACAAGAAGGCTGCCGAACTCTCCAGGCTGGGCATCAAGGATTTCTACGTCGTGCGTGAAAGCGGCCCCGACCAGTTCGCCATCTCGCTGGGCTTGCACAAGACCGAGGAGGGGGCGAAGGCTTCCCTGGCCGCCCTGCAGAAGAAGACCGTGAAATCGGCGCGCATCCTGGTGCGCGAAGCGGCCAGCGACAAGGTGGCGATCGAAATGCGCGGCACCCCTGAACAGCTGGCCAAAGCCCTGGCCGACCTGCCGGCCGAATTCTCGGATTTGGCCAAGGCGGACTGCGCGACCGCCAAACCATGACGTTCATCGTCGGCCTCACCGGCGGCATCGGCAGCGGCAAGAGCGCGGCGGCCTCCTGCTTCGAGGAATTGGGCGCCACCGTGGTCGACACCGATGCCATCGCGCATGAGCTGACCGCGCCCGGCGGCGCCGCCATCGAGCCGATCCGCTGCGCCTTCGGTGGCGAGGTCATCGACGCGCGCGGCGCGCTCGACCGCGCCGCCATGCGCCGCAAGGTGTTCGCCGACGCGCAGGCGAAGGCCCGCCTGGAGGCCATCCTGCATCCGATGATTCGCGCCGAGGCCGATCGCCGCAGCGCCGCCTCGCGCGCACCCTATGTCGTGCTGGTAGTGCCGCTGCTGGTGGAGTCCGGCGGCTATCGCAGTCGCGTGCAGCGCGTGGCGGTGGTGGATTGCCCCGAGGCGGTGCAGGTGGCGCGCGTCATGTCGCGCAGCGGCCTGTCCGCCGACGAGGCGCGCGCCATCATGGCCGCGCAGGTCGACCGCGACGCACGCCTGGCCGTGGCCGACGACATCATCGACAACGGCGGCGAACTGGCCGCGCTGCGTCCGCAGGTCGAGACACTGCATCGCCGCTACCTCGAAATGGCCGCAGTTTCATAGGTTTCCGGGGGGTTCTTGTTGTACTTTGTCGGGGAATAGGTCAGAATTGGCCGAATTTATCCGACGGCACGGCGCGGCGTGATCACTTACGAATATCCTCTGAACGAGCGCATTCGCACCTTGCTGCGCCTGGAGGACCTGTTCGACAAGACCGGGCACTTCATCGGCGCCGACGGCGCGCAGGAGCACCATGTCGCCCTGGTGACGCTGTTCGAGATCCTCGACGTCGCCAGCCGCGCCGACCTGAAGTTCGACCTCGTGCAGGAACTCGAGCGCCAGCGCCAGATACTGCTGTCCTTCCGCAACAATCCCGACATTTCCGAGGCGGCGCTCTCCGGCGCGCTCTACGAGATCGAGCAGGCCAGCGCCGCGCTGCTCAACATGCAGGGCAAGATCGGCCACTACCTGCGCGAGAACGACTGGCTGATGAGCATCAAGAGCCGCGCCTCGATTCCCGGCGGCGTCTGCGAATTCGACCTGCCGTCCTACCACTACTGGCTGCACCGCGAGCCGCAGGCGCGCAGCCGCGATCTCGCCGGCTGGCTCAACCCGATGCTGCCGATCCGCGACGGCCTGTCCATCGTGCTGCGCCTGCTGCGCGCCTCCGGCCGCCAGGAAGAGCAGGTGGCCCAGCACGGCGCCTACCAGCTCATGCTCGGCGGGCGCACGGCGCAGATGGTGCGCCTGCGCGTGCGGCGCAGCGAACCCTACGTGCCCGAGATCAGCGCCAACAAGTACGCCCTCAACATCCGCTTCACTTCGCCCGGCACGGACGCCCGCCCGCGCCAGGCCGACTGCGACGTCGTCTTCGAGATGACGTTCTGCAACCTGTAGGGTCGTGACTCAGGGTTTGCCGCCGCGCACGGTCAATTGTCCGACCTGCGGCAAGCCGGTGCCGTGGTCGGCCGAGAGCGCCTTCCGCCCGTTTTGTTCCGAGCGCTGCCGCAACATCGACCTGGGCGCCTGGGCGGCGGAGGAGTATCGCGTGCCGGAAAACGAAAAACAGTCTTCCAACGAGCAGTAGCTCCGATCCCGCACCGCACGGATGGCGGCGATGCCTACGGCCTGATCAAACGCAAGTCGGTGACGAAGTCTTGCGGCTTGCCGACTCCGATCCTGGCGAACGAAGGATGCAGCGGGTTGAGCAGGTAGTTGGTTTCAGAAGGGATGACCGCGCTCGGCACGGCCAACACCACGCTCGACCGGCGCTCGGCCCAAGCGGTGCCGAGGGCCTGCAGCCGTTCTCTTGCGGCCATGCTGCGCCAGTCGTCCGGAAGCTGCCCAGGCGCAATCCGTTCGATCTTCACCCCCTTCGGCAGGGTGGCCGCCAGCATGACGTAGCGGGCACGCAGCGGCTCGTCCTGCACCAGCATCTCCAGCATCGCCAGCGATTGGCTGCCCGAGGTGTATACCATCGGCACGCCCTTGTGGTTCCAGCGGCCGCCGTAAATCCTGGCGCCCTCGCCGGAGAATGCGGAGTCGGCGAAGCGGGCCGTCACCAGCCGCCAGGCCGTGAGCATCAGGCGAACACGCCGTGCTCGATGCGGCCGAGGGTGTCCAGCACGCTTTCCGCGCCGATGTCGGTGTCCATCAGCGTCAGCGGCACTGCGCCGGAGAGGGCGGCATTCGGGGACTTCAGCCAGTCGAGCGCCGTGTCCAGATCGCCGAAGACTTCCTTCGCTCGTTCGACCACGCGGGCCAGGCGCACCAGCTTGGCGGATTCCTCGCTGTTGAGCGTGCCTTCCTTCTTGCGCCGCGCCAGTGTACGCTCGGGAATGCCCACAGCGGCGGCCAGCTCCGTCTGGGTGACACGCAAGGTGCGGGTCAGGGCATCGATGGCCGCCGAGGAAATGCCCCGGCGGATGATCGACACCCAGTCCAGTGCCGTGCGGGGCTTGACATGCAGGACGTTCCTGCCGCCGAGCAGGGATTCGACCGAGAGCGTGTCCGCCGCAATTGCAGCTGAGGCCATGATTCCACTCCGTTGTTGTGCCATGTGGCATTCATTGTAGTCAATTATGGCGTAAATCGCCACATTGGCTGCGGGATGGAGTGAATGCCTCGCTACGCCCACGCCGCGCGGATGGCGGCGATGCCGTGCGCGCCGGCCCGCTGCGCCAGCGCCAGGTCTTCCCGGCGCAGGCCGCCGAGGGCATACACCGGCAGGGAAATGTTCTCCAGCAGCTGCGCCGTGCGCGCCCAGCCGAGGCCGGCCACGCCGGGGTGGCTGAGCGTCTCCTTCACCGGACCGAGCACGGCGAAATCCAGCTCCAGCGCGGCGGCGCGCGCGAGTTCCGGCGCATTGTGGCAGGAGGCCGCCACCAGCGGCAGGTCGGGCCGCTCGGCCAATTGCATCAGCTGGGCGCAGGGCAGGTGCACGCCGTCGGCGCCGAGATGGCGCGCCAGCGCGATGTCGCCGTTCACCAGCACGCGCGCGCCGTGCGCATGCGCCAGCCGCGCCGCCTCGCGGGCGAAGCGTTCGCGCGCCTCGACGGCGAGCAGGGGCTCGCGCACTTGCAGCAGGCGCAGGCCGCCGGCCAGCGCGCGCTCCAGTTTTTCCAGCTGCGGCCCGACACCGATCTCGCCGGCGTGGGTGATGGCGTAGAAGTCGGGAAAAGTCAGTCCGCGCAGCACGGCGATGTTGGCCGGCAGCATCGGCGCGACGTCGACGCCGTCAGCACGCTGCCAGGCCAGCGCGTCGTGATGGATGTCGCGGATCTCGCCGCGCCAGCCGCCGACGCGAAAGAAATGCAGGCGGACGTGGGCGTGCGGATAGACGTGCTCGCGGGTGATCCACGGCGTGCAGCGCTCGGCTTCGATGCCGAGCTCCTCGTGCAGCTCGCGCACCAGCGCCTGCGCGGCGGTCTCGCCCGGCTCGATCTTGCCGCCGGGGAATTCCCAGTAGCCGGCGTAGGGCTTGCCCGCGGGGCGACGGCCAAGCAGGAAGCTGCCGTCGGGTTTCAGGATGACGGCAGCGGCGGCCTCGACGATTGTCATGAAGCCTTCCCCCCGCCCCCCTTCCCGCGGAAGGGGGTGACGGTGGTTCGCGAGCTGTGCTCGCTCCACCGGGTTGGCTGCGCCGTCCTTGGGACGGCCCGGCGGACGGCGCTCACTTCTTGCCGCCGTGCTGCCCGGCGTAGTCGCGCGCGAACTGCCAGGCGACGCGGCCGCTGCGCGAGCCGCGCAGCAGCGCCCACTGCAGCGCTTCCTCGCGCGCCGCGGCGATGGCCGCCGTCGGCACGCCGTATTCGCGCAGCCAGTGCGCGGCGATGGCGAGGTATTCGTCCTGGTCGAAGGGGTAGAAGGACAGCCACAGGCCGAAGCGCTCGGAGAGCGAGACCTTCTCCTCGGTGGTCTCGCCGGGATGGATCTCGCCGTCGACGTGCTTCGTCTCCAGGTTCTCGTCCATGAATTCGGGCATCAGGTGGCGGCGGTTCGAGGTGGCGTAGAGCAGCACGTTGTCCGGCGTGCTCGCCACCGAGCCGTCGAGGATGCTCTTCAGCGCCTTGTAGCCGGGCTCGCTCGCCTCGAAGGAGAGGTCGTCGCAGAACAGGATGAAGCGCTCGCCGCGCCCGGCGAGCAGATCCACGAGGTCGGGCAGGTCGATGAGGTCGTGCTTGTCCACCTCGATCAGGCGCAGGCCCTTCGCCGCGTACTGGTTGAGCAGCGCCTTCACCAGCGAGCTCTTGCCCGTGCCGCGCGCGCCGGTGAGCAGCACGTTGTTGGCGCTCTTCCCTTCCACGAACTGGCGCGTGTTCTGCTCGATGCGCCGCTTCTGCTCGTCGACGTTGCGCAGGTCTTTCAGGCGGATGCGGTGCGGCCGGGCCACCGGTTCGAGGTGGCCGCGGCCGCCGCCGCGCTTGCGCCAGCGGAAGGCGGTCGAGGCCTTCCAGTCGGGCGCGGCGGCGGGCGGCGGCAGCAGGGTTTCGATGCGCTCGAGCAGCGCCTCGGCGCGGGCGATCAGGCGGGCAAGGTCGTTCATTTCGATTGCTATACTTGCGGAAACTCCGACTTTAGCGAAATTCATGTCACCGCGCCAACTCGCGCCCGTGCTGGGCGTCCTGCTTGTACTTGCCGGCTGTGCCCAACTGCCGACTGCCCCGACGAAAACCGAAGCGCAGTGCGCCTGTCCTGCCTGCCCGGTGTGCCCGGCAGTCGCACCGCCAAAGCCTCCGGCGAAGCCGCTGCAGGAAGCGCGCTGGGAAGACGTCAAGGGCTGGGGTGCCGACAACCTCGCCGAGGCGCATGGCGCCCTCCTCGAATCCTGCGGTGCATTGGCGAAGCAGCCGGCCTGGCGCGAGGCGTGCGAGGCGGCGCGCGCGCTGCCGGCGGAGAACGCCGCCCTGCGCGCCTTTTTCGAAACGCGCTTCCGCCCCTGGCGCGTGGTGAATTCGGACGAATCCACCGAAGGCCTCGTCACCGGCTACTACGAGCCGCTGCTGCGCGGCAGCCGCGAGCGGAGCAAATCCTTTTCCCATGCCATCTATGGCGTGCCGGACGACCTGCTGGTGGTGGACCTCGGCGAACTGTATCCCGAGCTGAAGAACTTCCGCCTGCGCGGCCGCCTCGACGGGCGCCGCGTGGTGCCCTACTGGCCGCGCGCCGAACTGACGCCGCAGGCGCCGGCGCTGGCCGGCAAGGCCCTGTTGTGGGTGGCCGACCCGGTCGAACTGTTCTTCCTGCAGGTGCAGGGCTCGGGCCGCGTCGAGCTGCCCGACGGCCGCCGCGTGCGCGTCGGCTACGCCGACCAGAACGGCCATCCCTATCAATCCATCGGCCGCTGGCTGGTGGAGCAGGGCGAACTGAAGCTGGAAGACGCCTCGATGCAGGGCATCCAGGCCTGGGCGCGGGCGAATCCGAAGCGATTGAATGAACTGCTCAACGTCAACCCGAGCTTCGTCTTTTTCCGCGAGCTGCCGGACAACGGCGGCGGGCCGCCCGGCGCGCTCGGCGTGCCGCTGACGCCGGGCCGCAGCATCGCCGTCGACCCGCGTACCGTTCCACTCGGCGCGCCGGTGTTTCTCGCCACCACGCAGCCGGCGAGCGGTCAGCCCATGCAGCGCCTGGTCCTGGCGCAGGACACCGGCGGCGCCATCAAGGGCGCGGTGCGCGCGGATTTCTTCTGGGGCTTCGGCGCCGAGGCCGGTGCTCAGGCGGGGCGCATGCGCCAGAAGGGCGAGATGTGGGTGCTGCTGCCCAGTGCCCTCGTTCCGGAGAATTCCCGCAAGCAATGAGCCGGGCCGTGCCGCGGTGTCAGACGGCGCGGGAAAAACAATCCATGAAGGCCGCCTGAAATGCCGCCTGGGCGTCGCGAGGCAGATCGTTGATGCCGGCGGCCGAGCGCCGGCCGTTGCCGCCGAAACGGCGCGCGAAGGCATCGGCGCCGTCGGGGAAGCCGGCGGGCACGCGCAGGCTGGCCGTCAGGTAGCCGCGCGCATTGGGCACCAGGATCGCATAGGCCTTCGCGGCATCGGTCCGGGCCAGATGGTTGGCGAAGGAGCCGACCGCGCGCCGCGCCCAGGCGGCATCGGGCAGCAGGTACACGGCGGCCCTATCCGTCTTCCGCGCGGCGGAAGTGCCCAGCGCCTTGTCCATGTCCTCGCCGCGCTGCCGCTCCAGGCGCGCGAATGCCTCCTCGGTGCGGACGAAGGCGAAGGGGTCCGCGTAGGCGTGCAGCAGCCGGTACAGTTCGGCGGGCCAGTACATCAGATCGTCCCGGCCGTCGCCGTAGCTGTTGTAGTTCAGGCACTCGCCCAGGCGCCTCAGCGTCTCGCGCCGGTCGTGGTCGAGCCCGAGGCGGTCGGCCAGGCGGCCGGCCGTCTGGAGGAGATTGTCGCCATAGGCGCCGACGATCGCCCAGGGCGTGTGCGCCCCGGCCAGATGGGCATCCACCAGGACGCTGGTGCAGACGTCGGGCGACGTGTCGATCAGCGCCTTCAGGCGGGCATGCACGGGGATGTCGCCGGCATGGTGGTGGTCGAAATATTCCACGGTGACACCCTGGTCCAGCAGGGCGACCAGCGCCGCGCGGTTGCCGGCCAGGGCGATGTCGAGCACCGTGACGCTGTCGCCGCCGCGGGCCGGCACGCGCGCGAGCAGGGCATTGTCGCGCTTCACCCCGGTGACGAGCTGCGCCTCGCGCGGCCGGACGAGGCGCAGCTGGTGCAGGGCGCACAGCCCGTCGGCATCGCCGTTGAAGACGTCGAAATGGCTCATGGCGTCCTTGTCCGCAGCCGGCGCTCGATCTCGGCGAACGCCGGCGCCCATGCCCCGTCCGCGGCGTCCACCGGCACGACGAAGGCCATTTCGTCCGCGGCCAGGGCTTCGGCGTCCCGCAGCTGGCTGTCGAGCACGGCGGCCGTGGCTTCCGAGGCGTCCGCCGCCGCTTGCTGCCGCCGGGCGAGGCGCTCCCGCAGCAGCGCCTCGGGGGCGCGGCAGTCGAGAATCGCAAAGGGAAGGTCCAGCGCTTGTGCCGCGGCGCGGAACCGGTCGCGCTGCCGGCGCTTGAGGAAGGTGGCATCGACGATCACCGTCATCCCCGCCTGCGCGACGCTGCGCGCCAGGGATTCCATTCGACCATAGGTCTCTTCGGTGGCCTGCTGCGCATAGATGCCGGTTTCCAGGCCCGAGCCGCTGCGCATCAAGGCTCCCAGGCCGTGCAGGCGCTTGCGTTCCACGTCGGAGCGGATGCGCACCGCGCCGAGATGTTCGACGAGCACGTGCGCAAAATGGCTTTTGCCCGACCCGGAAAAACCGTGGGTCAGGAGCAGGCCCCGCCGCGATGGCGGCGCCATCGCCAGCGAAGCGTAATCGAGGTAGCGGCGGTAATCCGCCAGGGCCGCTGCCCGTTCCGCCGCGGCCAGGCCGCCCTGGGCGGCGCGGATGCGCGCCACCTTGGCCCGCACCATGGCGCGGTAGGCCTTGTACCAGGCCAGCAGCGGCAGGCCGGCGTAATCCCCGCCGGCCTCCAGATAGCCGTTGAGGAAGCGGCTGGCCAGGTCGGCCCGTCCGCGCACCTCCAGGTCCATGACGAGGAAGGCCGCTTCGTTCATCACGTCGATCCAGCGCAGGTTCGGATTGAACTCGATGCAATCGAAGATGCACGGTGCGTTGCCGTACAGGACGATGTTGCCCAGATGCAGGTCGCCATGGCATTCGCGGACGAAACCGGCGCCCCGGCGCGCTTCGAAGCGCTCGGCGAGGCGCGCCTGCTCCGCCAGGGTCCGGGCTGCGACGGCGGACAGGCCCGCCGCATCTTCGCCGGCCCCGAGCAGGGCGCGTATCTGCGCGAAATTCTGCTCCGCCGGGGCGGCGATGGCGGCGGCGCTGCCATAGGCGTCGTCCGTCCCGGCGCGGGCAATGCCGTCGTGGAAAGTCGCCACCGCCACTGCCAGGGCATCGATGGCTGCCGCCTGCAATTCGCCGCGCGCCAGCACGCGCTCCGCCAGGCATTCCTGGGGGAAGCGCGCCATCTTGACCGCATAGTCGATGGCCGGCCCGTCGCCGCCCAGCTGCGGCGACTGCGGCGATCCGCCGATGGCCACCACGTCCAGATAGAGTTGCGGCGCCAGGCGGCGGTTGAGGCGCAGCTCCTCTTCGCAGAAGAAGCGCCGCCTGGCCAGGGTCGAGAAGTCGAGGAAGTCCAGATCGACGGCCTTCTTGATCTTGTAGGCGAATTCCCCGGCCAGCAGCACGAAGGAGATGTGGGTTTCCACCAGCGAAACGGCGGCGGCGGGATGCGGATAACAGGCGGGAGCGGCGAGCGACTGCACCATGACGCGCTGCTGCGCCAGGGCGTCGTGAGCGCTGTTCCGTGTCTGCATGCGAAATCCCGGAGCGCCCGTGCCGCGCGGAAAGTCAGTCTCCGCGCTACGGCGCCAGGGGCCGCGGAGAAACGGTCATTTGACTTGCGCCAGCTTCTGCTCGAGTTGCGCGACCGGCACGGCGCCGGGAATGCGCTCGCCGTTGGCGAGGAAGATCGTCGGCGTGCCGCGGATGTTGTACTTCTGCGCCAGCGCCATCACTTTCTCGATCGGCGCATCGCAATTTGCCGGCGAGGGCGGCACGTTGTTGACCATCAGGTCGCTCCAGGCCTTGGCGCGGTCGGCCGCGCACCAGACCGCCCGCGACTTGCTGGCGGAGTCCGCCGACAGGATGGGCAGCAGGAAGGTGTAGATCGTCACGTTGCTCATGCCGGCCATCTCCTTCGCCAGCTTCTTGCAGTAGCCGCAGTTCGGGTCCTCGAAGGTGGCGAAGACGCGCTTGCCGTCGCCGCGCACGGTCTTCACGGCGTATTCCAGCGGCAGGTCGGAGAAATTGATGGCGGAGAGCTTGTTCAGCCGCTCCTGGGTGAGGTTCTTGCGCGTCTTGGTGTCGATGATGCTGCCGTCGATGAGCAGGCTGACCTTCTCGTCGGTGTAGTAGAGCTCGTGGCCGACCTGCACCTCGTAGAGCCCAAGCACCCCGGCTTTCCTGACGGCATCGACCTTCCCGCCGAGCCAGGTTTCGACGGACTTCCTGACGCTCGCCTCGTCGGCATGGGCGGCGCCGGCAGCGAGCAGGATGGCGAGGAGGACAGAGGAAAGGCGATTCATGATCATAGGATCTCCGTTGGGGTCAGCCGAGCGCGTAGCGCACCAGCATGTTGCGTACGACAGGCAGGCTGTCGGTGAGGTTCAATCCGAGGTTGCGAATGACGGAAAGGGCGGGGTGTTGCGGCCGGAACAGTCTTTGCAGCCCATGCGTTGCCCATTGTAGCAGGGCGACTTCCTCGGCCCGGGCGCGCGCGTAGCGGCGCAGCGACCGTTCGTCGCCGCAGTCGCCGAATTCCGGCAGGGCAAGCAGGACCTTCGCCAGTTCGCGCGCATCGAGAAAGCCGAGGTTGATGCCGTGGCCGGAGAGCGGGTGGATGGCATGGGCGGCGTCGCCGACGAGGGCCAGACGGGGAGCGACGATCTGCGGCACGCGCATCAGCCGCAGCGGGAAGGCGGCCGGCGGCGTGACGAGCTTGAGCGCGCCGAGCCGGTTTGCCCCAGCGGCGGCGAAGCGCCGGCAAAGGGTTGCTTCGTCGAGGGCGAGCAATTCGCCGGCATGGGCTTGCGGCGTCGACCAGACCGCCGAGATGCGCCGGCCGGGCAGCGGCAGATACGCCAGCACGCCGTCCGCGCGGAACCACTGGAAGGCGCTGTTGCGGTGCGGCTCGGCGCATTCGAAATTCGCCACCACGCCCATTTCGCCGTAGGGCAGCGTGTCGACGCGCAGTCCGGCCTGCGCGCGCACCCAGGAATCGGCGCCGTCGGCACCCACCACCAGCTTCGCCCCCAGCGTCTCGCCGGAAGTCAGTTCCAGCCGGACGGCGTCCTCGCGCACTTCGAGCCGTTGCGGCTGCGCCGGACAGAAGAGCTTGAGATTGCCCTGGCGCTTGACGGTTTCCCACAGCTCGCGCTGCATGAGGCCGGACTCGACGATCCAGGCCAGTTCGCCGACGCCGCTGTCGTAGGCCGAGAAGTCGAGGCGGCCTTCGGCATCGCCGCGGATGGCCATGTCGTAGACCGGCGTAATGCGGCTGGCATCGAGGTGCTGCCAGGCGCCGATTTCCAGCAGGAAGCCCTGCGCGGCGGGGCTGACGGCATACACGCGGCTGTCCCAGCCGGCCGCAGCCGCCGTGGGCGGGCGGCTTTCCACGAGGGCGATGCGGAGGCGGCTGTCCTTGAGGGCGGCGGCCAGGCTGGCGCCGGCGAGACCGGCGCCGACGATGATGATGTCGAAATGCAATTTGCGATGAAAGAAGGGAGGCGTTCCGTCATTGTGCGGGCCCCGGCCAACCTTGACAAGGCCATGCTCCGCAACGATAATTCGCCCCCTTCCAAGCGGTGATGTAGCTCAGTCGGTTAGAGCGAGGGATTCATAACCCCTAGGTCGGCAGTTCGATTCTGCCCATCACCACCCCCTTCCTGGCAAGAGTCCGGCGGTTCGCTATAATTGTCTAATATCACAGCGAAAAGGCGTGCATGAATCCGATCGTTTCGGCGATTCTCAGCAGCATCATCGACAGCATCATGGAGTCGGCGATGGCGCCCGCGCCGCTGCCGCCGCCCGCCGCGCCGCCCGGCATCGTGCGGCCCGCGCTGCAGAACGGGCCGCTCGCCACGATGAGTCCGCCCAGCAACGGCTACGCGCAGTTTGGCAGCGAAAACCTGCGGCTGGCGGCCAGCCTGCAGATCCGCGACACGCAGAACCGCATCGTCCTGCCGATGTCGATGCAGGCGCCGGTGCCGGTGCTCTACAAGCTGGACGAGTACGGATCGGTGCAGCGCGTCTGGGTGCTGACCCCCGAAGAGGCGGAAGTCGCCGACCAGCTCATCAGGCAGAAGCAATCCTCCCCCAGGAAGTAGTGGCCAAGAAGCTTTACATCAAGACCTTCGGCTGCCAGATGAACGAGTACGATTCGGACCGCATGGTCGACGTGCTCGCCGCCGAGGGCATCGAGCAGACCGACTCCCCCGAGGACGCCGACGTCATCCTCTTCAACACCTGCTCGGTGCGCGAGAAGGCGCAGGAGAAGGTGTTCCACGACCTCGGCCGCGTGCGGCTGCTGAAGCAGTCGAAGCCGGACCTCGTCATCGGCGTCGGCGGCTGCGTGGCGAGCCAGGAGGGCGAGGCCATCGTGCGCCGCGCGCCTTACGTCGATGTCGTCTTCGGGCCGCAGACGCTGCACCGCCTGCCGCAGCTCATCCGCGCGCGCCGCGACTCCGGCCGGCCGCAGGTGGATGTCTCCTTCCCCGAAATCGAAAAGTTCGACGCCCTGCCGCCGCCGCGCGTGGAGGGCGGCTCGGCCTTCGTCTCGGTGATGGAAGGCTGCAGCAAGTTCTGCACCTACTGCATCGTGCCCTACACCCGCGGCGAGGAAATCTCGCGCCCGCTCGGCGACGTGCTGGCCGAGATCGCCGGCCTGGCGGCGCAGGGCGTGCGCGAAGTGACCCTGCTCGGCCAGAACGTGAACGCCTGGCGCGGCGCCATGGACGGCGGCGAGGCGGACTTCGCCTTCCTGCTCGAATGCGTGCACGAGATTCCCGGCATCGAACGGATCCGCTACACCACCTCGCATCCGCGCGAGATGACGGCGCGCCTGATCGAGGCCTATGCCCGGTTGCCGAAGCTGGTGTCGCACCTGCACCTGCCGGTGCAGTCCGGCGCCGACCGCGTCTTGGCGGCGATGAAGCGCGGCTACACCGCGCTGGAGTACAAGTCGCTGGTGCGCAGGCTGCGCGCGGCGCGCCCGGACATTTCGCTGTCGACCGATTTCATCGTCGGCTTTCCCGGCGAGACGGAGACGGATTTCGAGGCGACCATGAAGCTGATCGAGGAGGTCGGCTTCGACGCCTCCTTCAGCTTCCTCTACAGCCCGCGCCCGGGCACGCCGGCGGCGGAACTGGCCGACGACACGCCGTCGGAAGTGAAGACGCAGCGGCTGATGCGCCTGCAAAAGCGCATCGAGGCGCAGGCGAGCGCCATCAGCGCGGCGATGGTCGGCAGCGTTCAGCGCATCCTCGTCGAGGGCGCCTCGAAGAAGGACGCGACGGAACTCGCCGGCCGCACCGACAACAACCGCATCGTCAATTTCGCCGGCCCATCGTACGCCGGGCGCCTGACCGGCCGCTTCGTCGATGTCCTCGTCACCGCCGCGCTGCCGCATTCGCTGCGCGGCGAGGCCCTCCTCCGCGAATCGTGAAACCCCGGCCGCTCGACGTCGTGCTGTCCCCGCTGGACAACCAGCGCCTGGCCAACCTGTGCGGCGCGCTCGACGAGAACCTGCGCCAGATCGAGGCCGCCTACGACGTCGCCATCGCCCGTCGCGGCGAGCGTTTCACCGTGCGCGGCCATCCCGCCCAGTCGGCACAGGCGGCGAACGCCCTGCAGCACTTCTATGCCGAGGCCGCCGAGCACCTGTCCATCGACGCCATCCAGCTCGGCCTGGTGGAACTGGCCAACCGCAGCCAGCCCGGCATGTCCGCGCCCGGCCTGCTGACGCGCAAGCCCGAGCTGCACGGCCGCACGCCGCGCCAGGTGCAGTACCTGCGCCAGATCCAGGAGCACGACATCACCTTCGGCATCGGGCCGGCCGGCACCGGCAAGACCTATCTGGCCGTGGCCAGCGCGGTCGATGCCTTCGAGCGCGACCAGGTCAGCCGCATCGTGCTGACGCGCCCGGCCGTCGAGGCCGGCGAGCGGCTCGGCTTCCTGCCCGGCGACCTGGCGCAGAAGGTCGACCCCTACCTGCGGCCGCTCTACGACGCGCTCTACGACCTGATGGGTTTCGACAAGGTGGCCAAGCTCTTCGAGCGCCAGGCCATCGAGATCGCGCCGCTCGCCTACATGCGCGGCCGCACGCTCAACCACGCCTTCATCATCCTCGACGAGGCGCAGAACACCACGCCGGAGCAGATGAAGATGTTCCTCACGCGCATCGGCATCGGCGCCAGGGCGGTCATCACCGGCGACGTCACCCAGATCGACCTCGCGCGCGGCATGAAGAGCGGACTGATCGAGGCCTCGCGCATCCTGCGCGAAGTGCGCGGCATCGCCTTCACCGAATTCCTCGCCGAGGATGTGGTGCGCCACCCGCTGGTGGCGCGCATCGTCTCCGCCTATGAGCAGCACGAAAAAGCCCGCGACACCGGCGCGCCTTAGCCTCAGCGTCCAGTACGCCGCCAAGGGCGAGGCGCTGCCCTCGCGCGCCGAGCTGCGCAAGTGGGTGCGCGCAACCCGCCCGGGCGCGGCCGAAGTGACCGTCCGCTTCGTCGATACCGAGGAAGGACGGGTCCTGAACGCCCAGTACCGGCGCAAGGACCACGCCACCAACGTGCTGACGTTTCCCTATGCGCGGGAGCCCGTGCTGAGCGGCGACCTGGTGCTGTGCCTGCCGCTGGTGCTGCGCGAGGCGGCGGCGCAGGGCAAGCCGGCCGCCGCCCATTTTGCCCACCTCGTCGTGCATGGTATGCTGCACCTGCAAGGTTACGACCACGAAACGGCAGCCGAGGCCCGCAGCATGGAGCAGAAGGAACGCGAGATCCTGGCCCGGCTCGGCTATCCCGATCCCTATTGATCCCGCATGGACCCTTCGCCGAGTAGACCGTCGCTGCTTGAACGCCTCTCTTCAATGCTGTTGCGCGAGCCGGAAGATCGGCAGCAGCTCATCGCGCTCTTGCATTCGGCTTTCGAGCGTAACCTGCTCGATGCCGATGCGCTCTCGATCATCGAGGGCGCCCTCGCCGTTTCCGACATGCAGGTCGGAGACGTCATGGTGCCGCGCGCGCAAATGCACGTGATGTCGATCGACGACGGCATGGCGGCCATGACGGCGATGGCCATCGAGACGGCGCACTCCCGCTTCCCCGTGACCGGCGAGGACAAGGACGACGTCATCGGCGTGCTGCTGGCCAAGGACCTGCTGCGCCTGCATGCCGGGGAGAACGTGCCCCTGCGCGACATGCTGCGGCCCGCGGTCTTCATTCCGGAGACGAAGCGGCTCAACGTGCTGCTGCGCGAGTTCCGCGCCTCGCGCAACCACATGGCGATCGTGGTGGACGAGTACGGCGTCGTCGCCGGGCTGGTGACCATCGAGGACGTGCTCGAGCAGATCGTCGGCGACATCGAGGACGAATACGACTTCGACGAGGCCTCGGACAACATCCTGCTCGACCAGGCCGGCCATTACCGCGTCAAGGCCACCACCGAGATCGCCGATTTCAATGCGGCCTTCGGCACGCGGTTCAGCGACGAGGAGTTCGATACCGTCGGCGGCATGGTGATCCAGCACCTCGGCCGCCTGCCGAAGCGCGGCGAGTCGCTGCAGCTCGACGGCCTGCGCATGCAGATCCTGCGCGCCGACAGCCGGCGGGTGCACACGCTGCTGGTGGACCGGCCGCACGCGGCTTCATGAGCCGCACGGCGACGCACGCCATTGCCGCCTTCCTGCTCGGCGCGGCTTCGGTCCTCGGTTTCGCGCCTTTCCTGCTGTTTCCCTTGCCGATCGTCGCGCTGGCCGTGCTGGTCAGGCTGTGGCGCGACGTCCCGCCGCGCCAGGCTGCGCTGACCGGCTTCGCCTACGGTTGCGGATGCTTTCTGGCCGGCGTCTCCTGGGTGTATGTCAGCATGCACGTCTTCGGCGGCATGCCGCCGCCGCTGGCCGCCCTGGCGGCCGGTTTGTTCTGCGGCTACCTCGCGCTCTATCCGGCCCTCGCCGGCTATCTCTTCGCCAGGCTGCGCCGCCATCGCCTGTGGGCGGACGCGCTGCTCGCCGCCGCCGCGTGGACCCTTGCCGACTGGCTGCGCGGCTGGCTGCTGACCGGCTTCCCCTGGCTGGCCTACGGCTATGCCCAGACGCCGCCCAGCCCGCTCGCCGGCTACGCGCCCTTGCTCGGCGTGTATGGCGTCGGCTTCGCGGCGGCGCTGATCGCCGCCCTGGCGGGACTGACTTTTCACCGGCGCAGGCAGTGGCTGCCGGCCGGCATCGCCATCGCCCTCGTGCTGGCGGCCGGCGCCGGCCTGTCCGCCATCCGGTGGACGCAGCCGACCGGCAAGCCGTTGTCGGTGAGCCTGCTGCAGGGGAACATCGAGCAAAGCCTGAAATGGCGGCCGGAGCGCCTGCAGCAGTCGCTCGACACCTATCTGCGCCTGGCGCAAGGCCATCCGGCGCAGCTGGTCGTGCTGCCGGAGACGGCGCTGCCGCTGATGCTCGATCAATTGCCGGGCGACTACGCCGCCGCGCTGCGGCGCGGCGCGCTGGGCGGCCAGGGCGCCGTGCTGTTCGGCATCGCCGCACAGGATGCGCAGGGGCGCTACTACAACAGCGCCGTCGGCCTGTCGCCGGAAGGCCTGCAGACCTACAGCAAGCGCCACCTGGTGCCCTTCGGCGAATTCACGCCGCCAGCCTTCGCCTGGACGCTGGCGCTGCTGCAGCTCCCGATGTCGAACTTCAGCCCCGGCCCCGCCGTCCAGCCGCCGCTGGCGCTGGGCGGAGAGAAGGTGGCGGTGAATATCTGCTACGAGGACCTCTTCGGCGAGGAGATCGCGCGCGCCCTGCCGGAGGCGACGCTGCTGGTGAACCTTTCCAACACCGCCTGGTTCGGCGATTCGCTGGCCCAGCCGCAGCACTTGCAGATCGCCCAGATGCGCGCGCTGGAAACCGGCCGCGCCATGCTGCGCGCCACGAATACCGGCATGACGGCGATTGTCGGTCCGCAGGGCCGGATCGAGCGTGTGCTGCCGCCCTTTGGCGAAGGCGTCCTGAGCGCGGAGGTGAGCGGCTACTCCGGTGCGACACCCTATGTGGGCTGGGGCAATGCCGCCGTGCTGCTGCTGGTCGCGGCCGGCCTGCTGGCGCCGCTGGCCGGTTTACGCCGCGGTGCACATTGACCCGCCGACCCGGCCGGACGACAATCCTGCCAGCCAGGCGATGCCGGGCAACGCGGCAAGGCGCGAGTTCATGTCAAACGGTTGAGGCAAAGGCAGGAAAGAAAATCCTGCCGGGAGGAGGAGGACGGGGGCTGCGGCCCCCGTCTTTTTTAGTAACCGAGCGTGTGGTTGCCCAGATCGATGGTCAGCACGGCGCGGCCGATCGCGGCGGCGGCGGCGCGCACGAAGCTGTTGACCCAGGGCGTCGGCGCGGCGTAGGCGGCTTCTTGCTGCGTCTTGGCCAGGCAAAGGATCTTGTCGGCCAGCAGCAGCTTGCCGACGGGATTGGTCGGGGTGCAGCCGGCTTTCTCGAACTCCTGCCCCAGCCATTCCTGCGCCTTGCGCGCATCCAGGCCGGCCAGGTCGGCGTCGAGCAGCTCGAACTCGTAGCGCTCTCCGTTGCCGGTGACAACCGTGACGTGACACCCCATTGCTAGCTCCGCTTTGTTGGCACGGCCGCATGTTACCCCATCCCCTTCCACCGTACAGTCGCAAGACCGACAATTGCCCGCCGGAGGGCGGGCTTGTGAGGGGCGCCGGCGCCGATTAGGATGCGGGTATGACAAGCGTTGCAGCGCCGCCCGCCGGCAGGGAGGCCGGCGGGAAATTCGAAATTCGCGGGAGGGCCGAGGACCTGCTGGTGGTGCTGTCCGGGCGCTGGTGCCTCGGTCGGAACCTGCCTTCCCGCGGCGCGCTCGAAGAGGGCCTCGGCGCGGCCACGCGCCGGATTGCCTTCGATGCCTCCGGCCTGGAGGCATGGGATTCCGGGCTGCTGGCTTTCCTGACCGGCGTGCTGAAGACCTGCGCCGCACGCGGCATCGGGGTCGACCAGGCCGGCCTGCCCGAAGGCGTCCGGCGCCTGCTCGCCATGTCTTTCGCGGTGCCGGAACAGAAGCTGGCCGGCCGCGGCGAAGAGCGGGGCGGTTTTTTCGTCCGCGTCGGCAAGGCCAGCCTCGAGCTCATCCGCGGTGCGCCGGCGATGCTCGGCTTCCTGGGGGAGATCACGCTCTCCTTCGTCCGCCTGTTTGGCGGCCGCGCCCGCTTTCGCATGAGCGACCTGTGGCTGGAGGTCGAGCAGGTCGGGCCGCGGGCCCTGCCGATCGTCTCGGTGATCAGCTTTCTGGTGGGGCTGATCCTCGCCTATCTGGGCGCCGACCAGCTGAAGCAGGTCGGCGCCCAGATCTTCATCGCCGACCTGGTGGCGATCGGCATGGTGCGGGAGGTCGGGGCGCTGATGACCGGCATCATCATCGCCGGGCGCACCGGCGCCGCCTTCGCCGCGCAGCTCGGCACCATGCAGGTGAACGAGGAGATCGACGCCTTTCGCACCCTCGGCATCTCGCCGATCGACTTCCTCGTGCTGCCGCGCCTGCTGGCGCTGATGCTGATGGTGCCGCTGCTGACGCTCTACTCGGGTTTCGTCGGCATGGCGGCCGGCCTGCTGGTGTCGACCACGATCTTCGACATCAGCCTGTTCGAGTATTACAACGAAACCCTGCGCGCGCTGGAGCTCAAGCATTTCTGGGTGGGGCTGTCGAAGGGCTCGGTGTACGGCGCGATGGTGGCCTTCGCCGGCTGCCTGCGCGGCATGCAGTGCGGCCGCAGCGCCGAGGCGGTGGGGGAGGCGGCGACCTCGGCGGTGGTGACCGGCATCCTGCTCATCACCATCGCCGCCTCCGTGATGACCATCGTCTACTACCAGCTGGACATATGAGCGCCGGGCCGGCCCACATCGAGGTGCGCGATCTCACCATGGCCTACGGCGACCACGTCGTGCAGAGCGGCGTCAGTTTCAGCGTGAAGGCGGGGGACGTCTTCGTCATCATGGGCGGCAACGGCTGCGGCAAGACGACGCTGATGCGCGCCCTCATCGGCCTGCAGCGGCCGTCGGCGGGCACGGTGCGCTACGAGGGCGAGGATTTCTGGGCCGTCGCCCGCGAGGACCGGGAGCGGATGAAGCGGCGCCTCGGCATCATGTTCCAGGGCGGCGCGCTGTGGAGCTCGCTGACCCTGGCGGAAAACGTCGCGCTGCCGCTGGCCGAGTACACGGACCTGCCGCCCGCCCGCATCGCCGAGGTCGTCTCCTTCAAGCTCGCCCTGGTCGGCCTGGCCGGCTTCGAGGAGTTCTATCCCTCGGAGCTGTCGGGCGGCATGAAGAAGCGTGCCGGACTGGCGCGCGCCATGGCGCTCGACCCGGACACCCTCATCATCGACGAGCCCTCGTCCGGCCTCGACCCGTTGACGGCGCGCCGGCTCGACGATCTCATCCTCGCGCTGCGCGACAGCCTCGGCGCGACCATTGTCGTCATCAGCCACGACCTGGCCAGCATTCTCGCCATCGGCAGCGATTCGATTTTTCTCGATGCGGACACCCATACCATGATCCCGACCGGCAACCCCCGCGAGGCCCTCCTTCACGGCGATCCCAAGGTGCGCCATTTCCTGACGCGGGGGGGCGCATGAGCCGAAAAGCCGACCCCGCGATCATCGGCGCCTTCGTCCTCGGCGCCATCGTCCTCGCGGTGACCACCATCCTGCTGATCGCCGGCGACAGCTGGTTCGTCAAGCGCAGCCGGCACATGCTGTATTTCGAGGGCGCGGCGCAGGGGCTGCAGGTGGGCGCGCCGGTGGTCTTCCTGGGAGTGAAGGTCGGCACCGTCAAGGACATCCGGCTCGGCCTGGACGAAGCCGGCGACAAGTTCGTGGTGCCGGTTGCCATCGAGATCGAGCCGCACATCGTGCGGACGAAGGGCGGCGAGCAGATCGACCTGCGCGACCGGGATGCGCTGCGCCGCCTGGTGGAACGCGGCCTGCGCGGGCGCCTGCGCATGCAGAGCATCCTCACCGGGCAGCTCTACGTCGACCTGGATTTCCACCCCGACAAGCCGGCCCGCTATGTCGCCTCCGATCCGGACGTCAGCGAGATTCCGACCATCCGCACCACCGTGCAGGAGCTCACCGCCAAGCTCGGGGGCTTCCCGATGGGCAAGTTCCTGGCCGACGTGGCATCCATCGGCGAGACCCTGAATTCACCGGAGGCGCGCAACCTGCCGCGGCGGCTCGACGCCACGCTGAAGCACCTCGAGTCGCTGGCGGCGCGGCTGGATGCGAAAAGCGGCCCGATCCTCGACGAGACCCGCGCCGACCTCGTGGAAATGCGCAAGGCGCTGACCGCCGCGCAGGCGGCCATGGCGCGGCTGGAGACGGCTGCCGACCGGGTGGCGACGCTGACGAGCGCCGACTCCGATCTGGTTCGCAACCTGACGCAGGCCAGCGCCGAACTCGCGCGGGCGGCCCAGGCCGTGCGCGGTTTGGCCGAGGCCGATTCCCCGACCCAGCAGAACGTGAATCAGGCCTTGAAGGAAATCGCCCGCGCCGCGGAAGCCTTGCGCAAATTGGCGGAACTGCTGGAACAGCAGCCCGACGCCATTCTGCGCGGCAAGCGCAAGGTGGAAAATCCCTGAGAGGGCCGCGTCGCCGCAGGGAAAGCCTGTAAAATCGCGCTTTTGCGATTTTCTCCCGCGCGCCATGCCGACGTTTCAGGAAATCATTCTTCGACTGCAGAAATTCTGGGACGAGCAGGGCTGTGCCCTGCTGCAACCCTACGACATGGAAGTCGGCGCCGGCACCAGCCATACCGCCACTTTCCTGCGCGCCCTCGGCCCCGAGCCGTGGAAAGCCGCCTACGTGCAGCCCTCGCGCCGGCCCAAGGACGGCCGCTACGGCGAGAACCCCAACCGCCTGCAGCACTACTACCAGTACCAGGTGGTGCTGAAGCCGGCGCCGTCGGACATCCTCGATCTGTATCTCGGCTCGCTCGAGGCGCTCGGCTTCGACCTCAGGCAGAACGACGTGCGCTTCGTCGAGGACGACTGGGAAAACCCGACGCTGGGCGCCTGGGGCCTCGGCTGGGAAGTCTGGCTGAACGGCATGGAGGTCACGCAGTTCACCTATTTCCAGCAGGTCGGCGGCATCGACTGCAAGCCGATCACCGGCGAGATCACCTACGGCCTGGAGCGCCTGGCGATGTACCTGCAGGGCGTCGAGAACGTCTTCGACCTGGTCTACGCGCCGGGCCTGAAATACGGCGACGTCTTCCACCAGAACGAGGTGGAGCAGAGCGCCTACAACTTCGAGCACAGCGACGTCGACTTCCTGCTCGGCGCCTTCTCCGCGCACGAGCGGCAGGCGCAGCACCTGATGGCCCAGCGGCTCGCGCTGCCCGCCTACGAGCAGGTCCTCAAGGCCGCGCACACCTTCAACCTGCTCGATGCGCGCGGCGCCATCTCCGTCACCGAGCGCGCCGCGTATATCGGCCGGATCAGGAACCTGGCGCGCAGCGTCGCCCAGAGCTATGTCGACAGCCGCGCCCGCCTCGGCTTCCCGATGGCGCCGCAGGCCTGGGCCGAAGAAACGCTGGCGCAGCTGGCGAAGAAGGCGGCGTGAGCATGGGCGCGAAGAACCTGCTGGTCGAGCTCTTCGTCGAGGAGCTGCCGCCGAAGGCGCTGAAGAAACTCGGCGAGTCATTCGCGGCAACGCTGGAGAGCGAGCTTCGCAAGGAAGGGTTGCTTGAGGAGGGCAGCGTTACAAGCGCTTTCGCTACTCCAAGGCGTCTGGCGGCGCACATCTCACGGGTGCGCGACAAGGGGCCGGACAAGAACATCCGCAAGAAGCTGATGCCTTCGGCCGTGGCATTCGACGGGCAGGGCAAGCCAACGGCCGCGTTGCGAAAGCGCATGGAGAAAGACGGGCTTTCGGAGTGTGATCTGGCCAGGGGAATGGACGGCGCCTTAGAGTCCGTGTTCGCGGTTTTCCACGAGACAGGCTGGTCATTGACCGCAACCTTGCAATTGGCGCTGAGTGCCGCCATCTCCGGGCTGCCCATCCCAAAAGTCATGACCTATCAGTTGCAGGACGGCTGGCGCAGCGTGCACTTTGTGCGCCCGGCACATAGGCTAGTTGCATTACATGGCAGGGACGTAATTGACGTTGATGTGCTCGGTCTCCAAGCCGGCCGTGAGACGCAGGGCCACCGCTTCGAGGCGGCGCAGCCCCTCGTGACGCTTCGCGACGCCGACAGCTACGCCGAACAGATGAAGAACGAAGGCGCGGTGATCGCCAGCTTCGCCGAGCGTCGCGCCGAGATCGAAAGTCAGTTGCGGCGGAACGCCGAAAAGGAAGGATTGAAGCCGATCGAGGACGCGGCGCTGCTCGACGAGGTGACGGCGCTGGTCGAGCGCCCGAACGTGCTGACCTGCCAGTTCGAGAAGGAATTCCTCGCGGTGCCGCAGGAATGTCTGATCCTCACCATGAAGGCCAACCAGAAGTACTTCCCGCTGCTCGATGCCGCCGACAAACTGACCAACAGGTTCCTCGTCGTCAGCAACATCCGCCCGGCCGATCCCTCCGCGGTGATCGGCGGCAACGAGCGCGTGGTGCGCCCGCGCCTGGCCGACGCCAAGTTCTTCTTCGACCAGGACCGCAGGAAGTCCCTGATCGACCGCATTCCGGGGCTGGCCAGGGTGGTCTATCACAACAAGCTCGGCAGTCAGGGCGAGCGCGTCGAGCGCGTCGCCGCGCTGGCGCGCGCCATCGGCCAGGCGCTGGGCGGCGAGGCGCTCGCCAACCAGGCCGATCGCGCCGCCGTGCTGTCGAAGGCGGACCTCCTCACCGACATGGTCGGCGAGTTCCCCGAGCTGCAGGGCATCATGGGCCGCTACTACGCGCTGCACGACGGCGAGCCGGCCGAGATCGCCGATGCCATCGAAGACCACTACAAGCCGCGCTTCGCCGGCGACGAATTGCCGCGCGGGGCGGCGGGGATTTGCGTGGCGCTGGCCGACAAGCTGCAGACCCTGGCCGACATGTTCGGCATCGGCCAGCTGCCGACCGGCGACAAGGATCCCTTCGCGCTGCGCCGTCACGCGCTCGGCCTGGTGCGCATGCTGATCGAACGCGACCTGCCGCTCGAACTCGCCTGGCTGTTCGATGCGGCGAAGCTTGCCGATGCCAAGGTGCGCGGGCAGCTCGCCGAGTTCATCTACGAACGCCTCGCCGGACAACTGCGCGAGCAGGGCTATTCGGCGCTCGAGGTGGATGCCGTCCTCGCTCCGCAACCGCAACGCCTGGGCGACATCCCGAAGCGGCTCGCCGCCGTGCGCGCCTTCGCCTCGCTGCCCGAGGCGGCGAGCCTCGCCGCCGCCAACAAGCGCGTCGGCAACATCCTGAAAAAAGTCAGTCCCGGCGGGACGGCGCCGGTCGATGCCGCGCTGCTCAAGGAGCCGGCGGAAGTTGCCCTGAACGCCGCGCTGGCCGAGACCAGGCCGAAAGCCGATGCAGCCTTCGCGGACGGCGACTACGCCGCCTCGCTGCAAGCGCTGGCGGCATTGAAAGGCCCGGTCGACGCCTTCTTCGACCATGTCATGGTTAACGTCGAGGACGACGTCCTGCGGGCGAACCGCCTCGGCCTGCTGGCGACCCTCCATGCGGCCATGAACCGCGTCGCCGACCTGTCGAAACTGTCCGCATGAAGCTGGTGATCCTCGACCGCGACGGCGTCATCAACCACGACAGCGACCAGTTCATCAAGTCGCCCGAGGAATGGCGGCCGATTCCCGGCAGCCTGGAGGCGATCGCGCGCCTCTCGCAGTGGGGCTGTCGCGTGGTGGTGGCGACCAACCAGTCGGGGGTCGGCCGCGGCCTGTTCGACATGGATGCGCTCAACGCCATCCATGACAAGATGGTCAAGGCCGTGGCGCTGGCGGGCGGGCGCATCGACGCGATCTTCTTCTGCCCGCACGCGGCGGACTCGACCTGCGAATGCCGCAAGCCGCGTCCGGGCATGCTGCGCGAGATCGCGCAGCGCTACAACACGCATCTGAAGGGCGTGCCGGCGGTGGGCGACAGCCTGCGCGACCTGCAGGCGGCGCACGCCATGGGCGCCCAGCCGATCCTGGTGCTGACCGGCAAGGGCGCGAAAACGCGCGGCCACCCCGACCTGCCGCCCGAGACGCTGGTGTTTCCCGACCTCGCCGCGGCGGCGGCGCATATCGCGGCATGACCCCGCAGGCCCCCAGACCGACCCTGGCGATCGCCCTGCGCTCGGCCCTCTTCATGCTGATCATCGTGGCGTTTACGGTGCCCTACGCCCTCGGCGTCATGCTCTGCTTCCCGCTGCCGCACCGCTGGCGCCGGCAGACGGTGGTGCCGTGGGTGCATGCCGCCTCCTGGCTGATCAAGCATGTGCTGGGCATCGACTATCGCGTGCTCGGCCGCGAGAACATTCCCGGCCGCTCCTCGGTGATCCTCTCCAAGCACCAGTCGGCCTGGGAAACCATCGTCCTGCAGCTGGTCTTTCCCTGGACGCTGTTCGTCTGGAAGAAGGAGTTGAAGATGCTGCCCTTCTTCGGCTGGGCGCTGGCCGCCACGCCGATGATCTCGGTGGATCGCGGTGCCGGCAAGGAGGCGCTGCGGCAACTGGTGTCGCAGGGCCGCCTGCGTCTGGACCAGGGTTACTGGGTGATCATTTTCCCGGAAGGCACGCGCACGCCCGTCGGCACCTACCGCCGCTACAAGCCGGGCGGCGCGCATCTGGCGGTGGAGACCGGCGTGCCGGTGGTGCCGGTGGCGCACAACGCCGGGGAGTTCTGGAGCCGCCGCGCCTTCATCAAATATCCCGGCATGGTGACGGTGAGCATCGGTCCGGCGATTGACCCGGCCGGCCTCTCGGCGGAAGATGTGAATGCGCGCGCCGAAGCCTGGATGGAGGCGGAAATGCGCCGCATCAGCCCCCACAAATACGATGCAGAGCGAAAGCCAGCTTGAACTGCCGCTCGAGCGGTCGGCGCCCGCCCGCCGCCGGCCGCGCAAGACCTCGCCGGCACAGGAATGGCGCGATGCCGCTCATCTGCCTTTCCTCGGCCGGCGCGTGGTCCTGCGCCTGGACGGCGCCCGCGAGCGCGCCGAACTCGCCGACGACACCCTGTATCTGCCCTTGCCGCCGGAAGCCGGCGAGGGGCAGATTCGCGACCGGGCCGAGGGCTGGCTGCAAGGCGAGGCGCGCCGCCTGCTCGGCGAACGCCTGGCACGGTGTGCGCAGCGCCTGGACCTGCCGGTGCCGGCCTGGCAATTGGCGTTCGCCGCCGGCACGACGGTCGAGGTGGACGCCGCCGGGCGCTTCCGCCTGCCCTGGCGGCTGGCGCAGCTGGCGCCGGAGGACATCGACCGGCGGCTGCTGCGCCAGCTCGAACCCTTGCGGCTGCGCGCCGGCGCACGCGACATCTGGGATGCTGAGACTCTTCCAGCTTGAGCTGCCGCTGTTTCGCCGCGCCGCGCCGCCGGCCGAACAGACCCGCCACATCCAGCTCGGCACGCGCATCGTCGCCTACCGCCTGATCCGTTCCAGCCGGCGCAGCCTCGGCATGACCATCGACCAGCGCGGCCTGCGCGTCGGCGCCAGTCCGCGCACCTCGCTCGCCGACATCGAGCGCTTTCTGCGCCACAACGCGGCCTGGGTGCTGAAAAAACTCGACGAGTGGCATGGCCATGGCCAGCCGCGCCATCTGGCCGTTTGCGACGGCGCGCTGATTCCGCTGCTGGGCGAAGAGTGCGTGGTGCGCATCGAGCCGGGCGCCAATCGCGTGCGCTGGGCCGGCCAAACCCTGATCCTGCAGGCGCGGCCTGGTGCCGACCTGCGCCAGCTGGCGCGGCACGCCTTGCGCGGCCGCGCACTCGAGGTGTTCCGCGAACGGGCGATGCACCATGCAGCGCAATTGAACCGCCCGCTGCCGCGCATCGCGCTGTCCAACGCGCAGACGCGCTGGGGCAGCTGCAGCGAGCAAACCGGCATTCGCCTGTCCTGGCGGCTGATCCACGCGCCGCCGCGCCTGCTCGATTACGTCGTCGCCCACGAGATGGCGCATCTCGTGGAAATGAACCATTCGCCGCGCTTCTGGAAGATCGTCGAGCGGCTGTGTCCGGATTATCGTGCCGCGCGCGACGAGCTGCGCCGGCTGGCGGCGACCTGCCCGCAGTTATAGAAAGGGAAATCATGCGCATCCTGCACACCATGCTGCGGGTCGGCGATCTCGACCGCTCGCTCAAGTTCTACACCGAGGTACTGGGCATGCGCCTGCTGCGGCGCGCCGATTACCCGGAAGGCAAGTTCACGCTGGCCTTCGTCGGCTACCAGGAGGAAAAGGACGGCGCGGTGCTGGAACTGACTTTCAACTGGGGCGTGGACCAGTACGAACTGGGCACCGGCTACGGCCACATCGCGCTCGAAGTCGATGATGCCTACGCCGCCTGCGCCGAGATCAAGCGCCGCGGCGGCACGGTGACGCGCGAGGCGGGACCGATGAAGCACGGCAGCACGGTGATCGCCTTCGTGCAGGATCCCGACGGCTACAAGGTCGAGCTGATCCAGAAAAGGTGAGGCGGGTTGGTGGGCCCAGCAGGACTCGAACCTGCAACCAACGGATTACCTGATTAGTGACAAACCTCAGCAGGCTCACGTAGCGAGCCTGGCGGGGAGGAAACTGGGCTCATTTTCACCGGCGAGGAGAATGGGCCATGGCGATG
>JAANMU010000204.1_pt1 | contig 75785 bp, 68 predicted proteins | sample 7279701 | NCBI WGS metagenome assembly JAANMU01 (sample SAMN14094539, study PRJNA606508) | bioreactor metagenome | isolation source: A lab-scale SPAN reactor treating ammonium-rich wastewater day 57 | place: Ireland: Galway | collected 2017-03-13 | reverse complement strand
GGAGCGATGGCAGCGCTTGCTCTCCCCCACGGAGGCCGCCGTGACCACTCTGCGCGAGCTGGTCGCGTCCACCTGTGAGCCCATGGGAACGCTCACGCCGGTGAACGGGCGCTTGGTGGAGAGGGCGCTCGAGGCCGTGGCTGCCGGGCCCCCCGCCGAGGAATCGATCGCCATCTTGCGGGCCCTTCAAAAGCGTTTCACCCTGCGTGCCACGGCACTGTTGAGCCAGGAGGCCAGAGCTGAGGAGCCTGCCGAGCGCGACCTGGAATGGGCGGGCAAGGCGGGCGCGATTCTAGATCGGTGGGGAGCCCCCCCGGAGCCCTCGCGCAACGAGGTCGAGGAGCTGGTCTACCAGGCTGCCACTGCCTCCAGTCCGCACGAGGCCGTTCAAGAGCTGACCCGGAGACTGCGCGACCCCGAGTGGCGCTCCCGGCTCGAGCAGAATCTTCCCGCCCTGGTTCGCTTCGGACGCGAGGCGCTGCTCAACGGGACGGCCAACTGCGACGCGCTGGCACAATCCGGACAGTGCAGCTACTACGGGACCCTGCTCAAGGAATTTCCCCAGGCCCACACGGCCGACTGCTTGCGCCACGGCATCGAGCCTCTGCTGAGAGCCGGGGTGGACGGTTGGAAACCCACCTTCAACGGCTTCTGGAATGGCCACCCCGAGCTGATGGGGGAGATGCTCGAAATGGGCTTGAGCCATCGCTCGCTCTTTCGTCTCCAAGACGATGTGCTCGAGCTTGTAGTCGGCTCGCTGCGGCGCGGTTTGGAGCCCACTCCCGAGTTGCGCGATTTTCTGATGGGCCATCTCTGCTTCCCGCTGAGCGAGACCCATACCGGACCGGGAGCCATGGCCATCCTGCGCGCCCTGGCTCAGATGGAGAAGGCTCGACCCGGCATCCTGGAAGGAGCGGTGCTGCCGGACGCCTCGGGAAAAGCGGCCGGTTGGAAATCGGCCTTGCTCGACCGGGTGCTGCACGAACCGGTGCGCCGTCCCATGGTGCTGAACGAGCTGGGGGGCTGGACCGAGGGCCGCCCCTTCTACGATACCCTTTTTCCGGGATCGGACGCGACACTCTCGGGGCCGCTCCTGGAGGCCCTGGAGCGTACCTGGCCCGAGGACCCGAGCACCCTGGAAGGGCCTGACAAAATCCGCCTCTCGATCCTGGCTTCCGTGCCCCTCCCTCCCGAGCATGAGCAGCGCTTGAAGGCTCTCCTGTGGCCCGAGATGGGGCAGACGCGCATGTACCAGCCTTACCTGCAGCGCTTCAGCTCGGCCTACCGCGCCGAGCAACTGGCCTCTCTGGTCGACCGTCCCCTCGGCGAGCGGGTGGCCAGGACCCGCGAGCTTCTGCAGCTCGAGATCGACCGCGATGCCTCCTTTATGGCCGAACGCTACGTTCCCGGGGCGGCTCGCAGCCTGGCCGATACCATCCAGGGCCCTTATCGGGGGGCCGCCCTGGCCGAGCTCTATCCGCAGGCCACCGATTCCCTGGGAGTCCAGATCTGCGTTGAGCTGGTGGGCCGCGACCCCTCGCTGGTCAGCCTGCTCCACCCGCCCCCCACGAGCCCCGAGGCGGTCAAGTCTTTCGACCGGGGCGTGGAGGAATGGGTGAAGAGCTTCCCCCGAAGGGGCCTCGAGCAAGTGACCGGCTCGCTCGAGACGATCGTCGGACTGACCAGCTCGGCCTTCGGAAAGAACCAGGCCTACCGGGCCTGGGCCTCTCTGCTCAAGGAGGGCCCACCCTGGGCCCGCGAGGTGGCGGCCATGGAGGGCACGCCGCAGGAGCAGCACCAGATCGCCAGGCGTGTGGTGGGCTCGCCTCGCTCTCCCGAGGTCGACCTCGGGTTGTATCGCAAGCTGGCAGGCGTGGCGGGCGCCGAGGAGCTATTGCCCGCCTTCGACCGCCTGCTCGGCGCGATGAATGCCGGCCAGAGCGAGGAGGAAGCCTGGAAGGCAGCTCTGAGCCAGGTGGTTGCTCCTGGAGATGGTCGGCCCGGGAGCGGGGTGGAGTTTCTCCCCGGCCAGGTCACCGTGGGCGGTGTGCGGCTGCGCTCGCGCAGCTGAGTCAAGGATGTTCGGCAGGCGTTTCGCCTTTGTGAATAGCTTCACGGATCGGAAGGACGCCGTTCTCGGCTCGGTGTTCGGCAGGATTTCGTTTCCGCCGGGAAACGAACGCGTGTTTGTCTGAAGTCAGGTTGAGCGGAGGCGCCGTGGCCCACGACTTCAAAGCGTGCCGTCTGGGAAAACCGGTGCGGCTCGTGCCATCCCGGGAACTGGCAGCCCTGGGACTCCGCACGACCGGTGCCGTCCTGCGACCCCGGCATGCAACGCGGAGCTGACCCCCGTGCTGGCCGCGTGTGACGGGCACCCTGCTCTCGACCTGCCGGACAAAGGCGGAAAACCGGCCCCCGGCCGAGAATCTCCCGACCGCGATGCTGCAAGACCTGCAAACTCTGCGCGTGCTCGAGTTCCCGGCCGTGCTCGAGATCCTGGCGGGCAAGACCCACTGGCCGCCCGGGCGCGAGCGCATGGAGGCTCTTCTGCCGGCCACCTCTCTTGAAGAGCTGGAGGATCGCCAGATGGACGTGGCCGAGGCCATCCAACTGCTCGACGAGGGCTACAACCCTCCTCTGGGCGGGCTCGAGGATGTGCGGCCGGCCATCCAGCAGGCCCAGCTTGGCTCCAGCCTTGAGCCCGAGGTGCTGCTGCAGATCCGCGAGGTGGCCGGGGTCAGCCGGCAGGTCGGGCGGGCCCTGCGAGACCGCTCCGAGCGCTTCCCGCGCCTGGCCGACCGCGCCATCGTCATCATCGCCTTCCCCAAGATCGAGTCCGAGGTGGCCCGCTGCTTTGGTCCCGACGCCCGCATGCTCGATTCCGCCAGCCCCCGCTTACGGGCCCTGCGCGAGGAGATCCGCAGCCTGGAGGCGCGCATGCAGCGCAGCCTGAGCGCCATCCTGCGCGAGAGCGACCTGGCCAAGATGCTGCAAGAGCCCATCATCACGCAGCGCATGGGGCGCCACGTGGTGCCGGTGAAATCGGAGTATCGCAGCGCCTTCCCCGGGCTGGTGATCGACCAGTCGGCCAGCGGCGCCACGCTCTTCATGGAGCCTTTCTCGCTGGTGGAGCAGGGCAACCAGCTACGCTCGGTGCGGCTGGCCGAGAAGAAAGAGATGGAAGCCATCCTGGCCCGCCTCTCGGCCCTGGTGGGCTATCACGCCAGCGAGCTGGCCATGGCCTGCGACGAGCTGGGCCACTTCGACTTTTTGTGCGGGCTCGGGCGCTACGCCCAGGACGCCCGGGCCCAGCTGCCCGAGATCAACAAAGAGGGCATGATCCGCCTCAACCAGGCCCGCCATCCCCTGCTCAAGGGGCACGTGATCCCCATCTCCATCGAAGTGGGGCAGGGGTTCGACACGCTGGTGGTTACCGGCCCCAATACCGGGGGCAAGACGGTCACCCTCAAGTGCGTGGGCCTGTCGGTGCTGATGGGCCTGTCGGGCTGCCCGGTGCCCTGCGCCTCGGGCTCGAGCATCCCGTTCCTCAAAGCCGTCTGGGCCGACATCGGGGACGAGCAGTCCATCGCTCAGAGCCTGTCCACCTTCTCGGCCCACCTGACCCAGATCTTGCGCATCCTGCCGGCGGCCGGGCCCGAGACGCTGGTCCTGCTCGACGAGCTGGGGGCGGGCACCGACCCCTCCGAGGGCGGGGCTCTGGGGATGGCCCTGCTGGAGTACCTGCACGGGCGGGGAACGCGCACGGTGGTCACCACCCACCTCTCCGAGCTGAAGGCCTTCGCGGCCCAGAGCGAGGGGATGGAGAACGCGGCGGTGGAGTTCGATACCCAATCGCTGCAGCCCACTTACCGGGTGTTGATGGGCGTGCCTGGACGCTCCAACGCGCTCCAGATCGCAAGCCAGTTGGGCCTGCCGGCCAGCGTGCTGCGGCGCGCGAGAGAGCTCTTGGGGCAGAGTCACGACGAAGTGGAGGGGTTGCTTGAAGACCTCGAGCAAGAGCGCGAGACAGCCCACCGCCTGGGCCAGCAGCTCGAGCAGGAGTCGAGCCAGGTGGCCCGGCTGCGCCACGAGTACGAAGCGCGTCTGGCGCTGGTGGAGCAGGAGAAACGCGAGAAGCTCGACGAGGCCGCCCGCCAGGCCGAGAAGCTGCTCAGCGAGGCGCGCGATAACGTGCAGGGCCTGCTGGCCGACTTTCGCAAGAAGCTGGCCGCCCTGGGGCATGCCCGCAAGGAGGCGCTGGAAGAGACGCGCAAGCTGGCTCGCGAGCTGGCCGCCCGGCTGGTGAGCGACTCGACCGATGTGGAGGAGCTCTCGGCCGAGGCCGCGCGGCTGGTGGCCGAGGTGGCTGCCGAGCGGGCCCGGGTGGCTCCCCACGAGGACCCCGAGACCCCCTGGGAGGAGGAGGAGCTGCCCACCAGCACCGAGACCCCCGAGCCCCCGCGGCCCGAGCTGCCGCCTCCAGACGAGGTGGACGAGGAGGTGCGGGCGGACGCGAGAGCGCTGCAAATGGAGCTCAATCAGCTGGTCAGCGAGCTGGCTCCCCTGCGCATCAAGCCCGCGCCGGCCGAGGGCGGGCCGCTGGAGCCAGGCACCACAGTCTACGTGCGCCGTTTCGGCCAGGAGGGCACGGTGCTCTCGAGCAAGGACGACAAGGTGGAGGTGCGCGTGGGGGCGGTACGCATCAGCGTGCCGCGCGACGAGTGCGATCCGGTGGAGACGAAGAGCCAGGGCCAGGTGGGCCACCTGCCCGAGTCGCGGGCGGCCACCTTGAGCACGCGCCTGGACCTGCGCGGGCTGACGGCCGACGAGGCGCTGATGGAGGTGGATCGCTACCTCGACAGCGCCTCCCTGGCCGGGGCCGAGCGGGTGGAGTTGATCCACGGCAAGGGAACCGGCGCCCTGCGCCAGGCCATCCAGCGTCACCTCAAGGGGCATCCCATGGTGCTCGAGCACCGTCTCGGCGAGGTGCACGAAGGGGGCTGGGGGGTTACCGTGGTGCGGGTGAAGCGCTGACGGATTGCTGCCCCACCGGGGCGGCCCGCACGTCGCGGCGACTCGTTCATCCCGGGCAGGGGAGAAGGTCCTGACGGGGAAGGACCTCGCCCTATGAACGGATGCCGACTGATACTGGCGGTCTATGGCCCGGACGGGCTGTGCTACCCGGGCTCCGACCCGCGCCACATCGTGCTGGGGGAGGCTCGCTATCAGGTGGGCTCGCAGGCTCACGCCGACCTGGCCACCCGGGTGCACGATCTGCTGGCCCGGAACGGAGTGCGTGTCTTGCGGGCCGACGCGGTGGAGCAGCAGAAGTGCTTTACCCTGATCCTGTCGGCCGAGGTGGACAACTGCTCGGCCGCCAACCTGGCCGAGCTGCGCGTTCGGCTCGAAGCCGAGGCCCGTCCCCTGGGGGTGCGCTTTCGCCTGCAGCGCGAGGAGATCTTCGCCTACATGCACCGGATCTAGCGGGGACTGCCCAGAGCCACGGCCCGGGAACCTCGGGGTGCGGTGCCGGCCGCGACGGTGCTCAGGGCTGGCCTGAGCACCGCCCGGGTCAGATCTTCTCGTTGACCCAGCTGCGCGCGTCAGGCCCCTGTTTGATCAGCTTGCCTTTGGCGTCATAGATGAAGAAGGCGGGAATGGAGCGCACTCCCATCTTGTCGCTCAGCTCGCTGTGCTTGTCCACGTCGATCTTGAGCAGGGCGGTCTTGTTGGCGGAATTCTTGGCGTAGGCCTCCAAACTGGGGGCCATTTTCTTGCATGGCCCTCACCAGTCGGCGTAGAACTCCACGATGGTGGTCTTGCCGGAAACCAGGTGTTTCTCCACCTTGTCGGCTCCGGCAGGCAGGTCCACCACCTGTGCCATGGCGGGAATCGCCAGCAGCAGCAGGCAGGACACGGTCCAAGCGATCCGTTTTGCCATTCTCAGCTCCTTTCCAGGGATACTTGCAGCTTTCGAAGTCGCCTGACCAGCGCCTCCATGGGTGGCAGGCCTCTGGTCACCGTTCGCGAAGCCGGGTGCGCCATGTGGTTGAGCTCGGAAGAGATCCTGGAAACCCTGCGCATGTTCGAGGAGCAGCACCTCGACGTGCGAACCGTCACGATGGGTATCAGCCTGTTCGATTGCTGCGCCACGGACATGCGATCTGTGTGCGAGCGGGTGGTGCGCAAGATCTTGCGCTCGGCCGAGAAGCTGGTGCCCACGGTGGAGGCGGTGTCCGAGGAGTTCGGCATTCCCATCGTCAACAAGCGCGTCTCCATCTCGCCGGCGGCCTACATCGCGGCTTCCACGGGGGCGAAAGACTACACCCCGCTGGCCATGGCCCTGGACCGGGCCGCCGAAGCGGTGGGCATCGACTACCTGGGCGGCTTCTCGGCTCAGGTCCACAAAGGCTACAAGGACGGCGATCGGGTGCTGATCGACTCCCTGCCCGAGGCCCTCAACGCCACCTCTCGCGTGTGCTCCTCCATCTCGGTGGCCTCCACCCGGGCCGGAGTGAACATGGATGCGGTGCTGCACATGGGTCAGGTGATCCACCGCACCGCCCATCTGCGCCCCGAATTGCAGGGGGGGGCCTGCGCCCGGTTGGTAACCTTCTGCAACCAGCCTGAGGACAACCCCTTCATCGCCGGAGCCATGCACGGCACTGGCGAGGCGGAGATCTCCATCAACGTGGGCATCAGCGGCCCGGGCGTGGTGGCGGCTGCCGTGCGCCAGATGCGGGGCGCCCCTTTGCAGGACGTGGCCGAGGCCATCAAGCGCACGGCCTTCAAGATCACCCGGATGGGCGAGCTGGTGGGCCGCGAGGTCTCGCGTCGCCTGGGCGTGCGCTTCGGCATCGTCGACCTGTCGCTGGCTCCCACCCCGGCCGCAGGCGACTCGGTGGCCGAGGTGCTGGAGGCCATGGGCCTGGAGAAGTGCGGTACTCACGGCACCACGGCAGCCCTGGCCCTGCTCAACGACGCCGTCAAGCGGGGCGGGGCCATGGCCTCCTCCAGCGTGGGGGGGTTGAGCGGCGCCTTCATCCCCGTCAGCGAGGACGCCGAGATGGCCCGCTCGGTGAGCATGGGAGCCCTGACCATCGACAAGCTCGAGGCCATGACTTCGGTCTGCTCGGTGGGCCTGGACATGGTGGTGGTACCCGGCGACACCACGCCCGAAACGCTGTCGGCCATCATGGCCGACGAGATGGTGATCGGGATGGTCAACAACAAAACCACCGCCGTGCGCTTGCTGCCCGTACCGGGCAAGCGGGCGGGCGAGTCGGTCGACTACGGCGGGCTGCTCGGCGCCTCGCCCATCTTGCCGGTGCACCGCTTTGCGGCTCGCGACTTCGTGCTGCGCGGGGGGCGGATCCCCTCGCCCATTCAGGGGCTCACCAATTAGAGCGTCGGCCCTGGTGCTGCTGCTGGCTGTCCTGGCGCTGGCCCAGACGCCCGCCTGGCGCTACGATCTGGCCGTGCAACGTTTCGTGGACGCCCAGGCCGAGGCGGTGGCGGAGAGCGGCAGCCTGCTGGAAGACTGGCTGAGCGGCCGCATCTCGACCGAGAGGGCGCTGGAGAAGCTGAAGGTGCGCGAGGAGGCGGTTCTGGCCTACCAGGCCAAGCTGGAGCAGGCCCCTTACCACAAGGCCCTGAACGGCTATCGAATGTCCGCCCTGTCGCGCTCCAAGGCCCACTCCAGGGCCCTGGCCCGCATCGCGACCTTTCTCGAGGCGGGCAAGTCGGACCGGGCCAGCGTGCAGACCTTCTCCCACGAGCTCAACCGCATCCTGAGCCAGGCCCAGTTGGACTGGCTGGCCGCTCGCCAGCAGTGGCTTCCTCGCCTTTCGCCTGGCGGACCGGCCGGCTACTATGCCTGGCAGGCCAGGATCCTCCCTATCCAACGGCGCGAGGCCGAGCTTTCGGGTCGCCTGCAACAACTGGTTTACCAGGGCAACACCAAAGAGCCCGATCTGGGCTTGCTGGCCCGCGAGGGGGAGAAGCTCACCCGAGAGGTCTCCAGACTCCGCAAGGAGGCCGGCGCCGTCAAAGGGGGAGCGGCCCACAAGGCTTACCTGGGCGAGTTGGAGGCCCTGCACAGGGTGGCCGAGGCCATCACGCTGATGGGCCAGGACCCCTCGCCCGATTCGCTCAGCCGCCTGCGGCGGGTCTCGCGGGTGCTCTTGCAAGAGTCGCGCTCGGCCCAGCAGGCGGCTCTCAAAGAGCTCGAATCGTGAGCTACGACTTCAGATTGACTCACTCAGTGAGCTAACCTATGATCTTCTGGATGAAGCAGGTGACCATCCATGAAGCCAAGACGCATCTCTCACGCCTGATTCAGGACGTGCTTCGGGGAGATGAAGTCGTCATCGCCCGGGGCTCCACCCCTGTGGTGCGCCTGGTCGCTCTGCCGGGAGCCCGGCCTCGGCGTCAGCCCGGTGTGTTCGAGGGGATGACCTACTGGATGGCTGAAGACTTTGATGAGCCCCTGGACGACTTCAAGGCATCTGGTGAAGTCACAGGAGCGGCTGTAGGGGCCTCGAATTCATAGTCCTGTGCCCCCGCTGAGCGATGAAACCCTGAAGGTGCGCATCAAGCGCATGCCCTCCAACGAGCCGCCTCTCAAGCCACACCAGCGTTGGGCACTGCTGGCCACGGGAGCTCTGGTGCTCGGCCTGGCGGTGTACTGCGCCACCTTGCTGGGAGGCAAGCCTGCCACGCAGGGGGCAGCGGTGGCCCTCACGCCCGCTCCGCCTAACGTTTCGCGTCCGCGCGAGGTGCCTCTCTCGGCCGACGGCACGCCGCTCATCGATCTGGTCTGCGGCGCTCCGGTGGATGACACGGCGCCCTATCGCACCGACCATTACGGCAAGACCCTGTATTTTGCCCACGCCGAGTGCCTGGCCGAGTTTCGCAAGAAGCCCGAGGCCTACGTCAAGGTCAAAGTGAACGTCAAGGTCAAGATGCTCGATGGGGAGCAGCCGGCCGACTCCGTCGAGGAGCCGGTGCCCGAGGCCACCGCCGGGGGCGAGGAGAGCGTGCCCGCCGACGAGGAGATGGTCACCGAGGAAGCCCCGGTGCCCGAGGATGGGCCCCCGCCGGCGGCCGACACCCCGCCCCCCGCCTCCGAGCCTCCGGCCGCGACCGTGCCCAGGCCCAACCCCGATGGCTCGGTATGGAAAGATGCCAGTAACCAGCCGGTGCCGCCTGACGATGGCAGCGAGCCGGGCTGGCTGCCTCCCGATCCTAACGCGGCGCCCCCTCCCGCTCCGGTGCAGAGCGTGCCGGCCGACGACTCGGTGCCGAGCTGGGTGCCGGGCGCCGAGCCGACCATCGACAGCCAGCCTGTGCCTTAGGACTCAGACCATGGCCAGTTGGGGTCTACCGGCGGCCCGGGACAGGAACTTGCCGTTGCCAGCTTCGCCAACGAATTTGCCGTTCTCGTACGCCACCTTGCCTCGTACCAGCACGGTGTGAGGGGCGCCCAGGATCTTCCAGCCTTCGTAAACGTTGTAGTCGCAGGCCGAGTTATGGGTCTTGGCGGAGATCACGCCCTCCTTGTTGGGGTTGTAGATCACCACGTCGGCGTCGGCTCCGGGCGAGATGTGCCCCTTCTGGGGGTAGAGCCCGAAGATCTTGGCCGGGTTGGTGGCCGTGACCTCGACGAACTTTGTCATGGGGATCTTGCCCGACTTGACCCCATAGCTGAAGAGCATGTTCATTCGTTCCTCGATGCCGTTGAGCCCGTTGGGAATCTTGCGGAAGTCGTCTTTGCCCATGTCCTTGCCGCCCTTGAAGTCGAAGGTGCAGTGGTCGGTGCCCACCACCTGGATGGTGCCGTTGGCCAGGGCGGCCCAGAGCGCTTCCTGGTCGGCCTTCTTGCGAAGCGGCGGGCTCATCACGTATTTGGCGCCCTCGAAGTCGGGCAGGTCGTAGAGGCTGTCGTCCAGGGTCAGGTGCTGGGTGCACACCTCGCCGAACGACTCCCAGCCGCGGGCGCGGGCCCGCACTAACTCCTCCACCGCTTCCTTGGCGGTCATGTGCACGATGTAGGCGGGCTGACCGGCCAGGTTGCCCAGCTCCAGGATGCGCCCGGTGGCCTCTCCCTCGGCATAGCCGGGCTGGCAGAGGGGATGATAGTGGGGGGTCAGCTTGCCCTCGGCCCCGAACCTGTCGGCCAGCACGGTGAGAACATCGCCGTTCACGGCGTGGGCCGTGACCAGGCCGCCGCGGGCCTTGACCTCCAGCATCAGGCGGAAGATTTCCTCGTCGGAGAGCATCAGGGCGCCCTTGTAAGCGGTGAAGACCTTGAAGCTGGTGATGCCCCGCTCGAAGACCGAGTCGAGCTCCTTGCGGATGCCCTCGTTCCAGTCCACGATGGCCATGTGGAAAGAGTAGTCGCAGCAAGCTTTGGGAGCGCTCTTGGCATCCCAGTCGGCCAGCGCCTGCTTGATGGTGCCGCCCTTGGTGGGGATGCAGAACTCGATGATGGAAGTGGTGCCCCCCGAGATGGCGGCCCGGGTGCCGGTGAAGAAGTCGTCCTTGCTGCGCGTGCCCATGAAGGGCATGTCCAGGTGGCAATGGACATCAATCCCGCCCGGGATGACCAGGTGGCCGGTGGCGTCGTAGACCTTGTCGGCGTTGGTCACGCCCAGGTTCTGGCCCACGGCCACGACTTTCTCGCCCTCGATGAGCACCTCGGCCTTGAACTGGTCGGACGCGGTGACGACTTCGCCGTTCTGGATCAGGATGCGCATCGGAAGGTCCTCCTTGGGAAGCTGCTGTGATGGGGCTTTCCTGACCCTGCAGGCGGGCTCCTGCCCGGGGCGGACTGCTCATTTTGTTGCGGTCCCACCCAGGGTGGGGCTTCTCGGACTCGATGGACAGGAGCAATCGCGAACAAGCTGAAGTTCTGTCTCGATGAGCTTCTCCGGCAAGACCTGGAACGATTGGGCAAGCCGTAACGGCGTGCTGGCCGCCTATCTCCACGGATCTCAGACCCGTCGTCCCCGCGCCGACAGCGACGTGGATGTCGCTCTGCTTCTTTCGGACGGATCCGCCTGGGAAGAGGTCGAGCGCATTCGTGAAGAGGCCTATCCGCTCGTGTCCGAGGCGCTGAAAGTGGACGAGGACCGACTCGATCTCCAGATCCTGAACGGGGCTCCCCCGTTCTTCCAATACCGTGTCATCGCCTGTCGCCAGCTGCTCTGGGAGGGAGACCACGTCCGCCGCGTGGAGTTCGAGCGTGAAGCGACCAGAGAGTACCTGGACCTTGATTACTACCAGAATCAGCATGACCGAACGCGACTGAAGAGACTGGAGGAGGGCACCTTTGGTCGTCGACCGGAGATTCATTCAACGTCTCCTCGGTGAGATCGAAGACCACGTCGGCCTTCTGGAGAGGGAGCGCGAAACTGGACGCGAGCATTTTTTCGCCGATCGGGTCCGTCGCTACGGCGTTCAGTATGCGCTCCAGGCCTGTGTGGAGGCTGTATTGGCGATATCCCACCACTTGATCGCAGAGGCCGGTTTTCCGTCCCCCAGCAGGCAGTTGGACACGGTCTGTATCCTCGCGAGCGAAGGCGTCATCTCTGATCGGGCTTTAGCAGAGCGCCTCCCGCGCATGGTACGCTTCCGAAATTTGCTGGTTCATCGCTACTGGCAAGTGGAGCCCGAGATCGTCTGGGAGGTGTTGGTGCGAGACCTCGACGACCTTCGAGGCTTTTGTGGTCAGATCGCAGCGTTCCTGGCGGCCAATCCTTCCCTTTGAGCGACGGCGCAACAATCCGAAGCCCAATCTAGCTCTTAGCGGTGATGGGCTTGGCCCCGGGCGCCCACACGGTCAAGCTGTCCGGGCCTCTTTGCCGGCCGCCTCGCGGGCCTCCTGGATGCTTCGTACCAGTGGCTTAAGAAAAGGCTTCAGCCAGGCCGGTTCGTTGCCGGCGTAAAGCTCGATTTCCCAATTGTAGAAACGGTTGCCTCTTCGTCCGACGACCACTTTGCTGACGGCGCCACACTCGTAATAAAATTGAAGATGCGCCGCAGGGCGCACATCCGCTCCACGCTGTCCTCGTCCTGGGCCGCCGCCTCGAATTCGGCCTGATACCAGCCGGCCGGCATCAGAGAGAGGAAGGGAGCGGGGGCGACGTTGACGCCGCTGTCCATCTGGCGAGTGAGCCTGCGGACCAGCTCGATGGAGACGAACTGAACCGGAAGACGGCGAGCCCGCTCGGGGAGCCGGTCGTCGGCCAGGCCCTCGGCCAGTTGCCGATAGTCGGCCCAGTTGATGAGATGTCTCCAGTTGTCGATATTACAGTTCTCCTTGTTCGATGAGACCTTCGGCTACTACGCCGATCGTGGCAGAGCCGGCTGGTCCGTTTCAAGCAGGTCAACGCCAGGAGTGATTGGAAGCGCAGCCAGGCGAAGGGACAGCGATCCCTCGCCCAGAAACAAGTGGCGATGATCATTCAGGGGGTCACAGGCCTTCCAGCCACCGCGCAGCCGACCCCGGCGGCCTTGCCGGCGCCGTCCCCCGATCCTCCCGAGCCGGCCGACTCCACCCGTCTCTCTGCCCCCCAGAAGACCCAGAAGCCCGAGCAGGCCGCTCCCCCTCCGAGCGCGCCCGCGGCGAGCAAGACTCCCCCGACGCTCCTGCAGGCCGAGGAGGGAACGGTCCTGGAGCCCTCCACCCCCGAGGACTGGTCCCGCCGCTTGCGTCAGACTGATCGCCGTGAGATCATGCCGCGACTCTTCGAGCTCGCTCAGCGCCATCGCGCCAGCCAGTTGCCGGAGGAAGAGGCGGCTCCTCTGGTGGCCTGGTCGCAGTCGGACGATCCCCTGGTGGCGCGAGCGGCCAACTTTGCTCTGGGTCGGCCCGAGACCAGCTGTCCCGACCCATTGGCCCGACTCTACCTGCCCTTCCAGTTCGGCGACGAGTCGGCGGCCCTGTTCAAGGACGAGCCCCTGCACGAGTTCCTGGCCGGGTTGAGCAAGGCCGACCGCGCCGGTCTGGCCGGCGAGGAGCTGCCCGACACCCGGGGCCAGATGGTCTCGCTCTCCACCGCCCTGGTGGACCGCCTGATCCACGATCCCGATCCCAATTCCGAGCGGACCGCACTGCTGAACGGCATGAGCAGCTGGAACGGGCTGGAGACCTACTACAGCCTGATCACGCCCGAGCCGGCGCTGGTTGCCGACCTCTTGCAGGCAGCCGAGGCTGGCTACGCCCGAGCCGGGCATAGCCAGGCCATGGACAAAATCGATCGCACCCGCCTGTCGGTGCTCGTTTCCTTGCCTTTGGAGCCGCCTGACAGGAAGAAGCTGGTCGACCTCTTGACGAACGAGCGCTTTCAGGAGCGCAATTACCTCGGCAACCAGGTGGACAAGCTGGTGCGCGAGCCCCAGCGGGATGCCCTCCTGGCCCGGTTGGCCGATCCCGATCTGTCCATGGCTGAGCGGCTGGCCATCGGTCGCGACCTGTTCGGGCTGGGCATCAATATGCGCGGTCCTTTCCAGGACGTGCAGGGCGGGGCCGAGGACGCGCTGGTGCGCTCGCTCAGCACACTCTCGCCCCACGCGTTGCAGCTGCGGGTGAGCGAGCTCGAGCCCATGGTGCGCGAGAACCTCGAGCACCTCAAGGGCCGCCTCCCCGTGACCGACGACCTGACCCCGCTCTACGAGCTGGCCGCCCTGCTTCGCTGCCCCGGCGTGCGCGGCTCTGACCTGCTCGAGAAGCTCCACGAGGTGGGCACCGCGGCATTCTCGTCGCGCACGCGCCAGGCGACGGGCTGGCTGGCCCTGGCATGCGTCGAGCAGGAGGCAGGCGGGCTCGAGTCGATGGACCGCCACGAGCAGCGGTCCGTCGTGGCCCGGTTGCTCGAGTCCTCGCAAGGTTTGGAACTGAACCACCAGATGGCCGATGCGGCGTTGATAGCCTGGCAGAAGGCCTATCGACCCGACCCCGAGGCCGCCGCCTCGGCTCGCATCCTGCTGGCCCATCTGCCCCCGAGAGATCAGCTCACCCCCGAGAAGGCCACCCAGGTCGTGGAGGCGCTCTTTGAGGCCTGCCACGATCGGTCCATGCTCGCCCAGGCGCCCGACGCCCTGGCCCTGCTCCTGGGAAAGCGAGTGGCGGCCGAGTTCCTCTGGGACCACCTGGGAGGAGCCCTGCTCGATAAGCAGCTCGACCCGCTGGCGCGACCTGACTCCTCTATGGCGGAACGCTCCGAGTGTCTCCCCGTGGCCGTCCGACTCACGGCAGCTAGCGGACTGTCGCACGAGCCTCTCGAGCAGGCTTATCGCGCCCACGCCACGGATTGGGAGCGAGAGCTGCTCGACGAGTTGCGCACGATGAGCCGGGTGGCCCAGGTTCACCCGGTTCTGACGGCCTTTGCGGCCCCTCCCGAGGAGGCCTGGCAGCAAGTGCTCGATTGCCAGCAACGCGGCACCACTCTGGAGACCGGCCTGTCCGCCTACCAGGTCTCGCGCGGAGAAGGGATGGAAGACTTGACCTACTTGCTCGACCTGGTCGGCGTGGACAAGCAAGACCGTGCTGTGGAGCTTTTCCGCGAGCTGAAGGCCCTGCAGGATGGCGGGATGGACGCGCAGGCGGCCCGCCAGCAGGTGCTGGCAGGGTTTGGCGGGGTCCCCACCGGACCGGGGGGATCCGTGGTCGAGCAGGCGGGAGCGGTGCAGGTCGGCAGCGTGCGCCTCCGCCGTCGTTCCTGACCGGGAACTTTTCTGCCTGTCGGTCTGTCTCAGGGAGTATGGAGTCGCCCGACGAGACATCGCCTGCGTGCTGCTGCGGCCAGGACCGGATCAACCTGTCGCTGGAAGTCATCCAGACCCGACTCGTCGAGCTCCAGCGCCTGAAGCAGACGGAGCAGGCATCCGGTTAAGCTCCGGTCAGCAGGGCCTCACCGCGTGTGAACACGCCTCGTGTGAGAAGGAAATTCAACAGGACCCCGGGCCGAGATTCCAGAAACTTCGTGCGCCTTCTTTGCGCTTTTTAGATCGTCTGATCTGCAAAGTGAAAGCGGGAGCGCGCCACCAGACGAAAGGGCAACCGTCCGTCGGCCTGTTCCTCCGGTGGAAACCGCCGAGCTGATACACTGAATGTGAGTTTGCTCACAGACAGACAGGGAGGTGTGAGACGTGGAGCTTCTCCAGACGGTCACGACCTATCCGACGGTAATCTTTTCGGGTCTTCTGGCGTTGTTGCTCGTCTACTGGGCGGTGGTGTTGGTAGGCGGCCTGCTCGGGGCCGCTGACCTTGACCACGACGGCATCCCTGACTTTCTCGAGCACGACCTGCATCTGGCCAGGCTGCTGGAGGACCTGGGCCTGGCCGCTCTGCCTCTGGCCCCGGTTCTGACTCTGGTGGTGCTGTTGGGCTGGGTAGCGAGTTGCCTGGTCTCGCTTTCAGTGGGGCCGCTCTCGGTTGGTTGGGGCGCCCTGGTTTCGCTGGGCGTGCTGCTGGGGGTGCTGTGGCCGGCCGCCTGGCTGGCCCGGCGGATGGTGCCCCGGCGCGAGCTTCCAACGGCCACCCGGCGGCGTTCGCTGGTTGGCAAGGTCGGTCGCGTGCGCTCGGGTAGCCTGACCAACATTGTGGGCGCGGTCGAGCTGCGCGACGGCGGGAAGATCCTGGTCGAGGCGCGGCTCGGCGAGCAGTATGCCGAGCAAGAGCTATCCTCGGGCAGCGACGTGTTGCTGTTTGACTATGACGAGGGGCGGGGGGTATTCCTGGCCGCGCCGGTGAAGTCGCGGCGAAAGAGTTAGGGCTTCGCGACCGGCGCGAGGCGGTCCAAGGTTGTCGAGACGGTAAGGGAGGTTCGGGGACGTGGAACTGATCACCATGCTCATCTTCGGGGGCGGCCTGGTGGGCTCGCTGCTCTTTTTCTGGTTGGTATGGACGCTGGCCGAGGCCCGCTTCTACATCCGCGTGGAGCAGGGCAAAGCGCTGATCGTCAACCGCAAGGGCCAGAAGGATCCGCAGGTGGTCTTCACGGGCGCCCGCGTGATGCCGCTGTTCGACAAAGCCGAGATGATGGACATCTCGGTCAAGACCATCGACATCGACCGGCGCGGCAAAGAAGGCTTGATCTGTAAGGATAACATCCGGGCCGACATCCGGGTAATGTTCTTCGTGCGCGTGAACAAGACCGTGGAGGACGTGCTCGAAGTGGCCCAGTCGCTCGGTTGCGCCCGCGCCTCCGACCCGCGCACCCTGGAGGACCTGTTCGAGGCCAAGTTCTCCGAGGCTCTCAAGACGGCCGGCAAGAGCCACGACTTTGCCGAGCTCTACACGCGCCGCACCGAGTTTCGCGACATGGTGCGCGGCGTCATCGGCGAGGACCTGAACGGCTACGTGCTTGAGGACGTGGCCATCGATTACCTCGAGCAGACGCCCCTGACGGCGCTCGACGAGACCAACATCATGGACGCTGAGGGCATCCGCAAGATCACCGAGATCACCCATGAGCAGCGCGTGCAGACCAACTACCTGCTCAACGAGGAGAAGAAGCGCATCAAGACCCAGGACGTCGAGGCCAACGCCATCATCATGGAGCAGGATCGCCTGCAGGCCGACGCCCAGACCCGCCAGACCCTGGAAGTCGAGTCGGCTCGTGCCCGGGGTGAGGCAGAGATCGCCAAAATTCAGGCCGAAGAGCGCAAGAAGGCTGAGGCCGCCCGCATCGAGTCTGAGCGCGAGATTCAGGTCATGGAGGAGAACAAGCATCGAGAGATCGAGGTGGCTAACGCCAACCGGCAGAGGGTGGTCAACCTTGAGAAGCAGATCGCTCAGAAGGAGATTAACCTTAAGGCCATCGAGCAAGAGCGCGAAGTCGAGCTCATGCGCATCGCCAAGGAAAAGGCCCTGGAGGAGGAGCGCAAGGAGATTCAGGAGGTCATCCGCCAGCGCATCGCGGTAGAGAAGAACGTGGTCGAGGAAGAAGAGCGCATCAAGACCCTGCGCGTGCAGGAGGAATCCAAGCGCGGCAAGGACTCGGTCGTGATCGCGGCTGAGGCGAAGGCCGAGGAGCAGGCCACCCAGCAGATCAAGCAGGCTGAGGCAGCCGAGGCCGTGGCTCGGCTTACGGCCAAGCAGCGTCTCACCCTGGCTGAGGCCGAGCTGGCCGCGGCCGACAAGGAGGCCCAGGCCAAGGTTCGCATGTCGGAAGGCATTCAGGCTGAGAGAGCGGCCGAGGGCCTGGCCAGGGCCAAGGTGCAGGAAGCCGAGACCCTGGCCTTCGAGAAGCAAGGAATGGCCGAGGTGCGCGTCAAGGAAGCCCAGGCTCCGGCCAACGAGAAGCTGGGAATGGTGGAGGCCTCCATCAAGAAAGCCCAGGCCGAAGCCGAAGCCGAGTCGCGCCACAAAGTGGGCATGGCCGAAGCCTCGGTGGCCGCGGCCCGGGCCGAGGCCGACGCCCAGGCCATCCAGAAGAAGTTGCTGGCCGAGGCGGCCGGTTTGTCCGAGAAGGCCAAGGCCATGAAGGCCCTGGACGACGTTTCGCGGCGCCACGAAGAGTATCGCCTCGAGCTCGAGAACCAGCGCATCATCGCCCTGGAGTCGCTCAAGACCCAGAAAGAGCTGGCCGAGGCGCAGGCCAAAGTGCTGGGCGAGGTCTTCAAGTCGGCCAAGATCGACATCGTGGGCGGCGACGGGGCCATGCTCGACCGCATCTTCGGGGCCATCTCGATGAGCAAGTCCATGGACCGTTTCATGCAGCACTCCGACGCCGCCAAGGCGATGCTGGGCGACTACATGAACGGCGAGAGGAGCCTGGCCAAAGACCTCAAGGACATTCTCTCCAACCCCTCGATGAGCTCAGAGGACCTCAAGAACTTGAGCGTCTCCTCGCTGCTTGCTTCGCTCATTAAAAAGAGCGGGGGCACCGACCAGGCCAAGCTCATGGAGCTGGCCCGCAGCCTGGGCATGGAGGCTCTGCCTCCGGCCGCCCCGGCGGCCCCGGTGGCGCCGCGCGCTCCCCGTCCGGCCCCGCCTCAGGGCTAATCGATGGCGGAAGAGGTCACCACCACCCCACCCGAGGCGCAGCCGCAGATCGAGCAGGGCGCTTATGAAATTTTGCGCTCTCGCCTGGTGGAGCAGGCCAGGGTCCTCAAAGCCCGCGTGGAGGAGCTCAACTCCAAGCGTGTCGGGCTGTTTGGCGGCATGGAGATGGCCGTGGTGGGCAACGAGAAGATCCGCACCGAGCAGAACTGCCTGCCGCGCGACATCGTCTCGGTAGGCAATCAGCTGCTGGTGGGCTACGAGGTGCAGTATGGCCGCAAGGCCGAGACTCCTCTTCCTGACGTGCTCTCGCTCTACGACTTCGTAAAGACCGAAGAGGGCGGCTACGACTTCGTAGCGGTGGCACACGACGCGCCCGGCTCGATGCTCAATCACCCTCTGCTCGAGCGCGACTTCAAGGAGCTCTTCAAATACTACAAGAACGCCCGCATGTTGCACGTTCGCCAGCTTCTGGGCAAGGTGCTGGCCGTGTTCCAGATCGGCAGCCTGATCACCGACGTGCGGGTGCTGCGCTGGAAGGTCTCCCCCGACGGCAAAGCCGAGTACGTCGACAATCGCGGCGAGCAGGACAACACGTTCCCCCACTCCCACGACTTCGAGTGGACCGTCACCAGCCGCGAGCAGCACGTGACCGGGCGCCACCCCCACGTCAACATCTTAGACGAGGTGTTCGTGGAGACGGTGGGGGGCGACCTGACAGTCAAGATCGAGAACAACACCGAGGATGGCCAGGGGATCTACTCCGAGAAGGTGGAAGATCCCAACCAGGCGCTGCAGGACGCCCAGATCCTGTATGCCAAAGTGGGCGTGCTCATCCTGCTCAAGATCCTGCCGTATCGCGAGCAGGTCTGGCGTTACCTGGTTTTCAACACCCGCACCAAAGAGGTCCACCGAATCGACGCCATCGGGCAGGCCTGCGTGCAGCTTCCCGAGGACCACGGCATCGTCTTCCCCGGGGGGTTCTACCTGCAGGAGGGCACCCTGCGCACCTTCGAGGGCTCCTTTGACGGGATGATCCTCGAGAAGGCCATCCGCTCGCCCAACGGCGAGGACGTGCTCTACTCCTTCCACCACCTCGACAAGGGCCACACGGCACTGATGAGCTACAACCTGATCCGCAAGGAAGTGGCTCCCCCCATCCACTGCCACGGATACTGCCTCTACCCCGACGGCCTGCTGGTGGTCTTCCGCATGGCCAACGAGGAGCCGGCCCGGGTGCATCCCATGCAGATCTGGCGTACCCCTTTCCTGCGCGACGACGTGGCCGCCAGCGCGGTGAGCAAGACGGGCACCTACCTCGAGAAGATCGGCAACGCCGACCTGGTGCGGGGCATCTCCGACTGCCTCTCCATCGCCCGTCGGGTGAACGAGCAGAGGCCGAGCTACACCGTCTACGAGGACCTCATCGCTTCGGTGGCCCGCTGCGAGGACTTCTACCACTGGCTGGGCCACCAGGAGTCGGGCAACGTGCTGGCCCTGCTCAAGGAGATCGGCAAGACCGGCAAGCTGGTGCTGGAGGAGTTCGACAAGGTCGAGACCCTGCGTCGCCAGGCCTCCAAAGCGCTCCGCGAGGCCCAGCAGGTCATGCACGACCTGGTCAAGTCGCTGCGTCCAGAAGACTGGACCAGCGTTGACTCCTACGTGGAGGCGCTGGGCGCTCTGCGCCGGCAGCGCGGCCACTTGATTACCCTCAAGGAGATGCGCTACGCCGACCTGGTCGAGCTCAACCGGCTCGAGCAAGAGTCGATCGGCTACTATGACCAGGTCAGCGCACGAACGGTCCAGTTTCTGCTGGGCGAGCAGGCCTTCGCCCCGTATGTCAAGCGCGTTGAGGAGCTGGGCTCGGGGCTCGAAAAGGTGGCGAAAGTCACCGAGCTGGTGCCTCTGTCCGAAGAGCTGGAGATGATTGGGAGCGGCCTGGAGCTGCTCACCGAGGTGCTGGGCAGCATCAAGATCGAGGACGCCACCGTGCGCACCCAGATTCTCGAGCGCATCGCCGAGGTGCTCGGCCAGGTCAACCGGGTGCGGGCCCTCATGGCCTCCCGCCGCAAGGAGCTGGGCGAGAAGGAGTCGGTGGCCGAGTTCGGGGTGCAGTTCCAGCTCTTCGGCCAGAGCGTCACCAGCGCCATCAACCTGGCCGACTCGCCCGAAAAGTGCGACCAGGCCCTCTCGCGCCTGATGCTGCAGCTCGAGGAGCTCGAGGCTCGCTTCGGCGAGTACGAGCAGTTCATGAGCGAGCTGACCACCAAGCGCGAGGACGTCTACAAGACGCTTTCTACCAAGCGCCAGCAGCTGCTTGATCAGCGCCAGCGCCGCGCCCAGCAGCTGATCGGAGCGGCCGACCGAATTCTGGAGGGCATCGTGCGCCGCTCGGGCACCCTGACCTCGCCCGACGACCTGAACACCTACTTCGCCAGCGACCCGATGGTGATGAAGGTGCGCGACATCGAGGAGAAGCTGCGCGAGCTAGGCGATCCGGTCAAGGCCGACGAGCTGGCCTCGCGCCTCAAGATGGCCCGCCAGGAGTCGACCCGCACCCTGCGCGACAAGACCGAGATCTACGAGGAGGGCGCCAACGTCATCCGGCTCGGTCGGCACAAGTTCTCGGTCAACACCGAGGCAGTCGAGCTAACCATGGTGCCGCGCGAGGGAGTGATGCACCTGCACATCACCGGCACCGACTTTTACCAGAGCCTGCAAGACAGCGACTTCGAGTCCACCCGCGAGTTCTGGGAGCAGCAGCTGGTCAGCGAGACCGAGCAGGTCTACCGGGGCGAGTACCTGGCTTTCAGCATCCTCAGTCAGGCCGAGAAGGCCTCGATGAGCAAGCTCTACGACACACTGCGCTCGGGGGCCACCCGCCCGGACGGCGACGTGCACCCGGGGCTACTCGAGCTGGTGCGAGGGGTGGCCGCCGAGCGCTACGACGAGGGGTATGAGCGCGGGATCCACGACCACGACGCGGCTTTGATCCTGGAGAGCCTGCTCTACCTCTATAGCTCGGCCGGCCTGTTGCGCTTCTCGCCCGCCGCCCGGGCGGCGGCTGTCTACTTCTGGAGCAACCAGGCCGCCGAAGGCGAGCACTGGCATCGTCAGGCCCAGAGTCTGGCCCTGATGCGCAAGATGTTCGGTCCCAGCGAGGCCGAGGAGAAGCTGGCCCGCGAGCTGGGCGAGCGCATCGGCGAGCTGTGCGTGCTGCACAAGATCGAGCTCTTGCCGCAGGAGGCCGAGCAGGCAGGCAGCTATCTCTTGCTCGAGCTGGCGAAGCCCGCGCCCCGGTTCATCCTGAGCGGTGATGCGGCGGCCCTGCGCGACGCCTTCGTCAAGGCCCTGGAAGGCCAGCGCCTTTTCACCGCCCTGAGCGAGCAACTGGTTGCCCTGCAGGCCGACCCCTCTCGCCGTTACGAGCTGGCCCTCTCCTGGGTGCGTGCCTTCGTGGGCCGGCTCAAGGAGGCCGGCCGGGCCGAGCACGTGCAGGAAGAGATGGCCGTGCTGCTGCTCACCCCGGGCCTTGAGCGTGAGACCGTCAGCGCCGCCACCACGGCCACGGTGCAGGGCCTGCTGGGCCAGCACTCGCGCATTCAGAACCGTGACATGCAGCTTCGCCTGGACGAGTTCCTGACCCGGCTGGGTGGCTTCCGCAGCCAGCGCGTGCCGCTTTTCAGGGCTTACCAGGAGAAGCGTCTGGCCGTGCTGGCGCGCGAGCGCCGGCGTCTGCGCATGGACGAATACACCCCAAAAGTGATGAGCGCCTTCGTGCGCAACAAGCTGATCAACGATGTCTACCTGCCCCTCATCGGCGAGAACCTGGCCAAGCAGATCGGCTCGCTCGGCGAAACCAAGCGCACCGACCTGATGGGCATGCTGCTCTTGATCTCGCCCCCCGGCTACGGCAAAACCACCCTGATGGAGTACATCGCTAACCGGCTGGGACTCATCTTCGTGAAGGTGAACGGGCCGGCGCTGGGCCATGCGGTCAGCTCGCTCGACCCTAACGAGGCGCCCAACGTGACCGCCCGCCAGGAGGTCGAGAAGGTCAACTTCGGCCTGGAGATGGGTAACAACGTGCTGCTCTACATCGATGACATCCAGCACACCAATCCCGAGTTCTTGCAGAAGTTCATCTCGCTGTGCGACGCGCAGCGCAAGATCGAAGGCGTCTGGCTGGGCCGCACGCGCACCTACGACCTGCGCGGTAAGCGCTTTTGCATCTGCATGGCCGGCAACCCCTACACCGAGTCGGGAGCGCGCTTTCAGATTCCCGACATGCTTGCGAACCGCGCCGACACTTACAACCTGGGTGACGTGTTGTCGGGCCGCGAGGAGCTGTTCGAGCTGAGCTACCTCGAGAACACCCTCACCTCCAACCCGGTGCTGGCCCCGCTCTCGGGGCGCGAGCCGGAGGACGTCTACAAGCTGGTGCGCATGGCCCAGGGGGAGATGATCCCCCCCAGCGAGCTCTCCCACTCTTACTCGCCAGTCGAACTGGAAGAGCTGCGCTCGGTGCTGACCAAGCTGCTCAAGATCCAGTCGGTGCTTCTGCGCATCAACAAGCAGTACATCCTGTCCGCCAGCATGGACGACGCCTATCGCACCGAGCCGGCCTTCAAGCTTCAGGGTAGCTACCGCAACATGAACAAGCTGGCCGAGAAGGTCTCGGCGGTGATGAACGAGGACGAGCTCGAGCGCCTGGTGGACGACCACTACCAGGGCGAGTCCCAGACCCTGACCACCGGGGCCGAGCAGAACCTGCTCAAGCTGGCCGAGCTGCGCGGGAGGCAGAGCCCCGAGCAGCTGGCCCGCTGGGACGAGATCAAGCGCGGCTACCAGCGCCGCCAGCTGACCGGCGGCAAGGACGACGACCCGGCCGTGCGCATCTCGAGCCTGCTCAGCGTGCTGGCCGAGAAGCTGGGCGATATCTCCCAGAGTATCGAGTATGCCAGCGAGAAGCCGGCCCCGGTCTCGGGCCTGCTCGAGAAGCTGGCCGAGCAGCGTCCGGCTCAGGTGGACATGGGCCCGATGCTGGAGAAGCTGGGCCAGTCCTTGAACCGGCTGGCCTCCTCGGCTCCCCCGGCTCCTGCCGCCGCCCCTGCTGCTCCGGTGGACCTTTCCCCGGTGCTGGACAAAATGAGCGAGGCTCTGGCCCGGCTGGCCGAGCGGCCGGCGGCTTCGGCTCCCGTGGCGGGCGTGGTCTCCTCTCAACCTGTGGTTCTGTCGCCCGAGGTGGTGCCCCAGCTCAACCTCGGCCCGGGGGCCCTGGACTCGTTCGTGCGCGTCGTGCCCCAGCTCAAGGCCCTGGCTCAGCTGGTGCGCGGACCCAAGTCCAAGGCGCTGGTGATGGATCCCCTGCTGGTGCGCGTCTTCGACGGCCTGCTGGCGGCCACCAACCTGACCGAGTGCGTGGACGCGCTCAGCCCTCTGGAGGAGCCGCCTCCCGAGGTGGCCGCCTCCAAGGCCAAGGCCCCCAGGAAGGCGCCTGAATGAACATCGAGTGCCCCACCTGTCAGGTGCCCCTGCGCGAGGTCCGCCTGGGCGACCTGGTGCTGGACGAGTGCGAGCTTTGCGATGGACTCTGGTTCGACGACGGTGAGCCTGAGATGCTGGTCACCCTGGCCTCGCTGCCCAAGAACGCCCTTCAGCCGCTGGCCTTTGACGACTCGCGCAAGACGGTCCCCCCCGGTCAGCGCAAGTGCCCCCGCTGTCACGTGGTGATGAAGGAGTGGGAGTGGCGCTCTACCCACGTGGACGTGTGCCCGACCTGCCGGGGGATGTGGCTGGACCGCTGGGAGCTGCAGAAGATTCTGGCTGATTAACTGCTGGTGGCCAGCTTGCGTTCGAGCTCCGCCAACCGCTTGTCGCGCTCCTTGAGCTCCTGCTCGAGCCGGGCCACGCACAGATCATTTTGCTCCATCTCCTTCTCCAGCCGGGCCCTGCTCTCGGCCTGTTGCTGGGTCAGCTTGGCGCGCAGCTCATGCTCAATGGCCGCCGTTCGGACCGTGGCTGCCTCCAGAGCGGCGCGGTTGTCGGCGGCGGCCTGCCGGGCGGCCTCGAGTTGTCCGAGCAGCTCGTTGATGCGGGCCGATTCGGGACTGCCTGAAGGGATGGGGGCCTCGAGCCGGGCTCTCTCCACCTCTGCCTTCAGCTCGGCGATCTCGGCGTCGCGCCAGCTGAGAAGCTGCTCCATGGCTTGAACCTCCGAGCCCTGTCCGCCCTGAGCCTCCAGCTCGGCGATGCGCGCTCGCTCAATATCGGCACTGGTTTCCAGCTCTTGGATGCGCGCTCGGGCGGCGGCCAGATCGCCGGCGAGATCGGCATCGGTCCGAGTTTCCAGCTCCCGGATGCGGGTTCTGGCGGCGGATAGCTCCCCGGCCTGATTGGCTCCGTTCTGGCCCTCCAGCTCGGCGATGCGCTTGCGGGCCTCGGCCAGCTCCTGGCAGGCGTCGACGAGGTCTTGTTCGCGAGCTTCCAGTGCTTCGATGCGGACCCGAGCTCGGGCCAGTTGCTGCTGTATCTGGCCCAGATCGCCATCCTCACGGGGGCTTGACTCCAGCTCCTCGATGCGGGCCCGGGCCGTGGCCAGCTCATCCAGAGCCTGGGCCAGATCGCCCAGCGAATCAGTGCCTTCCCACGATTCCAGGATCTCCCCGCCGGTCTGAGCTTCCAGCTCTTCGATGCGGGCGCGTGCCTCGGCCAGCTCCTGGGCCTGCGCTTCCAGCTCCTGGAGGCGAGCCTCAGCCAGGTCTCCAGACGGCTTCCGTGTTTCCAGCTTCTTGATACGAGCCCGGGCTGTGGCCAGTTGGCGCGCCAGGTCGGCGTTTTGCGCTTCCAGCTCCTGCAGGCGGGGCCGGCTGCCCTCGCCGCGAGATGCTTCCAGCTTCTTGATGCGGACCTGGGCCAGGGCCAGATGGCGGGCCAGGTCTTGATCCTCGGCGGCCTGGCTGGCCTGGCCGCGGGCTGCCTCAAGCTTCTTGATGCGGGCCCTGGCCTCGGCCAACTGCTCGGTCAGACTGCCGTCACCGGAGATCTCCAGCGTCTTGAGGAGAGCCTGCGCCTCCTCGAGTTGCACGTGGGCCTGCTCGAGCTGGCTGTCCCGCTTCTCGAGCCGGGCAACCAGCTGTTTCAGGCGGGCCCGGGCCTTGACGCAGGTCTCTTCCAACCGGGCGATGCGCTCAGCGTCGCCGCTCGGCTCCCTGTTTTGGAGCTGCTCTTGCAGGCGGGAGATCTCGGCGGTCTGCTCCTGAATGCGCTGGCGTGCCTTGCGCAGCAACCCCTCGAGCTTTTTCTGGCGATCCTCCTCCATCTTCAACGGCTCAGGTTCCACCTCGATGTCATTATGCCTGGCATGTTAACGCAATGTTCACGACCGGGGCAGTCTGACCGGCTAAGCTCCGGAAAAATTCCGGAGGTCCCGATGTTGATCACGACCGCTACCGCGCCCACGATGCGCTACCAGACCGCAGATTTGGTAGATAACGAGCCCGCGCCGCCCGCAGCCCCCGTGGACCGCTGGGAGACTGCTTCCCAGGTGGCCGGCGGGACGCTGCTGGGAGCCGGGGTTGGCTGGCTGGGTGTGGAGGCCGGCGGTCGCGCCGGCATGCTCATCGGCATGATGCTCACCCCCGAAGGAGCCGGGCTTCCCGCCCTCATCGGCAACACGCTGGAGGGGGCCCGGATCGGCATCATCGCGGGGGGACTGCTGGGCGTTGCGGCCGGGGTCACCCTGGGAGTGGTGGTCGGAAGCGAGCTTTACCGAGTCTACAAAGAGTCGCAGCAGCAGGGCTAGAGGTCCAGCCGCAAACCCCCTGTGGCGGCTGGACCCCTAGCTCAATACGTTGGGCGTCGAGCAGCCCGAGAACCGTGTCAGGGGGGTCCGGTTGCGCTCCTGATATGGGTGGACCTGTCAAGCCCGAAGGGCGCCGCGCGTTGCAATTTCAGGATTACAGCGGGCCGATCAACTACCGAGCTTTACAGCCGCGGCTCGGAGCGCAGCCGGTAGACCAGCGAAAGAAACTTCCCTTCAAAACGGCTGGCATCACTGTCCAGGGTGTCTGCCCCCAGAGCCCGATCGAAGTAGCCCTGGACGCGCTGCGCCAGAGCGGTGTTCTCGGTCACCACATGGACCACCAACGGGTAGAGCCCCTTTACGAATACGCGGGCCGGCTGGGAGTGGTGCGGGTCTTGCAGCATCAGCTCGATGCCCCCGAAAGGGGTCTCTCGCGGATAGACGTGGATCTGCGCGGCCGCATCGCCCATCTCCAGCACGGCCGTTTCCAGGCGGTCAAGTAGCTCGCGCTCGCGGGCGTCGAAATTGAACAGGCTGCTGCGCCGCCGACGCGTTTCGCGTGGCAGCGACGAGACCGGCGCCATGCCCGACAGGTAATAGGAGAACCACACGTAGTTGCGGGTGTTGACGTTCTTGCTGCGGTCGAAGCTGGCGCTGCCAAAGACCTGGTCGAGCCGGTCTTTGAGCCTCTCGGAAAAGGGAGTGCGGCGGGTCACAAAGGAGGCGTAGCCCTGGCGAGCGTCCACTGCCAGTTCGACGCGCTGAAGCATGCCCTCGAGTTTGACCTTGATGCAAAGAAAACTCGTGGGGTCTTGCCGGGGAAGTACTCCGAACTCGAGCTCGGACTGGCGCAGACGCTCGAGCAGCGTCTCTTCGGAGTCGGAAAGATTGAACACAGGATCTTGCACGAAGCGGAAATCGAGCCGTTCCCGCTCAAGAAGGCGCCACATGTCCACTTCGGAAGGGCTGAAACAGCCCCGCTGCTCGTCTTCTTCGGCCTGCATCCAACTCTATTGTAGCATGGAGTTCAAGGTCCCGTTTTCATTGGCGCTGTGACTGCCGCTGGACCCGGCCTCGCGACCTGACTTTCTGCGCGGCTCGGGTCGTTTGTGCCGTTTGGCATTGAACGTGGACCCGGCCTTCGGGCCTGGCTATCTGCCGAGGTGTGCCGGGACCTGGCCGCGCCGTCTACCGTGGCTTTGTTCGTTCTTTGCCTGGTTACGTTTGCGACCGCGCTCGCAACGTTTGACAACCCGGGCGGGCCCGTCTATAATCCAGTCGGCGTTTTGAGCGCGCCTTTTTTCTTTGGGGCCGAAGATGCGAGTGGACGTATCCGATATCAAGCGGGGAACCGGGCTCTGGAAACCCTTCGAGTTCGAGGGTCCGGTTCATTGCGAGGGCCTCGAGCTGGAAGGGCCGGTCAGGGCGAAGTTTAAGCTCACCAACGTGGGCAGTCGCATTTTGGTGGTTGGAGAGCTCCACACCCGGGTGCGCCTGAGCTGCGGGCGATGCGCCGAGAGCTTCGTAGCGCCGCTCGACCTCGAGGTGGACGAGCACTTCATCGACGAAGCCAGCGGTGAAGTGCCGGCCGACGAGAACGTCGCGCTGGAAGACTTGAACATCTTCACTTACCGCGACGATCGCATTGAGTTTGACGAGATCCTGCGGCAGAATCTCCTGGCGGCGCTCCCCGTCAAGCCGCTCTGCCAGGAAGACTGCCAGGGCCTTTGCGATCAGTGCGGAACGAACTTGAACCAGGGAAAGTGCAGCTGTCCGAGCGAGGAGATCGATCCTCGGTGGGGACCGCTTATGAAGTTGAAGAACGGAAGCTAACTGAGAGGTAGCCATGCCAAACCCGAAATACAAGACGCCGCGGTCCAAGACTCGCCGCCGCCGTTCCCACCTGCGGCTGGAAATTCCGAACGTGACCAAGTGCCCGCAGTGCAAGGAGCCCAAACTCCCGCACCGGGTGTGCTTGAGCTGCGGCAGCTACGACGGCCGTCAGGTCTTCAAGCTCGACGCTGAAGCTCAAGGCTGATCAGGTTCCCTTTCGGTGACTCGCGCGCTGCGCCCGGTGGGCGTGGTGGGGCTGGGCCATTCAGTGCCCCCCCGAATCGTGACCAACCAGGAGTTGGAGTCCACTCTCGACACGACCGATGAGTGGATTCGCTCGCGTACGGGCATTCTGGAGCGCCGCATGGCCGATCCCGATGTTTGCGCCTCGGACCTTGCGGTCGAGGCCAGCCGGCTGGCTCTGGCCGATGCCGGGATCACTGCCGAGCAGATCGGGTTGATTATCGTCGGAACCATGACCCCGGACACGATGCTGCCCTCCACCGCCTGCCTGGTCCAGAACCGGCTGGGGGCGACTCACGCGGGTGCCTTTGACCTGAACGTCGCCTGCTCAGGCTTTGCCTACAGCATGGCGGTGGGCTGCCAGTTCGTGCGGACCGGGGCCTTTGATTACGTGCTGGTGGTCGGGGCTGACACCATGACCCGGGTGATGAACTGGCAAGACCGCGGCACATGCGTGCTCTTCGGCGATGGGGCCGGGGCTGTGGTGCTGGGCGCGGTGGGGGAGGGGCAGGGAATTCTGTCCATTCACCTCGGGGCCGACGGCTCGGGCGGGGACAGCCTTTGCGTGCCGGCCGGCGGGGGCCGAATTCCCGGCGGCAGTCCGGGCGTTCCCAAGTCGGAGTATTGCCTGCAGATGCACGGCAAAGAGGTGTTCAAGTTCGCCGTCTCGGTGATCGGTGAGGCGGCCGCGGCGGCGGTGTCCAAGGCCGGGCTCACCCCCGACGACGTGGACCTGTTCATTCCCCACCAGGCCAACGTGCGCATCATCGATGCCGCGGCCCGGCGGTTGGGGGTACCGATGGAACGGGTCTTCGTCAACGTCGACCGCTTTGGCAATACCAGTTGCGGCTCCATTCCGCTGGCTCTATCGGAGGCGCGCGAGCAGGGCCGGGTGAAAGACGGCGATCTGATCGTTCTGGTCGGCTTTGGCGGCGGGCTCTCATGGGGTGCCGTGGCCATGCGTTGGGGGAAGAAGGAGGCATTATGTCCCGCCTAGCGTTCGTGTTTCCTGGTCAGGGTGCACAGTATGTCGGCATGGGAGTCGACCTGGCGGCCGCCTTCCCGGCCGCTCGCGTCGTGTTGGAGGAGGCCGACCAGAGGCTTGGCTATCCGCTGTCGCGCCTGATGGCCGAGGGTCCCGAAGAGCAGCTCAAACAGACCGAGCACACCCAGCCGGCTATCGTGGCTCACAGCCTGGCGGCGCTGGCGGTGTTGCGCGAGCGCGGACTCACCCCGGCGATGGTGGCCGGACACAGCGTGGGCGAGTACGCCGCCCTGGCGGCCTGTGGGGCCGTTTCCCCGGCCGACGCCATCGCTCTGGTGCGAAAGCGCGGCCAGCACATGCAGGCGGCGGGCCAGGAGCTTCCCGGCGCCATGGCAGCGTTGCTCGGAATCGAGCTGAACCAGGCTGAAGCTTTGTGCCAGGCGGTTTCGGGGGCGGGCGTGGTGGAGGTGGCCAACCTCAACTGCCCCGGACAGATCGTGCTCTCGGGCTCGCCTGAAGGCTTGGCCGCGGCCAGCGCGCGCGCTTCGGAGTTCGGTGCCCGCCGGGTGATGCCGCTGGCCGTCAGTGGCGCCTTTCACTCCTCGCTCATGCAACCCGCGGCCGGACGCCTGGCCCTGGACCTGGACGCGCACAGTTTCGCCAACCCGAGCCTGCCCCTGGTGGCCAACTTCAGCGCTCAGCCCGTCACGAAGGGCGAGGATTTGCGAAACGCCCTCAAGCTGCAGATCGTCTCGCGCGTGCGCTGGGAGGACTCGGTGCAGTCCATGATTGCAGCCGGAATCGACACCTTCGTGGAGGTCGGCCCTGGCACGGCCCTGTGCGGCATGATCAAGAAGATCTCCAGGGACGTGCGCACCGCCAACGTGGCCGATGTGGCCAGCCTGGAGAAGACCCTCGAGCTCTTGCAGACCCCGGTACCGTAAGGAGGCCCCATGGAAACCGCAACCCTGGCCCTGGCGGCCGAGCCCATTCTGAAGGATCAGGTCGCGCTGGTGACCGGTGCCGGTCGTGGCATCGGGCGGGCTATCGCCCTGGAGCTTGCTCGGCTGGGAGCCGATGTTGTCTTGCTCTCGCGCACAAAGGCCCAGCTCGAAGAGGTGGCCGGCATGATCGCCTCCATGGGCGGCAAGTCCAGCGTGCACACCGCCGACGTCACCGACCCGGCAGCCGTGGAAGCCTGCATAAAAGCCTTGCCACGCCTGGACGTGCTGGTCAACAACGCCGGCATTACCCGGGACACCCTGCTACTCCGGATGAAGGACGAGGACTGGGCTCAGGTGCTGAACACGAACCTGACCTCGGCCTTCTATCTGACGCGCGCCGCCAGCCGGGTCATGCTCAAGCAGCGTTATGGTCGCATCATCAATATCACCTCCGTGGTGGGTCAGATGGGCAACGCGGGCCAGGCCAACTACGCCGCCTCCAAGGCCGGCCTGATCGGGTTCACCATGGCGGTGGCCCGCGAAGTCGCCTCCCGCAACATCACCGTAAACGCCGTGGCCCCCGGGTACATCCAGACCGAGATGACCGGCGTTCTGGACGAGAAGGTCAAAGAGGCACTGCTCGGCCAGATCCCCGCCGGACGGCTGGGAGAGCCCGAGGAAGTCGCCCGCCTGGTGGCCTTTCTGGCCGCCCCCGGCTCGGGCTACATCACCGGGCAGGTATTTAACGTTGATGGTGGAATGGTCATGCGGCCTTAGACCAGAACCGCGTTACGATGCGGCTTTGCCGGGGCCGCCGTTGAAGAACTTTCGCCCGGGACCCCCGGGCAACAGACCGAGAATCCGTTGGAGGTACGAACAAGAAATGGCTAGCGTCCAGGAGCGGGTGACGAAAATCGTCGTAGAGCAGCTCGGGGTGGATGCCGAGCAGGTGACTCCCACCGCGTCGTTTGTGGATGATCTGGGCGCTGACTCGCTCGACACGGTCGAGATGGTCATGGCCTTCGAGACCGAGTTCAATCTCGAGATCCCCGATGAGGATGCCGAGAAGATCCGCAACATTACCGAAGCGGTTGAATACATCGAGAAGCGCGTTGCCGAGCAGACCGCCTGAGCATCAGGCGAGGTTGTTCTCGAAAAGCCGGCCCGACCAGGTCGGCTTTTTTGCTGGCTTGGAAGGGGCGTGCCCACGAAGTGCGACGTACGCGAGGGTCCGCGGCCTTGCTGCCGGGGCTCGGCCGGCTCTGGTCTGGTTGAATCGGTTGTCACGCCAAAGAGTCTCCCCCTCAGCTGCTATCGCAGCCCTCCGCCCTGCGCGCCTGTTTGTTCTCGCGCGCACGGCGCCAATCAGGCTTACGCTCGAAGTCGGGCTCGTGCTCGAGCGAGTGGCAGGAGGAGCAGTAGAGGCGCAGGTCGGCCAGCCCATCTTGACCGCCTTCGCACACCGGTTGCTGGTGATGAACGTGCAGAGCACCACCGCGATTGCAGCCAGGCTTCTCGCATTTGCCCCCGGAGCGGAGCATCAGAGCCCTGATGGTTGCTACTCTCAGTCTTCTCCGACGTCGAGGCGAACGTCTCGGACCGGAGGGCTGCCGTGCGGTCTGGTCTGGCCTGGCTTCACGGATAGCGGGTCCGGGTTGCGTCGGCGCGACCTCAGGTCGCAAGTCCGCAGCGTCGTTTGGATGCGATTCCTGATTTGCCGGCCCGTGGCTCGGACACGGTTGGGGTGGCTCCGAGCGTGGCTCGGTCAGACTCCCCTCGGTCGAGATGGCCAGGGCCGATGTCAGGGCCTCCTCGATCTGGGCACACGTGGCTGGAAGCAGGCCCTGCCTCGTATCGAACCAGCCCTGACCCGTGCCGGCGTCCACGCGAACCAGGATGGGCAGGCGCGCCCGGGCTTGACTGCTGACGTCGATCAGCCGGTGCTCGGCCAGGTCCATGAGTACCCGGTTGCGCGACAGACGGCTTCCTCGCAGGGACCGAACCCGATCCTCGGCCCTCTCATAGACGGCGAGCTCTTCCGGGGTCAGGTAGAAGACCACTCTGATGCGCGCCGCCGGTGGCTGCTGGACGTTGCTCGATGCTGCCTCCGAGATGGCTCCCTGCGCAGGCGTGCTACTGACGAATCGACCGGATTCTTGGCGAGCGGTGCTTTCAGGCTCACTGGCTCCAGACTCTGACCAGAGCTTGCTCTGAGCCTGGCGGCCGAGCCCGACAGTCGCCTGGCTGCCCGAGCTCTTTTCCGGTGACCCTTTGTCGGATTCTCGGCTTTGGGCTTTGTAGCGACGTGGGCTCACCGCAACACGCCTCTGGACTTCGTCGCAGTCGTGGTGGAGGGCATAATCGAGCCAGAAGGCTTCATCGGCGCTGGTGGACACTCGGGTGATCTCGCGGACCTTTCCCCAGGAGACCCGCCCATCGCGAAAGGCCTCGGCCAGGAGCGGTGTCTCAAGCAGCGAAGTGGTCGCTCGCAGAAGCTCATAGGCCTTTTGCTGGGCCAGATCGAGATAGCGGACGGCGAACTGGATCACCCCACTGCAGGCCCGCGCCCGATGAATCTGGCGCTGTTGAATCGCGATCAAGTAGAGCCCCAGCTCCCAGAGCGAGCGGTCCACCCGACGACGCATTGTTTTTGCTTGCTGGCAGAGCTCCTCGTCCGGGAGCTCCAGAAACTGAGCCAGTTGTTCCAAGGTTGACATCCCCCAGTCATGGTTTGTCTTCAGGGGGGACTTCGTTAAACTCGTCGGTTGCCTGCCAAACGTATATTCTATTTTCGCTATAAATTTAACCAAGTTTTTCCGGCGGAAACGAACGCTTGTTCTCGCAGGCAGGCGCGCTTCTGCGCGACGGCGCTCCCGGGAAGGTCGACCAGCCGGTTGTTCGGTAGCCAGGCGCTCCAGCTGACGACGGGGCGACTGACAGCCGGGGCCGGTTGGATAAAACGACGGCGCTTAGATTCTGACCCGCACCTTGGCCTTGGGCTTGACCTCGACGGGCGTGCTCTGGTCACCGTGCAGCTCAGGGCCCACGATCACGCTCACCACGGCGTTTTTGCCCATGAGCGTGGTGGAGAAGTCGCGCCGCACGCCCAGCAGCAAAGAATAATTGTAGGAGGTGGCCGGTCCCAGGTCTTGTCCCTTCACCCGGTGGCTGTAGCCCTGACGCCCCTCCACCGCCCAGCTCAGAGGCTGATTCAGGAATGTGAACTGGCCGCCCTTGAGCTCCTGACGCAGCTGGACGCCAAGGCTGGTGGTGCCGCGCAGGATGTCATGATAGCTCCCGCCTGAGACCTCAAAGCGAGCCGGAATGTTGTCCGAGACCGTGCCTTCCCAGCGTCGGAAGGCTTCCACGTTCAAGCTGGCCTCGCTGTCGCCGTAGGTGGCCGTTTGGCCCTGGATCCGTCCACGCAGCCCGTAGGTGCTCGACCAGCCATCGCCCACCTCTCGGGTTCTGGAGAGCTCGGTATCCAGTATCTCCCCCTTGAGCCTCAAGCCCAACTTGCGATCCTTGATTCGGGGGGAAAGGTCGAGATCGCCCGGTCGAACCCGCAGTGTGTAGTCGCCGACCGCAATCCGCGTTTCCGGGAGTTTCTCGGCCGCTTCACCGGGCTGCGGCGCCAGGGCCAGGGCCGAGAGGGCCACCAGGCTCAGGCAGCGGGCTTGAGTGAAGAAGCCGTCCTCAGACTCGCCCGGACGAAAGGTCTCCGCACTCGCAGACGAGGCGGCCACAGGTCGGACGGCGGGCAGGGCCGAGAGCAAGCCGGAAAGGGGACTGATCATGGCAAGAGTCTAACCGTGCAGTCTGAAAGGATCCTCATCAGTTTTCTTTGAGGAGCCGCAGGTATCTTCAGGTTATGAACCTGACCAGCACACTGCCCGTGCGAGCCTCGGGCCTGTTCGAGAGCTCGGTGCGCAATCCCGAGATCGAAAAGGCCGAGTCTGACCTCAAATCGGCTAAAGGCCAGCTCGAGACCTTCCAGAGGAGGCTCGACGATACCAACTACTGGATTTCCAGCTCTCGCCGTCATCGCGCCCACCACTGCAACAGCCAGGTGCGCGACGTGATGTGGAGCAAGAGCACCAAGCTGCACAGCGGCATCGCTGCTCACCTTTGCATCTTTTCGATGGCCGGGTTAGGAGCCTGGGCCATGTTCAGCGGCTTGAATCCCATCGTGGGACTGGCCGGGGGCATCGGGCTGACCTACGGCTACATCATGGCCATGAAGCACGTGGTGTTGCCCATTCAGGTGGACAAAGCGGTGCTGCCCGCTCTCAAGCAAGAGAAGCAGAGCCTTGAGTCGGCTGTGGCCACCTGCCAGCAGAATGTCCAGGCGGCCGAAGCTGCCCTGGTCAAAGGGATCAGCGGGAGCCTCAAGGCCGACGCGGCGCCCATCAAGGTAGACGAGGCGGCTGTGACCGTGGGAGGCGTGCGCATCAAGGTGCGCAAGTAACTCCCTTGACGGAGCCTGATTCGCCCGTGGAGGTCAACGACCCGACTTGGCGCGAACAGGCGCGCGAGCGCCCCGCGCTGTACTTCGGGGACAATCGTACTCCCGGCATGTCCTACGCGCTCTCGACCCTGGCACTGGAGTCCGCATTCGAAGACCTGGAGCTCAGAATCGAGCCCGAGGCCACCTACCGATTCCTCAACCTGCGACCGCGGGAAACCATGATACTGGCCGCCCTCAGGTGGGTTTGCTCCCGGTTCGAGCAGACGAACGATGGCCTGACGCTCCAGTTTGATTCTCAGGTGATGCATGTCGACCAGGCCCCCGGCTACCACGACCTGGTGGGCCGGATGCGCGATCTGGCTTTGTGGCGGTTTCCCGCTCGGGTCACCCTGGGCTCCGAGGGCCTCAGCTCCCAGCATCGCTACCCGAGCGGCCCGGCCGACTTTCTCCGGGAAATGCAGGCCCATTACCGCACCGCCTTTGGTCTGATCCACTCCACTGGCGAGATGGCCTTCCAGCTTGCCAACACGGGCCCTCAGGACTTCCACATCCTGGTGAACGGCTGGCGAGCTAGCCTTCCGGGCATTGTCGGAAAGGCATTTCGCGATGCCTTCGGACGCGGGCGAAGAAGCCAGCCTTTGGCAGCCGTGGTGCTCCTTCAGCTCGAAAACCCCGCATTCGGCGGATGCACCAGAGACGAATGCATCGATCCCCGAGCCTACCAACTCGTGACCGACACCCTGAAGTCATGCCCGCTCAACGCCTGATCGAACGTCAGCAGACCGTGGCCGTGGCCGAGTCGTGCACCGGCGGCCTGCTCGGGGCCGAGCTCACCCGCCAGGCCGGTTCTTCGGCCTACTTCAAAGGCGGCATCCTGGCCTACTGCAACGAGCTGAAGGCCAGCCTGCTCGATGTCCCTCAAAAAGTGCTGCAGCAGCACGGAGCTGTCAGCGCCGAGTGCGCCGCAGCCATGGCCGAGGGTGCCCGAAAGAAAACGCAGGCGGACTGGGCACTCTCGGTCACCGGCATTGCCGGCCCGGGTGGCGCAACGCCTGACAAGCCGGTGGGCCTGGTCTACCTGGGGCTCTCGGGCCCAAGAACGACGACCAGGCGCTGCCTCTTCCAGGGCGACCGCGACCAGGTCCGCCAGCAATCCGTCCAGGCCGCCCTGCAGCTCTTGCGCGAGGCCCTCGACGAGTGAAAGGCTATCGCCGCATTTTCTGGTGGGGCACCTTCCTCAACCTGATCTGCCTCTCAGGCGCCAGCATGTTCGTTCTCACCGGGCGCTACCTGGCCGAGCAGGGCTTGCAGCCCTGGGAGATCGGCACCGCCGAGGGCGGCTACTGGGTGGGCGCGGTGCTCTCGCAGCCCTGGCTGGCCCACCGGGTGGACCGCCATGGCCGCCGCCCTTACATCCTTCGAGGCGCTTTCTTCATCGGCCTGACCGCCCTGGCTTTCCTCGTCATGCCGGTGGAGCTGATCCCCATGGTCGCCCTGCGAGGGCTGCAGGGTTTCGTGGTCTCCACCTACTTCACCGCCCTCTTCACCTGGATCGCTGATCAGGCCCCCCCGGGACGGCTGGCCCAGGCTTTCGGCCTGTTCGGCATCTCGGGGCTGCTCGCGGGCGCCATCGGCCCGGTCGGGGGCGAGCTGCTGGTGGACCGGACCAGCTTTCAGGCCATGTTCTCCCTCTCGGCGGCGCTCAGCCTGACGGCCGCGGCCGGCTTTCTGACCCTGCCCGAGGTTCACAGCACTCCTCACGAAATCGAGGGCGACAGCCGCTTCTTCCAGTTGCTGCGCTCGAAGCTGATGCTGGCCGTCACCCTCGGCTCGCTGGGGTTCGGCTACGCCGTCGGCAGCCTTTACGGCTTCGCCGCTCCCTTCGCGGCCAAAGAGAAGCTGACCGGAGTGGGGCTGATGTTTGCCTGCTACACCTTCAGCTCGGTGCTGATCCGGCTGGGCATGGGCTCGGCCTCGGACCGCCACGGGCCCCAGCGCATCATCCCCTCGGCCCTCTTGCTGCAAGCGGGCGGAATGGGCCTCTTCGCACTGTTGGGCAAAGGCGAGTCCTGGATCCTGGTGGGCACGGGCCTGCTGGCGGGAGCCGGGCACGGCATCCTCTATCCGGCGCTTTCAGCCCTGGCCGTGCAGCGCCTGGGGGCGGCCGTGCGCGGCACGGCGCTGGCCCTGATCACGGCCTGGATCGACGTGGGGAGCTTCGCCGGCTCGGTGCTCTCGGGCGTGCTGGCCCAGAACCTGGGCTACCCCCTGATGTTCTGCGGGGTGGCCCTGATCGTGATGACCAGCGGCCTGGTCTTTCCCGCCTTCGATCGGCGCGCTACTCGACCTTGAGACTGTCTACGATGGCCTTCACGGCCGCTTCTCCATCGGCGTAGCCGGCGCTGGGCGTGTTCAATGAGACGGAGAACAGGCTCTTGTCCTTCATGAAGAGTACGCTGAGCCCACGCTCGTCCCCCACCGTGAAGGCGATCCAGGCGGCCCGCTGGCCGTCAACTTTGATCTCATCCTGAGCGGTGATCTTGCCGTCGCGCTTCTTGATGGCCCAGAACACGCGGCCCGTCTCGATCAGATCCACCTCGGTCTTCTTTGATCCTTCCTCGCACAGATCGGCGGCCTTGTTCAAGAAGCTGATGGCGTCCTTCGTCTTCCCGGCCTTGAGCGCGCGCGCGGCCTGATCAAGCTGGTCGTGGAGCGGATTCTCCAGGCTCTTTACCGACTTGGACTCCTCGTCGTAATACTCGATAAGGCCCGCCAGACCCGACTCATCGAGCTCGGCCACAATGCGATTCATGGCATCTGGTGCCTTGGGGTTCTGACCCAGAACCTCAACGATGGAGCGAAGCTCCTTGCCCTTGCGCACCAGGTCGCTCACGCCCAGGTTGGTCACTGTCAGGTGTCCTCCTGCCGGGGGAGTGAACTCGATCGCCAGCAGTTGGGGTTTGTCGAAGGTGGCGTCCTCGGTGGGCTCGGTCTTATGCTCGGTGCGTTTCCAGCTTTCGGGCGGAGCTTTGAAGCTGACCTTTTTGTCTCGCAGTGTGAAGGTCTCGGTCTTCCCCGAGCCGCTCGAGCCCGAGCAGCCGGCCAGTAGCCAGGTGACCAAAAACAAACTGAGGATCGATAGGGTTTTCGCGCGCATGCGCCCCCGTTCTCGCTTCGAGGGGAGGAACCTGCCGTCAGGCTACAAACTTTCGGGCTCATGCTTGTAACCATCGACGGTATCACCCCTGAGCTTGCCGAGGGCGTCTTTGTTGCTCCCGGGGCCTATTTGATCGGAAGGGTCCGGGCCGCGGCCGGCTGCTCGTTCTGGTATGGATCGGTGGTGCGTGGTGACAACGACTGGATCTCCTTTGGAGCGGGCTCCAACCTGCAGGATGGGGCAGTGGTCCATACCGACGAGGGTTTGCCCCTGCGCATTGGGGAACGTTGCACGATCGGCCACCAGGCCATGCTGCACGGCTGTACCCTGGAAGACGACGTGCTCATCGGTATCGGGGCCAGAGTGTTGAATGGCGCTCACATCGAAAGCCAGGTCGTCGTGGCCGCCGGGGCGCTGGTTCCCGAGAGAGCCCGCCTGGAGAGCGGCTTTGTCTACATGGGAGTGCCCGCCCGCAAGGCCCGCGAGCTGAACGCCGACGAACGGGAGCGCTTCCGCTACGGCTCGGTGCACTACGTCGAGCAGGCCCGCCGGCACGCCGACGCACTAAAATAGACAGTGTTTGATGTCCTAAAATTGGGAAGGGCGCAAAGCGCCTGAAACAAACGTCCGGAAGCGCGAAACAAAGCTGTAACAATTTTTACACGATTCGGTAAGATCGGGCTGCTATCCTGAGGGCAGGAACCAGAGGGGAGAAGCAGCCGTGCAGACCACCGTCGTGACCAGCGCCTCCGTGGCCCCCATCATTGCCAGCAAGCCAGGTCTCTCCTCGTCGACCCCCGAGCTCGAGCAGCCGACTCTCATCAATCCACGGCTGCAGGCCCTGAACCGACTGCTGGCCTCGTGCTGGCGAGACGATGCCGAACTGGTCCAGAGCCTGAAGTGCGAGGGCAAGGGGCTGGTTGCTTCCCTCAGCGGAGCGGCCTCCGGCGTGATGGGCCCACTGCTCCGCGGGGCTGGCAAGCTGACCGGAATGTTGGGGTGGGGGGTCCAGGAGCCCGAAACGCCCTCCGAGCAGCTCGACAACGTCGAGCAGGGTAGCGTCGGGAACTGCGGCGCCATCAGCGTGATCAAGGCCATGCAGCACAACTGGGGGCGTAAGGCCGCTGAGGTCCGCAAGGCCGAGGACGGCTCGGTACAGGTCAAGATGCGCGACGGCTACGAGGTGAAGCTGACTCCCGAGCAGCTCGCGCAGGCCCGCCTGGCCTCTCGGATCGGGGGTGACGACCCGCGCGCCGTCGAGCAGGCGGTGACCTTGATGGCCGCCGCCGCCCAGCGCTATGCTCAGGAGAAGGGTGTCAGCTATGAGGAGGCACTGGCCTTCCTCAACGGCAATCGCTGGCCGGACGAGGTGGCCGGCTACTTCGGAGTGCAGGCCCGGTCGGTCGACAGGAGCACATTGGACGGCAACGGCCTGGCCATCGTGAGCACTTCCAGCCACGCCGCGCTGGTCATGCGCACTCCCGATGGCTCGCTGATTCAAGATGACCACGGCATGCCGGTGGACTACACCGGTGAGGTGGTCTCCAACGGGCGGGACACGGGAGAGGCCCAGGTGGCCTTCGTGATCGTGGACGTGGGGGCCGACGAGGACGAGAAGGTCAAGGGGATCGGCCTGCGACGCTTTCTGGGCATGCTCGCGGCGGGCCTTCGCTCGGTGGCCAACGGACGTCCCGGTGAGGGAGCGCCCACCGGCTCCAACGGTCAGGGCCCGGAGATCGCCCAGGTGGCGGAATCGGATGCCGTGGTGCAGGCCAGCGAGGTGGTCGAGGCCGCCGAGAACGGCACCACCCAGGACGTTCAGGTAGCCGGGCAGCACGAGGCCCAGGCGGCCGAGTCCCACGAGCAGGCGGGCCGCTGCGAGCTGCACGCCGAGCAGGCCGAGGCGGGGGCTGTGGAGCTCGAGCAGCAGGCCGACGAGGTCGAGACCGGCGAGCGTCACCAGACCTTTTACCGCAATGATCGAGTTCAGGGTCTGGAAGCTCAGATGCGCCTCACTCTCGGCCAGATCGCCAGCTGCCAGAAGGAGCTCGGGCTGGTGCGCCAGAGGATGAGTCAGGTGCGCACCAGCTTGCGCGAGCTCGAGGCCGAGCGCGACCGCCTGGCCAACCAGGATTTCCTGGGTCAGCTCGAGGAGATCGAGCGGTTGGACAACCTCAATTACAGCGCTCGCAACTCGCTCATCGGCGATCAGGAGACGGCCCGCAAGCTCGAGCTTGAGCTCGAGAGACTCCTCAAACTTAGCCAGAAGGCCGACACCGACTACGACCAGCTGAGCGACGAGTCTAAAGCCGAATCGCGCGGGGCCCGTCTTCGCCTGGAGTCAGCCAATCTGCGGCTGGAGGCAAGAAACGCTCGCCAGACTGCCGCCGGAGAGCTCGCGCGCCCGGAGCTGCGCGAGCTGTGGAGCAGCCTGGCCGACCCCGATGGCCTGGTGGATGCGGCCGAGCGCCGTACCGAGCAGGTCAAGGGTCGCGAGTATCAAGCCGCCCGGGGCATCCAGACCAACCTCGACTTCTTGAGCGGCTACGGGGGCCGGCTCGAGCGCACTCCGGTGAACGGCAACACCACCGCCGAGCGAGCCCTGGGACGCGTGCAGGTGGCCGTCAGCTGGCTGCAGCCCGACGCTAGGGAACCACGAAAGGGCTCTCCAAAGTAAGGCTGGTGCCGCTGCGCTTGTCGGTGACGAAGAGGCGCAGGCGGTAAGTGCCTGGCACCGTGGTGGGCATGGTGAGCTTGCGCGCCACCGTCAGCTCGCTGCCCAGGGGCTGGCGCACATCGAAGCTGGCCAGCGCGGGAGCCACGTTGTCGCCGCGCGGATCGCGTACCGAGCGCTGCTCTTGAATCCAGTAGCCCGTGTTGTGCGGGAAGGCGCCCTGCACCGAGTAGCTGTACTCCACCTCCACCTCGCCGGGGCCCAGGGGGCGGCAGGTGACGAGCAGGGTGCTTCCCTCCGAGAAGCTGGTGGCCGGCAGGTTGGAAGCTACCGGCAGTCCGCGCGCTGCGCTGAAGCTGCGAAACAGGCTGGCGGCCCCGAACATGGGGTCGGCGCAATTTCGCACCAGCGAGCGGCCCACCACCAGCGATGGGTTGCCGGCCGGAGAGTTCTGCACCACCAGGAACGCCGGTAGAGCCTCGGCCGAGAAGCCCAGGCGGGCATACTCTTGCTCGGTCAGAAAGTCGGATGTGACGCCGATGGCCGGGAGATCGGCGAAGGTCAGCCCGTGCTGGGCTCGCAGCCGATCTACCTGGCTCACGCCCGAAGCACGGCGGCTCGCGTCATCATCCACCACCAGGGCGTAGACCTGCTCGGGAGAGCCCAGGGCCAGCGGTCCGGCCAGATTCTCGGGCACGGCCAGCCCGCGCCACTGGGCCCAGCGCGCCACGATGACCTGGGCGGCCAGATCGTAGCGATACACCTTTCGCATGATGATGGGAGGCTCACCCACCACCTTCTCGGGATTGCCGAACGAGGACATCTTGACCAGGGCGATCACCGGCAGCGACTCGGGCGAGAAGCCCAGGATCGAATAGTCCCGTTTAGTGAGCTGGTCGCGCCGGGCGAAGACAATGGGCACCTGGCCCTCGCTGAACCCGTTCGAGTCGCGCACCTGCTTGACCAGATCGGACACCTCGTCGAGCCGGGTGGCGTCGCTCATCACCACCATGATGACGGTGCGATCGCTCAGAGGCGCGGCCAGCGCCGGGAGCAGCAAGAGCAGCCAGAGGAAGACAACCCGCATGGCCGGGCTACTTCGTATTCCAGCTGCGTCCGCCTCCCCCTGACGGGGGATAGTAGACCGGCGGGGGCGGCGGCACGTAGACCGGCTCGCGATAGACGGGCGGGGGCGGGGGAGGAGGCAGCTCCTCGAGAGCCAGCTTGACCGGCTCCAGGCCTGGCTTCACTGAGAGCTTGCGGCTGAGAGACCGGTGGCCCTGCCGGCTGGCTCGCAGGATGTACTCCCCGGGAAGGGCCTTCAGCTCCAGCCCCCCCCTGGGCACCACCTGCTCGGAGTGCTTCTTACCCTGCGCGTCGAGCAGGGCCACCCGCGCCGGCGGAGGAGTGACCAGCACCCGGAAGACCACCGGGGCGAGCGCGAGCTTAACACTCAGCTCCAAGGGCTTGCCCTCCTCCACGGTGAGGGTGCGCTCTTCGGCCTGGTAGTGCGGGTGGGAAACCTTCAGGCGGTGCGTTCCGGGCCAGAGCTCGAGCGGGCCCTCGACCGGCTTGCCCTCCAGCTCGACCCTGGCCCCGGGGGGCAGCACCGAGAGCCTGACCGGCACCCGGGCGGTGGGTGGTCCCTGCAGCTCAATGGGCGGCAGGGCCGCCAGCTGCACCGGGGCCCGGCGCTGGAGCCACCAGGAGGAGGAGCCAGCCAGGCAAGCCACCAGCAGAATCAGCAGAGGCAGCGCCAGCGAGCGCTTGCGGGGCTCCAACTCCTCGAGGATGATGGCCAGCTCGCGCTGCTGGGCCGAGCCCTCCTCGGCCAGGCGGTAGGCCCTGCGGTAAGCCGAGAGGGCCTCCTTGCGCCGGCCTTCCAGCTCGAGCTTGGAGGCCAGCATCATCTGGAACCGGGCCGTGTTGGAGTCATTGGCCGGGCCGGTCCCTCCTGTCCCGGACGAATCGCTCTGTGCCAACCCCGGTCCTGCCGCAGACGAGTCGGGGCTCTGTGTCGGGCCCGGTCCTGACGCAGACGAGTCGCTGTCCGGCGCCAAGGCTGGCCCTGCCGGGGACGAAGCGGCGTCAGGCCCGACCACCGATGACGAGCCACCCTGGACGGGCCGCCCCAGGCCCGTATTTGCCGCGGTCGAGTCACTGCTCTGGGCTGGCTGCGCCAGGCCTGGCTCGACCGCGGACAAATCGCCGCTCTGCACCAGGCCGGTCCGTGCCGTCTGGACGGCTGAGGTGGAGCCCACACTCAGGCTGGCCAGCAACCCGCGCGAGACTTCCTCCAGGCTGGGCCGGTCGTCCGGTTTCTTGGCCAGCAGCCGCACGATCAGATTGTCCAGCTCGGGCGTTACCCCGGGAGGCTCCGGCTGGGCCCGCACGTGGCGCTCGAGCAGCTCGAACTCGGTGCGCCCCTGGAAGACCGGTCGGCCGGCGAAGGCTTCATACAGGCAGGCACCCAGCGCATAGAGATCGGAAGCGGGCGAGGCCTCGCCCGCGGTGATCTGCTCGGGAGCAAGATAAGAGAACGTGCCCACCAGCGCCCCCTCGGAGGTGAGGCGAGAGCTCGAGTCGGTGGCCCGCACCAGCCCCAGGTCGGTCAACCGGGCCTGACCGTCGGCTCCGATCAGCACGTTCTCGGGCTTGAGGTCACGGTGGATCAGCCCCCGAGCATGCAGCTCGGCCAGGCCCCGGCACAGGCCCACGAAGAGCAGGAGTAACTCGTTTCGCTCGCGGGGCTGGCGGAGGTAGGCGCGCATGTCGCCGCCCGAGACGTACTCGAGCACCAGGAAGGCGCGCCCTTCGTGAGTTCCCTGGCCGTAGAAGCCCACCACGTTGGGATGGCGTACCCGCTCTAGCTCGCGGGCCTCGCGCTGGTAGCGCTCGCTCAGCTCGGGGGTCCAGGCCGACTCAAGCAGCACTTTTACCGCCACTTCGCGGCCGAGCTCCCGGTCGTGGGCCCGGTAGACCTCTCCCATAGCGCCGCGGCCCAACAACTCGATCACCTCGAAGCGGTCGGGAAGCTGCTCATCCTCGAAGCGTAGTTTTCTGCGCACCCCACCTGGATCTTCCGGGCCCGATCAGGAAGGGCCTCCCTGGCCGCGCTCGCGGCGCTTGATCTGGGTGCCGCCCACCACCACGCGGTCTTCCCGCTCGGCCACTCCCGGCGAGGCTGGCAGGCTCGGGGGCGGAGCCACCAGAGCCAGCGCCTGCTCCACCGTGCTTCCTGACTGGCGGTGTTTCTTAAATGCCTGAGCCAGCTCGTGGAAGCGCTCGCCGTCGCTCCCGTCATGGCGCAGGACCGAGGCGGCCTGCACCGCGTCGAGCAGGGCAAGGCCCACCAGAGATGGATCTTTTTCGGTCAGCACGATCTCGAGACTGTCGGCCAGTTGGCGAGAATCGGCGTCCTTCAAGCGCGAGGAAATCTCGCCCCCCCAGCTGCTCAGACCCTCCCGCCAGGCCGTTAGACTGGCCGGAGGCCCTGGCGTGAAGCCCGGGAAGCTCAGCAGCTCGTCGTCGAAGGGCAAGAGCATGCGCAGCACCTTCATCCGGTGCGCTTCGTCCGAGCCGCCCTGAGCCAGCCTCTCGGTCATCAGCGAGCGTAGCTCGGAAGTCAGCAAGCGCTGATCCTGACGATTAGCGACCAGCACAAGCTCCACGCCCTCGGCCAGGCGCGGGTTGGAGCCGGCTAGCAGAGCGGCCAGGGCAAGCTCCGGCGAGCCGGGCGTCAGCTTGAGACGGTCGGCCAGGCGATCCTGATCGGCGGCGGACATGCCCGCCAGATGCTCGCGAAGAGAGTCGAGCGTGCCCTCGAAGCGCCGATCGGTCGCCATGCGGGCCACCCGGGCCAGGTCCTCGGGGGTGCCAGAGGCCAGTTGGCGGGCCACCGAGCGCGCCCTGTAGGGGGCCAGGAAGACGTCCTGCCGGCCCTGGTGCGTTTCGAGCAGAGGCTCCACCAATTCGGCGATGGTCGGGCTGTGGCGCAGCGAGAGCAGGGCCAGGGCATTGCGAGTGCGCACCGGCAGCTCCTCCCACTTGTCGCTCGTCAGTCGCTTGGGCAGCTCCAAGAGCAGGTCCTTCTCGAGCTCGGGGTGCTCGAGCAGCTGCTGCAGGCTGGTAATCCACTCGTCGTGCTTGCTGCCCAGGCCGAAGGCCAGGGTCAGGTCGGCGTCCGGCCCGCTCACGAAGTGCTCGCGCAGGGCCAGCTTGACCGGGAGGTGGCCGCCGAACCCGTCCGGGAGCGTGCAGTCCTTCAGTTGTGGCAGGGCGGCCACCAGGCAGCGGAGCGACTCGGTGCGCTGTCCGTTCCAGTCCCAGGGCAGGTGGATCATCCCCTGGTGGAGAGGGTAGAACCAGCTCAGGACAAAGTCTTTCTGCTCGGCATCGAGCTTATGCCCCTTGCGGATGGCCCCCTCGAGCAGCTTCCAGCGCTCGGCTCCCGGGGGGCGAGGCCGGTCGTTCATCACCTTCAGAAGCTCGGGTCGCCGCTCGCACAACTGGCCCAGCCATTTGGGGCCATGTCCGTCGTCGAGGAAGTCCTGCGCCAGCATGGGGCCCAGGTGATCCACCACCGGCCAGTCGGGGAAGCTCTGGGCCATGCTCTGGTAGAGGTCGAAGCCGTATACGCCGGTGTAGCGCAGCCGATCGTCGATGCCCCGCTCCACCCAGCTCTGGGCCAGGCCCAGCCAGGCCTCCCGGTGGGGCTCGAACATGGACTTCAGAGCTGGCTTCGAGCCCGCTCGCTCCACCAGTTTCTGGGCCTTGTCCAGGTGGCCATAGGGCTTGCGGGCCAGCTCGGCCACCAGCTCTCCTCCCAGCGCCTCGAGGCGCTGGCGGGGCAGGGTCTCCAGCTCGTCCAGCCGGTCCAGCCACTGCATGATCTCGGGGTTGGGGCGGTCTTGGGTGAAGTCGATGATGCCATCGCGCACCCGGTGGGCCTGGCCCAGATCCCCCTTCCCCCGAACTCCCCATTGCACCAGGCGTTGCTCGGCCAGGTCGGCTTTGCAGGGAACGTCGCGGTAAAGGTGCAGACAGAAGCGGATGGACAGATCGGTGGGCTCGAGCCGGTCGAGCAACTCGGTGACGCGCTGGTCGGCCACCTCCTCGGGGGCTTGAGCGAGCAGGAAATCGATAGCCTCGTAGGTGCCGTTGACCCGGTCCTGACGCTCCATCTCGGACATCTTGGAGCGTCCCAGCTCCTGGGACGCCTGGCGGTAGGCGGTCACCACCGCCCCGTCGCGGTGGTTGGCCCAGCGGGGCTCGAGCTCTCTGACCGAGCCGTCGCGGGCAAAGAGCTCATTGGCCAGGGCGAAGAAGCTCTCGCGCTCGGCTCGCCGACCGGGGCCGACGGCAGCCTGCAAGCTCGATCGAGTGGGCAGGGCGGGGCGGGCCTCGGAGGGAGCAAATCGGTCTGGCCCCCGCTTCTTGGAACGCGCGGAGGCCACTGGCAACCAGGCCAGCCCGGGGGCAGACACAATCATACGCGCAGAGTGTGCCCTCTCGGACTGAAAAAATGCTTACCGGTCTCCCGCCAGGGCATAGTTGATGGCCCCACCGGCCAGCGGGATGGCGGCGTTCAGGGCCACTGACCGCCAGTTGCCCGAGAGCAGGCTGAGGCCCACGTTCACGCCCCCCCCGTCCCAGGGCCCCGCTTAACGCTTTGTGCCAGGATGTGAACTGCGCTCCACCTTGCTCGGGCGGCCAGCCAGACGCTCAAGCTGCAGGCGCACCTCGCGCAGGCCTTGCTCGAGCTCCTCCAGCCGCTCCAGGGCCAGCTCCAGCTCGCCCCGGGCGGGAGCCTCCACCAGTCCCTCCACGGCGTGCAGGCCGCGCCGGGGCAACCGGTCGGAGAGCTCGGCCCAGAGCGAGGGCGTGCCGCAATTTTGGCAGTGCATCTGGCCGGGGGGGATCAGGTTGAGACAGGGCCGGGACATGCCCAGGTAGGCGTCCTCCAACTCGCCGGTGCACTGCGATGTCTCCAGCTGGTAGCCGCACTCGCTGCAGTGGGCGGCCTCGGCGGCATGCTCGCGGGCGCCGCAGTGAAGGCAGATGTCCAGCCTTCCGGTGTTGGGGTTCCAGGGGATGAAGCGGTTTTCATCCTCGTCGAAGAGACGAGCCACGGGAGTGCCCAGAACCTGGGCCAGGCGATAGAGCAAACGGGGTTTGAGCGAGCGCTGACCGCTCTCCCACTCAGCCACCATCTCGGGGGGATAGCCCACCCCGGCGGCCAGCTCGGACAAACTCCAGCCGCGCGCCTCGCGGGCCTGGCGCAGGCGCTCACCCAGGCGCTGGTCGTCGAACTCCATGCGGCCAGGTTCTGCTTCCTACGGTGAGTTCCCCTGGGCGACCAGCTCCAGGCTGTCGGTGACCGGCTCGATGCGGCCGTCCGGAAAGAGCCGTCCGGCCACCCGGAACTCCACCCCCGAGCGAAGTCCATCGGGGAAAGGGTCGAAGTTGACGGTGACATCTCGAGGCGCGGGCAGGGGCTCGTCGGGCCCCTGGGGGGTGAGCCGGCTGAGGCTCAACACTCGGGCCAGCACCTCGGCGAAGTGCCAGTCGAGATGACCGGCGTACTGGTGGTCGCCCTCGTACTCGCCCGTCTCCTCGCGCAGTCGGAGCACCCGTCCGTGCAGCCAGATCGGGGTCGTGCCAGGTTTCTCCACCAGCTTGCAGAGCCGGGGCCAGCGCAGCGAGAGCACTACCAGATGTAGTCTTTGGCGATCTTGCGCAGCCGGTGCCCCGACAGCACGTGAAAGACGCGGATTTTCTTGAGGCTGACCGGCGAGAGCTGCCCGATAGGCAGGTAGACGATCTTGCGGTTGAGCCGACTGGCCAGGGTTCGGAAGTAGGTGCGCGGCGGCTTGGCGGACACGTAGGCCACGTGCTTGTCCTCGGAATACTCAAGGCCCGCCAGCAGCAGCATTTCGGCCTTGGTCTTGCATTGCTCGCGATAGAACGGATCGCTCCAGACATCGAGCAGCCGGCGGGGAGGGTAGGTGAGCATCAAGCCACCATACTCGCAGCGGGCGATGCCCGGGCCCACGATCTTGGCCTGAGCGGGGGTGGCGTAGAAGGCCATGTCCGATTCCTGGGCGTGCTCGCCATGCCAGGTCATCTTCCAGGGAAAGCGTCGGTCGTCCAGGTCTTCATCGAAGATCAGCACCACCGAGCCGGTTCCGCCCTGGATTTTCTGCGTCTCGCGCACGTAGAGCTGCTTGCCGTCGGCCCAGTTGCGGATGGTCTCGCGCATGTCCAGCCCGTCGAGCAGGCTCGAGGTGAACGGCTCCACCCGGGTGCGCTCCTCGCTGAGCACCGTGATGGCCTTCTTCTGTAGATAGCGGCCGTAGTCTTCGATGATCACGTCCTCGGGGGGGTACGAGCAGATGGTGCCCTTCTTGAAATCCTCGCTCCATTCGCCGGGATTGCCCTCCTTCTTACGCGACTTGATGGGCAGGGGACGCTCGCGCAGCCGGGGGATGCGGCGATGGAACCAGATGGTCTCGAAGCGCATACGGCGCCCGCCCACGTTGATCTCGTCGCCCTCCATGGAAATGGTTTCGTATTTTCCGGTCTCATCCACCCAGGGATAGAACAGGCCCAGCTCCCAGAGCTCCCAGGCGTAGTTGTCGTCGGCCACCCCGCGAGCCCCCACGACGGACTGATACAGGGTCGGCAGAATACCCCCGGTCAGGGTGCAGTAGTTGCGAGTGAACTGCAGCATGACCCGCTTCTGCCACTTCTTGAGCTGCTCACCGGTGTTGTCCTCATAGTGGCGCCCTGAGATCTCCCACAGGGCCAGCAGCAGGCGGTGACGGTCGAGGTAGCCGTCGGCGCTCCAGTACTGCTCGACCAGCCTGGCAAATGTCTTGCGAAGCTCGCGTTTGCGGTCCTTGCACGTCTTGAAGGTGAAGACTCGCATCAGGTGTCGGGGCACCTGCGGGGCGTTCTCCAGCTCGGCTGGACGTTCGAGCGGCCCTTCGAGTAAGGAGCTCACATCCAGCTGGCGTTCCTTGAGCTCTTGCAGCTTGAGTGCCAGCAAACGTTTGAGCTCCTGGGCCCAGTGGGGGTCTCTCTTGGCAGCCTTCTGCTCCTTGGGGGTCATGCCCAGCAGCCGCTCGAGTGACTGGATGGCATCCTTGCGCTCGATTTGCTCGAGTCGTGACGAGCTGGCGGGGACGGGCGGTTCTTTGACCTGGGGCGGCTCCCAGGCCTCGTCGGGTCCGAAGCCGTTGCGGGCGATCTGGTAAGCGGTGGCGCAGAACGGGGTGTCCATGCCCAGCATGCTGTACATCGCCTCGTGGATGTTGTAAAGCTCGACCTGGTCGTGGCGCTCGTGGTGGCCAGGTCGGCCCGTGCCCGCCTGGAGGTGCTCGAGAATGCGGGCCGCGTGGGCCATGCCGCAGACGAGCAAGAGCGAGCCCTGGTCGAGCTGACGCTCGATCTCGTAGGCCATGTGAGCCTCGCGCAGCGCGTCCTCGGGGGCCCGGGGGGCGTTAGCGGCGGCCTCGTGGTAGGCGTTCCAGTATTCCTCCAGGCCGATACGGTAGACGGCATAAGAGTCGGGCATGGGCTCGAAAATTTGGGGATACTGCACTGCCAGGTCCACAAAGTGGAGTGGAATGTCGCGCTCGAGCGCCGAGCGAGCGGCTTCGGTGAAGGCATCGCACGGGTCTACCGGCATGAACTCGGGGGCCTCCTCGCTGCCGTAGACCAGCACCGACAGGTAGGGGAGCCGCCCGACCGCTTCCAGGAATCGTTCGCGCAGGAAGGGCGCCAGCTCGATGGCGATCTGGGCCGGTTGGAAAGCGCGGATCGCCTGCCGGACCGCCAGGGCGAACTCCAGCTGGTAGTGGCAGACCGGAACGATCAGGACCTTGCCGTGCTTGAGGGCAAAGGGCTCACGGCCCATACACCAGCGCCTCTTCTCCCAGCACCTGGCTGATCGCTCGCTTGAGAGCCACGGGGGGCTCCAGGCCTAACTCGCGGCCGATCTTCCCGGCATAGCGGGCGATGTTGATGCCGTCGCGCACCGAGTAACGCTCGTCAGCCCGGTGCGCCCGCTGCAGGAAGTCGGCCACGTAGGTCAGGACAGCCAGGTCCATGAAGGGCAGGTTCTCTTGCAGGATGGAAAGCTCTTCGTCCTTGTCGGGGAAATCGACCAGAATCTGCGGCTGCAGGCGCGAGTGGATGTACTCGGGCAGCTCGAAGGTGGATGAGTCGTCATTCATGGTGGCGCAGAAGCGGAACTCGGGGTGAGCCTTGACCTTGATGCCGGCCACCAGGGACTCGACGTAGCGGCGAGCATCCAGCAGAGGCGCCAGGGAGGCCCACGACTTCTCGCTCATGCGGTTGCCTTCGTCCAGGATCAGCACCCCGCCGCGCACCATGGCCGTGACCACGGCACTGGCTACGTAGCGGATCGACTGCTCGGCAGAGACCACGGGCGCGATGATCAGGTCCTCCGGCCGGGTGTCCATGGTAGCCTGAAACAGGTAGACCTCGCGCCCCATCTTCTTGCCGGCGGCGTAGGCCAGGGTTGTCTTGCCCACTCCCGGTTTGCCCAGCAACCGCGGGTTGAGGGGCAGGTCGCGCTGCTCGAGCACCACCCAGGAGGCGAGCAGCTGTGCGATCAGGTCGTCTTGCCCGACCCACTTGATGGGCAGTTCGTCGGGGTGGGTCAGGTGGAGGGTGACTCCGTCAATCTCGACGGTCTGGACAGTGGATTTCTCGGCCGACATGGGACTCCTTTGTCTTGGCTCGCAAGCTCGCTGCGCGCATTGGCCCGCTACGCAAGCAGGTGGGGCTCTACTCTGCATTATTTCCCCATGGGTGGAATCCTCCCCTGGGAAGGAATCCCCGTTCATAGGACGGAACAATAACAGCGGGGCACGCAACTGCTCCTCCCGCTGCACCTGCGTTTCTTGGCCGGAATGGGGTGCAGCTCGCTTTTGAAGTGAAGTGCTGAAGGTTTTGCAGTGATTTGCGCCGACAGACTTGTCTGGAGGCGCCCCGAAGGATAGGCAAAACCTTCAGCACGTAACGCTCAACACATTGGCCAGCATGCACTTTCCTCCCCTTCGCTATGACTGCATCCAGTGCGGCAAGAGCTGCGGCCACTGGCGCGTGCTGGTGGAGGAAGAAGCCCGCTTGCGCCTGGAGAAGACCGCTCTGGCCGAGCAGGCCAGAAAGCAGGGCTACCAGCCCTTTGTGGCCTGCAACGACGGGCTCCATCGCCTGGGTTTTCGGCCTGAGGACGACAAGTGCGTTTTCCTGCGCCCCGACAAGCTCTGTGCCGTGCACGCCGATCTGGGCGAGGCGGCCAAGCCGCGGGCATGTCGGCAGTTCCCCTTCTTCCTGGTGGAGACCCCGGACGGCCCGTTCGCGGGCTTGAGCTTTCGCTGCACGGCCGTCAAGCAGCAGACAGGCCGTCCGATGGAGGTGCACCGCCCTCAGCTCGAGGAGCTGCGGGCCACCGGTCAGTATCCCCGGGTGGGGGAGGGCCCCATCCCGCTGACCCCCGGCCACTTCCTGGACTGGCCCGGCTATCTGTCGCTGGAGGCCTTCGCGCGCGAGAGCCTGGACGATCCCTGGCGCATGCTGGCGGTGCCGGCCCGGGCCGCCAGCCAGGCTGCCTGGGAGACCACCCTCAGCGAGGATTGGACCGCTCTGCCCACGCCCGACCAGAGCGAGCTGCTGCAGGCCTTCGAGCGCAGCCTGGTGGCCGGTTTGATGGGAGCGCTGGAGGGTCGGGACCTGGCCGAGATGCAAGCGGGCACTTCCGCCTTGCAGTCGGGCGAAGCCTGGCAGCCTCCCCGGGGCCGGCGCCCGGTCAGCCTGGCCGAGCTTCCTCGGGCCAAACCGCCCGACTCTCTCTACTTCGAGCATCTGCTCTTCCGCAAATACCTGCTGCTCGGTACCTCCGTGCTGTCGCGCCTGGCCGCCCTCTACCTGGCCGAGAAGGTGCTGCGCTTCTATTCCCTGACCCTGGACGACGAGGCTCAGGGGCTGGACATCGTGGAGGGCGAGATGCTCAGCCACGCCGACGCGCTCGAGCCCTACTTCGCGGCCGCCGAGGATGGCTTGCTGCGGCACCTTTGAGCAGGACATGTCTTCGGCCTGACTGAAGCTTCCCTTGTCCCCAAGATGGAAGTCAGGAGGAACGCCATGCTCCGTCCGGTCCTTTGCCTGCTTGTCTGTCTCCAACTGCTCCTGGTGGCCAGCGCCGAGGAATGGCCCAAATTTCAGCCACCCGACAAGAGCTTTACCATCGACTTTCCGGGCACGCCCGCCCTGGCCTCCAACGATCCTCGCTTCAACCTGTGGGCCCTGTCTGAGCCCGGACAGTTTGCCTACATGGCCGGCTACGCTTCCTTCCCAGGCTACAAGGCGATGAGCCCCAAGGAGAAGCAGAGCAACCTGGAGGACTTCCTGACCGGAATGACCCAGAAGCTGACCGGAGTCAAGCGCGCCAACGGTCCGGGCTCCTCAGTCGATCTCGAGGGGAAGACAGCCAACGGTCAGCAGATGAAGATCCGGGTGGTCCCGGCTCCTGAGAAGGACAAGTTGTTCGTAATCATGACCACCGGCGAGTGCGACCACACCAAGTTCGTGAAGAGCTTTAAGAAGTAGGGCTCAGTCTTCTTCTTCTGCCACCGGGGTCTGCAGGCCCTTGGGATTGACCGAATGGAAGATGAGATCGGGGTTCTTTTCGGCCGTGTAGTCCAGATCCCACTGACCGGGAAAGAGCGCCACCGGGCGGTGGTCGGGATCGACCGCCAGCCGGGTGGTGCGCGTGGGAGAGAATTTGGCCAGTGAATCGGCCGGGCCTTCCAGCCAGCGGCAGAGCTGGAAAGGGAGCACCTCGAAGCGGCAGTCCACCGAGTAGTCGTTCTTGATGCGATACTGGACGACCTCGAACTGCAGGCGCCCCACCGCGCCCATGACCACGTCGCGGCTGTGGCCATCGGTGAGATAGAAGATCTGTACCGCGCCCTCGTGGCTGAGCTGGTCCAGGGCTCGCTGGAAGGCCTTGCGGCGGGAGGGGTCGACCAGCGTAACGCGGGCGAAGTGCTCGGGCGGAAAGAGCGGGATGGGCTCGAAACGGAACTTCTGGCCTCCGCCGAGCAGGGTATCGCCCAGGTACAGCTCGCCCGAGTTGACCAGACCCACCACATCGCCGGCGTAGGCCTCCTCGACGGTCTGGCGCTCCTGGGCGAAGAGCTGCTGGGGGTAGCTCAGGCGGATGGTGGCCCCGGTGCGCACGCACTGAACCTTCATGCCGCGCTCGAACTGGCCCGAGCAGATGCGCATGAAGGCCACCCGGTCGCGATGGCGGGGGTTCATGTCGGCCTGGATCTTGAACACAAAGCCTGAGAACTCGGGGCTCTGGGGCACGACCGGCTCGCCGTCGGTGCGCCGCGCCGCCGGTGGGGGAGCCAGGTCCAGGAATTGGTCCAGGAAGAGCTGCACCCCGAAGTTGCTGACCGCGCTGCCGAAGTAGACCGGGGTCAGGCGGCCGGTGGCAAAGGCCTCCGCGTCGAACTCCTCGCCCGCCATTTCCAAGAGCTCGAGCTCCTCCTGGAAGGCCTTGTAGGCGCTCTGGTCGTCCATCAGGCGCTCCACCTCGGGCGAGCCAGGGTCCATCACCTGGACCGAGGCGGCCCTGGAGCCGTGGGCCACCCGCTCGAAAAGGTGCACCTCTTTGGTGCGTCGGTCGAACACTCCCCGGAAGGAAGGTCCGTTGCCCAGGGGCCAGTTCATGGGGATGGTGCGCAGGCCCAGGGTGCGCTCCACCTCGTCAAGCAGGTCCAGCGGGGGCTGGCTGGGGCGGTCCATCTTGTTCACGAAAGTGAACAGGGGGATCCCGCGCCGCCTGCAGACGTCGAACAGCTTCAGGGTCTGGGCCTCCAGGCCCTTGGCAGCGTCCAGGATCATCACCGCGCAGTCCACCGCCACCAGCGTGCGGTAGGTGTCCTCGCTGAAGTCCTGGTGACCCGGAGTGTCGAGCAGGTTCAGGCGATAGCCCTGGTAGTCGAAGCTCAACACCGTGGAAGTGATGGAGATGCCGCGCTGCTTCTCCAGCTCCATCCAGTCCGAAGTGGCGTGGGCCTGGTTCTTGCGCGCCTTGACCGAGCCGGCCAGGTTGACCGCCCCGCCGTAGAGCAACAACTTCTCGGTCAGAGTCGTCTTGCCGGCGTCGGGGTGGGAAATAATGGCGAAAGTGCGCCGCCGGCGCACCTCCTCGGCCAGTCTCGTCTGGGCCTGCAACATGGGAGGCAGAATAGCACGCCACCGGGCGCGCTGACAACTAGTAGACCAGTTTGAGCTGCTCGGTAATCCAATCTTGCAACCACTCGGGCGGCTTCATCAGGCTGGCCTTGTCGTAGTAGGCGCGGGCGTCGGCGGGCTTGCCCATGCGCCGTAGCAGCTCGCCGCACAGATAGGTCAACACGACCTGGTCGTCCTGACCGCGCTGGGCGATGGCGTCCTGCAGGCTGGCCAGGGCCTTCTCCTGGTAGGTGCGCTCCAGGGCCACCACCTGGCGGGTCTCCTCCACCACCGAGCGCCAGGTATCGGCCACCGGTCCCTCGGGCTGGTAAGTCTCCAGGAACTTGAGCAGGTCGACGTTCTCACCGTGGCTGCGCAGCAGGAAGGCAGCTGTTCCCGCCACCACCTGGCGCTTCTCGGCCGGGAAAGCGGACAGGTCGGCCACGGCCTTGCGGGCGGAGGCCACCTCGGCATCGGCCCGGTTGCGGCTCTCACCGGGGTTCAGAGGGACCTTCTCCAGAATCAGCTTCCAGGCTTCCTCGCTGGCGTGGTCGGCGAAGGGATTGGCCTCAAAGCGCAGGCACCAGACCACCACCATGTCCCGGTGTGAGAACTTGCTGGCAGGCTCTTTTGAAAAGCGCATCTGCTCGGCGATCAGGGCGTGGCTGACCCAGGCCGGGGGCTGGTCCTTGGCTCGCAGCCCCTCGGTGAAGCGCTCGGGGTACGTCTTGTAGGCGGGCAGCTTGAAGGTCCCGCTCTTGACGGCGGTGGCCAGAGCGGGGTCGACGGGTTTCTCGAAATCGTCCGCGTCAGCCGAGTAGTGACATTTGGGGCAGGTCACCGTCTGCAACAGGATCGGCTGGCCTCCACCCGCCCGCTCGAGCAGGTCGCGGTCGGCCCCGGCCGCGTTGTTGGTGGAAAAGAGCTGGGTGCCCCGGGTGGCGGTCTGGCACACGGGGCACTTGAGGGGGACCAGGTTGCCGGTGGTGGCCAGAGCCACCCCGAGGAGCAGTATGACGATGGTCAGGACGCGCATGGGACGGTTCCTTCGACCTCGCCTGACAGTTAACATCTCAGCCACCTCCCCGGGCTCAATCCGGATATGCTGGGAGGGCAACAAAAAGGGGAGTGTGTCCATGCAAGTCACCGCCGCTGTCGCTTTTCCATCTCGCGCAAACTCGCCGGCTGAAACTCGTGCTACCCCGGTCGACTCTCCCGCGCCTCGAGCCCGGGGTCATGCCCCCGAAGCACATGAGATACCTGCCGACAGCCCCCTTCCATCCTCCGAGCCCCCCTCTGACGGCAAGGAGGTCAGGCGCGAGCTTCTGCCTTTCGACCCCCGCGAAGAGGTCACCATCACCCGCACCTGGGACAAGCCGGTGCTGGAGAGCAAGAAGATGGGCAGCATCCCCTCAGACTATTACGAGCACGCCTGGGGCTGGCCGACCCCTGGCTACGGCTGGTATCATACCTCCGAGCGCAGCTACAGTTGCTACTCAGATACCTGCGAGAACGGCCCCGTCAGCGTCTACCGCGACGTGCCTGTTTACGACGAGAGCAACGAGCCCCGCAAGGAGCCCTTCACCCAGACTCTGACCGAGAAGACCTACGATCAGAGGAAGAGTTTCTTCGTGGGGGGCGGGCTGGGCCTGGCCCTGGGCGCCGGAGCCGCTCTGGGCGCTCTGGCCCTCTTCGGGGGAGCCTCCACCGCCGCCACCGTGGCCGGCGGCGTCCTTGGCGGCCTGCTGGGCGGAGCGGCCGGGGCAGCGGTCGGCTACAAGGCCACCGACAATGACCGGATCGAAGAGGTCTGGTACCAAGACAACATCTCCCACCCCACCATGACCGGCTACACTGAGCGTATCACCCCCGATGTGTGGCACGAGCAGCGCTGCCATACCGAGAAGGACTCGCAGGGAAATGATCGTCAGGTATGTGAGACCTGGTCCACCTTGCGCGGTTACGATCACGATTTCTACCCCAACATCAGCTGGCGCAAGGTGGGCGACTACACCTACCCGCGCCTGGAGCACACTGCCAAGATCGGCCCCAACTGGGGTGGGGCCATGGCGGCCGGTGCCGGGCTGGGAATCGGAGCGTTGGTGGCAGTGGGTCTCCACTTCCTGCCGCTTCTGTAAGCCGATGGACCTCTCGGGCATGGACAAAGATGTGCACTCCAAGGTGCACACCGCCAACATCATCAACTACCTGGCCTGCGTCATCCACCAGCTGACGGGAGGGCAACCCTGGATCGCCTTCGACACCGACGAGATCCTGCGTTACGCTGGCGAGCACGGCATCGAGGGCATCGAGGTGGAGCTCAAGCGCAACGCCCAGGGCAAGGAGGAGGTCGTGCTGACCTACGTCACCCCCCGTCCGGTTGCGCCGCCGCGCAAACGCGGCTTCAAGGCCATCGACGGGGGCAAGGAGTAGGCGGGCTGGTTTCGCTCAAGCCCGCTAGAGCCTCCGGGACTTCCCCCTTCTGGCAGCTTGCGACTGCAGGTAACGGACGCTCGAAATGCCTACTCGCTCCTGATCATCAGTTCGGCCTCGACGACCAGCTTGTTTGGTGCTCGACGGTCCTCTCGATCACGAGTAGTAGCTCTCACGTCTTGTTTTTCAAGTGGATAACGGTTGGTCTATGTGATAAACTTTAACAAATGAAGCGCGGGCGGGCGGGCGTGAACATGCTGGAGGCGATTCTGGCTGCTTTCCTGCTTACGCTTGTGGTAGCATACTCGGCCGCTGTCTGGACGACCCATGCCCGGGCCGTTGGCAAATCACGTTATGCCGTGCTCGGGTTGTTTCTGGCCCGGCAAAGACTCGAGGAAGCCGTTTATAAGGGCTTTTCGGCTCAAGAGGAAGAGACGGCCGGGATCACCACGAACATCACCACCACCGTGAATGGCAACCCCAGTGCCGTCGCCTTCACCTACTACTGTTACGTAGAACCGCCTCCCGATGTCAATCCGCCGGACCTTCTCAGGACCGTGCAGGTGCGCGTGACCTGGAAGGACCCGAATGGCAACAACCGTGAGGTCCGGCTCGAGACCCAGATTGCCGGGAAAGCAGAATGAGCCGTAACTATCGCGGCACGACTCTCATGGAACTGTCGGTCACGATGTTTCTGACCGCTCTCATGTTGCTCTGCGTGCAGCAGATTCTGGCTGCTGCGGCCCGTTACTACAACAGCGCGACAATTGCGATGGAGATCCAGCAGAGCCTGCTGGTCAGCCTGACCCGGATTTCGGCCGAGATGAGCGAGGGCAGTTACTTCTCCACCCAGGTCGATGAGGGTCCTCCGGCCGGCGTCATGTTCTGGACGGTCCGCAAAGCGAACGGCACGGTGGAACTGGCCCCCAACGGCAAGGCTTACTGGCAGCGGATGGTCTGTTACTACACCGAGACCGTTAATGGTGTGCCCTGCCTGGTTACCAAGTACCGAGACGGTATCGGCCAGTTCACCGAAGCGCCTGTAGTGGATGCGCCCTGGGACAAGATCGCTACCTGGCAGGCCGCCACCAACCTCAAGACCAAAGTAGTCGCCCGGCATATCAGCGAGTTCAAAGTCACCAACACCCAGCCGATTTTTCTTGAGATGACCGGCGCGGACCCCTCCGGCCGTTATCTCATCAAGATCGATTCCAACGTCTCGCCCCGGAACTAGGCTCAAGGAGGTCAGAATGGACAGACTGGTCAGAAACCGCGGCACCTTGCTGTTCACCATCCTCTGGATCTCCACCCTGATCATGCTGATGATGGCCACGGTCGGCAAGAGCGTGAGCAAAAGCATGCACGATGATCACCGTGAGCTGTGCTCGGCTCGGGGTCGCTTTTCCGCCTACTCGGGCACGCAGCGAGTCCTGGCCCGGTTGCGACTCGATTCCAACTACGGGCAATCGGGCACTTACGACCCCGATGCCGTGAACGAGAGCTTTGCGAGCGGCATCTACTGCGCCACGTTTGAGCACCCCATCGATCGCCGGCTGAAGTATCAGATCAAGGTCATCAATCGGGTCGGTACGAGCAGCACGGTCGTCGGCGCTCATACCTACGATGACCCCACCGATAATGTCAAGTTCACAACAGCGGGCGGGATCCCCGTTCCGGGTGGCCAGGTCTACCTGATGGCGCAGGGCTATGATTCGGCCGTCCCGGTCAACTTGCGGGCATTCGGAGGCACGGCCGGCGTGGCCCTCCAGCAGACCAGTAGTTTCGACTATGGTGCCGAGGGCCACTCAGGGGTGGACATCAACAGCTCCGAGATCGATTCCTGGGATCGGAGCGAGGACAGCTACGACCCGACGGAGGCCATTACGGACCCCACCAAGTTCGTCACCGTGGCCACCACCAACAAAATTATGAACCTTGCAAAGGCGACCGATTCGACCCTCTTGAGCAAGGTTCAGGGCGACGTCATGGTGAAGCCAGACACAGAGACAGCCAACCATCTCCTGGATCCGAATGACGCCCTTCTGGGCGACCGGAAGAGTCTCGCAACCCCCCGTTCTGTCGAGCAGTTCAAGTGTCCCTTCGACCCTCCCGGAGCGGACGGCGATGTCAACCAGGGCAACTGGCCCCAGGACGAGGTGGTCACCAGACGAAGGCGGCACGGCCCCGATGAGACCTACACCATCCCGGCCAGCCTCCGACCTGGAAACTACAACAATCTTACCTTCGAGTCGGGGGCCAACCGGAGTCTGACGCTCCGCTCGGGCCGCTACTACTTCAACAAGATCGACATGGATTCGGGCGAGATCAAGATCGACACCAGCCAGGGACCGGTGGTGGTCTACGTGGGCGAAGAAATGAAGGTCTACGGCCAGGCCAAGATCAACGATGGCGGATTTCCCCGCGACCTCCAGGTCTACATGTGTGACGAGCTGGCGGTCGACGAACCAGGCGAGCTGGTCGATACTGATGGAGACGGCGTCCCGGACACGGCTCTGCCCCCGACAGTGGTGGATTATTCCAAGCTGGAGATCGACGACGGCAGCAAGGTGACCATGGTGACCGCAGGGAAGGGCATGGTGGCCTCCGTGACCAAGGAATCAGAGGTTTTCGGGGCGATGATCGGCAGGTTCATCACCTTTAGCGAGAGCAAGCTGCACTTTGACGTCAGCCTCCAGGGCGCCAGCCTGGGGCTTCAGGGGGGCTGGCTTCTGGATGGTCTACACGACATCTAAGCTTTCCGGCGGAAACGAAAACCTTCCGAACAGTCCGCTGCGAAATGGCGGCCGGGCGTTCTGTGAAAGCTTTCACGAAAGAGAAACGCACCTGGCCGACTGGCTATGGCTAAGTTTCAGCGATGACAGGCGGTCAAGTCAAGGCAGCAGCAGGGCCTCGGGGGGCACCAGGCCGGCCGGGTCTGCTTGCAACGGAACCTCGACCGGAATCTCGTGACGCACGTGGACGGCGATCAGGTTGGTCAGGAGCCGCTTGGGCTGGCTGAGCATGCGACCCTTGTAGTAAAGCCCGGTGGAGCTGCCCCCGTCGAGGTTGAGGGCGTCGGTGCAGCTCAGGTCTTGCATCATCCAGGCCAGGCGCAAGAGGCTCACGGGCGTATTGACAGTTACCAGCACCAGTTTATTGTGGCCGGTGATGCCCACGGCGCTGCGGCGCGCCTGGCGGAAAAGGCCCGGGTCGGAGAATCCCTCGGAATATGGATCCAGCATCACCTCTCCGCCGAAGACCAGCGTGGGGCCGGCCGAGACGGCGAAATGGGCGTCCTCAAGTTTCAGGTGACGCCCGGCTCGACCGGCAGTGAGGGCCAGGTTGGCCTGGTTGGAGCGATTGACGATCAGTGTGTTGCCCACCGTTCCTTCGCTCAAAAGCCGACCCCGAGCTACCAGGTTGCAGATGACGGTGGCGCTCGGGGGGTCGAAGAACGTGCCGTTGATCGCTGCGACCAGGCGGGCTTTCTCAACGGGAGCCCCCGGACGGTAGCCCCACTTCAACAGGCTCAGGAAGGTGCGATGGTCACCCGGCTCCGCCACGACTGGAGTCAGGCTCACGCGGGGGTCGTTCAGATCCACCGTAACCACGTTAGCCCATATCCCAGCTAGTTTTTTGCGCTCGAGCCTTACCGGCTCGTCGGCCTGGCAAATTGCGGCCGAAGCCAGGAAAAACAAGAAAAAAACGGCTTGAAAAAGGCTCAATCGGGGGAAAAGGACTTGATCGCTGGAACGACGCTGCTGCATAGCCACCCCTCGAACACGCTGTCGATTCCATACTAGCATGTTCTTCAAGCCCTGGCAATGGGGGAGAGGGCCTTTTTTTCGCTTCAGATCAGGGTTACCAGTGTTTTTTCTGGTGGAGCCTGACGATTTGGAAGATGGTGGGCACGGCCACAATCACGTAGTAGAGCCGATAGAACCCTGGCAAGAGGAAATAAACGCTTACCAGCACGGCCGCGAGCAAGAGGGAGAACAGCGCCTTCGAGGCCACTTTGCGGGCCTCGCCCGCGGCTGTCGGGGTGATGGCCTCCAGGCGAGAAAGGCTTTCCCAGGCCCGGGCCACGGCCTCGGTCAACCGCTCGTCCTCGGCCGGAGCGGCAGCCAGGACGGTCTTGAGCTTCTCGGCCGCCTCGCGTGCACCGGGGTAGTTCTCGAAGCGAATCTCGGTGTTGAGCCTGGCGGTTGCCTTTTCGAGCTCATCGAGGTGACGGCGGCAATCCATCCTGGATAGATTCTCTTCGGGGCCAGAACGGGCCTCCCGGAGGAAGGAAGGGCCTCCCGCCCCGGGCCCGAACCGGCCGGCCATGGCAGAGCCTTCCATTCGCGTGATCATGTTGCCCCGAGATACCAACGGCAACGGAAGCATTTTCGGGGGAGTGCTGCTCTCCTACATCGACCAGGCCGGGGCCGTCGAGGCGGCCCGTCAGACCCGGCACAAGATCGTCACGGTGGCCATGGACAAGGTGGTCTTCCACCAGCCGGTCTTCGTCGGCGACGTGGTCAGCTTCTATACCGAGTTGCTGCGGGTCGGCAACACCTCGATCACTGTCAAAGTGATCGTGGAAGCCTACCGACGCTCACCTGAGGGTGAGGCTGTCATGGTGACCGAGGCCCAGGTGGTCTACGTGGCCATCGACGACAACCTCAAGCCGATTCCAGTGCGCTGAGCAGCTCCTCGGGGGGGTCGTAAGCCTGCGAGAACCAGCGCAGCGTGGGTCGGGCCGGCGAGCGGAACCCTTCCGGGCTCTCCAGCGTGACCCAGGGTCCGCCTGGGCCGTCCACCGTGTCGCCCGAGTGGAAGTCGGGTCGGCTGCTCACCTGGTAGTGGCACAGATTGTGGGCCAGGTTGGCGGCCGCCACCCGGTCGATGGCGGAGGGAAAGCAGATCTCGTGATCGCGCTGAGCGAACTGGGCCATCCCCACGGAGTCGACCATCGCCCAATCTTCCCCGGCATTGAATAATCGCAGGTTGCACCACAGGTCGTAGGGTGGACGCCCTTTGGTGCGGGCGAACTGGGTCAGCTCGAGCAGGTGCGAGCGGGAGAGCAGAGTCTCTCCATTGGGATTGAAGTAGGCCAGGGTCTGGGGGAGCTCGAGCAGGACGGTGGCTACCCGGGTGACCTCCTCGATCTGCTCCAGGGTCGGGTCTTGCTCGCTTTCCAGGCCGATTCGCAATATCCCCTGGTAGGCCCCCACGGCGGCCGCTCCGTCGGACCAGAGGGCGTTGTGGTCCAGAGCCCGCTGCAAACCACCCGGGTAGGCCGCTGGGCCCAGCCAGCCTGCTGCCCAGGCCGAGCGCACGGCTGGCTCGGTCATCTCGTCGGGCCAGCGCGAGGCCTGGTAGTCCACCAGCAGGCGCTGTCCGCGCCAGGGCACCCAGAAACCCGGGCCGGCCTGCTCCCAGCCGGTGCCCGGTTGGGTGGCCACCGCCCCCGGTAAACGCTGCTGCAGGTCGGCAAGGGAGGGGGGGGCGCTGCATAAGAGCACCGCACTCTGGACAAAAGCACCTCTGGGCATAGCCAGCGCGTTCCAGACAGCTCGCGCCAAGCCCTTTTCGAGCCCGGGGAGGACCGGGCCCCCCGTTTCACAAACTGGGCCCAGAGGGGCCCCCTGACGGAGTGTGCCCGCCCAAGATGCTGAAGGAGGATTGACGAGGATGCGACTCAGGAGTATGGCGGCCACTCTGGCCTGTCTGGTGTGTCTGCTGCACACCCCGGCCTTCGCGCAGCCCGCCAAGGTTACCACCGACGGCACCAATCGCCAGTCACCCGTCAAAGTCGTCAGCGTCACGCTGACCGACTCCACGCCCGACAGCTTCTATCTCAGCGGAAATACGGGCGGCAGCCAGAGCGAGGTGCGGGTCAGCACGGCCATCAAGAATACCTCGGGCCAGAACCTGAGCAACATCACCATCAAGGTGACCATCTACGATCTGACCGACAAGAAGCTGGCCGAATACACCAAGAATCTGGCCATGCTGACGGCCGATGAGGTCTATGAGTATCACAGCCCCACCTTCGAGAACACCAGCCTGGCCCTGGTGCAGGCCCGGGTGACCGTGACCCACGACAAGCAGGTGCTGGCCACGCAAGAGAACCAGGGCGAAGGAACCAACCCTCCTCCGGTCTACGACAGAGGGGGCAAGGATGCGCCCAAATATGACACTCCGAAGTATCCCGATGACAAGGATGCGCCGCCCGGTTACTGAATGAACATCCTGGTCCTCAACTGCGGCTCTTCGACGCTCAAGTTTCAGGTGCTCGATACCGATCCCGAGAAGATCCGCACCGACTCCGATGTGCTCAAAGCCATCGGACTGGTCGAGCGCATCGGGTCGCAGGCGTTGTGCAAGTTCACCGCCACCGGCCAGCCTCCGGTGAAGCAGGCTCTGGCCCTGCGCGATCACCGGGCGGCCATCGACGAGGTGTTGCGCTGGCTGTTGTCGGACGCCTCTCAGGTGGACATCCACAGTCTGGCCGACCTGCACGCCGTGGGCCACCGGGTGGTGCACGGCGGCGAGCGTTTTCAGAGCTCGGTGCTGATCGACGAGGCCGTGCTCGAGGGTATCGACGACTGCATCGATCTCGCCCCGCTGCACAACCCGGCCAACCTTAAGGGCATCCGGGCCGCCACCGACCTGCTCGGCAAGGGTGTGCCTCAAGTGGCCGTGTTCGACACCGCCTTCCACGCCACCATGCCGGAGGTAGCCTACCTTTACGGCATTCCCTATCAGCTCTATCGGCGCTACAAGATTCGCCGTTACGGCTTCCATGGCACCTCCCACCGTTACATCGCCTACCGCTATCGCACCCTGCACGACCTGCAAAAAGAGCAGGTGAACATCATCTCGCTCCACCTTGGCAACGGGTCGTCGGCTTGCGCCATCAAGGCGGGCCAGTCCGTGGACACCTCAATGGGCTTTACTCCGGTGGAGGGGCTCTTGATGGGCACGCGCTCAGGCGACCTCGATCCCTCCATCATCCCCTTCCTGTGCGAAACCGAGGGATTGCAGCTCACCGAGGTGGAGACCATGCTCAGCAAGCGGTCAGGTTTGCTGGGTCTGTCCGGCCTGACCGGGGATATGCGCGAGTTGCTCGAAGAAGAACGGGAGAATCAAGACCGCCGGGCCCGCCTGGCCATCGACGTGTTCTGCCTGCGGGTCCGGAAATACATCGGGGCCTACCTGGCTGAGATGGGAGGGGCCGAAGCGGTGGTCTTCACCGGAGGCATCGGTGAGAATTCGGGGGCCATCCGCCAGCGCATCTGCCAGGGCCTGGAGTGGCTCGGGTTGCAGCTCGACCCGCCCGCCAACGAGGCGCTGGCGGGCGGATCTACGGGTACGATCTCCTCGCCCGGCTCGCGCCTCCGAGCCATGGTCATCCCCACCAACGAGGAGCTGTTGATCGCGCGCGACACCGCTCGTTGCGTCGAGGTCAGCCTGGCCAAGCGTTAACAGGACGTTCATTCTTCAGCTCTGCCTGGCGTGTATCATGAGTCGGCAAGCAGTGTATCCATTGGAGGTTGAAGATGGACGTCGCCGCCGCTCAGACCCAGGCCGCCCCCGGCCAGGACAAGTTCCGGCTCGGAGCCTACGTGCGCCAGGAGCTCAAGGACACCGTGAAAGGCTATGGAGATGCCTTTGTGGGCACCTTCAGCGGGCTCAAGGAAGGCTACACAGGCCTTCGTGACGCCGAGGGCCTGGGGGCCTCGATCAAGGCCGGCTTCAACTCTGGGCTCAAGGTTGGCTCTAACCTCGGACATCTGGCCGGAGTTCCCGTCGGGGTGGCACTGACCGTTACCCAGGGCCTGTGGGCCGTGCCGATCTTCGGCCTGGTGGGCGGATTTCAGCTCGGCTCCAAAACGGGTGAGGTGATCGGACGTCTGGCCACGGCCGACGAGCCCGAGAGCAAGAAGCACCAGATGGCCGCTGTTACCGGCTCGCTGGCCGGTGGGATCGGCGGGGCCGTGGTCGGCTTCGGAAGCCCGGTAGCCGCAGCGGTCGGCGCTGTGGCCGGCGTTTCGGCTCTGGTCAGCCTGGCCGGCACGGTCGGCGGAGGCGCTGTGGGCGCCGTCGCCGGTCTGGTTACCTGGGGCGCCAAGAAAGCGCTGGCCCTGCTGAAGAAGGAGCCCGCTCCGCCTCAGGAGCCTCCCGCCCAGCCGCCCGCGCCTGCTCCACCGTCGGATGGTCAGCAGCCTCCGGCGGCGCCTGCTCCTCCTGCAGATAACCAGCCTCCCGATGAAAACCAGCCGCCGGCAAGTCCGCCCAGCGAGGCTCCTCCCCGCGAGCAAGCGGCCTGAGCTGAGCCTACTCGGGAAAGTCCAGCCCGTTTGAAACCCGAATGATGGTGGCCTGGGTCTCCAGGGCCTCGGCCTCGTCGTTGCGATCCGCTCGCCTCAGCATGGCGGCATAGCGCTCCAGGAAGGGCAATAGATCGGGAGCGTCCTCTCGCGAGGCGATCACCAGGTTGAACACGCTCTCGGCCTGCTGGAATTCGCTCCGCACGGCGTAGAACTCGGCCAGGCTGAGGGCTGACTCGAGGTGATCGGGGCCTAGCTTAGCCTTGCGAATTTCCAGCGCCCGGCGGTGGAGCGGCTCGGCCTCTTCCAGCATGTCCAGCGAGGCATAGACCGTGCCCAGCGCGGCCAGTGCTCGGGCGGTTTCAGGGTGCTCTGGCCCAAACGTCTGCTCGGCGATCTCCAGCCATCGAAGCGCCAGGGGCTCGGCCTCAGCCAGCAGGTTCTGACGGTGGCACAGATCGACCTGTTTTTGCAAGCTGATGATGACATCGGGATGATCGGGCCCGAGCGATTCCTCGCGGATGGAACGGGCCCGCACCAACAACTCCTCAGCGCCGGCGAACTTGCGGTGATTGCAGTAGAGAGCGGCCAGGCGCTCGAGCCCGACACAGAGGGCCGGGTGGCTCGGACCCACGGTCTGCTCCAGCAGCAGGGTGGCCCGTCGGATCAGGTGCTCGGCTTCCTGAAAGCGCTTGTAGACACGCGCTGGCTCCTCGGCCTTCGTCTGTAACTCGGCTGCCTCGCCGATAGCCGCGTAGTATCGGCTCTTGCCCAGCTTGGGAGAGCTCAGCTTGGCCTCGCCCTCCAGGTGGCGTCGCCGGATGTCGCTGGCTTTCATGTAGAGAGGGCGGGCCCGCTCGAAGCGCTCGCGACCGCGGTAGATCTCGCCCAGAGTACACAAGGTCGTGGCAACCTCGGGATGATCGGGCCCCAGGGCTCCTTCGCGAATGGAGAGGGCTCGACGGGCCATCGGCTCGGCCTCTTCCAGTCGGTCCTGGAGCCGGTAGTGCAGCACCAGGCAATCGAGGCTGACGGCCAGATCGGGATGGTCGGCGCCCAGAGTCTTCTCACAGATCTCCAGTGCCCTCTTGTAGAAGGCCTCGGCTTCGTCGTATCGGCCCTCCTCGTCGTAGGACTTGCCCAGATGGTTGAGCACCCAGGCGTTCTCGACGTGATCGGGGCCCAGGGCCGATTCCAGGATCTCCGCTGCCCGGCCCAGCAGGGGCTCGGCTTCGGAATGCTTGCCCTGAGCCTGGTAAAAGAGCGCCAGGTTGCACAGATCGGGCACCAGGTCGCGGTGGGCGGGGCCGAAGGCCCTGGTGCGGATGTCCACGATTTTGTGGTAGAGCTCCTCGGCTTCGCTGTAGCGAGCATAGATTCGGTAGAGCTCGACCAGGGACAGCAGTCGCCTGGCCACCTCGGGGTGCTCCGGCCCCAGCCGGGCTTCCCACAGTGCCAGGGCCTGGCGATACTGAGCGCCGGCTTCATCGGGAAGGCCCTGGTCGGCATAGAAGGCCCCCACCCCTTCCAGCACTCGGGCCCGAAGAGTCGGTTCGCTTTCTTTCTCGGTGAGCGCAAGTGCCTGCTCGTAGAGGGGCTCGGATTCTTGATAGCGCCGTTGCTCGCGGCACATCTCGGCCAACTCCAGCAAAGTTGCGGCCAGATCCGGTCCCGGCTCGCCCTCCTGTGCGGCCAGGGCCTGCTCGAGCAAAGCCTCAGATTGACGGAACTTCGGGTGGCGCCCGGGATAGCGGCGTCGGTAAGCCGAGGCCAGGGCTCCCAGGACGAAGGCTGTCTCGGCGTGCTTGGCGCCAAGGATCTGCTCGGCCAGCGGCCGAGTCTTTTCGGCCAGCTTTTCGACTTTCTCCCAGTCCTCGTGGGTGACGGCGTCTCGCAGCTGGGCGTTGAGCGCCATGACCAGATCAGGGGTTTTCTGGCCGGAGGCCTCCAGCACACCCAGCATGCGAGCATAGAGGGGGCGGCACTGGTCGTCTCGGCCCTGTGACTTGTAGAAGTCGAACATGGCTTTGACGGTTTCGGCCACGTCCGGATGACCTGGCCCCAACTTCTTCTCTTGCTGGCTCAAAAGATGAGTGTACAGCGTGTCGGCTTCCTTGAGCTTTCCCTGGTCCTGGAACCAGCGGGCCAGTTTCTTGAGATTCCACTCGGCCAGCACCCGTTCTAGCTCATTGATCTTGTCAAGTTGCGCGATCACGCTCAAGAGCATGCTCGTCGCCTCGTTGTTGAGCTCGGCTTCCAGCTCCTGGTACTGCTCGTCGGGCTCGATGGCGCTCTGGTCATCGCTCAGGCGCAACCGGTCGGCAGCGATCAGGCCCTGGATTCCCGCCTGATGCAGGGCTGGCACCGCCACCCGCAGGGCGTGGCCGCGTACCAGAACGAGCAGCGGTGGGCTCTCGTGTGCTTCCTCTTCTTTCATGACCAGGGCCCCCGAGCAATGGCGAGCCGGCCGACTCTCCTGGAGCTTGGCTCCGATCTCGCCAACCAACGCCTTACCCGGGCCTTCCAGTGCGGTATGCATGAGGCAGTTGCTCGGATTGTAGGGCGAGGAAATTACTTTGTCGTTGACCGTCAGCTTCAAGGGAGCGTAGGCGGAGGTTTCGGTCAGGGTGGCCTCCTCCGGGTTGACCGTGTCCGAGCGCTTGATCAATTTGGAGAAGAAGCCTTTGCCGCCGACCTTGATACGGGTCAACGAGCCACTGTCCTTGAAGGGAGACCGACTCAGCTTCTCGACTTTGGCCCCGCCCTCTCGGGCCAGCTTGAGGCGAGCTCCGGAGCTCTGGCCCCAGGTTTCGAGGGTGACCCCTTTGGGATCGATCTCCAGGGCTCCGAACAGCCCGATGGCGAGGTCGCGCAGCCGGGGCGAGGAATCTTCTTGAAAGCAGGCTGGAAAGAGCGCCTCCAGCTCGGCATCGGTGAAAGTTTGACCGTCGAACTCAACGGTGCACTCGGACGAGTCGGATTGAACCCTGCAAAAGGTCGCGCCGCTGGCCACCGCGGCGGACACGAGATTGACGACATATCGGCCCGACTCGGCCAGAGCGAATCGGCCCATCTGGCGGAATGCCTGGGCCGGATCGATGGACACGCTGTTGCTCATCTGGGGCTGCTTTCGTCTCTCCTTCAGCCCTGTCCTGTAGTAATTCCTGGCTAATCCCTTCGTCCGGGGGGAAAGGGGGGAGGCTTCCGGAGGAGAAGTTTTCCTACCAGATGTCAAGAATTCATGGCATGATCCGTGCGAGGAGAACATGATCAAGATTGTGCTTTGCCTGTTCCTCGGCGTCCTGACCCTGGGCTGCTCGGCCGAGCGTCGTGACGTGATCCGCTATTTTGAGGCCATTAGCCCGCATGAGCACAAGTTACGGGAGGCCCAGTCGCGCATGACTCAGGTCTCGGCACTCCCCTTCGACCTGCGAGCTCAGGCCTATCGCTCTCTCTCCGAGGAATCGCGCAGGATGTCCGAGGAGGTCGGCAAGATGCGCCCGCCCGAGGCCGTGGCCGGGTTTCATCAGCAGTTTCTGGCCGCCTGGCAGGACTTTACGACCTTCAACCAGGTGATTGGGGACGTGGTCGACCTCAAGCTGACTCCAGCCCAGCGAGATGAGGCCAGCCAGAAGATGCAAGCTCTGCAGGCTGCCTGGCCGGCGAAGATGGAAGCCCTGAGGTTGGAGGAGCAGCGCCTGGGGAAAGCCTTCGGTATCGACTTTCAGTAGGATCCTTCCCGGGCGGCTGCGAACCCCACGCCCATGGACGACGCCGAAAAGGAGAGCATCTTCGCCGAGCTCTTGCAGCACAGCTGGAGTCGCTATGAGGAGCTGTTCCACAACGAGCGAATGGACGACGTTTTGTTGGGGGCAGTGGTCGCCTCGTGCGTGCGCGAGGGCTACCAGATGCTCGAGCTGAACTCGGACGGGGTCAACCACTACGTTCGCTTCGAGTTGCCCGGAGATCATAGCCGCCTGATTTTTCGGCTGCGACACCTGGCCGAGGAGCTGGCGGTCTCGAAAGTGCTGGGACACCTGGCCGAGGTGGTGGTCGGTTACGGCGAGCGGGTCGACAAGCTGGGCGCGCGTTGGAGCTCACTTCGCTCCGAGGTGCGCCACCCGTTCCTGGCAACCGACGAGCCCGGAGTGGTTACCTTCGATGCCGAGCTGTCTGGGGGATATCTGTACGCCCAGATCCCGTTGCTACTCGACCTGGGAACCTATCTCAAGCACGATCTGGAAGTCGATGTCCCGCTGATCCGCTCTCACCTCGATTCGGCTGTGCACGCCCTGAAAAAAGTCCTGCGGGGCCGGCTCGAGCTGACCCCCTCCTGAAGGAGCAAAGAATGCCTTCCTTTTCGATGTTGGAGAACTTCGCGCTGCGTCGGGAGGTTTCCGACAGCCTGGACGAGATATTGATCGGCCAGCTGATCGCCGTGCTGGTGGGCAAGGGCTATCCCATGGTCGGAATCGTCTCCGACCCTGACCACCACAGCGTGCGCTTTCGGATGCAGAAAGACCCGGTGCTGTACTATCTGTCTGCTACTCTGCACCGCCCTCCCAACAAGCTTGCTCGGCTGGTGACGCTGAGCTTGACGGGACAGGTCAAGAACTTTCTGTCCAGCTCACAGGCTCTGCTCGATTTTTACGCCAATGATTTCAAAAAGTTGACCGAGGCGCCCCTTCAGATGGGCGTCAGTTTGAGCCATCAGCTCAACTCCGTGCTGGGCACGGCCCAGCGCCAGATACGCCTGGATCGAGCCACGGAGCCCGACAGCTTGACCGAGATGGGAACGCTCGTGGATAGCGTGCTGAGTGAGCTGCGCCAGGTGCTGCAACCTTTCCGGCACTGAGCCGCAAAAAGGGGGAGGCTCATGGAAGACAATCGCAAGGAGCCCCGGGTCAACAAGGTGCTGGGGGCCGAGATCGGATCGGGAGAGGACAGCCTGAAGGTTCGCCTTTTTGTCATCAACCTGAGCGTCTCGGGCTTTAGAGCCACCTGCGAGCGCCCGCTGCCCGATGGAGACGACTTGCAGGTGACTCTCAAGCTCGATGCCCGCGAATCCCCCCTGGAGACCAGGGCCCGCCTGTGCTGGCGCAACGAGCTGACGGTGAGCGGCATGTTCGACCACGGCTTTGAGTTTCTCGAGCTCGCGGAGGAGCAGGCCGAGCGCATTCAGGCCTTTGTCCAGGCCGAGCTCAAGAAGCAAATGCAGCACAAACCGGTCGACCTGAGCAGCCCCTGGACCTTCGGACGCACCGATCCGACTTACTGATCGCTCACCGGCATCGTGGTCGGGCGGCGCTTGCTCTTGGTACGCAGGTTGAGGGCTTCCACCATGGCCGAGAAGGCCATCGAGAAGTAGATGTAGCCCTTGGGAATGTGGTGGTCGAAGCCTTCGGCCACCAACGACATGCCGATCAAGAGCAAGAAGCTGAGAGCCAGCATCTTGATGGTGGGATGGCGGTTTACGAAATCCGAGATGGCGTCGGCCGCGACCATCATGATGGCAATGGCGATGATGACCGCGGCGATCATGACCTGCACTCTGCTGGCCATCCCCACCGCGGTGATCACCGAGTCGAGCGAGAAGACGATGTCCAGCAACAGGATCTGGACGAGCACAATCAGGAACTGGTTGCGACCCGCCGGCTTGACCTCGCCCTGCTCCTCTTCCTCGCCTTCGAGTCGCAAGTGGATCTCGTGGGTGCTCTTGAAGAGCAAGAACAGCCCTCCCACGATCAGGATGAAGTCGCGCCCGCTGATAGACAGATTGGCGATCGTGAACCACGGGGTGGTGAGACTGGCGACCCAATTCAAAGAGAGCAAGAGCAGGCAACGGGTGAAGACGGCCAGCCCCAGCCCGATGCGCCGGGCCGGCCGCTGCTGCTCGGCGGGCAGGCGTCCCGACAGGATGGACAGGAAGATGATGTTGTCGATGCCCAGCACGATTTCGAGAAGGGTAAGGGTGATCAGGCTGATCCAGATCTCGCTGTCGGTGATCCATTCCATCGTCTGGGGAATATACCGCTTCAAGGAGAGGGTGCGCAAGGCCACGAAGCGCGGGTAACGTGCGTTATCGTTCTACCCGCGGCAAAACGGCCGGGCTGACCTTTCAAGATGCGGTGATGATGGGGCTGGCCGAAGACGGCGGCCTGCTGATACCCGAATCGGTCCCGGCGATCACTCCGCCCGAGGGCGACTACCCCGAGCTAGCCCTTTCGGTGCTCGAGCCCTTCGCCCCCGGCCTGCCCTGGCCCGAGCTGCTGGCCCGGGCCTACGCCCCCGAGCGCTGGCCCCGGGGAGTGGCCCCCCTGACCAGACTGGGGGACGACTATCTACTCGAGCTCTATCACGGCCCCACCTACTCGTTCAAGGATGTGGCCCTGCAGCTTCTGGGAGAGCTGTTCGAGCATCTGCTCTCCCAGAGTGGCCAGGAGCTGAACATCCTGGCCGCCACCAGCGGGGACACCGGGGGGGCCGCCATCTACGGTGTGCGCGGGCGTGAGCGGATCCGCATCTTCGTGATGTTCCCCCGGGGCCGCATCTCGCGGGTGCAAGAGCTGCAGATGACCAGCGTGCTGGACGACAACGTCTTCAACCTGGCTGTGGAGACCGATTTCGACGGCTGCCAGCAGTTGCTCAAGGAGCTATCCGCCGATCTCGAGTTCAAGCGCGCCTACCGCCTGGGGGCGGTGAACTCGGTCAACTGGGCCCGGGTGCTGGCCCAGACGGTCTATTATTTCGCCGCCTGGCACCAGGTGCGTCGTCAGACGGGGGCCGAAAGGGTCAGCTTCTGCGTGCCCACAGGCAACTTCGGGGACGTCCTGGCGGGCTGGTACGCCGCCCGGATGGGCCTGCCCATCGCTCGCCTGGTGGTGGCTACCAACGATAATGACATCCTGGCACGTTTCTTCCAGACCGGTGTCTACCAGCGCGGCGAGGCGGTGAACACGCTGGCCCCGGCCATGGACATCCAGGTGGCCAGCAACTTTGAGCGCTATCTATTCTATCGGCTGGGGGAAGGCGTGACGGCTGCCATGGAGCAGTTCGCGCGGACTGGCCGCGTCGAGGTGCCAGGCGGCGATTCCCTTTTCCAGTCCGGCTCGGCCAGCCGCCAGGACATTCTGGCCACCATTCGCCAGGTGCACGAGCGCCACGGCAAGCTGATCGATCCCCACACGGCTGCGGGGGTCTCGGTGGCTTCCAGGTTTGAGCGCGATGAGCCCATGGTGTGCCTGGCCACGGCCGACCCGATCAAGTTTCCCGAAGCCGTGCGCGAGGCGCTCCTTCGCGAGGTGCGTTTCGAGCGCGACAACTACGAGGGCCGACCCACTCGTTGCCAGACGTTGCCCGCCAGCGCCGACGTGCTGCGCCGCTTCATCGCTTCAAGAGTGGATAGAACACCGCCCCGATGACCATCAGCCCCAGGGCCTGAGCCGAGTCGTTGGGCGACTGGATGACCGTATTGATGACCAGCCCCAGGGCCCCGACCACGAACAGGACGGGCACGACCGGGTAGCCCGGGGTGCGATAGGGGATCTCGTCGTCGGTCTTCTTACGCAGGATGAAGACTGCGAGCCCCCCCAGCGCATAGAACAGCCAGTAGATGAACATCACATTGTCGGTTATGCGCTCGAAGGTGCCCCACAGGGCCAGCAGGGCAACCGACCAGACGGCCTGGACCAGGATGGCAAAATGGGGTGTCAGCAAAGAGCTGTGGATGGCGCCCAGGGGGGCGAAGATCAGCCGGTCGCGGGCCATGGCAAAGTAGACCCGCGGCCCGGCCAGGATCGAGCTGTTCAAGGCCCCGAAGGTGGAGATGGCCACCAGGGCGGTCATCAGCAGAGCCGCCTGGGCCCCGCCGGTGTGGAGTGCCAGCACCGTGGCCGCGTTCTCAGCCTGCTGCACCTCGGCCAGGGGGAGCACGTAGTGGTAGGCGGCGTTGGTGGCTACGTAGACCAGCATGACAATCAGTGTGCCCAGCCCCAGGGCCAGCGGGAGATTGCGTTTGGGCTCCTTGATCTCGCCAGCCACGAAGGTGGCGTTGATCCAGCCGTCATAAGCCCAGAGCGCTTTGAGCATGCAGACCCCGTAGGCCCCAAGGAAGGCCAGCCCCACGGGCACCTCGCCCGGCGCGAAATTGGCCAGGCTCCCGGCGGTCGACAAGAATCCGCCCCCGATCAAGACCAGGATGCCGCCGCACTTGATCACTGTGAAGAGTATTTGGATCGCCCCCACGGCCCGCACGCTCCAGATGTTGACCCCGGACAGAAACACGATGCAACCGACCGCGATGGCATTGGACTGAAATGGGGTCAGGTGGTGCAACTCGTCGATCCCCTGGCTGACGCCGGCCGCGATGGCCGCGATGGAGCCGGTCTGCATCACCGAGAGCAACGACCAGCCAAACAGGTAGGCCATTTTGTCGCCGTAGGCCTCGCGCAGAAAGACGTAGAGCCCGCCCGAGTGGGGATAGCGCGAGCTGAGCTCGGCCATGCTCAGGGCTCCGGCCATGGAGAGCAGCCCGGCCACCACCCAGACTGAGACTGCCAGCCAGGGGGAGGGCAGTTTCTGGGCGATCTCGCCCGCCTTGAGGAAGATTCCCGCCCCGATCATGCTGCCGATTACGACCGTGGTGGCGTCGAGCAGGCCCAGGCGGCGGGGGAGATCCATGGCCGCAGGTTAGCCGTTGTGGTCGGAGAGACCTTTCCGGAGGGCCTCGCGGGCGGGCAGCCATTCCCGCTCGGGCGGGGGCGCCGGCCGCAAAGAGCGGATCTTGCGCTGCAAAGCATAGAGGGCAAGACCCAGAGGTACGCCGTAGAGCACGACGGTCAGGGGGCGCAGGCGACAGAACACGATCAGCGTGCCCAGGGCGTAGCCCAGCACAATCAGCAGAACTGCTTTCAGGACGATTCTCATGGCGTCTTCGCTCCGCGAAAACCGACTTCGTTTCAGGTAACGCCGGTGTCCTCGATGGTCACGGCGTAAGTGGTGCAGTAGCGCTCGGGGTAGCCGATGGCCCCCCCGCGCAGGATGTGGCGCACGGGAGGGCCGGGGTGGTCGTCAGAGACCCACTCGAAGGCGTTGCCGATCATGTCCAGGCAGCCGTAAGGGCTGGCTCCCTGAGGATAGCTCCCCACCGGTTGCAGGGAGAGGCTGGCGCACTTGTGCTCGCCGATGCGCCCCACGTTGGCTCTCCCCTCGGGAGGATGCTCGCCCCAGGGGTAGGTGCGAGCATCCTCGCCCCGGGCCGCCTTCTCCCACTCGGCCCCGGTGGGCAGGCGCTTGCCCAGGGCCGACAGCACCTGCTCGGCTTGCTCTCGGGTCAGGCCAGTGGCCGGATGGTCCTCGCGCCCCTCGGGGAAGGCGAAGTCCGGCTTGACCGAGCGCACCTCGCGGTTGGTCACCTCGGTGCGGTCGATGTAGAAAGCCGGCAGTCGGACCCTGCGCAGGGGCCGCGACTCCTCGTCGGCCCGGGGGTCGTCGGTGCCCATCCGGAACTCGCCCGCTGGGACGAGCACCATCCCCGCTGGAGGTGGGGAAATCGGCTCTAAACGGCGCCAATCCTGGGCTAGGCCCACGAGAAGCAGAAGAGCGATGGGGAGAAAGAACCGCACGGTAAGGATCTTCGCCGCCTCTTTCAGCATTCTTTCAGGCTTGTTGACTATGTTCAGCCTACAGAGAGATAGAACAAGATTTTGGGATCTGGCGGGTGCATTTTGGTGAACGGAAATTCGTTATTCGGACAGCCCGGCGGGCGCGATCGCTTCACCTACCAACTGGCCCTGGCTCTGGCAGGACGAGACGGCCAACCGGGCGACCTCGAGCCGATGGCAGACAGCGTGACGCTGTCTGAGACTTCGAGCAAGACCTTCCAGCGCCACCTGGCCGAAGCGATGGCCGGGCGCGACGGCCTGCCCGGCGACCTGGCTTCATGGTGACCGGGTCAGGAGTGCTCCATGGCCTTAAGCCTCCGGCCAGGGTCCGTTGAGCGTAGGAGCCTGGTGGTCGCGTCCGTGCGTACCGCCCACGTAGCCGTTGCTGAACCCTCCCGAGAAGGCGAGCTGGAGCCGAGCTGGGCCCCCCACGCGTCGAACTCGTAGCGGGCCACGACAGCCCCGCTCGCGTCCGTGATGGCCTCCGTTGGTTTCAAATACCCAAGCGAGCTGTGGGGTCGCTCGTCGTTGTATCTGCGCCGGTAGTCGCTGAGGATGAATCGCGCCTCGAGGATATTAAAGTGCAAGGCCGAATTTCTGACTTCAGGTATATGCTGAGGGAGTGACCGACCGTGTAACTCTCCCAAAGCGCGGCGGGGGACGCCCTCGCAAGTACGCGTCAACAAAGCCTAACCGTTACGGCGCGCCGCAACTCATGGTTCGCGTAGAACCAGAGGTTTTTGCCTGGGTGCATGAGCAGGGCGGAGTTGCCTGGGTGCGGTCGGTCCTGGAGCAAATGTTCAAGGAGCGCCAGCAGTGTGGACAAGTTCAATCAGTTGCAACAAGAGATTCAAGAGCTGAAGCAGCAGCAGACCAGCGACCATCAGGACCTGCTGGCCGGCCTCGTCGTGCAGCGGGACAAGACTCGGGAAGTGGGCGGAATGATGCGCCTGCTCGGCGATCAGATGCTGCAGATGGGCAAGCAGATGCAGACAATCTCGGAAAAGGTCGACGGCGTAGCTGACGAGCAGTCGAAGTCCGAGGCGCGCCTGAAGAACACCGAGGACCGCTGGGCAAAGCTGTTCGGCGCGCTCGAGCAGATGGTCCTCGAGCTCCGCCGGCAGGTGGCCACGAAGGACGAGCTGGCCGCCGTGATCCGCCGGCTCGAGGCGCTCGAGCAGCAGCCGCCAGCCGCGTAGCCCGCGAAGAGGCGTTAGGAAATCGATCCCCCTGTCTTCGGGTCAGAAGATTCTTGGGCCGATCGGTCTGAGTGGGGTTGCTGGCGGGAGCGCGGCCCGCTGGCCTCCCTGGAGAGCCCTTGTTGAAGGAATCTGACGCTGAGATTGGGTCCGGCGACCGACAAACCTGGCGTGCGCAGAGAATGAAGTGTCGGAGCCAGTCTACCAGTCGAGAGGAAGCTGGCTCGTGTCGTCCCAGTGCTCTGGAATCTGGGAGCACTCATCGGGAGCGGGACCGTAATGGTCGATGTCAGGCTCCAGGGGCTCGGGCGGCCTCGGCGGGTAGCCGAACCGACCCAGCGCTTTCAGAAGCCTGACCAGCTCGAGCCGCTCAAGGACGGCGCGGCTTCTGCTCATGCGCTTCCCGCAGCGGGGACACAGCTTCGGGTCCACTTGCCAGACGCGCAGCACTCTCGCCGCCCAGCGGCCCCGTCGATTGGGAGCCTTCTCGACTTTCTCTTGTCTGCGACTGAGGTGGCCCGTGGGGTTGGCGAACCAGCCGTGATAAGAGACGGTTTGCTGTCTGGCTTTGGGAATGTGCGGGCCAGAAAGTGGATGGCGTGGGGCCAGGTCTTGACATCACCGTGGGAGCCCCGGTAGCGGACCTGACCGCTGGCCTCGTCGTAGTCCAGGCGTTTGAGGCTCAAGGGAGCTCGCATCACGTAGCGGACCAGACCGCGCAGCCGCTCTCGGTCCTCGCCCTGGACGACCGGGCCAACATGGACGTTGAAGCCG